>ULTX01057637.1_pt1 | contig 98262 bp, 104 predicted proteins | sample 1958041 | NCBI WGS metagenome assembly ULTX01 (sample SAMEA4835747, study PRJEB28245) | human gut metagenome | biome: gut microbiome; material: fecal sample | place: Denmark | collected 2008
GACCTTACTTTATATAAACAATTATATCACATGTTTCGTTTCAAGTCAACGGCATATTACACAATGCCTATTGCAAATCCGTCATAAATATTGTATAATAAAAGAAAGGGGTGAGAACATGTCCGACCAGGAGCGCAAATGTCTTTATGAAAAGCTGTACGAGGAAATAAAGAACTCAATACTTTCCGGGGAACTCCGGGACGGTGCGAAGCTTCCGTCAAAACGCGCGCAGGCGGAGCGGCTTGGCGTAAGTGTGATAACTGTCGAGAATGCCTATGCGCAGCTTCTCGCAGAGGGCTACATAGCTTCCAGGGAACGCAGCGGGTATTTTGTGTGCGCGGGCGACATGACTCAGCCGCAGTCACCCGAGCCAGCTGCCGATGATTTCAGCGAGACACTGCCGGAAGTCGCTACGGCGCCTGGAAACACGATATTCCCTTTTTCTGTCTGGACGAGGCTGATGCGAACAGTTATCCTAGAAAAAGGCAGCGCGCTGCTTTCTCCGGTGCCACCGGGCGGAGCGCCTGATTTACAGCATGCCATCTCAAACCACCTGAAAGCGTACCGCGGGATCTCAGTTCCACCGCACCGGATAATCGTCGGCGCCGGGACGGAATACCTGAACAACCTGCTGGTGCAGCTTCTCGGCAACAATCTCACCTATGCCGTCGAAAACCCAGGTTACCACAAGCCCGCGCAGATATATCGCCTTAATGGCGCGCTGTGCCTGCCGATAAGTCTTGACAGTCAGGGAATCTCCGCGCAGGAACTGTATTACAAAAACGTTGACGTGGTTCATATTTCTCCGGCGCACAACTTCCCGACCGGCATCGTTATGCCGATTTCCCGCAGAATGGAACTTATGAAGTGGGCGGTCAGGCGCAACGGCTTCATCATTGAGGACGATTACGACAGCGAATTCCGCTGGGTAGGAAAGCCGCTCCCCACGATGTTCGGGCTGGACAGGTCGGGGCGCGTTATCTATATGAACACGTTCAGCATGACGATAGCGCCCTCCGTGAGAATAAGCTACATCTGCCTGCCGCATGAACTTTACGAGCGCTGGAAGGAGCGGCTGGGGTTCTGCTCCTGCCCGGTGCCTGCGTTTGAGCAGTATACTCTGGCGCGGTTCATTTCGGGAGGGCATTTCGAGCGGCACATCAATCGCATGCGCAAGCATTACCGCCAGGTGCGGGAACTAACGCTCAGGCTTGCGGAAATGTACAACGGCGGTATTTCGGAAGAAAGCGCAGGTCTGCACTTCCTGCTGGATATCGCGGAAACTTCACCGCTTATCGGCATCTACCGCGAATGCGGCGTAAAGGTTTCTCCGCTAGCCGAGCACTACGACAGCGGCAGCGATATCCCGCAGGAAGCATTCGGAAGATACGTCGTCAATTACTCGTCTGCAGATATCGAAGCACTGGATAAAAATTTAAACGCCTGACGAAAATCAGGCGTTGTTTTTTTGATATTCCTGCAGGAACCTGCGTATTTTTCCGGTCACCGGCGCGCTTCTGTCTATGCGTACTTTCTGCCCGATTTCCGCGAGAATGGCTTCTGCAGCGGCTTCGTCGGTGTATTCCACCTCTAATTCGTAGTCGATGACACCAAAGTACTCACTGCGGTCAAGGTCTATCTCTGCCCCGGGGAATTTCTTCACGCTGCGGAACGTTGAAAGAGTGCCAAGCAGCGTGAGTTCAGGTAAGTCCGCGCCGCTCAGCGATTTCAGCGTTTCCGGTTCCAGCTTCTGCGGAAGCCCGCTTACCTTCTGTTCAAGTTCAATTCTTGAAACCGCGCCGTTTCCGCTCTGTTCCGCTGGCAGCTTCATCTGCAGGTAGTTTTCCCCGGAAATACTGCGCACGCGCACTGTGATGTGCCTGCTGCTGCATTCCAGCCCGGGGCTGTCGTAATACGAGTTAACCTGTTCCATTTCGGCGTCCCATGCGAACAGCGCGTGTATCTTTTCGTACTGCCCGCGGTCAAGCATTATCTTGAATTCGTTTTCTATCATATTTCACCTGTCAGATGTAATCAAGCAGCCCGCGGACGCTCACTTCACCGGAATTGACCTCGAAGCGCCCGTTTTCATCGGAACAGATAAGAAATCCGTTTGGAGCGATGCCCTCGGCGAAAGCCTCGCGCACGCTTCCGTTTTCGATGATGCGGATACGTTTGCCTATGGTAAGGCAGTGGTCGATATAGTCCTGCGAAATTCCGTCAAAACCGCTGCGCGTGTAGGCGTAAAGCCTGCATGCGACGTCCTCTGCGAGCGCTTCGCGGTCGGCTATTTTTTTACACGTGAGCATTTCGACTGAGCCTCCGTGAGGGATATTCGCGCGCTCAAAGAACTCTGCAGTCTGCGAAATGTTTATACCGATGCCGCAGACTATATCCATCGAGGAACCAAAGCACACGCTCTCGCATAGAATACCACATAGCTTATGACCGAGCAGGATAATGTCGTTGGGCCATTTGATGCCGAATTTTTCGTCGGGCAGCAAATTTTCCAGCGCCCCGCAGACTGCGACTGCAGCGCACAGCGTTATGGTGTCCGGGTGAGGGGGATTTTTGAGCAGCAGCGAAAACGGAAGCATTCCGCGGTCGGCAAGCCAGTCGTGCCCGCGCCTGCCCTTTCCGGCAGTCTGCAGACCGGCTGTGACCAGCGTTCCGTCCGGGAGTTCCATGCGATGCTCTTTAAGATAGTTGTTGGTGGAGTCCACCTCGTCAAGTCGGATATGGTTTATCTTCATTTCTTCACCGATATGATGTTCATGCCGATCTGACCGTCGCTTGTGAGGTTGATCACGCCGTAGGTCGGCTCGTTGTGATTACGCGGGCTGTCAGGACTGCCGGGGTTCATGATGTAAACGCCGTCTATGAATTCCGTGCGGTGAATGTGCGTGTGACCGTAAAGCGCGATCTGGCAGTCCTCTGCCTTTGCGGCGTCAACAAGCTGCTGCAACCCGGAGTGCACGTCAAAGTTATGACCGTGACAGCAGAATATCTTGTAACCGCACGCTGTAACTACCTGCAAGTCGCGGTGAACGCCGTAGTCGCAGTTGCCCTTGACGTAAACGAGCGGTATCTGCGGATATTCGTTCTGGATATCCCGGGCTTCGTTTTCTCCATCGCCAAGATGGATTATCAGATCTGAGTCGAGATTGTTCTTTACTATCGAGTCCAGCACTGCATGATTACGGTGAGTGTCAGAAACTACTAAGATTTTCAAATTTGGTTTCCTTTCCTGAATGGGTTCTAGTTATACATATTATATCATAAAATATAATCGAATAAAAGGGGGCAATGCGTTTTTTTCTCTTAAATCATCTGAAACTTTACACAATCTGGAATTTGCCTGGAGGTGCCGCAATGACAAACAATGATTTTGACAAGCTGATAAAGTCCGCAAGCGACAAGCTCGGCTCATCGCCTGACGAACTGAAACGCTCCCTTGAAAAGAAAGACCTGACAGCTCTGTCGTCCGTACTCACCAAAGCTGATAAGCAGAAGCTGCGCAAGGTGCTTGCCGACAAGGAACTCATGACAAAGCTGAAATCAGCGGGTTCCCCCGAAGAGGTAATGAAGCTGCTCGGCAGCATGAAATAGCGCCGTCTGGAGGTGATGTGCATGGATAATATAGAGGATATCCTCCGTGCACTTGCCGGTGACGAAGAAGAGGAAACCACGGACGCCGGTGAACCGGCAGAAGAAACGTCAGACGGGCTGTTCTCGGGAATGGATATAGGTTCCATTGCGAAGATAGCCGGGCTGCTCGGCAGCATGAACAACACCTCTGATGACGAGCGGCTTCTGCTGGCGCTGAGACCGCTCCTGCGGTCTGAAAACCAGAGCAAGGTAGATACCGCGCTGAAACTGCTGAAGCTGATTTCGCTGCTCCCTCTACTCAAGGACAGCGGCCTTTTCGGGCAAGGGGGTAAGTAAAATGGTATGGAACTCCGGAAATTCACCGCTGTATCGCTCGGTGGAACGTTTCAATAACGGCTCCTGCGCCGTGCCCGAGCCGGAGTGCGAAAAATGCGCCCCACCTCCCTGCCCCGAACCGCGGAAATGCAGTCATCACACCGGTCAGCAGGGGCTTCTGCAGAAACTTACAAGCGACCGCGACTGCATGCTTATCGTGGCGCTGATAATTCTTCTCTGGCATGAAAAGGCCGATATGAAGCTGATCGCTGCGCTTGCGTATATTCTTCTGGGGTGAATTTTTCGTGAAAAGCGAAAAAATGTGGTTTACCCCCTTGAAAAAAATCTGCAAATAGGTTATAATAACAATATATGTGATACTAAAGGCTATGAGCAGTCAGAGTATTCGGTGCGATGTCCCCCAGAGAGCGGCAGGTTGGTGAGAATGCCGCGGGCTGACCCGTTGAAAGTGCGGCTGTGAGCCGGTTCGGTGAACCCGGGACATTCCCCGTTAAAGTAGCCGTTCCCGTTGCCCGCGTTAAGGGGAACAAGGGGCTTCTGCCCGAAGCGAAGTGGAACAGCGGTAATGCGCCTTCGCACCATTCCGGTGCGGAGGTTTTTTAATACGCGCCGGTAATTCCCGAAAGGAAACATTCACGACCGGAGGTTCCCATGTTCAGACGACTTAAGGAAGAAGTAAATTCGATCAGGGCAAGAGATCCGGCAGTACGCTCGGCGCTGGAGGTCATTTTCCTCTATCCGTCATTCAAGGCGGTAAGGTCATACAGGCGCGCGCACTGGTTCTACGAGCACGGGCATTTCTTCATTGCACGCTGGATCTCACAGCACTGCCGCAATACCACAGGCATCGAGATACACCCGGGCGCAAAGATCGGCAAGGGGCTGTTCATCGACCACGGCGCCGGCGTTGTCATCGGTGAGACCACTGAAATAGGCGACTACTGCACTCTCTACCAGAACGTCACCCTTGGCGGTACTGGCAAAGACACCGGAAAACGCCACCCTACCCTCGGCAACAACGTCATGGTCGGGGCAGGCGCAAGGGTGCTTGGTCCCATGAAGATAGGCGACAACTCAAAGATAGCCGCGAACGCCGTCGTTCTTGAGGAAGTCCCCCCGAACTGCACCGCTGTCGGCGTTCCCGCAAGAGTGGTGAAGCGTGACGGAATAAGGGTGAACAACAGCGATCTCGACCAGATACACATTCCCGACCCTGTTTCTCAGCTGCTTTGCGAGCACATGTACAAGATAGAGTGCATGCAGAAGGAAATAGACGACCTGAAAAAGCAGCTTGCTGAAAAAGATAACAAAGACCCAGGAGGTAAATGATATGCAGATCTACAACACAATGACAAGACAGAAAGAGGAACTCAAGCCCATAACCCCCGGCGTAGTTAAGATATACGCCTGCGGTCCTACGGTCTACAACCTCATTCACATAGGCAACGCGCGTGCGCTGTGCGTTTTCGACACCCTGCGCCGCTATCTGGAATTCCGCGGATACAAGGTTTTCTATGTACAGAACTTCACCGACGTTGACGATAAGATAATCAAGAAGGCAAACGAGCTCGGCAAGACTGCTCACGAGGTCTCTGAGAACGCCATCAGGGAATACTTCACTGACGCCGACGGGCTGAATGTACGCCGCGCCGACGTCCACCCGAAGGTAACTGAGAACATGGATATCATCATTGATATCGTAAAGACCCTGGTGGACAAGGGCTACGCTTATCAGGTGGACAACGATGTGTACTTCGACACCTCCAAATTCCCAGAATACGGCAAGCTTTCACACATGCCGCTGGAGGACCTGCAGGCAGGCGCGCGTATCGAAGTTGGCGAAAAGAAGCGCAACGCTATGGATTTCGCAGTATGGAAGGGCGCAAAGCCCGGCGAGCCTTACTGGGACTCTCCTTTCGGAAAGGGCCGCCCCGGCTGGCACATTGAGTGCTCCGCTATGAGCCGTCATTACATCGGTGACACCCTTGATATCCACGGTGGCGGTGCGGACCTGATATTCCCGCATCACGAGAATGAGATCGCGCAGAGCGAGTGCGCGACAGGTCAGCCCCTCGCAAATCTCTGGATGCACAACGGCATGCTTAATGTTGACGGCACCAAGATGTCAAAGTCCAAGGGCAACTTCTTCATGGTAAGAGATCTCTCCAAGGAATACGGCTACGAGCCGATACGTTTTATGCTGCTTTCCGTACATTACCGCAGCCAGCTGAACTACACGATCGAGGTCATCGAAAGCTGCAAGGCCGCATTACAGCGCCTTTACACCTGCCGCGACACCCTCGCGCGGGCGCTGGCTTCCGCACCAGACGGCGCGGCTTCCGAACAGGCTCTCGCCGACGTAAAGGAAGCACAGGAGCAGTTCATCAAGGTTATGGACGACGACTTCAACACCGCAGACGGAATTTCGACGATTTTCGAGCTGGTGCGCAAGATAAATACCGCTGTTTCCTCCGGTAATGCGACAAAGGGCACGCTGCAGGCGTATTCTGATGAATTCACGGCATTGACAAATGTGCTCGGTCTGTTGTATAATAATAGCAATGACGAGGAGATACCCGCTGAGATAACCGAACTCATCGAAAAGCGCAAGGCTGCCCGCAAGGCAAAGGACTTCGCCCTCGCTGACTCCATCAGAGACCAGATAACCGCTATGGGCTGGACTGTTGAAGAAACTCGTCAGGGCACCATCGTCAAGAAAGCAAACTGAGGAAACCAGATGAAAAAAAGAATTCTAGCCGCACTCGCGGCATGCGCAGTCGCAGTCAGCTCGCTGACTTTCACGGGCTGCACCGTTACAAGTTCCAACTACAACGCGATGCAGGATTACGACTTCTCGAGCATCGATCTCGTTCAGCTTGAGGGTCCGCAGGACGGCGACACTATCGCTATCTTCGACACAGATCTTGGTGAATTCCGCGCGGTGCTGTACGATCAGTACTGCCCCAGGACCGTGGCTGCATTCGTCGAGCGTGCAAACGCCGGTGAGTACGACAACAACAGCATTTACACCATCATCAAGGACACGTATTTCCTGTCCGGCGGGTTCACCGACGATGATGGAAAATACGTCGGCAGAAAGGACGACAGCGAGGCGCTGGAGCACGAATACAATGTGAATCTCTGGCCTTTCAAGGGAGCGCTGGTGGGTTACTGCGACCTGCCCGGCTACTCCGACAGACGCTATATCGTCTGCGATAACGACGACACGATAACCCAGGAACAGATAGACGAACTGAAAAAGACTATCACCGAGGCAGAAAACCGCACCGACGTCGAAAAGGCAAATCTGAACAACCTGTTCGATAAGTTCATGGAGGTCGGCGGCGTATTCGGCATGGCCGGCTATGTGACTGTATTCGGGCAGACCTACGAGGGACTTGACGTAATCGAAAAGATAACCGCAAGGCAGTCCGACGAAAACACCTATCGTCCCCTGGAGGATATCTATGTGAAGTCCGTGACTATTTCCACCTACAGCAGCGAGGAAAGCACGGCAGAATAAGGAATGACAAACATGAAAAAAAGAAATCTACTCATTGGCGCGGTTCTGGCTGCGATTTGCGCAACAAGCCTTACCGCCTGCTCCAGCTCCAAGGCTGATAACTCCGCTTCCGGCACATCGACGAGCGAAAGCAGCACTGCTTCTGAAACAGAAAACAACGCCGAAAAGGACCTTTCCGGCAACATCGGAGAAGTCAGGATAGTCCCCGGCGACCTGGTCGCAGAGATCGAGATCGAGGGTTACGGCACTATGAAGGCCAAGCTGTTCCCTGATATCGCGCCCATCGGCGTCGAGAACTTCAAGCAGCTTGCAGAAAAAGGTTACTACGATGGAAAGAATATCCACCGTGTTATCTCTGACTTCATGATGCAGGGCGGCTCTGAAAACGGCGACGGCACCGGTGGCAATCCCGCTTATACCGGCGAGGGAAGCACCGCTTCCTATTTCGGGACTGAGATAAACAGAAATGCCCGTCACGTATACGGCGCGCTCTGCTATGCCAACGCTGCCGGCAGGAACTCCACGCAGTTCTACATCGTTAACAACAAGGTCAGCCAGGATATTTCTGATCTTGATATCACGCAGGCCGAAAAGAACGTCGAAACCGCCAAGACTTACAAGGAACAGTACACCGCAGGCTCCGACGAATACAACTATTACGAATATCTCGAAAAGGAATACGGTGCGGTTGTTGACTGGTTCAAATCACCCACGCAGGAAGAGGTAGACAAGTACAAAGATGGCGGCGTTTTCTACCTCGACGGAGGTTACACCGTTTTCGGACAGGTCGTAGAGGGCTTTGACGTTATCGACAACATTGCCGCGGTGGAGGTACAGGAGAACTCCAACGGTGAAAAGAGCCAGCCTGTCAGCGATATCATCATAAAATCCGTGAAGGTCTATACTGCTGAATAAGCAGCACCGGAAAAGGAGAAAATCATGAATTTCAAGCGTATTCTGCTGGGCGCAGTACTCTCTGCAGGAATGATATTTTCATCTGTCGGCTGTTCGCAGTCCGGTGGTAACGGCAATCTCAGTGAAATAACCCTTGCCGACGGCGACCAGATCGCGGTGATCGAGATAAAGGATTACGGCACGATGAAAGCGAAACTGTTCCCCGACATTGCCCCTGTCGGCGTTAAGAATTTCGTTGAACTCGCAAACCAGGGCTATTACAACGGTCTGAAAATACACCGCGTGGTAAAGGACAACGTGATACAGGGCGGTTCGCTTTACGGCGACGGAACCGGCGGCAATGCCGCTTACACTGGTGAGGAAAGCATCGCGGACGCAACGACATTTCCGATCGAAACCAGCGAAAAAGCGCGTAATTTCTATGGCGCGCTTGGCTATGTCGCTGATAAATACGGGCAGAATTCCGTGCAGTTCTACATAGTCAACAACAAGCAGCCGCAGAACCTCACAAAAACGGACGCTTCAAAGGTGCAGTCCAAAGCGGACGAGCTCGCTTCTGAAGCTGAAGCGGCTACGTGGGAAGCTTCCTCGGACAAGGCAAAGCAGAATTCCTACCAGCAGTCCTACTACAAGAACAACGCTTCAATGCTGAGCGGAAAGGATAACACCGCAGCGCTGAAATATGCAAGGGTCGGCGGAGTTTACCAGTACGACGGCGGCTACACGGTTTTCGGTCAGGTCTATGAGGGACTTGACGTGCTGGACAAGATATCAGAGGTAAAGGTGCAGTCCAATGCGCAGGGCGAAAAGTCCATGCCGGTTCAGGATATCATCATTTCCTCCGTCACCATCGAAACGTTCAAGGTAAGCACAGCAGAAGCCGAAAGCGATACATCATCTTCCGCTCCTGCAACGACAGCCCCCACGGAAACCGCTTCAACCGCTGATACGGCTTCCGACAGTTTGGCAGGAACCACTGCAGGTACCGCTGAACAGACAGCACCGACCGCTGAACAGTCAAAGCAGCCCACCGCAGAAGCGGGGACTTCAAACGCGACAGCTGAGAGCATTTCAACTATCGACACAAAGGAAATCGCATAAAATCGCCCCTCCGGAATAACCGGAGGGGCTTTCTGTTATCTTAGCTGAACCGTATCCGCGGTGCATTCGCAGGGAATGCAGAACACTGACACGCCGTTTGCGGTCGCCCTGCTGAATTCCTCTGAAAACTCCCTGTCAACAGCGGCGTTTGCGCGGACTTCTTCAACGCCGCGAAGCATTATCACAAACGAGATGGCAGTGCGGTAGCCTGTTTCAGCGGCTTTCGAAAGTTCGCGCAGGTGCTTTGCTCCACGCTTTGTCGGCGCGTCCGGGAATAGCCCGGTTCCGTTTTCTGCAAGAGTGCAGCCCTTGACTTCTATCAGCCAGCGCTCACCTTTCTTTTCTGCGTAAAAATCGATACGGCTGTCTCCGAACGGGAATTCCGGCTTGATTCCTGTGAAGCCGTTTTCTGCCAGCCACTCCCCTGCCAGCTTGTTCGGGGCAAGGCTGTCAAGGTTCACCCAGCCGTACTGCGCGGTATTCACCGCAATCAGTGTGAATTTTGTGGCGCGCCCCGGGTCGCTGCTTTTCTGCAGGCTGACTTCGCAGCCGGGGCTGAGCACGTGGGTGCACCTGCCGGTATTACGCACATGCGCCCGGGCAGGTTCCCCATTCACCATGACCTCTGCGATAAACCGGTTGGGGCGCTGCAGGAATTCACCGCGGACGATATCCGGGTACTTCATCAGAACACCGTCATCTCAGCGTTTCCGCGCACAAACACGGGAATTACGTCGATGGGCGCGGGCACAGTCACCCTCTGACCGCCCTTGTACACAGTTCCGGTGTTAGCGTCCCTCCAGACTGCGCCATCGGGGAGGTAAACGCAGCGCTCGGAAACTCCGGCTTCCATCACCGGAGCGACAAGCAGGTCAGAGCCGAGGGTGTACTCGTCCTCGACGTTCCATGCTTCGTGGTCCTGCGGGAACTCGAACCACAGCGGGCGCATTACCGGCGCGCCTGTAGCGGAGCACTCGTCCATAGTCCTGCGCATGTAGGGACGTATATTCTCGCGCACGAAAAGGTACTTTTTAAGTATCTCGTAATTATCGTCGCCGAAGCTCCAGACCTCGTTATCCTGACCGGAAGTCAGCTGGCGCACGCCGTTGATGAATTCCTCCTCACGCTCATACCAAGGTGAACGTTCGCCGTGCATGCGGAATACCGGGCAGAAGCACCCCCACGCGAACCATCTCACGAGCAGTTCGCGGAAGCTCTCGTCCTGGATATTTCCACCCAGGAAGCCTCCTATGTCCGAAGTCCACCAGGGAATGCCCGCAACGCTCATCGAAAGACCCGCCTGCAGCTGTTCCCGCATAGCCCTGAAGCTGGAATGAATATCCCCCGACCAGGTGAGCACGCCGTATTTCTGGCTTCCTGCCCAGGCACAGCGCACAAGGCTGAGCACGTCCTTTTCGCCTGCCGCTTTCAGCCCGTCGTAGAAGCCCTTTGCGTACATGAGCGGGTAGATATTGGTGCACTGCAGCGCGGTACCCGCATAATAGCGGTAGTTGTCAAAATCATAGGGGCCGTATTCCGGTTCGGCTTCGTCCAGCCAGAAGCAGCGTATACCCTTTGTGTAGTAATTCTCGCGGCACTTTTCCCAGACGAATTTGCGCGCTTCGGGATTTGTCGCGTCATAAAAGACAGTGTTGCCCATCCAGGTCATATGCAGTCCGTTTCCACGGTCGGCGCTGACCAGCATTCCCTTGTCTGCCATTTCACCGAAATTCTCGCTGCGCTCGTCAATGGTCGGCCACACTGAAACCACTGTTTCAATGCCCATTTCCTTTAATTCTCGCACCATTGCGTCCGGGTCGGGCCAGTCGCGCGGCTCAAACTTGAAATCTCCCTGCATGGTCCAATGGAAGAAATCCACAACTATCGCGTCCATGGGCAGCCCGCGGCGCTTATGCTCCCTCGCGACTGCAAGCAGCTCGTCCTGCGTGCGGTAGCGCAGCTTGCACTGCCAGTAGCCCAGACCGTATTCCGGCATTCTGGGCGCTCTGCCTGCGGCTGCGGTGTAATTTGCGGTGATTTCAGCCGGGGTGTCGCCAGCGGTGATGTAATAATCCAGGTACTGCGCTGATCTTGCGTACCACTCGGTCTTGTTCATGCCGAATGTCGCAGTGCCGACTGCAGGGTTGTTCCACAAAAAGCCGTAACCCCTGCTGGAAATAAAGAACGGCACGCTTGCCTGAGAATTCCGGTGGCACAGTTCCAGCACGGAGCCTTTCTTGTTGAGGTGGCTGTCCTGATACTGACCCATTCCGAATATCTTCTCATCGTCGTAGGCTTCGAAGCGGGCGGTTATCTCATAATCGGTGCCTCCCTGGCGCGGTTTCAGCTCTCTTCCGGTTATTCTCAGCGGCACGCAGTAGCGGTTTATGCGGTTGCGGTCGCGCCAGTATTCCTCGGTGAGGACTTCCCCGCGCTGGTTGTAGAAGCTCAGCCTGCCTTCGTTGTCCAGCTTAACGGTGAGTTTTCCGTTGGTGAGGTAATAATCCGTGCCGGTCTGGTGGTACTTCGCGTATTCCTCGCCCTTGTACCACGGGTCGGTGGTGTCGATGGTTTCGCTGCGAATGGTGCAGTTATGCGATACAGGCTCGGTGAGCGCGCTGTAATACGGCGAACCGCTGAGCCGCTCGTCCTCGGGAATATCGCACTGTGCGGGGTACATTCTCACCCTGACGGAGTTTTCACCCCAGGGGTCGATAAAAAGCGTTGCTCCCCCGAACCTGACGGTAAGTCTTTCGTTATCGGTTGTAACAGTCATGGAAGTTTCCTTTCTGCCGTTGAAGTTTATATTGAGGTGACCTACATTAATTATATATGTCGGCGCGTATATTGTCAAGAGAAAAAACAGTCCCGCCGTTAATTTTTTCGATGGCTGAGAAACTTCCACCGAAAAAAGAAAACGCCCGCACCTGGCTATTACCAGATGTGGGCGTTCTTATACTGGTGCCGCTGACCGGACTTGAACCGGTATGGTATTTCTACCGAGGGATTTTAAGTCCCTTGTGTCTGCCGATTTCACCACAGCGGCATTACAACATTAATTATTTTACCACAAAAAGTGAGATTTGTCAAGTACCGAAACGAAATAAAGACACGAATTCAGAAAAAAACACATTGCCAGCGGTAACAATTACCTTGAAATGCGCATAATAAATCACGGAACTTCGCAGAAAATACCTCTTGTAAAGGAGATGTGCCATGGAAAAGATAGCTTTTTTTGACGCAAAGCCCTACGACCGGACTTATTTCGACAAGTTCAACGACCGGTACGAAATACAATATTTTGAAAGCAGGCTGCGGCCGGAGTCCTTCCGGCTGGCGGAGGGCTGCCGCGCTGTCTGCGCGTTCGTGAACGACGACCTCGGTGACAGAACGATATACTCCCTCGCAGAAATGGGCGTGGGGCTTATCGCGATGAGGTGTGCGGGCTACAACAATGTTTCGCTTTCGGCTGCGCAGGGAAAGATACGCGTAGTCCGGGTGCCCGCGTATTCCCCATACGCAGTGGCAGAACACGCAATGGGAATGATACTCATGCTCAACCGCAAGCTCCACAAGGCTTATATCCGCACCCGGGACTTCAATTTCAGCCTGAACGGACTTGTGGGATTTGACCTGCACGGAAAGACTGCCGGCGTGATAGGAACAGGCAAGATCGGGCGCACGTTCATTGATATCTGCATGGGGTTCGGCATGAAAGTCATCGCTAACGACCCGTTCCCCGTTCCGGATAGCGGCATAGATTACGTTGACCGGGAAACGCTGTTCAGAAATTCCGATATTATATCGCTCCACTGCCCGCTGACTGAGGAAACGAACCACCTGATAAATTCGCAGACGCTTTCGCTGATGAAGCCCGGCGTGCTGCTCGTGAACACTTCCCGCGGAAGCCTTATCGACAGCGAAGCTCTGCTGAACGCCCTGAACGAAAAGCGCATAGGCGGCGCGGCGCTCGATGTCTACGAGGAAGAAACCGACCTGTTCTTCAAGGATAATTCCACCAGGATAGTGACTGACGAGGTGCTGTCGCTGCTGGTTTCGCGGCCGAACGTGCTGATAACATCGCACCAGGCATTCCTGACGAAAGAGGCGCTGGAAAGCATAGCTGCGACCACGCTGGAAAGCCTTGACGACTTTTTCGCAGGCCGCGAACTGAAATACGAGATACGGAGGGACCAATGAAAAGCTTCATTTCAGCGCTGCTCGCAGTGTCTACTGCGATAACCGCTTCGGAATACTCGCGCTTTGAAAATTACGACAACGCCAAAGTCGCATACGGAATGGGCGTCGAGACCGACAGCAAGAACCGTCCGCTGGGCGCGTTGCAGGCGCAGGAACAATACGGCGATATGGGTGGAATGTTCATCGGCGACGGCGACAGGCAGCAGCTGTGGCTCACGTTCGACGAGGGGTACGAGAACGGCTGCACTGCCGGAATTCTCGACACGTTAAAGGAAAAGAACGTCCGCGCCGTGTTCTTCGTGACTTACGACTACTGCAAACGCAATCCCGAACTCGTCAAGCGAATGATAGCGGAAGGGCACACAGTCGGCAACCACACCTGGAGCCACCCTTCCCTGCCGGAGTGTTCGCCGGACGAGCTGTATTCCGAGCTTTCGCTGCTGCACGAATACGTTAAAAACGAATTCGGCTATGAAATGTACGTCATGCGCCCGCCTATGGGGGAATTCTCGCAGAGGGTACTCGCATGCGCAAAGGAACTCGGCTACACCACCGTGCTGTGGAGCTTCGCTTACCCCGACTGGGACGTGAACAATCAGCCCGACCAGGAGCAGGCGTTCCAGAAAATAACTTCGAAAACGCACAACGGCGCGGTGTATCTGCTGCACGCGGTGTCTGAAACCAATTCCGCGATACTGGGCAGGGTCATTGATTACTGGCAAAACAACGGCTATGTGATAACACCGATGTGATACGAAAAAACGCTGCCTTTCCGGCAGCGTTTTCGTTATTCAGTAGTCTGCTGCGCCCCTGAGAGCGCGCTTTCAATAGCGGTGAAAACATCGGCAAGCCGCGCAGACGGGCGCTCAAATCTCGCAGACGGCACGAAAATTATTTCCACGTCCGCAGCGATATTTGAGAAAACATCGCTGCCGGTTATGTCCGCTTCGGTAAGTTCGTCCGAAACTATGATGTAATCAGGCGCGTCGGTAATATCATCGGAAGTTTCACAATAGCCGTCAGACGTGCACACGTTTGTGCCGCACAGGGAAAGCACCGCGTTTTCAAACGTCCCGGCGCCTGCGGCAGTCAGCTTCGGGGTAATGTAAACGAAATTGCCCAGCTTCACGCCCCTTGCCGCTTCCTGCAGGGACTGCTCCGCATTTGCAGCGGCTTCTGCTCCCGCTTCAAGCCCGGAGAACACAGTCGCAACCGTGCCGTATATCCTCGCGTAATTCTGAATGCTTTCAGGGGGAGTGAGCGCAACGACAGTCACGCCTGCGCTTTCCAGTGCGTATTTCTCGCGTTCCGCAAGCGGCGTGAACGTGAACAGCACGTCCGGCGCAAGTTCCGTCAGCTTGTCGATATCGGGATTTTCGCTGCTGCCCGCAGTCACGCTGCACACACCCTCGGGGAAGTCGCAGTAACGGCTGACGGCGCACAGCTTCTCACCGAAGCCAAGTTCCGAAATTATTTCCGTCGCAGCCGGGGAAAGGCTCGCGGCGCTCTCGGGAGCATGTTCTATCACCGTTCCGTCAGACAGTTTCAACGGAAACGCGGAATTCTCTGCCGACGAACTTCCGGAATTATCCACGATTATCTCGGAGGGCGCGGAACTTTCATTCCCGCCACAGCCGGTGAAAAGCGCGGCTGCAAGCAGCAGCGCGGGTATCGCACAGGTCTTTTTCATCTTAATAATCCAATCCAAGTTCTATTCTGGAGCTGAGCCAGTCCACGAACTGGCGCGCAATTCTCGGGGAACGTCCGCCGCGCTTGAGTGCGAAGCGCTCCGCAGCCTGGGTGAGCTCGCTGTCCTCAATGTCGATCTCCCTGTCCTCTGCAAGCTTTCTCACGATATCAAAGAATATCTCGCGGTTGGGCTGAGTGAACGTGATGAACAGACCGAAACGGTCGGCAAGGGACATGCTCTCGTCAACTGCGTCGCTCCTGCCGATATCGTCAACGGAACGGTCGCCGTTGCTTTCCTTGATAAGCTTGCGGCGGTTGGTTGTGGAATATATCAGCACGTTGTCCGGGCGCGCGGTGAGGCTTCCGTCAAGGGTCGCCTTGAGTACGCCGAAGCGCTCGTCGTCCTCGGTGAATGCAAGGTCGTCTATGGTGACTATAAAGTGCAGCGGGATATCCTTGAGCATTCCGAACAGGTCGGGCAGCCCGTTTATCTCGGATTTGGGAAGCTCCACCATACGGAGTTCCTCGTACTCGTTAAGAATTGCCTTTATCGTTGAGGACTTACCGCACCCACGGTCGCCGTAAAGCAGCACGTTCTGCGCAGGCAGTCCGTTCAGGAATGCGAGCGTGTTCTCAATGACCTGGTTTCTCTGCAGTTCGTAATTCTTGAGGTCGGTCAGGCGTATCGGGTCGATGTTGTCCACCGGAACAAGCTGGTTTTCCTTGAACGTGAACGCCTTGTACTTCGCGAATTCACCGGTGCCGTACTTCTGGGCGCGCTTAAGCAGCCTGTCCGCGGTGAGGGTGAACTTTCCACTGTCGAAATCAGGCAGCAGGGAGTAATCAGCGGTGGCGTCCGGAAGCGCAGCAAGCGCCTTTTTGATGTTCTGGGAGGTGTATTCCCTAACGACCTTCTTGATGAGCGCGATATCGTAGGAAAGCGCCTTTGTACGCTGCTCGGAAGGCTCCTTAACCATCTTCGCGAACAACGGGGATTTGGAATAAACCACCGCGTCCGTCAGGTACTCGCCAAGCGTCTGCCCTGTCATCAGGAGTTCCGAGCAGATATTGGCGTAACCCATGAGCCTTTTCTCCTCCGACATTCCGGAATTCAGCCAGTAAATGCCGTCTGCGAAAAGCTTGTTTTTCTCGGTTATCTCCTGGAATACCAGCAGCGGTGGTATCTTTTCTTCACATACTTTCATTGTCATTTTCTCCTTGTTCTTTCTGTATTTCTTCTATAAGGCGCTCGAGCTGGTCGAGCGTTGTCAGCTCACTGCACAGGTCGCGGAAGCGCGCTGCGCCTTTCATTCCCTTCAAATACCACGAAGCGGGACGGCGCGCCTCCTTCATGCCGACGCGCTCCCCCTTGTCCTCGACTATCAGCCGGATATGACGGCGCATTACCTCAAGCTTCTGCTCCGGGGTGGGGTCGGGGGTGTAGGCGCCGGTTTCGAGGTATTCCTTTATCTGCCGGAAAAGCCATGGCCTGCCGTAGCTGCCCCTGCCGACCATAACCAGGTCGCAGCCGGTGTATTCGTACATTTCGCGGCAGAGCTCCGGTGTAGTTACGTCGCCGTTGCCTATCACGGGAATTCCCACAGCCTGCTTCACTGCGCGGATAATGTCCCAGTCTGCCTTGCCGGAATACAGCTGCGCCTTTGTCCTGCCGTGGACCGTCACCGCAGCCGCGCCGTTCTGCTCCGCGATTTTCGCGAGTTCCACGGCGTTTATGCTGTTCTCGTCCCAGCCTGCGCGTATTTTCACCGTGACCGGCACATGTGCAGCCTCCACAGCCGCGCGGACTACCTCGCCGAAAAGGTCGGGGGTTTTCATCAGCGCGCTGCCTGCCCCACCGGAAACTATCTTCGGCATCGGGCAGCCGGAATTTATATCGATTATATCCGGCTGAAAGCGCTCCGCTATCTCAACGGCGCCCTTTACGAACTCCGGCTCGCTGCCAAAAAGCTGCACCGCCATCGGACGTTCCCCGGGGGTGACTGAAAGCAGCTCCGCGGTCTTGCGGTCGTTGTAGCAGAGTCCCTTGCAGCTTGCCATTTCGCCAACGACATAAGCGGCGCCGTATTCCTTTGCCATGATACGATAAGCCCGGTCGGCAACGCTCGCCATAGGGGCAAGCGCAGCGGTCTGTTCTATCTCAACGCCGCCTATTTTGGTATATTTCATCGGGTATCCTCGCATTTTGTGATTTTTCATCAGAATTTCACTCTATATTGTATCACAAATTCAAAAACAGTTCAAGTTCTTCTTGTAATTTTTTTTGATTTGTGCTATAATTATTTTATTACGGTGAACGGAGATACATATTAAATGGATAACACACAGAAAAAAAGTTCCCGCGTCGGCATTCTTGATGAACTGCGCGGCTTTGCGATAATCTGCATGGTGGTCTATCATGCGATGTACGACCTTAAATACATGTTCGGCGTGGACGTGCCGGTGTTCTTTGACAGCTGGTTCGACGTTATACGCGATATCTTCGCGGGGCTGTTCATTTTCATTTCGGGAACTGTCTGCCGCTATTCATCCAATAATATCAAAAGAGGCGCCCAGTGTTTCTTTATAGGCATGATAATGACGTTCGTCATGCCGTTCTTCTCAAACGGGACGATACTTTTCGGTATTCTGCACTTTCTTGGCATCAGCATGATGCTGTTCGGTCTGGGGCAGAAGCTGTTCGACCTGCTGCCCTCCTGGGTGGGCATCGCGCTGAGCGTCCTGCTTTTCGTGCTGACGATGAATGTGCGGCTTTCCTATGTGGACGGGCAGGTAATCACGGGCTACTTCGGAATTCCGCACCTGTTCCAGCTGCACTTCCCGATGGAAGCTTACAAGGTCGGTGTGCTGTTCCCGCTGGGGCTTCACGACAGTTCCTTTTCCTCTATGGATTACTTCCCGATGATGCCGTGGTTTTTCCTGTTCCTGGCAGGCAGCTACTTCGGGATCATCGCAAAGGACGGCAGGCTGCCGAAATTCTGCTACCCGACGCACATCAGGTGGCTTGCTACCGTGGGGCGCTATACTATATGGATATATGTGCTCCACCAGCCGGTAATGTACTTCATATTCAGCCTGATATTTCACTGATAAGCGGCAAAATGTGTGAGTTCTGGTACAAATAAGGGCTTGCATTTTTGTGCGGAATGATATATAATAGTAGCTACATGAATAGTTACAGAATGGGGGATCATTATGAACAAAAAGACAACTAACGAGATAATCCCTGCTATTTCCCTCAGGGGACTTGTGGTATTTCCGTCGATGGTGCTTCACTTCGACGTTGGGAGAGAGCGCTCCGTCAATGCGCTCAAGGCTGCTGCCGAGGACAACGGACGCATTTTCCTCGTGGCACAGAAGGACGCTTCGCTCACTGAACCGGAACTCAAAGACATGTTCGAAGTTGGCGTTATCGCAGAGGTACGCCAGCTTCTCACAACCCCGGACGGTTCCACACGCGTTCTGGTCGAGGGTCTCACCCGTGCAAAGCGCGTGAAATCCGTAGGCGGCAAGGATTACCTTCAGTTTGAGGTAAAGGAACTCCCGAACAGAAACATGCAGCTCAGCGAGGCTACTGCTGCTGCGGCTTCACGGGCGCTGAAGAATATCTTCGCAGAATACGCGCAGATATCCCCGAAAATGCCCCGCGAACTGTTCGAGGGCATCATGACCGAAGAGAACTGCTCCGAGCTTTTCGACAAGGTGGTATTCAACGTAGTGCTCAAGGTCGAGGACAAGCAGGCACTGCTTGAAACGAACGGACTTCTCAACCGCATTAAGATGCTGATTTCCATGCTGGAAACTGAGATAGAGATAATCGAAACTGAAATCGATATCCAGGAACAGGTAAAGGAGCAGGTCGACAAGAACCAGCGCGAATATTACCTGCGCGAACAGCTGCGGGCAATTTACAGGCAGCTTGGCGAAGGCGACAATCCCCAGGAAGAAGCGGATAATTACATAGATAAGATAAAAGCGCTGAAGCTTTCCGATGAAATAACCGAAAAGCTGACAGGCGAGGCTCAGAAGCTTGTCAAGATGTCCTATTCCTCGCAGGAAGCAGGCGTTATCCGCGGCTATCTCGATACCGTGCTTGAACTCCCGTGGAATGTTTATACAAAGGACAAACTCGACATCGACAAGGTGCAGAAGCAGCTTGACAAGGATCACTATGGCCTGAAAAAGGTCAAGGAACGCATCACCGAAATAATCAGCGTGCGCGCCCTTGCCCCCGAGGTCAAGGGGCAGATAATCTGCCTTTACGGCCCTCCGGGAGTTGGTAAGACTTCCATCGGTCGCTCCATCGCGGAAGCGCTCGGCAGGAAATACGTGCGCATTTCCCTGGGCGGCGTACATGACGAGGCTGAGATACGCGGTCACAGAAAGACCTATATCGGCGCTATGCCCGGCCGTATTGCAGCCGCGCTCAAGCAGGCAAAGAGCATGAACCCCGTTATGCTGCTGGACGAGATCGACAAGATGGGCAGCGACTACAAGGGCGACCCGGCTTCCGCAATGCTGGAAGTACTTGACAGCGAGCAGAACACGACATTCACCGACCACTTCCTTGAAATTCCGCTGGACCTCAGCAACGTGCTCTTCATCACGACTGCAAACAGCCTTGACACTATCCCCGCTCCCCTGCTGGACAGAATGGAGATCATCGAACTTTCCAGCTACACCCGCGAGGAGAAGTTCAACATCGCCAAAAAGCACCTGCTCCCGAAGCAGCTCAAAAAGCACGGTGAGAAGCCGTCTACAGTCAAGATGAGCGACAAGGCGCTGTATTCCGTTATCGACTTTTACACCCGCGAAGCTGGCGTAAGAAAGCTGGAGCGCAGCATTGCAGATATCTGCAGAAAATCTGCCAAGAAACTGCTCACCGGTGAAAAGAAAGTCACCGTCACCGACCAGAATATAACTGATTTCCTCGGTGTGAAGAAATACCTGCCCGAACACCTTGAGGCGCACGATGAAGTAGGTCTGGTCAACGGCCTCGCGTGGACTTCCGTTGGCGGCGTAATGATGCCTCTGGAAGTGCTCGTGCTCGACGGCACCGGCAAGACGGAATTCACCGGAAGCCTGGGCGACGTTATGAAGGAGTCCGCAAAAATCGCGGTGAGCCTTACGCGTTCCCTTGCAAAGAAATATAACATCGACCCTGAATTCTACAAGAACAAGGATATCCACGTGCACGCTCCCGAAGGTGCAGTACCCAAGGACGGACCCTCTGCGGGCGTTACGCTGACTACGGCGCTGGTTTCCGCGCTTTCCGGCACGCTCGTGCGCCGCGACGTTGCAATGACCGGTGAGATAACGCTGCGCGGAAAAGTCCTTGCTATCGGCGGTCTGAAAGAGAAAACAATGGCGGCTTACCGCGCCGGCGTAAAGACCGTGTGCATTCCCAAGGAAAATGAGCCGGATATCGACGAGCTTGACGATGTAGTCAAGAATAATCTGAAATTCGTCATTGCCGAGGACATCAACACAGTCCTCGAAACCGCGCTCGTCCTCCCGAACTGCGAACCCCGCGGAACGGCTCCGTTAAAGCGCCGTTCCGCTCCCAAAACGAAAGAAACTGAAAAGGTGCCGGCGCTGACCGCAAACTAAGGTGACACATGAACTACAACAACGCTGAATTCTACACATCATACGGCAGTTTCAAGCAGATACCCCCTGCGGAACGCACTGAGATCGCATTTTCAGGGCGTTCCAACGTGGGAAAATCCTCGCTCATCAACAAGATATTCAATCGCAAGTCGCTGGCGAGGGTGAGCGCAGTCCCGGGAAAAACGGCGACGATAAATTTCTACAGCCTTGAGGACCTGTATTTTGTTGACCTGCCCGGCTACGGCTACGCAAAGGTCGCGAAATCTGAAAAGGAACGCTGGGGGGAGCTTATCGAGGGTTATCTTCACGACGACCGCGGGCTTGCGCTGGTGTTCCAGCTGATCGATTTCAGGCACCCTCCCACGACTGACGATGTCATGATGGTGAACTTCCTGATAGACAGCGAAATTCCGTTCGTGGTTGTGCTCACGAAGGCCGATAAGCTTTCCAGAAAGCAGCGCGAGGAACGTCGGGCTTCCCTGCTGAACGAACTCCCCTGCGCCGAGGATATCACGATCATCGAATTTTCTGCCCAGACCGGTGAAGGTCGCGATGAAATTCGTGCGATAATTGAAGACATCGCCGCAAGCGAATAATTTCAGCCTCCGCAAAAAATTGCGGAGGTTTTTGATTTCATAGCATTTTTTATCCTTTAGCTGCATTTATTATAGTGGGAATTCCGCATAGCAGAGCCATCTGCTCTACCCGAGAAAAAAATTCAAAAAAAATCGATTTTTTTTGAAAAAACTATTGACAAATCAGACTTCCTGTGCTATAATAATATAGTCGTCAGGGACAAGAGATAAAAACTCAAAAACCTGATGAAATAAAAAAATGAGATGCTGCTATGGCTCAGTTGGTAGAGCACATCCTTGGTAAGGATGAGGTCATCGGTTCGACTCCGATTAGCAGCTCCATTTTTTTTGGAGAGGTATCGAAGCGGTCATAACGAGGCGGTCTTGAAAACCGTTTGGGGGCAACTCCACAAGGGTTCGAATCCCTTCCTCTCCGCCACAATGTCAAAGAGCCGCATTGCAATGCGGTTCTTTTGTTTTAATCCCCGAAAAATCCCCGAATTATCGCAAAAAAATTCTTTACGCGCAAAAAGATGTCCCGCAATGTCCTTGAAAAAAGCCGCCGAATATGCTATTATATTTTCAAGGGGTGTTGCCCAAATCGCTCCTTCTTTGCATAGGAGACAGCCATTCTCCTTAAATGGACCCCGGGCGTTTGTCCGGGGCTTCTTTCTGAAAACTGCAATAAAAAACGACCCGAAGCGTTCAATGCCCCGGGTCGTTTGTCTTCTCAGCTGTTGGGAAGCTCCATAATTTCGTTGTAGAGGTCTGTTGCGACGTCGTTGCCGCCCAGTGCGTGGTAAGCCTTGTACGCTTTGGTGAGCGCTTCCCGGGCGTATATGGGGCACTTCCCGCGCTCGGTGTACTTCTCGTGCGACCGGATTATCTCAGCCCTGAGCAGACACTGCACGCCTGCTTCGAGCTGCTCCGTGCGTTCGTTTCTGCGGTGCTTCCTGGTAGTCAGGCTGGTGAACGCAACGTTCGCAAGCGTGACTGCAGCGCCGATGAGCGCCACTATTATCTCAGTGTTCATTCGTCAAGTCCTTTCAGATACAAATTCTCGAGTTTTTTCAGAGCCGACCTGCGGAGCAGATACACGCGCCGAATGCACATGAACGTCTTTTCCGCGATTTTGTCCCACGTTTCTCCGGATATGTAATACCTGAAAATGACCGCGTGCTCTTCCCCGTGAATGTGCTCGATGTATCTGAGCGCCCTCGCGCGGTAATCAACAAGCTTGTCGATACTCCCGTTGAGCTGCCTTTCCTCTTCCTCGAGCCTTTCAAGTATCTTCGCGGCGCCCTCGGCAGTTCCCCCGTACTTACCGAAACGCTCGATAATGCGGTGGAGCATGTCTATGTTTTCGATGTGTGCCCGGGAAACAAGTTCCTGCTCCCTGGCAGGCTGCAGGAGTTCGTCTACTATTCGCATTCCTTTTTCTCCTTATCCTATTTTGGTGCCGTTGTAATAAAGACCGTCCGACTTCAATGTCAGCGAGTTTTCACCACAAAGTATTTTTGTACTTCCATCGCTCTTATCGTAACGCATTAAGATGCTAAAACCGTTAGAAAAATTAAGGTTCACACACGCGGATGCATTTTCGTCAATGGTTAGAGAATTGTTCCTGCTTTCGATACTAAAGCCCGCATAGTCTTTTAAAAACCTTATGCTGTTTCCCCCGGTGTCACCTATTACCAATGAGTTATACATATCATAGTTGTCTGTAATATAGCATATGTGCTCTTCGTATGTATCGCTGCCCGACTTGGATATCCTAAAGCCGCTTGGTGTAGTAGTAGCATAATATTCCGAGTTTGCGCCCTGGAGTTTTTCAGCCACGCCGCCACTCTCGCCGATCATGCCAGCCAGACCGTCTATCTGCTTCTGCAGCTGGGAGCGCGGCTGAATTCTTATGGGCTTCTCAGAAGCCGCTGTATCGTCGGAAGCCGTTTCACCGTCAAGCGCCAGCATTACCGCAGAACTATCTGAAAGCGCCGTAAGCGAGGACGGCATACTGCATTTTATTGAGTGCTGCCCGCGATACCGCCAGGTCTGGGAAGTTATCATGCCCGTTGCGTACCCGCGTTCAGTGTCTATCGCGCCACCGCGGAGCCGCACATAATCCCCGACATCAAGCGCAGGGTCGCCGGTAAAGCTGACGTCATACACCCTGTTCAGGCACTCGAAAAGCTGCCTGAGTTCGTTGTTCAGCGCTTCAACAAGTTCCGCGTCGGTCAAAGCCGCTGTAAGCGGGTTGTCGTCCAGTTCGAGTACTGCGAGTTTTTCGCTGCCGCCAGCTGTAGCACTGAGCGATGAGGAAACTATATTCCCTTTCTTTCGCGTTATTATCTGAGCGATCCTTGTGGTATCGTCCGAAAAATCAGTGCTGAAGCGGATATCTCCCTTTATCTCCCGCTCCGGGGTAATAACTCCACCGCTGTTTTTATTGCATGTGAGCGGCCGGAACTCAAGCGCGCCGTCCTGGCGGCGTATCCGCGCGAACGAAGCGGTCAGCATGCCGACATACATCAGCAGGTCGTGTTCCGTCTGGACGCGGGTCACGTCTATAGAAGCGCTCATAGCGCCATTAGGCAGCGCTTCAAATTCCGATTGCGACATTCCGAAAGTAACACCGGCTGCCGTGCATGCGTAGTCAACGAGTTCAAACAGTGTTCCCTCCCGGCTTGTCGAGGGGATATCAAACAGCACAAGCGCGTCGTCTGCGCTGAATTTTACGACATCGTTGCGGCGCTTGATAGTCGAGCCGTCAACGTAATACCTCCCCAGCGGAACGCTTTCAGAAGCAGCGGCTTTCATGCTGCTGTCATGATAGATCCTGAAAGCAAGCTTGATGACCGCGCCGTCCAGGTCGCTGGTCTTTCCCGCAAAACCTCTCAGCCCTACGGAAAGTTCCCCCGAATAAACGCCGCCGGGACGAAAATCGCCCCGGCGGTTAAGCTTATTGATTATCTGCAGCGTTCCGCTGTCAATGTTGCTGTCGTCCAGCTGTATCATCGTGCCGTCTTTCAGGCGGACGGCGCCGTATACTCCGGTGTAACGCACCGGCGATGAAATGAGCGTGCTGTAAGTGTCGGTCACATTATACATGTTAATACTCCGTGAATGTCGTCGTGAATTCCCACCATGATTTTTCTGGATCGTCGGGGTTCCATTTCAGCAGCTTCGGCTTACGGGACGGGTCTGCGTAGCAGTCCATGGTGCTGTACTGCGTATCAGCCGGCTGCGCCAGGTCGAAGAAAGTCACCTTTATCTTAGGCGGAAGCACTGCATTCCAGACCTTGCGCATGTCAGGGGTCTGGAGCCTCCATGTGAAGCTTGCAGTCCGGACGTTGCTGCGTATGATATCGCGTGTCATGAACATATTTTCGGAACGCCCCGCGCTTTTGCTGTCGTAATCGTCGCTGGTGGGTGAAAAATCGGACGGCGCGGGCATTTCCACACCGTCTATCTTGACTATCGAATAGGTCTTTGCCATCTGTTCCCCTTTCCGGGTAAAAAAATCAGCGCCCATTGCTGAACGCTGTAATATCATTTTCTTCCGATTTATCTTCCAAACATGAAAACACCGATAAAGCCGAACAACGTAAGGATAAACCAGAACAGCAGCATTGCGCTGATGGATTTGATATCCTTTGCAAGCTTGTACTGCTTTTCTTCCATGACCTGCAGGCTTTCAAGCATGACGGAAAGGTTGGTGTTTATCGCGGTGAGTTCTGCGTGAATATCAGCCGCGGTGTCGTTCAGAACAGTCAGCTCTGCGCCGACTCTTTCATCGTGGTTCTGGTTGATTTCCGGTTTCTGCATATCCATAGTGATTACCTCCGACATTTGTTGTATCTGTGAATATGATATCACAAATTGCCGCAAATGTCAATATCCATTGGAACGCATTGCCTCTCTTTCCTGGTAATTGGTCACGCTTTCGCCCACAATATTTCCGTCGAGTTCAACGGTGGTGTGGAGCTCGATCGCCATCTGCTTTGTTTCGTCGGGCGTAAGGGCACGCGCCGTTCCGGTCAGACCAGGGGCGACCATGGACAGCGTGCTCTGCGGGATTTCGTAATCGGGATATTCCAACGGTATCTGTCCGCTTTCGCGCAGATTTTTCTGCAGGCTCAGCGCATAATCTATATTGAACCACTGGTCAAATCCATATCTGTTAAAATAATCCTCTGCTAACGGATCTGAATTGAAAGCCTCTTTTTTTGCAGAAGCCAAAGCGTCTACCGGATTTTCGTTATTCCGCAGATGTTCAAGCAGGCTCTGACTCATATCTGTATCAAGGCGAGAAAAACGATTTGTAAGCTCAATAGCTTCATTCCGCGCGGACTCGTTGAAATCAAACCCGATATTACGCCAGTATTCGCTCCAGCTTTTTCCGAAGTCGCCGAACCAGCCCGCGACCGTATCGTCTATGCTTTCAAGAAAACCACCCAGTTCTTTTAGGGCTTCCCTTTGCTCTTCACCGTGACCGTTGAACGCCTGATACATCGTGCTCCCGACATTCGTCCAGAAATCAGACCAGCGGTCGCCGAACAGGTTTCGGATTTTCTTATCAAGCACCCGAAGGCTCGAAAGCTGCGTATCGCTGTCGAAATTAAACGCGTCAAATATGGTCCCAAAGCCAGTCCCGATATCCGAAAACGTCGTCGAGAACGTATCCGCGAACCCACCGAGGTCGAAGCCGTTCACCTGGTCGCCGAGGTCGCCGAGCTGCGCCTTTGCGTCCGCTACAGCGTCGGCAGCTTCGGAAGCGCCGTTGGTTATCGCGTTGAAATCGATCCCCCCGGTGCTGCCGGATGAACCCTTGAATATATTCAGCGTATCGATATCGGCAAGCTTCTTTTCAGCGCCCTCGGCGCTGTTGCCCAGCCCGTCGTAGCTTTCCGAAAGCCCGTCAACGCTGTCAGCGGCATTGTCCGCGCCCTCTGCGGTATCGTCGAGGGATTTGTTCTCCGACATTTCCCGGGCAGTGGCGCCTACGTCGGCTACCAGGGCAAGTACCCCCGCAATTATAGCGAGCCACCCGAATGTAGCTTTCAGCGCGGAATTCCACGTTAGCTGCTTCGGTATGAGAATTCCAAGCAGGTTCTTCCACGCGGCGTTCGCAGCGTTGTAAAGCAGCTGAGCCTTGGTCACGGCAGGCATGGTCAGCGCCGCCGCAACAGCGATACCGAGCATGGTTTTCGCGCCCGGCGAGAGGTTCAGCAGATACTGGGCTATATTGTTTATCCCACCGGCGACCGTGGTTATCACAGGCGCCAGCGCTTCAAGCCCCGAACGACCGATAGCCACCAGCGAGGAAGCCGTCGGCAGCAGCTGGGTGCCCAGTTCAGCGGTGAGGTTCTCGAATTCTGCCTTTAACGTCGTCAGCGAGCCAGAAAATGTGTCGTTCTCGCGGGCGTAGTTCCCGGCTGCGTATTCCGTCTTGTCAAGGAACATCTGCATTGCCGCGTACACCTTCTGCTGGGTGGTCTCAAGCTTGCCCAAGCCCTTTTCCTGCGCATAAGCCTGCAGGGTGGTGTCGTTCATGGCAACGCCGAGATTATCCATCATCGTGAAATTGCCCTTTGCGGCGCCGGTGACGGCTTCCATCGCGTCCTTGACGTCAGTGCCCATGATGGAAGCGACGTCGGCGGCTCGCTGCATGGCGTTCCTGGACATTTCCGCGGCGCTGGCGTTGTCGAAGCCGGAACCCTTGAACAGCGACCCCATCTTGTTTGCGGTCGCAAGATACGCGGACTGTGATAGTCCCATGTTCCCGGCGGCGGTGAGTGCAGTCTCTTTCAGCTTGTCGGCGTGCTTCTGGAATACCACCTCAACACCGCCGAGGTTCTGCTCAAGGTCGCCCGCATTGGAAATACTGTCGCTGATGATCTTCCCGATACCCAGCGCGGAAACTCCCTTTGCCGCGCTTTTGAAAATGTCTTTCAGCGCGCCGCCGGATTTCTGCGACTGCTCCTCCAGGTCGCCCAGCCGCCCTATGACTTCGCCGATAGCCTGGTTGAATTCGCGGTTCTGGGCGTTTATGACGATGTTCAGTTCCTCAACGGTCATCTCCAGCCCCCTTTCTCTTGTTGTGCACGGCGGCTATTCTCGCCATGCTTTCGCGACATTTACGCCAGTCGAAGCCCTTGTTTTCCCGCAGGAACGGGAAATGCTGGTCTGCGGACCTCGGAAAATGCCTCGGGTTGTTCACCGCAAGCCCGGTGAGATACGCGGTGTTCCAGGCAAGTATCGCAGAGCTCCGCATGGCGCCGTCGCGGCGCGCGGCTTCGCTTTTCAGCAGGTCGTACATCTCCGCTGGGGTGAGGTCGCAGAAGCCGCTGCCGTACACCCCGTTTTCTATCGCAGCACTTTTCAGTCGGGAGATCAGCTCTGCTGCGTTGCACGGCTGAGCTGATCCTGGACTTTTTTTGCCGCGTCTGCCGCTGTCTTTGATATGAAGCCGCCATTCACGAGCGCTTCGAATATCACATTCGCCGCGTCGTTTATCGTTCCGCCGTTCTCGACGAACTCGTCGTATACGTCGAGCGCTTCGTTCTTGGGAATATCCGCACCGCAGGCGATGAACTGCGCGGTCACGCCTATGCGGTCGGTTTTCTGCAGCCCGTCGAGCAGGCTTTCACCGAGGAGCGCTTCCAGCTTTTCGGCACGGCGCGCGGTGAAGCGCAGTTCCAGGTTTTTATCCTCTGATATTTTCAGGATTGCTCCGTTCATGGCTCCTCCTTATGTTTCTTTCCATTCAAGGTCGCTTTCCATCGATACGGAAAGCTTATACTTCATCGGGTCGCCGACGCCGGCGCTGGTGATATACACGGTGGGCTTGCCCTTCCATGAATAGTAGGTACCGTCCGGGAACACCAGCTTCCAGTCGAGCAGGGTGTTTTTCTTTCCCTGTAATTCCGAAAACGACTTCTTTATAACGTTTCCGCTGTCCGCGGCGGTTTCGGCATTATAGAAGAAGTCGAACACCAGCGTCCCCGGGTCAGTCAGACCGTCGATATAGCGCTTGTTCTTGTCCCTCATATTGGAAACGTCGGTCTTGTCCGGCTCGCTGCCCATATCAGGGTAATTGTTCAGACCGTAAAGCTCCTTGAAAGCGCTTCCGTCCTCTGAGAAATCAAGGTGTGTGTCTTTGGTTAAGTATTCCATGTGTTCCTCCTGTAAATCTGACCTGTGTGTTCGTCTATTGCCGCGCTGAATGTCAGCGTGCGCCGGTGCAGCCCGTCCTCCCTGATATCCGCGCCGGAATTCCGCACAAATCCGCGGGAGATGAACCGTGCGGATAACGCAAGAGCCGTTTCGGTGCAGCGTTGTAATTTCGTATCGTAAACGTCTATCTGGAACGACACCGCCGCCAGCCGTTCCTCCCCCGAAACAATAGCCCCGGAGCCGACGTCAAGCGGCGTAAGTATCGCCAGCGGAAAGCCCGGCACTATCTCCGGGAACTGCGGTTCCAGCGCGGCTATATCCTCCACCATCGGGGGAATGATGATATTGACGTCAAGCATCGTCTATCGCCTTTCTGAGTTCTTCCGCGACAAGGCGGCAGATCTCCTTTTCCTCGTTCTTGCCGACCGCAGCCCGCAGGAACGACTGCGCTTTCTGCCCATATGAAGTGTGCCAGTTGCCTTCTTCGTCCTGCCAGTGCCATTCCATCTTTGACGTGTGCGGAACTCCGGGGTCGCCCTGGGTGCCGGTGCCGTACTCCACGAACACCGCGTATTCCTTATTGGTCCCCACCGCGACAACACCCGGCGCAAGCCTCTGTACCCGGATACTGTTCCGCAGTTCCCCAGTATCCACAGGGCAAAGCAGGACTGCGTTTCCGCGTATTTTCTCACCGCCTCTGAGCAGCGCCCGGTCGAGCACTGCGCCGCTGTCAGCCCTTACGGACTGCATTTTCTTTATAAGCTGTTGTATCGTCATATCAGTTCGCACACCGCTTTCCGTATATTTCTGTAAACGGTCATGCCTTTCACTTCGTAAGTGCCGCTGCGGAATTTCACGCGGTCGCGCTCGCGGATATCGGTATCGGCGCTGCAGAGTAGCTCTATTGAACGGCTGAATTTCACGCCGTACTGCTCGGCGGTCGCGTTATCGCTGAGCGGCTGGACTTCCGCGCGGATATTCCCGGCGGGCTGCCATGTGGTTTCTGTGCCGATGTAGTTGCTCTTTGCAGCCGCCGGGCGCGAAAGCGGGAGCGTTTCAAGCCTGTTCTGTATCAGCCGTATAAAGCACCCCCGCCTTTCTTGGGTAGTTTTTCAGCCGCGCCAGCATTTCAGGGGGAAGCCCGTCGAAGCTCTGGGAGATACCGCCCTCGCTGCGGGAACTTTCGCCCTCTGCGCCGCGCTTGTTGTACGCCATCACCGCAAGCTGTACCTGCACCGAAACGAGCCGCGCCGGAACTTCATCGCGACCGATATAGTCGCAGACTGCGTCCCCGGCGTCGTCCAGCAGGGCGGTTATAAGTCCGTCCTGCGAATCGCCCGTTATCCCGGTGAGAAGCTTGAACCGCTCCAGCGGGCTCATGCGCCGACTACCGCGTCGATAACTGCGGAAGCGGCTACAGTCTTGCCGTCAACCACGGAAACGACAGCGACCTTGTTCCCGGCAGTTGCGGAGATGATGCCGTCCGCAGGCACCTCAGAAAATCCGGTAGCCGCCGCGCCGAACTTCGGAACAGTAACGGAGCTGTCTGCCTTGTACATCAGCTTTCCCACAACGTTGCGTGCGATCTTGAGCCTGCCCCTGCCGGTGCCGGCAGCGCTCATGGAAAGCCCGAACTCGCCCATAGCGCCGAAATGCACGCCGACGGAGCACTTCTTGTTCTCGGTGACAAACGCGTCGTAATACACCAGACCCTCGACAAGGTGTCCGGCGATTCCGGGGGGATTATCGTGTATCTTGTATTCCGCAAGCTTCTCGGGGGAGCACACAGATTCGCCGTAAGCGATGATGAACGACGCGCCGGCGGGCATTCTGCTCTTGGGAACAGCTACTATCTTAACACCGTCAACGTCGCCGACCTGCCCGGTGATGAGCATGTTCTGCGCAAGCTCGGAAGCCTTGGTGTAGCCGTCGCACTGCTTTATCGCATTGAGGAACGCGTTGGAAACGTACGCCACTCTGCCGACCGCAGGCACCTCGTCGTCGCTGATGGCGCTGTTTATCGTGAGAAAATCACTGTATGCGGTGGAGTTGCTGGTGGTGCTGACCGCTACGTGCTCAGCCTTGTTCGCGGCGGTCTTAAAGCGGTAGGCGTCCACCTCCGGAATAACTACCTGGTCGAGCTGTCTGCGGAGCGCCTTTGCCGCGTCGCGGATACCCGCCGGGGAATCCACCGCGTTGGTGGCGTCGATGGTGAACGTGAACGAACGCTTCTGAGTGAGGGTCAGCTCCTCGGTGGTGTCTTCCAGCTCCTCGGGGTTGCCGTAGCGGTTGGAGCCTGTCGCCTTGTAGTCGTTCATTTCAGCGGTTCCCATGCTGTAGACCTTGACGGTCTGCGCTCCGGTGAATTCGTACTTGCCGCCCGCCATCGAAGTGGTAAGCGCTCCGAGCCTGAATACTTCGTCGACCTTATCTGAATACTTGGTTGCGAGATTTACTGCCATTAAATTTACCTCCTGTTAAACTCCCAGTCCGTCGAGGAAAGGGTCCTTTGCGCCGGGGTCGCCCTTTTTCGGGGGAGCTCCGGCTAACTTCTTTGCTACCTCCGCGCTGACTGCGTCCGCGAAAGCCTTTGCGACTGCCGCCGCGCTGGTTTCGATACCGTCGGGGTCGGAGATGTCCACAGCCCCTACCAGAGCGGCGGGGACGTTCTTCTCCGCGAGGTACTCCTTTGCGAGGGCGGTGCGCTCCCGCTTCGTGAGAGCCGCTTCGCGGTCTGCGAGAGCCTTTTCCTGCTTCTCGCGCTCATGCTTTGATTTCTCGTCTGCTGTCATTGCGGCTACGCGCTCGGCTTCTGCCTTTTCGTCCGCAGCTTTCTTTTCCCAGCGCTTCTGGCGCTCCGCGATGATCTTGTTGAGCTCTGCCTGGGTGAACGTCTTTTCAGCGGACTTTTCCGGTTTGTTTTCCGCCTCCGGCTCGGGCGTAGATGTGGTAGGATCACTTGAAGGCGACACTCGCCCTCCGGCGCTTAAAGCTGCGCCCTGCTCCTGTGTGGTCTGGGTTGTCTGTGTTTCGTCTGCCATAGTTACCTCCGTTTAACGTCCGTATGACTGTGTTCCGCGCGGGCTTTTTACGTCGTCAGCGTGTTTCGGACAATAAAAAAGCGCCGTGCATTGCTGCATAGCGCTTAATTATTATGTTACTGTTTTAAAACAAGCACCTGTCGATAATCTCTTTACCTCTGAGCTTATCTATCCATTCACCGGGTATACCATCCATGCCGTATGCGATTCCGGCAAGCCCTCCGGTAACAGCTCCGACAGTATCGGTATCGTCCCCAAGGTTCACAGCTTTTAGTACCGCGTCCTTGTAATTATCGGTCGTTGCAAGGCTCCACAACGCCGCTCTGAAAGTATCGACAACATATCCGCTTGACTTTATTTCGGATTCGGTGAGTTCAGCCGGTGCGGCTGTTTTCTCGCCAAGGTCAGTAAGTACATCTTTGAGCGGCATACCGTTCAGCAAAGCCCTCGCCAGTCCCACATACTTGATACAAATGCTCTTTGACAAGGTATGTGCATGAGTTATCGCAGACACTTCACCGATAAGCTCGTCCTCTGCGTTTGTGAACGCAAGCGGCAGTATTCTCATAAGCGAACCGTTGCCGTTTGAATACTCGCTGTCTTCGCCTTTGCCGTAGCGCAGCGCCCTGGCGGTTGTATTCCCCACGTCAAATACCACGTTATCAACTGTGTATTCTGCGTTATAGAGCCACTGACGGAATCTGTTCCGGATATCGTCGCAATCGACCCTGCCAAGCACCCTTATTGAATCGCAGGTTGCGAGCGTCATGCTTGTGTCGTCAGACCATGTACCGGCAGGCTGATTATGTGAACCGTATCCGGTCATTCCGGTCACATGAAAAGAGCCGCGCTTCATAAATTCCACCGGAACACCAAGCGCGTCGCCGACAGCCAGTCCGTAGACGGCTGATTTCAGTTTGTCGTTCATGATAGCACCTCTATTCTTTGGAGTAATTCGGGCAATTATCACCCTGCCATAACACCTCATTCGGCTTGGCATTAGGGTACTCATATATTTCGCAATTTCCGTATGCAGACCGGTCAAAACTTTCGCCGTTAATAGTGATAGGCCGAAGCCTGAAAATGCAGTCCCTGCACTGGATATTGCCGGAAGAAACCGTGGTACTCCACGGCTCTTTTTCCCATCTAGGGTTTCTGCTTTCAGCCATTCATACCACTCCCTTTCTTACGGCTGATTAACGACCTCAATATCAAAGAAAATATTGCTCCCTTGCTTATCGACCTTCGTAATGCGGAATTCAGTTCCTCGCTGAATTATCGTTTCAAATTCACCGCCGAAACTTGTTTGTCCGCTTAGTCCGTCCCAGTTCTGGCCGTGCCCTTGCCCAAAAGCTGAAAACGGCTCTGCATAAAGCATTTTAGTGCCTTTCGGAGCATAAACATTGAAAATATACCCCGAAAAGCCTGCGCCCTTTGCGCTGCCGCATGACACAAACGCTTCGTCCTTGACTACCTTGCCGACCAGCAGGTTATTCAAATCGCTTTGAGAAGCACCTGTCAGCACCGTTTCCGGAATTTGCAGGAACGAAGCAGCGCCAGATGATGTACCTATACCACGATTGAGCCAGATATCGAAGTTATACTGAGAACGGTCAATCAGGTCAGTGAGATGCTTTATCGCACTTCCGCTACCCTCGTTATCAAGACTGACATTTCCAACACCCTTGTAATTATACCAGTTTCCATCGTATCCGCGAAGGGGACGATTAAAGCTTCCGGAACCTGATGTATACTTCCATGCCGCCTGACGTTCGTCGGAGCTTGCTGCCTGCCACACTGTGCCACTTTTCGGACGAAGCGCAGCGTCTGCTGAAGCCTTTTCGTTGCCCTTAAACCAATACGCCGCATTCTTCCTCGATTGAGAATATGCGTCCGGTGCAAACGAAGCCGAACTGCCGCTCTTTGAAGCGAGTTTCGTGAGCTGTGACTGCGCCTGATTCTTTGTTGCCTGCAAAGCGGCATATTTCTTGCCTTGGGTTTCAAAATCGTCCAGCTCATTCAGCAGCGCCTGCCATTTTGCCTTGTCAACGGGATTTGAAGCAAGCTGCTGATTGAAATAATCCTTCTTGGCTTGAATTGTGCTCTGCTTGGTGCTATAGTCGGCGGCTGTAACAGGATTCTTCCATATATTATTATACTGCTTCTGTGCGATTTTGTCAATATCTTGCTGGGCTCCGTTGATTATATCAAGCAGCTTCTGTTTCTTTTCAGCCTTGGTAACTGTCTTGGTTTTTGGCAGAACTACTTCATCGCTCTCGCCGCACACCTTGCAATTCCGTACTTTCAGCCCTTCTGAAACGGAAGTAGGCTTGGTGACTATCTTGTACTTACCGAATTTATGCCCTGTTGCGGGAATATCATCGGTGTATGTATCACCGCAGCGTGTGCAGCAGTATTCTGTAAAGCCCTTGTCAACGCAGGTCGGCTGAACTGTTTTGACTGCCTCATAATTATGACCGAGCGGCTGAGTTTCGGCGTCCTGATAACTGTCGCCGCATACGCTGCACTTGTGAAGCGTGTACCCCTTTTCGGTGCAGGTCGGCTGTACAATGGTATCGACATATCTGTGCCCGGTGGCAGGAACAGTTTCAACTTCGGTCTTGCCGCAAACAGCGCATACCTTTTCACGTTTCCCATCTTCTGTACAGGTCGGGGGCGTTTTGCTCTTATCAATGAAGTAATGCCCGTTCGCACAAGGATCCTTGCGTTTTCCGATCTCCGGAGCAGGTCCTTTCATGTTTTCAGAGGTGGATTTATTGTCCACAAACTCCCTGTGCCACTCATCGTATGACATATCCGCGGGCACCTTAACAGTATTCCCGTCCTTATCCTTAGCCCGGCGCTCCAGACCCGCGAGTTCCTCGTCCCCGAAATCCGCGATGGTAGTCGAACGGCAGAACGGGTGCATGGGCGGGTAGTTCGTGCCGGGCTTTGCCTTTGCGAGTTCAAACACCTTGCCGTCCAGGGCGGCACAGCACTCGCAGGTGCGGCTGTCGAGGGTAGCCACAAACCTGTAGCGGTCAATCCCGGCTTCGTCGTACGCCTTTGCCTGCGCCGCATTCGCGACATACGCACTTTCCGTCCGGACGATACGCCGGGCGCAGAACGCATTCACGCCGAACTGCTCCTGGAATATCCGCGCAGTCTTTTCGTTGGAGCGCCCGGAAAGCATGCTGACCAGCAGTTCACTTTTCAGCCGTGCCGTCATGCCGTTCACGTCCTTCCAGATACGCTGCGAGTAATTCCCACCCGACCAGCTGGAACGCAGAATGCGGTCAACGTCCTTCTGCGAGAACTTCGAGAAGCTGAAACCCAGCCCCGTGCCTTTCTGAATGCTGAATATTTCGCGGTAGTAGCTGTCCTCAGCGACATTCCCGAGGGCTGACGTGATGTGCTGGTTCTCGGTCTTGTACAGTTCCCGGCACTGCTTGACGATATCCTTGTTGAGTTCCTCAATGCGGGTAATTCGGTAGCGGTACGCCCCGGCACTGTTTATCGCATTCAGGAGCGCTTCCCGCTTTTCAGGGTCGCTGACCTGCTGCGCGGATTTCCGGAGCCGCTGTAGCGCCGTTCCGTCGCCGGCGGCGTTCAGTATCTTTTTCGCTTCCGCTTCGGAGATACCGAACGACTGCATTCCGCGCAGCACTGCCCTGACCTCCTTTTCGAGGTACGCAGAAGTCTGCTGTATCGCGGCGTTCATTTCGGCAGCGGTACTTTCAGCGGTGCCCATGCGGTCGTACATGTCCTGCGCGGCGCGGCGCTCCCAGTACTTACGGCTGTTCATCGCTCATATCCGGCGGCAGGTTCGGGAAATTGTTCTGCTGCTCCCGTATCTCTTCGGCAGCGGCTTCCGGGTCGTCCACAAAGGGCAGAAGCCCGAGCAGCGTTTTCAGCGGAACTAAATCCCGCAGCTCCGAAACCAGCTGCGCGACCTCGGTCTCATTGACCGGAAGCGCCCTGGTGAACTGTATCGAAATATCCCGGCTGTCGATGTGCGCCTTGCCGGTGGTGTCCAGCCAGCTGCAGAGAAGCCGCAGGCGCTCTTTCAGCCCCTCCCGGAAATAGCGCTCCTTAATTTTCGTTATCTGCTCGAATCCGAGAAGCTTGTAGCGCATTGCAACGCCGGAGGCATTCCCGCCGAAGCTTTCGTCGCTCATGCATGGGACGTTCGCGAATTTATGTATATCCTGTTCCAGGGATTTGCGGAGGACTTCCACGCTGTTCTCATCAAACTGCCGGGTAAGCCATTCAGCGGAGCTGTCCGCGTCAAGCTCCAGCAAACCGTTCTCCCGGAGCGCCTTATAGCTTTCGGACTTCTCATCGTTATCGTCACCGAGGACTGAACCCTTGATAAGCAGTATCGCTTCGACGAACTGCTCCTTGTCGTTCACGCGGTCGCTCTGGAGGACGTTGTACGCGTCGATGAGCGACAGAACAGGCTCGAAGTCGCTGCCGCAGGTGGAATTGTTGTATATCTCGATGAGCGGCACGCCGTTCATTCCGTGGGGGCGGTTTTCGTCCGGCAGCTTCGGCGTAAATCCGGTGTCGGTGACGAAATGCGTTATCATGCTCGCCGTGCAGAGATACACGGAATACCCGGTGTCCCGGTCCGTAACGCTGTCATGCAGCTTGTAATAATACACCCCCGCGACGGGCTTCTGCTGCACCGTGTCGTCATAGATAACGAACGCCTGTCGCGGGTCCGGGGAATACAGCCGGGGCTGTCCGTCCTCGTCGGTGTAGATGAACTCATAAGCCGTGCCGAATATGCTTGCTTTCTGCGCGAGGTCGATGTCCTGAGTGTCGCTGTCAGCGGCTCTCAGAAGCTCCAGGAGCGGCTCCAGGTCGTCGCCGGAATACTTCACCGGATTGCCTGCAAAGTAGCCCACGCAGGTGTCTGAGATGTATTTCGCGTGATTGCATACCAGCCTGTTGTTCGCAAGCACCGAGCGCTTCTCACGGCTGCATATCGGGTGCAGTCCCTCATAGTAGCGCTCCAGCAGGTCGTAGCGGTCGTGCGTGTGCTGAATATGCTCCTTGATAAATCCACAGGCTATCTCCTGAGTTATCCGGGTTTCCGCGGATATCGTGAAGGGCTTTATCATCAGTAAATGCCCAGCTCCTTTCTGTTGCCGATTTTGGCTTTTTTGCGCCCGATGTCGTTTTCAAGAGCGTATCTCACCGCGTCTATCGAGTGGTTGTCCTTATCCGGGAACTCGTCCCGGAAGCCGCCGTTCCCGTCGGGGATAAGTTCGTAACCGCAGAATTCGCGCCGTGTGTTCGGGCAGGACACCGGGTCGATGATTATTTCCGCGAGGTTCTGGAGCCAGGTGATACCGTGCTCTACAGAACCAGCCCCTTTCTTCACTGCAGTGATTTTCAGCCCCCTGGCGCGGAGTTCGTCGTTGCTGCGCGGGTCGGCGCATTCCGCGTAGATAACGCTGTTCAGTGTGTTTTCCGCCTTTATCGCTTCCGCGAGCGGGTCGTACTTTATGCCGTAGCGGTAAATCTCGCCGAATATGTACAGCCGCCCCATTTCAAGGGCGCAGGCGACGTATGCAGTCGGGTCGGCGGCGTAGCCCCAGTCCAGCCCGCGATGGATATGCGAAAAGCTGGCGCGTTCCTCAGGAGAAATCTCCCGTACAGTTATGTTCGGGAACACCTCGCCGCCGGTTCCGGTGACTTCGCCGAGGTACTCATGCGCGTACGCGGTGGGGTTGTTTATGCGCAGGTGTTCCGCTTCCGCAAGGAACTGCTCTCCGAGCCATTCCGGGGGTACCCCGCGATAGTCGCTGTGGTGCACCAGCTTATCCGGCGCGGGTACTGCGACTTCTGCATTTATCCAATTGCGCTGGGACTTCGGTGGGTTGTAGGTGTAGAATACCGCGAACTTGGTGCCCCCGCGCAGCAGCGACTGATTTATCGTGCGTATCTCCCCGATACCGGCAAATTCGTCCGCTTCTTCGTACCAGACGTACTTTATATACCCCCTGTGCACCTTGGTTGATTTGAGCTTCTTCGGCTTGTCTGCGCCCCGGAACAGAATGCGCTGTCCGGTGGGGATATACACAAGCTCCAGCGGTGACAGCTTCGCCTGCCAGAGGTGAGAAACGCCGAGCTTGTCTATCGCCCACAGGAGCTGCTCGTATACGCTGTCTTTCAGGTACAGCCCTACTTTGCGGATAACTACGGCATTCGCCTGCGGGTCTTTCATCATGCCGAGCGGTATTTCCACGCTGATGAAAGAGGACTTCGTGGAGCCTCGCCCGCCTTTGAGCCAGTAGTGGGTGTGCAGTCCGGCGGCAATGTCGCGGTGGAGCGCATAGAACGGAGGAGCTATGATGTCGCGAAGATTAATCATCGGGGATATCGTCCACTATCTGGACTACGCCGCTGCCGGATACGTTCACCTTGTCGGTGAACAGCCCGAACCGCTTGCCGAGAAGCTCGGCGGCTTTAAGGCGCGAAACTGAGCCCTCGCCCTCATCGCGCATGACTTCCGTCAGGAACTCCATGACCTCGGCAGCGGTGGCAGTCTTGGCGCTGCGGAGCTGTTCAAGGCGCTCGCTGATATAAGTCCTGATTTCATCATTTTTCATCATTCTATCAGCATTTCTGCCCGCACCTTCTGGCGAGTATCCTGCCTTAATAGCCGCCTGTGTGGCGTTCAGACTGATAAGATATTCGTCGCAGAAGCGTTTTTGTTTCTCAGTCATGGTGTTCCTCCTTTCGGCATAAAAATAGCCCCCGAAGAAATTACCTCGGAGGCTCTGTATTATTTTCTAGTTTATATTATAGCACAGGTGGCATGGGACATTCAAGGACATCTTATCTGCAGGAGCGCTTTTCCGTGCAGGCGGCATATCTGCTTGTAGCTGTAATCCATACGCCGCGCTATCTCCTCCAGCGTAAGGCAGTTGATGTAACGCAGCTCCAGCAGGGGGCGCAGGCGTTCGTCAGGTACTGTCGCTATCGCCGCGCGTATCTCCCGCTGGACGTCTATGCTGCGGTCGATGTCCTCGTTTATCTCGCGCTCCAGGTCGACTATCCGGGCGGTTATCTCGCCGATACGGTCGCGGGGCGTTGGACTGTGTGTACCGTCCGAAATGCCGGAACACACCGTCTGCGCTTTCCTGCGGAGTTCCGCGACCTGTTCAAGCTTCGCGTTTATGCTGTCGTTCTGCCAGCGGTAGCGGGAGAGGTATTCTTTGGTGGTCATCAGCGTCCCTCCAGAAACATACTGTCCTTGACTTTCCCGCACTTTTGGCAGACCAGGTAAACGCGTTCGCCGTTCAGCCCCGAAAAACTCTGGATTTTCCTGCACCACTGGTAATCGTGCCTGCAGAAAAGCCGCTTTATCATTAGTTTCATTTCTCCACCTCCACCTCGTCCAGCGCGGCGATTATCACGCTGGGCGTATTTACGTCCGTCAGCTCCAGGGAGTACGTCCAGCCGCCTTTCGCGTACCGCGAAACAACGCCGGATATCCTGCACCGGGACGTTATCCCCATGTGCGTATGCAGGACTACTGCGCCCTGCTCCGCTGCCTTTGTTACCTCTTCGAGCTTCACTGTAACACCTCGATTTTGATGAATATCCCGGGCACCTGCGCCCAGAACTTCTCGCACAGCTCCGAAGCGACAAGCGCGTCGTCCTTCCAGAAGCCGACGGCCGTCATGCAGTCCTTGAGGAGCTTCTGGAGGTTGTCGGTGTCGGGCTTTGTCGTTCTCCATTCGCCGTCAGCGTGACCCTCTCCCGGAAAGCACCACGCCGTTATTAACCGAACCCCGCAGGTGTACGGCTTCTCCGGCTTATGCTGTGCCAGGTGCGCCGTGAGCTTTGCGCGGGCTTCCTTGAGTTCCGGAGGGTCGTAGAACACCGGCTTACCGTTCCTGATAGTTACCTTGTGTTCCTGCGCCGTTACCGTCGGCGGTATCATCGGCAGGAAGAACTGCAATGAGGAATCCTCCAAGGGACACGCATAGGATTTATCGCAGCTAGGCATTGTGCAGCCCTCGCGGTCTGAATCATATGCGCCACAGTTGTAACATTCATTTACCATATTATTACATTCTCCTTTCTGAGAAAAAATTTGCTTTGTCAGGACAGGGGAAGGAGTCGTCGTGCGTAAGCTGTCGCACGACTACTTCCCCCCTGACCGGAGGGAAAGTCGCAAGACTATATATACGTAGTATATATACCTGCAACAGCAGTACGCAAAGTCGGGATTTTTGCGGTTGCATTCTCGGAAATGCACTATCGACTTTGCATTTGCAAAATCTCGATTTTGCGGTTTGCGGTTTATCGAGTTTGCAACTTACTTTTTACCGACTTCGCCGTCGTCTATCCAGAAACCGCCGTGTTCTTTTATGTACCTGCGGACGGTATCTTCGGATTTTCCGGTGTATTCCGCTAGGTCTTTCAGCGTTACTTTGCCGTCCATATTACACGCGTTATACGCCGTTTCTATAGATTCCTTACGCTCGTCCTTGCGCTCCTTGTCGGACTTTTTCTTGCTGAAATTCCGCTGCCAGGGCTGCGCTGGAACGTCAAGCTGAATATCTTTCAGCACCCCCGACATGTCTATCCTATGTATCGGATAATCGAACCACACATTCACCGGCGGGAACTTCGGGAACTCTCGCAGAGTACCCTCGATACGCCACGCGGAACGGCTTTCAGCCAGCTTCTCCGCCGCCGATATACTTTCCTCCGCCTGCCGCAGGGAATCCCCCGCAAGCGCGTTTCTGACGTGCTCCCGCATTGCCTTAGCCGTAACCATGTCGTCCTGTGAAATGTCGCCTGCCTTGCCGCTGCGGACGAGCAGGTCATAGCAGATATTGCACACCGCCTTGTTCTGCTCCTCTCTGACGAGCGCCTCCGGAAGCCCCAGCTCGATGAGGTCGAGAAGCGCGTCCGGGTCGCGGGCGAACACGCCGGAACCGGAAGCTCTGTCCATGCTGCGCTTCGCTCCCTGCGCTCCCTTTGAGTGATGGTGGCAGTATATCACCGCGCAGCCAAGCTCCGTGCACACTTTGTCGAACTGGTTGCAGAAGTGCGCCATTTGGTCTGCGGAATTCTCGTCGCCGGTTATGACTTTATATATCGGGTCGAGGATTATCGCGAGGTAATCTCGCTTTGCGGCGCGGCGTATAAGCTTCGGCGCCAGCTTGTCCATCGGCACCGACTTACCGCGCAGGTTCCAGATGTCGATGTTCCGGAGGTTCTCCGGCTGCCAGCCGAGCGCGTTGTAGATGTCAGCAAATCTGTGCTCGCAGGACGCCTTGTCAAGCTCCAGATTGACGTACAGAACACGTCCCTGGGCGACTTTCCAGCCGAGCCACTCCCGCCCCTCCGCGATAGCCGCGCACAGCTCTATCAGCGCGAACGACTTGCCCGCCTTTGAGGGACCCGCGATGAGCATTTTGTGCCCCTGCCGGAGAACTCCCCCGATAAGCGGCGGCGCAAGCTCCGGCATGTCGTTCCAGAAATCCGCCGCGTTTTCGAAACCCGGGAGGTCGTCGTTCACGCCCTCTATCCATTCGCGCCAGTCGTTCCAGTTAGCCTTGCCGATATTCGTATCAACGATGAACTGCCGGTTGTTCCCGCGCTGCACGCCCGGAATTCTCGACAGCCGCGACGGATTGCGGTTCTGTGTGTCCGGCTGCAGGCCGTTCTTCTGGCATATCTGATAGAGGAAGTCCACGCGCCTGCGGTACTCATCGTAATTATCCGCGTCGATGTGTACTATCGCGTGCAGGCTCTTCTTGCCGCTGTAGACCAGCACCGCGACGGGGAGCTCCAGCTCGCGGATAATAGCGTTCTGCTGTTCGACGTCGACGTTGTCGCTCTCCACCAGGGCGTAGCGGAACTCCGTTACGTTCTCGTTCTTTATCCCCTTGCCGTCCAGCGGGTTGAAGCGTATCCACGCCCCCGCTTTCGGGTTGTAGTCCCCGAGGACAGCGCCGACGTCGCCGCCGCATTTCGACAGGTGCGCGATAAGCTGCCCTGCGGTGCGGTCGTAGGCTCCCTTGTTCGCGGGGACGTACCTGCCGTCCTTTTCGTAGCTCTGCATGACGTAGCCGACTTTCTCTTCCGGCTCGAACAGCGCTTCGAGGTAGCGTATGATTTCCTGCGCGGGGTCCCAGTCCGCGGGGGGGATTATCTCGCGGCCCTCTACCCAGTTCGTGTTGACGACGACGTGCTCCTCCGGCGTTTCGAAGGCTTCGCGGGATATCTCGTCGTCCCAGTCCAGGGCGCGGCTTTCTGCGACGGGCATTCCGCGCTCCTTTGCGAGCTGGACTATCGTCGCCCCGGTGACGGGGTTCGGATTCCCGCCGAAGCTCTCCCACTTCCTCGCGCACTCGCCGGAATGATAGCGGCTGTCAGGGCGGCTCCAGCTGTCCCAGACGTCGCAGGGGTACCCCTCCTGCTTCAGCGCCATGCCGACGTTCACCCAGGTCTGATAGTCGAGGTCGGCAGGGGATATGTATTTTAAACATTCTGATAAATTTATAATAAACACACCTTTCTTTCAAATTCGGAATTATGAATGCGGAATTCGGAATTTTGGTGCCGCTGTCGCGGCAGTATTCCGATTGTATCGAATTTAAATCCGTCCGCGAAGCGGACACAATAATTCCGAATTCCGAATTACGAATTCCGCATTATTCTGGCGTGTATTCCGCGGGAATTACGCCCCTCGGCACACGCCACCCATTTGCGGCTATTCTCGTTATCATGTTGCTTGCCTGCTGGAACGTCCATTCCCCGACGTGCAGGAAGCCCTTGTTCTCCAGCAGGCGTATCTGCTTCGGGGTGGAAAGCCCCTCCGTGCGGCGCTTGTTCAGGCGGTCGAGGAGCATTGCCGCCTTGCCCGCGTTCTCTATCTCGTTCGGGTAAATGCCGTACTTCTCCAGCGCGTCAAGCTGCTTCTGCGACGGCGGGGACATCTCCCAGCCGAACGACGGAACGTACCCGGACAGGTCCTGCGCCTGTATCGACATCTCGAACTGCAGAGGGTCCACCAGGGCGCGCTTGCGCTTACGCATTTCGCTGAGCTGCTTCGCTAATGCTTCCTCGCGCTGGGCAACTACGTCGGTCTCTGCCTGGGCTTCGGCTTCGGTGATGTCCATTTCACAGCCCGCCGCCGCGAGGTTCTCCGTCATTTTCTGCGCTACCTCGTCGCTTTCGCAGATGAGGTGCGCGGGTCTGCAGAGTTCGTGCCGCTGAGTATGCCAGAGGAAGTCCAGCAACAGCAGGTCCTTTTTGCCGGGACTGAGCCGCGTTCCCCTGCCCACCATCTGGCAGTAAAGTCCGCGCACCTTTGTCGGGCGGAGGACTATCACGCAGTCCACGGAGGGACAGTCCCAGCCCTCGGTGAGGAGCATTGAATTGCACAGCACGTTGTACTTTCCGGCTTCGAAATTCCGGAGTATCTCCGCGCGGTCGTCGGAATTTCCGTTGACTTCCGCTGCGTGAAATCCGCGCTGATTGAGGATATCCCGGAACTTCTGCGAGGTCTTTACCAGCGGCAGGAACACCACCGTCCTGCGGTCCGAGCAGTTGCGGAGCATTTCGTCGGCTATCTGATAGAGATACGGGTCGAGGGCGGTGTCGAGGTCTGCGGCGCGGAAGTCCCCAGCCTGCACGGAAACCCCGGTGAGGTCGAGGTTCAGCGGAATTGTGAGCGCCTTTATCGGGCAGAGGTAGCCCTCCCGGATAGCGCGGGGGAGCGTGTACTCATACGCCAGGCTGTCGAACACCTGACCGAGGTTCTTCATGTCGCCGCGGTCGGGGGTCGCAGTAACTCCGAGGACTTTCGCGCCGCTGAAATGCTGCAGAATGCGCTGATAGCTGTCGGAGACGGCATGGTGCGCCTCGTCTATTATAATAGTATCGAAATAGTCCGGCAGGAACCGCGCGAGCCTGCTCTCCCGCATGAGTGTCTGCACGCTGCCGACGGTTATCCGATAGAACGAGCCGAGAGAGGTCTCCTCGGCTTTCTCGACGGCGCAGTTGAGGTTGCAGGCTTTATGTATCTTGTCCGCCGCCTGCTCCAGGAGTTCCCCGCGGTGCGCCAGAATGAGCACGCGCTCGCCGCGCTTCACGCAGTCCTCGGATATCTTCGCGAAAACTATCGTCTTGCCGCACCCGGTCGGGAGCACCAGTAAAGTGCGCTGTACGCCCTGTTCCCACTGCCCCAGCACGGCGGCTTTCGCTTCGTTCTGGTAGGGTCGGAGCGATATCGGATTGACCGGGGCTTCCGCAGGCGCCAGAAGCGTTACCTGATTTTCTGTCATGCGCTATCACCACTTTCCGGGGGTGAATACGCCGGTGGGCTGACCCGTAGCGGGCTGCTGACCGGTAGCCGGCTGCTGATACTGTCCAGGCTGCGCGTACTGCTGAGGTGCCTGCGGGGCGCTGTCATAAGGATCATAAAACTTCTTGATATCGTTGGACTGCATATCCTCGCCGTTCTTGCCCTTCCAGCTGCGGACGGTTATCTTGCAGCGGCCGTGCGCCCCGGGGACTGCGTTCCAGTTCATGCGGAGCGGTTCCCCCTTGCGCTTTAAGCCGATACCCGTGAAGAACGCGGAGAGCAGTCCCTCGCAGCGGGTGTGCAGGAAAAGTCTGTGCCTGAGGTTCGCGGTGCTTCCGTCCGGCAGCGTTACCGCGAGGGTAACTATCGCCATGTTGCAGGGCGGGAGCTTCTCCGAACCGTCGTAACGTCCGCGCTCGAAGCCGGTCACGGTGAAGTTGTAGTCGCCCTCCGGGATTATCGTGAAGTCGCTTTCGCGGGATATCTCGTCGTCCCAGCCTAATTCTCTTTCGATGATTTCTGACATTGTGGTGTCCTCCTATGAATTTTATCGGGAGATTTTCTTTCCTCCCTGACCGAGTTTATCATGTAAATAACTGCATTTTACTGCAAAATCAGAACGGGTATTTCTGTTCGTTGATGAAATCTACTATCTGCTTCCATGCTCCGACCAGAACCCCGCTGACGAAATCCTCCGGGTAGGAGCTTATCGGCATGTCCTCCGGGAAGTAGCCTTTCGTTGCTACTGCATGGCGTATCTGCTGTTCTGTTATTCCCGAAGCCGCCATCAGGTCAGAGAGTGCTTTCGGAACGCCCGGCGCGGAAGTACTCGGAGCGGGTGCCGTATCATTCGCAGGCGTTGAGATACCGTCCTGCGGAGCAGGACACCGAAATTCCGAATTACCATAAATCTGCGCTATCTGTGCGTACTCCATCGGAATCTCCTCCGGGAGTCCGTAGCGGTTCTTGGCGTCCCAGCAGGGGTGGTGCTGGGTGTACATCACGCGGCGGTTTCCCTGCGCCTTGTGCTTCTTGCCGTCCTTGTCCGTCTGGACTACGACGGTCTTGTAGTTGCAGAACAGCACGATGTCCGCCCACTCCTTGATGAGCGGGGATATCTTGTTAGTGGTCTTGCTGCCGAGCTTCATCTCCCAGCGGTCGTAGCTGCCCATTTCGTCGGGCTGCTCGAACTTCCGGAGCGCCGCGTGCGCGGTCAGAGTTACGTTTATTCCGGCGTTTATCACCTCGGTCAGCTTGTTCAGGAACTTCCCGAAGCTCTCCTTTTCGAACTCCCAGCCCTTGCCGTAGCCGAAATCCTCGATACCGGATTTGCCGTTCTTCGCGCAGAGGTCGGCTATACAGAGCTGCTCCGCCCAGTCCACGGTGTCAATGACGAGAGTGCCGCAGGGGCGCTTGTCCCGGACGAAATCCAGCTCCTGGAGGAGCATTTCCCAGCTTGATGGCGCGGGTAATCTCGCTACGTCGAGCTGCTTCGTGCTTCCCTCGGTGTCGATGAAAAGGGGGCTTGGGAACTGCGCCGCGAGGGTCGTTTTTCCGATACCCTCCGCGCCGTAAATCACCGTTTTAACGGCGGTGTGTACCTTGCCTGATGTTATGTTGAAGTCCATTAGAATTTACCTCTCTCCCATGTTGCTTTATGCAGTGCAGATGTAATTGCGGGCTGTTCAGTCGGCTTCGCATAGCCGTCCTCGATAATGATACTGCACTCGCCGCCGGTGCTTACGCGGGTCGCTATCACCTGCAAGCCCTCCTGCTCCAGCCATTTGCCGAACTCCGCGAGTGTAGCCGCGTCCATCTGCTCCAGCTTGTCCATCAGCACGAATCCGCACTGCGGGTTCAAGCGGCGTACTATCGCGGCGGACGCCCGGAGCTGCTCCGCGCCGCTCATGCAGTCCCACTTTGCGCCGTTGTAGGTGAGTTCCCCGTCCTGCACGGAAAGCCCCGGCAGCGGGAGGTCTGCGCCGTCCAGCAGGGCGGTTTTCTGCGCGCGGATATCCTCTATCTTCGCTGTCAGCTCGTTGTACTGCTCGCGGGTCTCCTGCGCCTCCGTGAGGGCGCGGCTGCGTTCGCGGTTTGCCCGGACTTTCGCGTTGATAACGTCGATGTTGTGGATATTCTCTTCTATCTCCGCGGTGCTTTCGTCCGTGAGGTCGGCGGCGGACTTGCGCGCGGTTTCGGCAGCCTGCTGAGCCTTTGCGAGGACTTCCGCGGCGCGGTCGTAATCCTGCTGGGCGCGGAGCAGTTCCTGCTCGCATATATCGCGGTTCTGCCGCAGGCGCTGATTTTCACCGTTGCGCGCGAGAATTTCCTGCTGGCTGCGGAGAAGCTCGGAAATGCTTATCTCCTCAGCGGGAGCTTCGGGGTAGTCCGGCAGCCCGTCGGCGTACTTCTGCTTCTGGTCGGCGACCTGCCCGACGGCGCGGCGCTGATTGTAGGCATTCTGCTCCTGCTGCTCCAGCGCGGTGAGCTTGTCCCCCACGCCGATTATGCGGAGAAGGGTCTGCGCCTTTTCCTTGCTGGAAGCCTGCATGAATTTCGGCAGGTCGAGGGCAAGCTGCCCGATGAACTCGTTAAGGAGCTGCTGACCTCCCTTGCCGCCGTTCGGGTCGGTGATTTTCAGCGTTCCCCGGTCGCCCTTGCGCTCTACGACAAGCCCGTTCGAGAGGGTCACGCGCAGGTGCGGAGGAATTACCGAGCCGTCCCGCTGCGGCTGCGAGGGCTTGAATTTGTCGCCGCCCAGCGCCCAGGCGATACCGTCCAACACGGAAGTCTTGCCCTGTCCGTTGTTCCCGCCGATGACTGTCAGACCGCTCTCCGACGGGGCGAGCTGGACTGCTTTTATGCGCTTGATGTTTTCGAGTTCCAGGTTGGTTATTTTTATCATGATTTATCCCTCCAAATCTCCGAATGTAAGCTGCCCGCCTACGTTCTTGCACATTGCTTCTTCCGCATTCTCAACGTTCGCCACCATCTGGCGATAGTAGCTTTCTTTCAGCTCGCAGGCTATCGTACGTCTGCCGAGTGTCCTTGCCACATACGGCACGCTGCCGATACCGCCGAAAGGTTCAAGCACAATATCCCAGGGGTTAGTCCAGAGCTCAATGCAACGGCGGATAACCTCAAGCTGCAAGGGGCATATATGCCGTTCATCCTTTTCTTCCCGGGCTGAATTCTTCTGGAGCGTATCGGACTGTCGTATATCCATCCACACCGGGCTTGCGTACTGCTGCCAGACATCACAGGGGAAACTCTCGTCTGTGTGGGTCACGCGCTCCGGATTATCGCCGGGCTTCCTCATTGTGAGTATGTAGTCGGGTATCCCCTGGCGGTTCATGGCGCTGTCTTTCTTTATCTGCTTGTGGAGCAGTCCGAGCGCCTTTGTGCGCTGCATTTCCGTGACCGGGTTCTTCCATATCGTCACGCGGCTGTGATAGATGAACCCGCAGTCCTCGAACACCTGACGGAGTATCGCCGGAAAATCTTTCAGCCCGATAACGCCGTCGCGCTCCTTCATCTTCGGGAGATCCATGCAGTGGAACGACAGCAGCCGCCCCGGCATAGTCACGCGGTAGAGTTCAGCCGCAAGATACTTGAAATGCTCATAGAACTCCTCATCGTTCTTGCAGTTTCCCATGTCACGATCGCTGTTGGAGTAGGTGTAAAGGCTTGCGAACGGCGGCGAAAATATCGTGTAATGCACGGAATTGTCCGGCAGCCCCTTTATCATTTCGCAGCTGTCACCGTGATACAGTGCGTATTTCTCTCCAATAGTCTGGTTTATTACATCAGGCATAATGTTTCATTTCCTCCCATTCAGGCAGCCGCATTACCTTGTGCGGCTCGTATTCTGTGGATATTCTCACCGTTGCAGTGAGTTCCCGACGGGTAATATCCTTTGTGAGTTCGATGAGGTGTTCCTTCATCTGCTCGTTGTCGTGCTGCTTGCGCTCGATATTTTCCTTGACTGCGCCCTCCCGCGCCGAAATAATGATGTACACGTCAACATCGGACTTCTGCCCGAATCTCCAGCAACGGCGTACAGCCTGATAATAAGCTTCGAAGCTGTCCGAAAGTCCCACGAAAACAACCTTGTGGCAGTTCTGCCAGTTCATGCCGTAGCCTGCGATTTTCGGCTTCGTGACAAGGCATTTCAGATTTCCGGCGGCAAATTCCAGCATGGATTTGGTTTTGAACTCCGGATTATCAGAGCCCTGCACATTCACGCTGCCGGGTATCAGTCTGTGAAGCTCGTCCGCTTCGGCGTTGAGGTCACACCAACACAGCCAGCTTTCGTCAGATGAATTCACCAGATCTGCGGCGGCTTTGCAGCGTTCTGCAAGAGAATCCCTGCGGGCTTCGCGGCGTTCTGTGAGCGACAGGGCGACGTTTTCAGCCTGTTCGCCGTCAACGACTATTTCATGCACGCTGAGCTTCGGCAGGTCGTAGCCCTCGCACTTGTAGCCGAGCTTCTTCGGGTCGTCCATAACTACACACCAGCTTGACAGCCAGCGCCAGAAAAGGTCTGCGGCGTGCCCTTTGAGCCGCCATTTCGAGGTCTCACCGCCGTCATGCACAAAGTACATCGCAAGCATTTCCGCTCGGGTCATTACGCCGAGAAATTCCGAGTGATTGCCAAGCTCCATGTAGTCGTTCGGCGCAGGAGTAGCGGTGCAGGCAAGCTTGTAGGGCGTTTTACCGAACATTCCGATTATCTGGTTGCGTATCTTTCCGGAAAAACTCTTGATAATGCTGCTTTCGTCCAGAACTATCGCCGTAAACTCAGAAGATACAAACTTGTCCAGCTTTTCGTAATTGGTGATGTTCACGGAGTCGGCAGTCACGTCAGACTGTGACGCGCAAATCTGCACTTTAACTCCGAACTTTTCACCCTCACGCTGGGTCTGCGCCGACACCGCCAGCGGCGCTACTATCAGGACTTTACCGCCTGTCCTGCGGCGTATCTGTTCAGCCCACTCGAGCTGCATTGCGGTTTTTCCGTCGCCGCAGTCCGCGAATATCGCCGCCCTGCCTTTCGCCAGCGCCCACCTTACGATATCGCGCTGGAAGTCGAAAAGCATGGGGTTGAGTTCTTCTGCGGGGACGGTTATTCCGGAAGAAGCTGTTGTTATCGCCTTGTTTGCGATAAAATTTTCATAGGATTCCATGTTTACCTCATATCATCAAAAGACATCTGTCCGCCGTTTTTCTCAGCTTCCATACGTTTCTTCTTGTATTCGTTGTACTGCTCGCGGTATCTGTAGCTGTCCCCGAAGATATTCCATGCTGCCTTGACGACGTTCGGCTCATACGGCTTGATTTTCTCCAGGTCGGCGACTGCCTTGTAAGATATAGGGCACCCGCAGCAGCCGGTTCTTGTCAACCCGTAGACCTCGTAAGCGTCGGAATACCGCACGCCGTACTTTTCCTTGTACCATGCCTTGTCCGCGTCGCTGACGTAGTACAGCGGGCGCAGACGGTACTGCCCGGAACTTGTTTCTGTGAAGCACATCGTCGTGCAGTCCTTCCGCGGTACCGACCTCATGCCGCCCTCGTCGCGGCGCTCGCCGGTGATTATCATGTCGAAATCTTTCTGTACGGCGTGCGCAACATTCTTCTTGCAGCAGTCGCAGCACTTTGCGCTGATCTTGAAATCCGGCGGATATTCGCTGATGAAATCCAGCATATACTTCGAGCTGTTGATTACAAGCTGAATGTTCGGGCGGGGTTCTCCGGCTGAATTACAGCAGCAGAGGAAGTTTATAACGCTCTCGCACTTCGGATAGCGCTCTTTCAGTTCTGCACGCTTGGCTGCCTTGTCCTCCGCCTGTTCGTATTCCTGGGCTATGGACAGCGGAACGCCTTTCTTCTGCCACTCGGAAAGCCCGCCGGACATGATCTTCGATACGAACGGCACTCCGTTCTTGCGGACCGCGTTGACGATTCCGACCTTCGGGCGGTATGTATTAATTTCAACGCCGTACTTCCCGGCAGTCGCCTTGACGTGGTTTCTCGTCGCCGCCATCTCCAGCCCCGTGTTGAAAAACGCGTACTTGACCGGCGGGAGGTGGAATGCTTCCCGGGTGCGCTCGATGAGATCGAGCATGATGTCGCTGTCCGAGCCGCCGGAGTAGCTGCATATCGCGTTGGGGTGCTGTTTCAGCCGCGTCGCGATTATTCCCATAATCGCCTGGAACTTGTCCGGCGCCGGGAGATCTGCGTAAGCAGGGCGGTCGGTGTAGACCCTGCTTTTATATTCTTCTTTCACTTGACTTTTCCTTTCGATTGTGGTACAATACCACTGTAATACATTTTCTTTTGCCGCTTGTGTGATTGCCGTCACTCAGCGGCTTTTTTCTTTTTCTTTGCCCAGTTAGACTTCAGTCTGCTGGAAGCCCACAGCGGATAGCCGCTTTCCTGCGTGCATTCGGTGTATGAGTGCTCTGCCGGGCAGTCGTTCTTGTAGGCGCAGGTGCCGCAGTTCACTGGGTCACTGTCTGCCTTGTCTATCGTCGTTTTGTTGTACGGCATGGCTTGTCCTCCTTTCTTCGTAGTCATACGCGATCTTCGCCGCCAGGATAGAGCCACCGCTCAGAATTCCGCAGCTGAACACCAGCACCCAGTATGTAGCGCCACCGAGAACGCCGCTCTCCAGGGCAACTATGGATAGGAGCATTCCCAGGAGCCCTGCCAGAAAGCTTGTGCCGATGATTGGTTTGAGTATCTTCATGTTGTTCACCTCACAGCAGAGCTTTCACGATGTCCAGTATCATCGCCGCTCCGCTGTCGAGATCTACATTCACGGGCGTGATACCATCGGGATAAGCGATAGTAACGGTTTCGCGTTCCTTGCTGTAACGCAGTGCCTCGATTTCCGCGTCAGCTCTGGTAAGCTTCAGCGCCGGGAGCAGCGCGTTGCATATTGCCTGCTTGTCCTCGGTCATGTCCTCACCCCCAGAGTTCTCAGCTTGTTCAGCCTGTATTCCAGCTTTGCAATGTCCAGTCCCCAGGCTTCGTAGGCTATCTCGGTGTTTACGCGGGTGGCGTCCCCGGGAAGCTTCCCGCGCTCGTTCATGAGTTCCCGAGCCTTGCGCTTGAGCCTGCTCACGGTGTCGTTCGCGAGAGGTCCGAACAGCTCCCGGATATCCGGTGTGGAAAGTTCGCTGCACTCGTAGTAGAGCCTTATCGCCGTTTCCAGCGATGTTATCTGCGGTATGCGTACCGTTACTTTTGATGTTGGCATATGTTTAACATCCTCCTTTAAGCGGCTCGGTGTGATCAGTGTGCCTGGTTCTCTCGCTCCGCTGACCCAGTATGTACCCGATGCGATACAGCGTTCCCAGCGCCACGACGGCGGTATAATCCGGGTCACGATTAGCGCCGTACTCCTTTATATACTGGTCGTATATGTCCCGTGCGTCCGTCATGTCGGATAGGCGTATGTTCTCATGGCACAGTGCCAGCAACTCCGCCAGCTCCTCGGGGGTCGTCTTTATTGGCTCTCTCATGCCGTCAGCCCCTCTCTATGGTCGGAAGAATGCCTGCGGCTTTCAGAAGTTCATAAATGAACAATCTGCCTTTCTGCGTCCAGTAGGTATGGAGCTTCGAATGAACCGCGCCGTCGTTGCCGCTGTATGTCTGGGTCTTTGTGATGGTGTAGCCTTTTTCAGCGTACTTCTGATACAGAAGCCAGATATCGCCCTGTCTGAATTGTATCTCCTTTTCATGGAGCAGCTTGTTCAGCCATTTCGCCGATTTGCCATAATCCTTGGCTATCTCCGTCGTGGATATCGCGTCCTTGCAGCTGAGAACGACATCGTAGTAGCTTGCTTTCGGCGTGAGTTCTGATATCTGCTGGTCGCGGACGGCGACTGTCGTTTCAAGCTCCTGTACCTTTCTGTTCGCGATCTCAAGAGCGCGCTTCATTATCATTTCCGGACTGTTCCATGCTTCCTCGACCCTGATGAAGTACTGCCGGAACTGCTTGCCCTTGTCGTTGCGCTGGAGCATGCAGATCTCTTTCGCCATGGGAATTGTGAGCTGATGGTCGGTGCTGGGTCTGCCGCCGGTACTTTCGGACAAATTTGTCCAAAAGTCCTCATTCTCGGTAAACCCGTATTCGCACATTCTCGGAAACCACTTGTGATAAGGTGTCTCGATTTCCAATGCTTCGTGAAGCTCCCGTCCGCTGACGGTTGGGTTTGCCCCTGTGTCGTAGTTGATGGCGATTGGGGCGTCCTTTAAATTCTGTAATTCGTTCATGTGTCCTCCTTAAATTTCGATGGGTTCCAGTAGCTGGTCTGCTGTGCAGTGTAGCGCCGCTGCGAGCTTCTTAAGCGTTACAATGTCGGGCTTTCTTGCTCCAGTTTCGTATTGTGTAATCGCACTTGCTGTTATTCCGACAGCCTTTGCTAGTTCTCGCTGAGTCATTTTCTGGTCCTTGCGGTACTTATAGATTGCAGTCATCTTTATCACCTCCGTTCTCACATTGTGTTACCATTATATCTCACAAAACGTTATTTGTCAATGGTTTCGATAACATTTTGTTATCTTATACAAAAAGTGAACATTATTATTGACAAAGATAACAGATTGTGATATCATGATAGTGACCGGACAAAGCGGTAACTAACAGGAGTGAATTATTATGTTTTATAAAAGACTAAAAGAATTAAGAACAGCAAAACATATAACGCAAGAAGAATTTGCGAAAGCTTTAAACGTTTCCAAGGGAGCAGTAGCAATGTGGGAAACAGGTAAACGGACGCCCGATTTAGATATGATAAAGACTATTGCCTCATTTTTTGGAGTATCAACCGATGATCTTATCGGCGCAGAAAGCCCAAAGCCACAAGAAATTGACGAAGCCTATTTCAGCTTGGCAAGAAAAGCACAAAGCGAAGGAATCGCTCCTGAAGATATTGAATTAGCAATAAACACGATCAAGGCTATGAGGAGTAGAAATAAGGGGGAATAATTATTTCTTACATCGACAAAAAGGATTTATATGATCTTGTTTTAGAACTAAAACAAGAAATTAATATTAATCCATCCGACTATCCACTAGATATTTTTGAGATATGCAAGCGTATCTCAAATGTAGAAATTCAGGCAGTTCCTTTTAAGACCGCAGACCTTAGAGGAATGGTTTCTCTGGCACAGAACGAATCGGATATTCACGCCATTCTTGTGAATAGTAACAAAAGTTTTTATGAACAAAACTTCCACGGATTTCACGAACTGATGCACATTCCCACTGTAGATCAGCCCGGGACTATATTACGTTGTTATGACACTGTAAAGCCTAATCAAGACGGTTATATTTATATAGAGTGGTTAGCCAATGAGGGAGCCGCAGAATTTGTCGTTCCATACCAATTGCTCCTGCCTATGATAAAAGATGAGTTTAGTGATATGATAATAGGAATTGGCACATGGCAGTTCTGCGAAGACCACTCAGATGATTTTGGAGTATCTCCTATCGTCTTGCAGAATAGAATTGATTCTTTAAAATACGAAACGTATCAATATTTAAACGGCGTACCGTTTGATAAAATAGAAATACTTTCGCGGAATAAGCAAAAACAGCGAGGCATAAATGTCAAATCGCTTGTTGAACTGGAAAGTGAGCGACTAAGACGAATGTGGAACATTGCTATATAGACAAACTGATACAAAAAAATCCCTGCCCATAAGGACAGGGGAACGCCATAGGAAGGAGAAAATCATGCCCATAAACAAAACCGGCGTCAAGAAGAACGGCTTGCAGCAGTACCGCGTGCGCGTGAACTACACCGACGCAGCGGGAAAGGCTCGCCAGATCGAGCGCACGGCTTACGGTCTTGCAGAAGCCAATGCGCTGGAGCAGTCGCTTATTTCCGAATACAAGGACAAGAAGCAGGTCGTTTCACGCATGACCGTCCAGCAGCTCTACGACGAGTACGAGGTCTACCACAGCCACGAAACGCGCAAGACCTCCCACTACAGCGCCATGAAGAACCTGCGCCTGCGGGTAATGCCGACAATGGCTGGGTATCGCCTTGACAGGCTCTCGCAGCCGGTTCTTGCGAAGTGGAAGAACGACATCGCCGCCGACGAAAAGCTCTCCATTACAACGAAACAGAACGCATACGCGGCGTTCGTGGCTATGCTGAATTACGCAGTCAAGATGGAATACCTGGTGCGGAACCCGCTGAGCGCCCTTGGCAACTTCAAGGCTCCCGACACCATTGAGAAGCCCGCGGACAAGCTGCACTACTACACCTCGGAGCAGTTCCGGGCGTTCATCGCCGAAGCAAAGAAAAGCGCCCAGACCGCAACGGACTGGGCTTATTATGTATTCTTTTGCATCGCGTTCTACACTGGCGCCCGCAAAGGCGAGATAAACGCGCTGAAATGGTCGGACATTGACGGAAATATCCTGCACATACGCCGGAGCATTTCGCAGAAGCTCAAAGGCGGCGACGTCGAGGGTCCCCCGAAGAACAAATCCAGCTACCGCGACCTGCAGATACCTGCCCCGCTGATGAAGATACTGAACGAGCACAAACGCCGCCAGCAGGAAGCTTACAGACTGTTCAGCGAGGAATTCCGCGTGTGCGGGGGCGAAGTTCCGTTGCGGGACACATCGATTGAGAACCACAACAAGGCATTTGCCAAAGCCGCAGGACTGCCGCACATACGCATTCACGACTTCCGGCACACGCACGCTTCCCTGCTTGTCAACGAGGGAATAAACATACAGGAGATCGCGCGCAGGCTCGGGCACTCCGACGTGCAGATGACCTGGAACACCTACAGCCACCTCTACCCCCGGGAGGAGGAACGCGCCGTCGCTATCCTCGATAAAATTGCTCCGGATTGAGCGCAGTTAGCTTCCCCCGAAATCCCCGAAAAATCCCCGAATAACTCGGAAAAGAGGATTTTTGAGGTTGGAATGCAAGCTTTTCAAAAGTTCAACGTTTGGCTTTGCAATGCGGTTTTATAGGCGCTTGCTGGAAAAGTGAGAAATGTATTTGGAAGCTGAAATCGGTCCCCTTCCTCTCCGCCATAAAAAAGTTGGCTTAACGGCGCGAATCCGCACTGTTAAGCCATTTTCTTTGATTTATAATCATCAACCAATTGACGTTCATTATCAATCGAATAAGCTTTTTTGTCAATGATTTGAACACAAAAGACAACAGCAAGACAACAAAAAATCCGCACTGGAAAACCAATGCGGATTTTTATTTGTTATGGATTGATTACTTTCTGGACTTCTTAGCAACCAGCATTACACCGCCAGCTACGACAGCAGCGCCTACAGCAGCAGCAACGCCAGCAACACCGGTGTCAGGAGAACCCTTGTCCTCAGAGGGAGCAGGAGCGATAACCTCAGCAGTGGTGTCCTCAGCGGTAGCAACCTCAGCTGTGGTAGCGTCAGCAGTTGCAACTTCAGCGGTAGCAACCTCAACAGTAGCAGCCTCAGCGGTGGTAGCTTCAGCAGTAGTAACCTCGTCAGTTGCAGATGCAACGGAAGCGGTAGCTACAGCCATTGTTGCAGCGATAGCAGCAGAAAGAACGATCTTGGAAATCTTCATGATAAATTACCTCTTTTGTTCGTTTTACCGATCTTTCGATCGGTTGTTTCTTTTTACATTTTGTATTTTATCACCTTTTCATAATTTTGTCAAGCAATTTTGCTAAATTTTCTTTGTATATATTGTATAAATCGCACATGAACATTTTCCACTTTTTTGATACTGGCTGTGTATCACTTTGTTTCTTTGGGAAATACTAATCAAAAGAAAGGAGCATGATATGGAACTTAAAGGAACACGAACCGAAGCCAACCTGCGTTCCGCTTTTGCGGGAGAAACCCAGGCGCGCAGCAAATACGACTATTTCGCAAAGGCAGCCGAAAACGAAGGATTTCACCAGATAGCAGCGATATTCCGTGAAACTGCTGCCAACGAACAGGCGCATGCATTTATCTGGTTCAGCACGCTCGGAGCGCTCTCGAACACCGCTATGAACCTTGAAAACGCACGTTCTGGCGAAAATTTCGAGTGGACAGATATGTACGAGGAATTCGCCAGAACAGCCGAGGAAGAAGGCTTCACGGAAATTGCGGAGAAATTCCGGCTGGTAGGCGCAGTAGAAAAAGCGCACGAGGAACGCTTCCTGCAGCTGATAAACACCGTCGAAATGCAGCAGGTATTCGAGAAAACAGAAGAGATAATGTGGCAGTGCCGCAACTGCGGGCATCTGCATTTCGGCAAGAAACCACCGGAACAGTGCCCCGTCTGCGGATACCCGAAATCCTGGTTCCAGCAGAAACCGGACAACTATTGATTTTTCAGGCGCGGCTCAGGCTGCGCTTTTCTTTTTAATAATGTAAGAACCGAAATGTAAAATCAATTTACAAAGATTTAACATACCGGCGCTTTTGGATTTAACATTCGCCTGCTATAATAAGCTTGTAACAAGGAAAGGACTTGTACAGAATATCAGGCGGCAAGGACCACAGACATTAAAGGAGAACAACAATTATGAAGATGACAAAGAGACTTTCACTCAGCACCGCAGCACTTCTTACAATAGCTGCACTTGCAGGCTGCAGCGGCAATAACAGCAGCACAGCGGACAACAGCGCAACTTCCGGAACCTCTTCCGCAGCAAGCAGCGCGGCTGATAATTCCGCAGACAGCTCTGCAGATAACACCGCGACAAAGCTCGACACCGATATCATCGTAGTTTCCCGCGAGGACGGCTCAGGCACACGCGGCGCTTTCGTTGAACTCATGGGCATCGAACAGAAGAACGAAGCCGGTGAAAAAGAGGATATGACCCGCGGCGACGCAGAGATCTCCAACTCCACCAACGGCGTTATGATGAGCGTTGCTGGCAATGTGGACGCTATCGGCTACATTTCCCTTGGTTCTCTCAACGACACGGTAAAGGCTCTGGACGTAAACGGCGTTGAATGCTCCGTTGCAGATATCAAATCCGGCGACTATGTAGTTGCAAGACCGTTCAACATCTGCTACCAGCAGGCAAAGCTCGACGAGAACGCAGCCGCTCAGGACTTCATCAAGTTCATCGAGTCCAACGACGGTCAGAAGATCATCGCTGACAACGGCTACATCGCGATCGACGCTTCCGGCGACTATGCAGCAAGCGGCGCTACAGGCGGCATTTCCCTCAACGGTTCCACTTCCGTAGGCCCTGTTATGGAGAAGCTCGCAGAGGCTTACAAGGCTCTTAACCCCGATGTTTCCATCGATATCCAGCAGACTGGTTCCGGCGCTGGTATCACTTCCGCTACTGAGGGCACATGCGATATCGGTATGTCCTCACGCGAACTCAAGCAGGAAGAACTCGACGCAGGTCTGACTGAAATGAAGATCGCAGACGACGGCATCGCTGTTATCGTAAACCTCGAGAACCCCATCACAAACATCACCTCCGACGAGATCATGAAAATTTACACCGGCGAGATCAACAACTGGAGCGAACTCGGCTAATTCATCAGGTTTCTCCCTTCCCTTTTGCGCTGCGCAGCGGCTTCTGGCTGCAGTGCAGCGCATTTTTATGAGATTTTAATTGTAAAGTTATTTAATGGAAATTCAACGAGGTGTGAATATGCAAAAAGTCAAAGAAAGCATCATGCATGCGCTGTTCCTGATATGCGCCTGTGTTTCTATACTTGCGGTAGTGCTCATCTGCGTTTACCTGTTCGCGAACGGCATTCCCGCTATGGCAGAGATAGGGTTCACGGACTTCCTGTTCGGCACGAAATGGAAGCCCTCCAGCGGCAGTTACGGTATCTTCCCGATGATAATCGGCTCGATACTCGTCACTGGTATCGCGATAATAATCGGCGTGCCCATCGGAATTCTCTGCGCGGTATTCATGTCGCATTACTGCCCGAAGAAGCTCTACCGCTTCGTGAAGCCCGCGATAAACCTGCTGGCTGGTATTCCCTCCATCGTTTACGGCTTTTTCGGACTGGTGGTCATCGTGCCGATAATGAAAGACCTGGTGGGCGGCTCTGGCAAATCGCTCCTCACAGCGGGAATTCTGCTGGGTATCATGATACTCCCCACAGTCATCAAGACCACCGAAGCCTCGCTGAATGCAGTCCCCCGCAGTTATTACGAGGGGGCGCTGGCGCTGGGCGCAACGCACGAACGCAGCGTGTTCTTCGCTTCCCTGCCTGCCGCGAAATCCGGCATTCTTGCCGCAGTTATCCTCGGTGTAGGCCGCGCCATCGGTGAAACCATGGCAGTTATCCTTGTAGCAGGCAACCAGACGATACTCCCCAAGAGCATCACCTCCGGTATCCGCACAATGACCTCCAACATCGTAATAGAAATGGGATATGCAGGTGGACTTCACCGAGAAGCGCTCATTGCTACCGGCGTGGTTCTGTTCGTGTTCATACTTATAATCAACCTCTGCTTCTCTGCACTTAAAAGGAGGAAAGACTGATGACTGACGCTGCAAATTCCGCTATGAAGAACGAAAACACCTCCACGGTTCCCGCAAAGTACATCAACCGCGTGACCCTCGGCGCACGCCTGAAGCAGTACGCAAGAAGCCCGCTTTCACTTATACTCATGATACTTGTAATGCTGGCGGCTCTGTTTTCCGTGGGAATGCTCATTTTCATCATCGCGTATATTCTTATAAACGGCGTGCCGCACCTCACCGCTGAACAGTTCGACTGGAACTACACCACCGAGAACGTCAGCATGATGCCCGCGATTATAAACACCCTGATCATGACAGCAATGACGCTCGTCATCGCAGTGCCCGTCGGCGTTTTCGCGGCTGTTTACCTCGTGGAATACGCGAAGCGCGGCAACAAGCTCGTCAAGGTGATACGCGTCACCACAGAAACGCTTTCAGGTATTCCGTCGATAGTGTTCGGTCTGTTCGGCTATCTGATGTTCAACATTTCGCTCGGCTGGGGATTTTCCATGCTCGCTGGCGTGATAACGCTCGCCATGATGATACTCCCGCTGATCATCCGCACCACTGAGGAGGCGCTGATTGCAGTCCCCGACAGCTATCGCGAGGGAAGCTTCGGGCTTGGCGCCGGAAAAATGCGCACCGTTTTCAAGGTAATTCTCCCCACTGCAGTCCCTGGTATCATGTCAGGCGTTATTCTCGCTATCGGACGTATCGTGGGCGAGTCTGCGGCGCTGATATTCACGTCCGGTTCCGGGCACAGCATTCCCGGCGCGCTTGCCGGTTCCGGCAGTTCTGCGGCAACGCTCACAGTTCACATGTACATTCTGTCCAACGAGGGTCTGCATGTCAACGAGGCGTTCGCTTCCGCTGTGGTACTGCTGATGCTCACATTCATCATCAATCTCATCTCCGACCTCATCGAGCGTCACATCGCAAAGAAGAAAGGATAACAACATGAAATTCGATATCAGGAACGCTGAACTTTATTACGGCGATTTCAAGGCGCTGAAAGGCATCAACCTGGGAATACCAGAGAACAAGATAACTGCATTCATAGGTCCTTCCGGCTGCGGTAAATCCACACTGCTGAAGTCGCTCAACCGCATGAACGACCTCGTTGAGGGCTGCCGTATCACTGGGGAATTCCTGCTGGACGGCGAGGATATCTACGGCAAAATGGACGTGAACCTCCTGCGCAAGCGCGTCGGAATGGTGTTCCAGAAGCCGAACCCATTCCCGATGAGCGTGTACGACAACATCGCGTTCGGTCCGCGCACACACGGGATACACTCCAAGGTCAAGCTGGACGACATCGTTGAAAAGTCGCTGCGCGACGCCGCTATCTGGGACGAACTCAAAGACAGGCTGAAAAAATCCGCGCTGGGACTTTCCGGCGGTCAGCAGCAGCGTCTGTGCATCGCGAGAGCGCTCGCAGTAGAGCCTGAGGTTCTGCTGATGGACGAGCCGACCTCCGCACTGGATCCTATTTCAACTTCTAAGATAGAAGACCTTGCAATTGAGCTGAAAAAGGAGTATACTATAGTTATGGTAACTCATAATATGCAGCAGGCTGCGAGAATTTCAGACAAGACCGCGTTCTTCCTGCTGGGCGAAGTAGTTGAATACGCCGATACCGACCAGATATTCTCCAACCCGCAGGATCAGCGCACTGAGGACTACATAACCGGACGCTTCGGATAATTGGGAGGTAATATTATGAGAAACCGTTTTGACGAACAGCTTGAACAGCTCAACGTTGAACTTATCAAAATGGGCGCGCTCTGCGAGGAAAGCATCGCATGCGCCACAAAAGCGCTTTTCAACGAAAAGACCGACGATATGATAGCCAAGGTCAACGACAACGAAGTCGAGACCGACCACATGGAACACGACATCGAAGCGCTCTGCATGAAGCTTCTGCTGCATCAGCAGCCGGTGGCAAGGGACCTCAGGTCAGTGTCCTCCGCGCTGAAAATGATCTCCGACATGGAGCGCATTGGCGACCAGTCGCAGGATATAGCGGAGATAGCTGGGTTCGTGCGTTCCACCAATCTCGCGGGAAAAGTGCACATCTCGGACATGGCTAACGAAGCCATCAGCATGGTGACGATGAGCGTTGACTCCTTCGTCAAAAAGGACGTGAAACTCGCGCAGCAGGCTATCGCAGCAGACGACAAGGTTGACTCGCTGTTTCTGGAGGTCAAGAAGGAACTCATCGGTCTGGTGAGAAGCGACGCAGAAGAAGCCGAATATTTCATGGACCTGCTTATGGCGGCAAAATACCTTGAGCGAATAGCCGACCACGCAACGAATATCGCAGAATGGGTGCTCTACTCCATCACCGGAGAACGCTGAGCCACCGGAAAGAGAGAAACATATGATATACATGCTAGAGGACGACGCAAACATCAGGAACTTCGTGCTTTACGCCCTCAACAACACCGGGCTTGAAGCAAAAGGCTTCGAGCGCCCCAGCGAATTCTGGGCTGCAATCAGGGAGGACGTTCCATCAGTGCTGCTGCTGGACATAATGCTCCCGGAAGAGGACGGGCTTTCAGTGCTTGCGAAAATACGCTCAAACCCGGAGTACTCTTCCCTGCCGGTCATCATGCTCACCGCAAAGGGGTCTGAATACGATAAGGTCATCGGTCTGGACAGCGGCGCTGATGATTACCTCGCAAAGCCGTTCGGCACGATGGAGCTCATCTCAAGGATAAAGGCGCTCATGCGCCGCACGAACACCGTTGCGACCACTGAATATTCCGTCGGCAAGCTGTACGTCAATACCTCAAAGCACATCGTTATGGTGGACGGCAAGGAAGTGCAGCTGACTTTCAAGGAGTTCGAACTGCTGTGCACGCTGCTGGACAACATGGGTACCGTTCTTTCCCGCGAGAAGCTTATTTCAAAGGTCTGGGGCTACGATTTCGACGGGGAAAGCCGCACCGTAGACGTACATATCCGCACCCTGCGCCTTAAACTCGGCGAATGCGGCAGCATGATAGAAACAGTACGCGGCATCGGATACAAGGCAGTCGCCGACGAATAAATCACCATATAAGAAAGGCAGATCATGACAAAACGAATTTTTGGCGGCGCTTTTCTTGTGTCGCTGATAGCTATAATTTCGTCCGTTGCGCTGGTGCTTGGGGTTGCCTACACAAAGGAGCAGCAGCTGTTCCGCAGCCAGCTGGAGCAGCAGGCAATGCTGCTTGCGGCAACAATGGACAACACGACTCCCGAACTTGACGTAAAAAGCCTTGAAAAGCTCAATGCAGATATCCACGGCACCTTTGAAAACCGCATAACCTACATTGCCGCGGACGGCACGGTGCTTTTCGACAACAAGGCAGACATCTCCGAAATGGAAAACCACCTCGACCGCGAGGAAGTCGTCACTGCAAAGCAGTCAGGAACCGGCACTGCCACCCGAGAAAGCTACACTCTGTCCGAAATGACAGTATACTGCGCCCGCACCATCGGCTTCGGCTGCATAGTTCGTGTTTCCGGTACGATGGACACGGTGCTTGCAAGAATAGGCGGCATGTGGTGGGAGGTGCTGCTGGTGATCCTGACAGCTGCCATGGTTTCTCTGGGAGTTGCGGCACTGGTCGCACGGGCAGTCGTCAAGCCGATAAACAGCATCGACCTTAAAAATCCCGACATCAACGAAAGCTACGGTGAGATCGCTCCCCTGCTGCACAGAATTACCGAACAGAACCGCGAAATAGATCACCAGATAGAGGAACTCACCCGCAGCCGCACGGAATTCTCGCTGATAACCGAGAACATGAGCGAGGGCTTTATAATCACCGACAGCAGGACCGAGGTGCTTTCCTACAACAAGGCAGCGCTGAATATTCTCGGCTCTGACTTCACAGGGGGCAGCCACAGCGTGCTGGTGCTCAACCGCAGCGAGAGCTTCCGCAATGCGATAGAAAAGGCGCTTGCCGGGGAACGCTGCGAAGTCAACATGCCCATTGCTGAAAAGATATACCAGGTCATAGCGACACCGGTGTTCACTGATAACAAAGTCACCGGCACGGTCATCATAATCCTTGATATCACTGAAAAAGAGGGGCGCGAGGAACTCCGGCGCGAGTTCACGTCGAATGTTTCCCACGAACTTAAGACCCCGCTCACGACTATCTACGGCATTTCAGACATGCTGGTCGGAGGTATTGTAAAGCCTGCGGATATCCCCGGCTTCGCAAAGAATATCCGCGACGAGGCAGGGCGCATGATAACGCTCATCGATGATATAATCAAACTTTCGCAGCTGGACGAGAATTCCTTTGCAGACCACGAGGAAACGGTGGATATCCTCGCACTGGCGCAGATAGCTTCTGAACGGCTGAGTGCCGCTGCGGACGGCAAGCACGTCACCATTAACGTTACCGGTGAACGCGCTGAGATAACCGGAATTCGCGCTGTTCTCGAGGAGATAGTCTACAACCTGCTGGATAATGCAGTCAAGTACAACCAGGAGGGCGGCCGTGCGGACATCAACGTTGCCAACGGTGAGAACGATGTCACAGTCACGGTTTCTGATACCGGCATCGGCATTCCCGCTGAGTGCATCGACAGGATATTTGAACGGTTCTTCCGGGCTGACAAGAGCCATTCCCGCAAGATCGGGGGAACCGGGCTGGGGCTGTCGATAGTCAAGCACGGAGTGCTCCTGCACGGCGGCAACATCACAGTTAAAAGCACCGAGGGCGTCGGAACGACATTCACGCTGACGCTTCCCAAAACAAAATAAGATTTCCCCTGTGCCACTAAAACACAGGGGAATTTTTTATGCTGCCTCGGACTGTTCGTCGTTCCAGGGGTGTATCTTTTCGGGGATAGAAGTGAACGGGAAGCCGAATGAGGAACGCTCCCAGCTGTAATAGCGCAAACAAAAAGAGTGGAGTTTCCTCCGCCCTTTCTGATATTCTGTGTAACGCTCATTCAACAGCGTAAGTGCTGAACTTGCTGAGCACCCTGGTCCTCGCGATAATTCTGATTATCACAACGCTGCATACGATACCGAACGCGCCCTGTATAAGATTTCCGGGGACGCTTGCAGCAGCGCCCGCGAAACTCTTACCAAGCAGAAGAGCCGCGTAAAGGTAATACCCGCCGACCATGATGATCTCACCAACAACGGAACCCGCAACATATGCTACGACCGGAGCCTTAGAAACCCTAGCGAGAAGCGCACGGCAGATGAGTGCGGCTGCGACCGCGATAAGTCCCTTTATAACGAACGTACCGGGCACATAATGCACATAACCGGTGATGAGGTCAGCCATTGCAGAGCCAATGCCGCCAGCCAGGAAGCCATATACAGGTCCCAGCACCCACGCAGCTATAAGTATAAAGCAGTCGCCGAAATTAACATAGCCGTTAAGCGGCGAGGGAATCTGGATAAGCATCGTGGCAACGCATATGAGTGCCGCAAACATAGCGGCTACGCAGATCCTGATGAGCTTGTCTTTTGTGTTTGTCTTTTTGGTATTCATAGTTGTTCTCCTGACTGGCTTGCGCCTTTTTCTATCTTTATTTTTATATTTTAGCACACTCCTGGACATATTTGCAGTGCCAGATTTGAACTATTTGCTATACCCAGTGCCAGAAAAAACACTATGTTTAAAGCCAGAATTCACCTTTTATACGTTATAATGCACGACCTGTTCTTTTATTCACAGCCGCGGACTGTTCTGACCATATCAACATGCTTTTTGCGGTAATACCAGAAAACTCCCACCGGGAAGGTGGGAGCATCGGGATAGTAATTATCAGTTAACTGCAGCAGCGCCGTCATCAGGTACGGCAGCCTCGGCTGTCTTGGACGCAGAAGCATCAGAGTCAGAATTAAATATAACGCTGCCCTGCTCATCTGTGGGAACTACAGTCACGCCATCGTCGCCATAATCAGGCTCGGGAACTTCAAGCTTCTGAACCTCGTCGCCGGGCTGATAGGTCTTGATAACGTCTGCAATCTGAGAACCTATCTGGTGAACTACCAGATAATAGAAGCCGTCGTCGGTCTGACCCATTACAGCGCCTGCTGCTGCGATCTCCTGCTCGGGATAGAACGCTGCGCCGTTCTTGATATAGTCAAGGTGGGCGCTGAGCTGCTTTTCAACGTCTGCTTCGCTGCCGGACTTGGGCTTTACGATGATGAGCTCGTCAAGGTGAACGCTCATCATGGGCACATAGATGGAATACTCATCGAGGAGGCTCAGATCCAGGCCAAGCAATGTCTCTGCGATCTCAGCGTCGGTTACCTGCTCGAAAGCCACCCAATCAACGCTCTCAAAAACTGCATTTGCGATGTCCTCTGCCGTACGGGTAGTCGTCTCGGGCTTGGAGCTTTCTGCGGTGCTTGCAGTGGAGCTGTTATCGCTTGCAGAGGAACTGTTATCGCTTGCAGAGGAACTGCTGTCGCTCACAGAGGAACTGCTGTCGCTTGCGCTGCTGTCAGAACCGGAGTTGTTATTGTTGGAGCAGCCTGTGAATGCTGCGGTGACTACTGCAAGAGCAGCCATTGTTGCTAAAAACTTCTTCATGATGTTTTCCTTTCTCTTATCATTTCTTGTTCCTGAGCCGCTGGTGTAATGCAAACGGCAGCGGCTTCTTTTCTTTATCGTACCACGGAAGGTCCTCAAGGGTGACTACCCTCGGGTCCGTGAAAATACGCTTCATGAACGCTTCGTCCATGTACTTAGGATTTGGTCGCGGCATTCCGTTTTCGTCAAGGACTGCGTGCCAGTTATCGTCGGTATCATACACGAAACTTCCCCACCAGGGCAGCCACCAGAGCCAGGTCGCGCCGTCCTTCAGCATCTCGTCGGGCTCGGGAATGCTGCCGCATTCCGAAAGGGTTATCATCTTGCCGTGGGTGTAGCTGCTGACGCCTCTGAACCGTTCCAGCTGGGAACTGTGGTTCGGAACCTCGTCGTAGATGTCCTCTCCTGCGATGTCAAAGGTGTTAGGGCTGACTGCCATAAACGGCGCCTGACCATTCCACACCCATATGAGATTACGCAGTTTGTGCAGGTTCATGAACCTGTCGAAAATTGTGTACCAGAGCTTTTTGTATGCCGCTATGCTTTCGGGGTCCTGCTTTCCGGCTTCGGCGCGGTTTCCCCACCAGAACCAGTTCCCTGCCGCCTCGTGAAGCGGACGCCACAGCACAGGCACGTCAGCCTGCTCGAACATTTTCAGCGCGCCGGCAACGAGATCTATCTCGTATATCACGAAATCGTGCTCCGGTGTGCCCTCCTGCATTGCGCGGACTATATCGAATCCCGTTTTGTGGTCGTAATTCGTCGTCTTATAATAGAACGAGCAGCATTTCGCGATGTCCTCCATGTCGTCGGGGGCGTTCCAGTGCCAGCACATGGTGAGTATCCCACCCGTGCGCCGCGCCCAGTCCAGCGCCCTGCCCAGCTGGTCGTAGCCCCGGGCAAGCCCGCTTATCCCCATGAAGTCGTAGCCGCGTATCGCGGGTATCTTTCCGGTGGCGTTCCAGTAAACGAGATCCTCTTTTTCGTCCTCCCACAGATACTGCTGACCTGAGATGAACTTCCTGCCGTAGCAGCTTTTGAGGTATTCCCACAGGCGACGGGTATTTGGTGTGGGGTCTGGGGTAACAAGTCTGTCAGGATCGACGGGCATCGCTGAAAGCTTTTTTTCAAGCGCGTCAAAGTCTGTTCTGTAATTCGTCATTGAAGCTCCTCCGAAAGTAGTTATCCGGCACAACATTGCAAAGTATACCGTATCATTGTGAAAACAGTGTGAAAGTCGTGTGGTTCTGCCATGCTTTTTTTACATGCCGGTCAACGGAACGCAATGCACCCGCATCTGATATTCTGACCGCATATAGTTCAAAAAAAAGCGGTAATTACCGGCACCATATCATACCGGAACACATATCATAAATGGGAAGGAAAATCCCGATAATTATGAATATCATGGAGGTATTTTATGGCAGAATTCACCAATCAGGCTGTCCTGAGATATAATAACACCGTCACAAATTCAAATATCGTTGTCGGTAACATCGTACAGTCGCTGGAAATAAGCAAGACCGCAGTACGCACTGAGTACTCCGCAGACGGCGATACAACATTCGTTATAAGTCTTACGAACAGCGGTACAACAGCTTACACCGGGCTGACCGTGACCGACAATCTCGGCGCCTATGTCTGGAACGAAACCGTACTCGTTCCCCTGGCATATATCGACGGCTCGCTGAAATACTATATCAACGGAGTGCTCCAGCCAGACATCGAACCGACAGTCGGTAACAGCCTTATCATAACAGGCGTGAACGTTCCTGCAAACGGAAACACGACGCTGATATATGAAGTGTCACCCAACAGTTATGCTCCCCTTGACGCCAATGGCGCAATCACAAATACTGCAACTGCAGATGGAGCGGGTCTTGCGGAGCCCGTCGCCGCGGACGAAGTGATAACCCCTGTGAGCGGAGTACAGCTTTCGATAAGCAAGGCGATAAGTCCTGCGACTGTAACCGCAAACGGACAGGTAACTTATACCTTTGTTATCCAGAACACCGGCAATGCACCGGCTGACGCCGCTCTCGGCGCAATAGTCGAGGACGTATTCGATCCGGTGCTCAGGAACCTCACGGCTTCCTACAACGGCCAAACGCTTACCCCCGGCACCGATTACACCTACGACCAGACTACTGGCAAATTTGCGACGACACCGGGTACTATAACTGTTGCAGCGGCGCAATACACCCGTGATGAGGCTACCGGCGCGATCATCACAACGCCCTCCGTCGGGACGCTCACAGTCACCGGAAACATCTGATGTTTTAAAAAAACAGTGCAGGGACGGTTCCTCCGTCCCTGCATCTTTTTAGCCCTCGATGATAGGCGCAAAGCGAATTCTGATATTCGGCAGCTTGGTCATCGTGGTGTAATAGTTGGTCTGCCAGTCGCCGCCCTGTGAGGGGTCGTTCTCACCGGAAGCGGGAGGCGCAAATATCTTGAGCGTAAGGTCAGCGGCGCCGTCAAGGGGCTTCTCAAAGAACGCAGGCATGAAGTCGATGGTCTTTGCTTCGGGGCTCTTGTAGAACCACTTTCCGTTTATCTCCATCATGAGGTTGAGCGGCTCGTCGAATGTTGCCTCGCAGAATACCGGGCTTTTGTCAAAATGGAGCGGAATAGCGATACCGGTCGCGTCCTCGCTTCCACCCCAGCGCAGATTTACGGGAAGAGTTATCTCAGCGTTCTGCTTTATCGTCGGGTAGAAATACTCGTCGTGGATTATCTCCTTGTAAGTCTGGAGTGCAGGCTGCTCGATACCTACATCGGGATTGTTCGGATCCTCGATCTCAAGCCCGAGCCTGCCGCGGTCGCGGAACTGATAGAATGTGAAGCCGTTGAACCAGCCCTGCTCCGGGTCGTTCTTCAGCATGTCGCAGAATTCCTTTATCATAGCCGCCTGGTCGTAGGGACCTGTTACGTCGCCGTCCGCGTTGAATTCGCTCATGACCATGGGCTTCTTGACGCCGCCGCAGAGTTCCTTGTAGCGCTTCTCGGAGAGCTTTGTAAGATTATATGTGTCGGCAACCTTGCTCCTGCCGAAGCTTGTGCCGCCTACCTCCGCAACATCGTAGGGCCAGCCCCAGTGCAGGCTCATGTACTTATCAACGGACCATATGTCAGTAGCACGTACAGCGTCTGCGAATTCCTTTTCCATTTCTATCTCGCCGCCGTTCTCGGGGTGCTCAACGCCGCCAATGCAGAGGATAGTGGAAACATTCGGAGCTTCCTTCTTGATGATATTGTGGAAACGGATATAGAAATCTGCTATCTGCTGGTATGTAGCGCGCTTGGTGAAACTGAACCAGTTACCGGTAGCCTCGTGGTTGATACGCAGCTGCATTCTGCCGTATGTCCTGAGTTCCTGCGCTATCTTTATAAGGTAATCATCGGTGAGGTTCGGGTCGATAGTCATGGTGAGGATAACGTCCTGACCGTGACGGCGCACGTCCTTCATGCATGTGAAAGGCTCGTCGTCGGTGGTTCCGCCAATGCCGCCCTTATAGGTGAAATAATCATCGTAGGGGTAATCCCACTGGAAGCTTACCTCCTGGTCAGCGAACGCATGACGCGCGCGTACGGGCCATGTCTTGTCCAGCGGATAGTAGCAATACATCAGACTGATAGCACGATGGGGTCTGCCCATCTTGTGCAGGATATAATCCTGGTTTACGTACTCACCGCGCTCGCTTCCGTCGCCGAGATCAACGGCGCACTTTGCAGGTCCCATTTCAACTGAATAGATCTTCTGTTCCATCAACTTGTTTCCTTTCGGTTAATTCAGCGCTTACGCGCATAATTTCATGCGTTTTTTATATCATATCCGCAAGGATATGATATAATTTGCCGATATGCACGGAGTTCACCGGAGGTGAACGCATGTGCAAGGCATTTTGATTTATAATAAACGCTCTGCGTTTATTATATCATAGTTTGTAAACGTTTTCAAGTGGGTTTGGCTACTTTTTCGATTATATTTTTTACCCAGAACACAGCACGATTTTTTCAGCAGAATATTAGTGACAAAAACAAAAGCGGGACAGGTCAGCGCCCGTCCCGAAAATGTCAGATTATCGCAACTCCGCAGAAGAAATTGCGGGAGTAATAATCCGTGGTGATGTCAACTTCCCTGACCTTTGTGCCCGGCATAAGGCATGCTATCATCACGCCGTTGCCCGTGTAAATTCCACCGAACTCGGCGTTCGCGCCGCTTTCTGAGAAAAACACCAGGTCCCCTGGGGAAAGCTCATCGTACTGCCTGACGGTGCCCATCTGCGACTGCGCCGAAACTCCTCTCGGGCAGGTGATGTAGCCATTCTCGCGGAGAACATAGTAAATGAAGCCGCTGTTGTCGAAACCGAACGCTGGTGTTTCTCCCCCGTCGGCAAAATCAGTGCCGATGAGCGAACGCGCAAGCGCGATGATGCCCTCCGCTTCCGGGAGCACTTCCTCTTCGCTGTCGGCTGTAGTCCGGGTCTCGGGCACGGATACCGGCGTATCAGGCTCGGAGGTGGGTTCCGGCTCCGGCTCGGTGGGCTCGGTCTGGCTGACGGCTGACGTCGTGGAGGAGCTGTCCTGGCTTTCTTCACCGCCCTTGCCGCCAAGGCTCACGACTACGCTTATTATGATTATAGCAATGCTGATGACTGTAACTACAAAAATTAAAATTAGATTATTCTTCATTCAGCACCGTCCTTTCACTTTTACCTTTTACACTATTATACAACATATTACTACTATAATTCAATAGCTTTTTGGTTACAATATTCTTACAATTTGGTTACAAAAAACACTAACCCCGGGACAACAGCCCCGGGGAATGCGTTACTCAAATCTGAACCAGTCAAAATCGAATTTTGAACCCGGCATGAAAACAAAGCAAATGTCGTTCACGCCCTTAAGCTCGGGAATTCTGAACGCCTGCTCACGCCCTCCGTCCTGCATGAACTCCAGCAGGAACGTGTTCTGCGAACCGCCAGCCGGAGTGTACCTCAGCTGTATCTGGTTCATGGGATTTCCGGTGGCGCCGCTTATCACCAGGTGCTGCGCGCCGCTCTCGCCGAAATCAAGACCGTCGTAGCTGATGTTCACGTTGTTGCCGATACCTGTCACGCTGCGGCCGGTTATTTTGTACTCGTCGCCGTAAACGCTGTCGGCTTCCGCAGTCCAGTTCTTGTCGAACGCACGCTGCACAGGAATGAACCCGATACCGCCGAAAATCACCCTGTCGCTTATCACAACGCTGATATCGTGAACTCCGGTCATTCGCTCCGCCAGCGGGAAATCCTGCCCGGCAAAGCCGCACCAGTGCCCGTTGTTCGAGAAGTGCGCCGTGCAGATCAGCTTTCCGTCGTCAGGGGTGCCGTCCCATATTTCCACGGGAATATCAAAGCACGCCCCGACGCTCACGGTCATGTATTCTGCGCCGGTCTTTCCGAAATCAACGTCCTTGTACGTCATTACAGTCCTGCCGTCGAAGTTGGATATCGCGCCATCCTCTATCATATTTGTGGTGACGTTTGAACTGTCAAGCTTATTCGCGCTGATAAAGCTGAACGCGTCCTTGTAAGCGGCTCCCAGCCCCGTCGCCGTGAACGGAATATCCGCGACTATCTGCGGGTGCTCAGCGCCGTTATGCACCATCGCGCGCACGCAGAATTCCCCGTCGCCCTTTGCGGTAACGGTCGCCTTTTCGCCGTCCCATTCAGCCGTTGCAAGGTTGCTCTCGACGCCGTTCCTGCGGACTATGCTAAGTTCAACGTCGTTATAGGTGCAGTTCCCGGGCAGCAGATTTATGCGTAACTCTGCCGTGCGCCGCTCCGGAGTGAATTCGCGAATGTCGCACACCGGAACGAGCATTCTCGCGGGGACCTCATTAGTATATCCGGTGCTCTGCGCCGGGAACTTGTTTCCGGTCACCACGCTCACGCCGACGGGGTTTCCGCAGCCCTCGGAATTCAGCGTTATTTCTGCAGGGGCAAGTCCCTCGGAAGCCGCGCGGACCTTTATCTCGCCGGGTTCAAGAGTGCTCTCGACCATCGCGAGCAGCCTGCCGGAGAACAGCCTGCGGTTGTCCCCCTTGTAGCTGTCGTAATCGGTGGAGTCGCCGTTGTCAAGACCAACCAGCCTGCCCGCTCCGGTGACTTCCACACGCACCCTGTTGCGCGCGTTTCCGACGGGAATTCCCGCTGCGTCGGCGACGGAGATCTCAACAAACGCGATGTCCCTGCCGTCCGCCATGATCGTTTCACGGTCGCTGCCGAGAACCACGGAAGCCGGGTCCCCCGGGGTGCGGAGTTCCTCGCGGGATACCTCGTCGCCATTCTCGTTAAAGCCGACTGCAGTTATCACGCCAGCCTCAAACGGAACAACAAAATGCGCGCGCATTTCGCTGTCAGTTTCAAGGCGCATTTCGTGCGTGCCTATCGTCTTTCCGTTCAGGGAAAGCTCGACATGATGAGCGTTGCTGTATATCAGCACGTCGATATTCTCGCCTGGCATGAAATCCCAGTAGGACGGCACGATGTGCAGGACGTTTTTCTGCTCCGGTGAAAGCCACACGCTCTGATAGAAATAGTATATGTCCTTCGGGAAGCCTGCGGTATCCACAATACCAAAGTAGCTGTTCTTGGTGTTGTACGGGGTAGGTTCGCCGATATAATCAAAGCCTGTCCAGATGAACTGTCCACCGCAGAATTTGCAGTCCCTGTCAAGTCTCCAGGACTTCATCGCGGAAGCCCCCCAGCCCACAACGCTGTTATCCAGCGACGAGCACTGATAGTCCACCCCGGTGAGCGACGGCACATCTGCCGGGAACCTGTAAATTCCCCTTGAACGCACTGCAGAAGCCGTTTCGCTGCCATAGATGAACCAGTCAGGGTGCTTTTCGTGGTGTTCTTCGTAAAGGCGCTCCGTGTAATTATACCCCGCAAGTTTCACTACATCTGTGCATTTAAGCGCATTGTCGTCCCCCATGTAGTTGGAGCCGATGGTCGCTTTTGCATTCCCCTTGGGGTCGTACTTCAGCACATAGCCGTAAAGCCGCCTGGTTATGTCAAGCCCGTGTGGGTCGATGGTGTCGTTTATCTCGTTGCCGATGCTCCACATTATAATGCATGGGTGATTGCGGTCGCGCTCTATCCAGCTTTTCACGTCGCGCTCGGCGTGCTCGACAAAGAAACGGTGGTTATCCATTTCGGTCTTGGGCTTTTCCCACATGTCGAATGCTTCGCTGTCCACCAGCAGTCCCATTTCGTCGCACAGCTGCACAAGCTGTCTTGCAGGCATGTTATGAGAGGTGCGTATCGCGTTCACTCCCATCTCTTTCATGATACGGAGCTGTCTGGTCAGCGCTGCGGTATTCATCGCGGAGCCAAGCGCGCCAAGGTCGTGGTGCATGCAGACGCCGTGCATTTTCACGCTTCTTCCGTTGAGAATGAACCCGTTTTCCGGGTCGAATTCTGCGGTGCGGTAGCCGAAATCCTCGCTCACGCAGTCAAGAAGCTCTTCTCCGCTGTAAAGGCTGATTTTCAGCGTGTACAACATCGGGTCGTCGATATCCCACAGTTCCGGGTCGCTGTTCGTGAAGCTGGTGGCGAATTTCTCAGCACCACCGTCAAAATGCGCTTCAAGACTGCAGCCAGCCGCGTTATTCCCATACGGGTCGATGACTTCAAGCGTCATACGTATATCTGCGGGATTACCCACGATATCGGTTTCTACATCGGTCTGCCAGCTTCCGTCGGACTGCTTCTCGGAATGTATATACACCCCGTTTGTTGCAATATAAGTCTGCGGGCGTAATTTAAGCGTAACATCACGGAAGATACCCGCGCCGGAATACCAACGCGTGTTCGGAGCCTCATGCAGAACCCTGACAAGTACCTCGTTCGCGCCCTCGTGCAGCAGGTCCGTTATGTCGAACTCAAACGCGGAATATCCGTATGTCCAGCTGCCGGCTTCCCTGCCGTTGACGAAAACCGTCGCGTTGAAGTACACGCCGTCGAAATTCAGCAGCACCCTGCCGGAAAGCATTTCTGAACTGCATACCAGCGTGCGTTTGTACCAGCCCTCCCCGGTTTCGTAAAGGCGCGTTGCGTCGTTTATAAGCCAGTCGTGCGGGAGTTCCACGTCGTACCAATGTGCAGAAGCAAGCGCGGAAATTTCCGTGCCAGGCCTGCAGAGTGCGAACTGCCAGCAGTCGTTGAAAAGTCTGTTCGTTGCGGTCATTATTTATCCTCCGTATTATAAAGGGCGTTCAGCGTTTCCAGGTACTGCTGCTCCACATCTTTGAAGTCCCTGAATGCGAATTCGGGTTCGGTGATTTTCAACGGCGCCTGGTCAAACAGCGCGCAGCCGCCCAGCGCCAGAAACTCGTGATACAGCATAGTATCGTCTATCCTGCCGACTTCCGACATCACCGCGGTATCGTCAGGGTCGATGCCGAACCGTCTGTAGATGGTATCCTGCAGCCGCTTTTCAATCACGCGGTATTCCGGCAGGCCAAGCTTCACCGGGCGCGTAATGTCGGATATGTAGGCTTCGCTGGCGTCATGCAGCAGGCATGCCAGGCGCGTTGCCCGCGGAAGCCCGGCGGCTGCCGCTTCCGCTTCGCACGCAAGGCAGTGCTGCCCCACCGAATAAAAACAGCTGAAATGCCCGTTCGCCCTGCACAGCAATGAAAGCGCATGCGCGATATCCTCAGGGCGGATATCCTCCGGGTGCGGTTCCAGCGGGGAAAAAAATACACCTGTCCAGGTGCGTATCAGTCTTTTGTCAGTCATCGGCACGCTCCGTTTAATCGTTTACATTAAAGGTAAATCAATATCCGTCCCGTGTCCGCAGGACGGATAATTCTTATAAAGGTACTATCTGCAGTTCATCGCCGATCACGCAGACCTTTGAACGGGTGTTCACCTGGGTCACATCAAGCGACAGGTAATTTATACAGAAATGGCACCCCGGGTATATCGTTCCCCCGACTTTTGCGCAGAGGTCATCGCGGTGCTTCAGGTCGGCGTCAAGCTGGGATATAAGCTCCTCAAGCTCCTTGCAGCGGACGGAATAGAACACCTTGTTCTGCGTTTCTGTCTTCATCTGCTTGCTCTGCACGTCGGTAAGCTTTCCTCCCTGGCGCTTTTTGCGCGTTTTAAGGAACTCAACGTTCTTGTTAGCCTGGCTGAATGAAGCCTTTGCCGCAGCAAGTTCCGCTTCTGCCTCGCGCTTTCTCGCGCAGGTCACAGAGCCGTCGCCGATATTTATCTCGGTGGAAGTGTACTTCTCAGAACCTATGACACCGGCTGTGACATTCTTCATGCTGGTTATCTTGCCGCCGGAAATAACGCCGGTGCGGCCCTTTGCGATGAGTTCCCCATAACAGAACACGGTGCAGAACGCAAACTGCGCAGACTCCACCTTACCCCCGGCCTTTATGTCGCTGTTCTCGCAGAAGCCTATGGAAGCATCGCCGCCGCATTCAACATGGCTGCTTATAGCGCCTCCGTTGACGACGATATTTCCGCCTGCGGAAAGATTTGAGCTGAAAACGGTGCCCTCAATGTGGATATTACGCCCAGCCTTTATGGAGAAGCCCTCCATGACGTTGCCCTTTATGAGCACGTCGCCGTCGAAGTTTATATTCCCGACGGAAATGTCAAGGTCCGACTTGACTGTAACGGTGTCCTCGACATTGAAGCAGCCGGTTCCGTACAGAATGTGACCGCTGCATGCGGCTACTATCTGCTTTCCGTCCGCAGTCATCAGGGTGTTCTTGCCTACTGTGATGTTCGGCATGGTGCCCGGTTCTGCCTTGATCGCCCTGCCGAAGATGTTTATACCGGGCTCTCCGGGCGTAGGGGGCGTGATATCAGCAATGATGTCGCCCTTCTTTATCGGGACGATTATATCAAGCTCCCTGAAATCGGCAATGCCGAATTCGTCGTATTTCGGCTTCGGAATACGCTGCTTTTCAAAGCGGAACTTTATCGAACCGTTCTCACCGCGCTTTGGTGGAATGGCTCTCGCAACGCATATTGGAGTATCGTATACCTTGCCCTCCACCATGTCCTTTACGTCAAGTTCGTCTATCCCCGTTGTGATGCCCTTGCGCGCTAGTTCAGCCATCACCAGCTGATATGTGATGGGTCTGCCGCCATTCAGCGGTTTGTGGAGTATCATGTTTGCCGTGTTGCCTTCCGGGTCGAAGGTTATTTCTACAGAGCCGTCAACAGCCTCTTTTTTCTCGCTGGTCTTTTTGACCTCGGGCTGCTTGGGAGGTTCAGCGCCAGGAGCGTTCATGCGCATTTCGCTGTCACTGCGGCGGTATTCCTCCATTGCTCTGCTCATTCTTTCCTGAAATTGTGAATCAAATGCCATTCTGCCACCGTCGTTTCCAAATAAGCTTATGTTATCATTTTACAGCATCTGTCTATATGTTTATGAAATGCTGATATGTATATGCCATATTTATTATAGCACATCTCCACCAAAACTTCAATACCTTGATAAAGTTTTTTTGTAGAAAGGCAATAACGCAGCCCCAATGTCACACAAAAATCCCCCGGCTGTCCGGGGGAGAATTTTATTTCTTTCTGGTACTTTTCTTTTGAGAAGTTGCGGGCTTCTGACCGGGAGTTTCTTCCGCTGCTTTTTCAAGAGACGCGTCCTTTTCAGCTTCTTCGGCTTCAACGACAGATATTGACTCCTCGCTGTCGGGTTCTTCCTCGTAGCCGTCAAGGAACAGCGAAGTATCCCCTGCGTACTCGGTAGTCTTGCCGGGCATGTTCTTTTTCTTGAGCCTATCGGTGACGAATTCCGCAAAGAGCATATAAATCACTGCGAATACCGGCACGCCAAGAAGCATACCCGGAACGCCGAACAGATTGCCGCCGACGGTGATCGCAACAAGCACCCAGATCGCGGGCAGACCCATGGATTCACCGAACAGATGCGGCTTGATGACGTTACCGTCGAGCTGCTGCAGGACGAGCACGTAAAGCCCGAACCATATCACCTTGACAGGGTCCACAAGGAGTATCAGCACACCGCAGGGAATAGCGCCGATGAACGGTCCGAAGAACGGAATAAGGTTCGTGACGCCGCAGACCACTGCAATGAGCATAGGGTAAGGCATGTCGAGCACCAGCATTCCCACAGCCATGACCGCAAAAATGATAATCGCGTCGATAAGGTTGGAAATGATGTAGTTCTTGAATATACCGTTGCTCTTACCGGCAACGTGGAACACGCGCTGGCAGGTGCTGTTCTTGAAGAACGCGAAGAAGATCTTCTTGAGCTGAGCCAGCAGTCTTTCCTTGCTGAAAAGCAGGTAAATCGCGATGATAAGACCTATAACAACATTTTTCAGTCCTGTGAGAAGTCCGGCTGCAAAGCTGAGCACTCCGCTGGCGATATCGCCTGCCATCGGCTGAAGCATCGCTGAAAGCTTCTGCACGAACGAACCTATCTCGTCAAAGCTGTCTGAAATAAGCCCCGCGATATCCTTGTTGTTCGCAAAGAAATCCGACAGGAACGCGTCAAGCTTCTTGATATAGCCGGGCATCTGGTCGGCTAGGTCGATAAGGCTCTTGGCAACGCTCGGGACTACCGCGATGCATATTCCGGTCAGGATAGCAAGTACAACGATATAGGATATCGTGACTGAAAGCGCCCTGGCTGCAGTGCGGCGTCTGCTGAGCTTTTTCTCAAGCGGTACCGTCCGCTTTTCCAGAGCCCTGACTACGGCTGTGTCCCCTGCCTTGGTCTCTGCAAGCTTCTGCATGACGATGTTCTTTTCTGGCGGCGGGTCGTTCACAAGCTTGCGGAAAAACGTCCTTTCTATCCACATCACCAGCGGGTTAATGATATACGCGATAACAACGCCGCATATTATCGGCGCGGCAACTGTACCTATCCACGAAAATCCCTTTGAAAAGGAATCGAACCGGAATACAAACACGATGAACAGCACGGTGAGCGCTATAACTACAAGCGCATAGGTCGCTATCGTCGTGTACTTCTTGTTCCATTTAATCTTCAATGGCTGCCTCCTTTGGCTGAATAACATATCAATTTATTTTAACATATTCTGTTTATTCTGTCAACATAAATTCCTTATATTTTTGAATATCAGATCATATTTTACATATACTTAACACAGCCACGTTCCTTTACCTTATTTCAAGGTCATATGTATCATTTAAGAGACAGTTTCATTTTATCACAAGTCAAAGTCTGGGAATATATGTAAGCAAAACGAAAAAATATTATATTTGATGTACTTTGCATGTCACATAGTGCTTGAGTATATCCTATAATAAAATATAGTGCAATACCGACCAGGTGTTCTTACATAACTGTAAAAGTAAACGAAAAGGAGATACCCAATGTTTAACAACCGCACAACAGACGGGAGGAATAACCTCTGCGGACTTAATGTCGCCAAATACAGAAAGGCGCTCAAGATATCACAGCGTGAACTTGCCGACAGACTGCAGGTCATCAACCTCGACATCGACAAGAATGCCGTTCAGCGTATAGAGTCCGGTCAGAGATTTATCACTGATATAGAGGTCATCGCCCTTGCAAAAGTTTTCAACGTAACTGTAGAGCAGCTTCTCACCGTTGACTGAACCTTGTTTTGATATACCACCCCGGATATCCGGGGTTTATTTTTTTTGCAATGCTGCGCCTGTCTTTACGCTATGCTGGCTCAGGGTATTTACAAAATGTGCAGAAAGTGCTAAAATATAATCATCAATAAAAAAGGCGGTATTTACGATGAACAACTCCAGTTGTCCAGTGGCAAAAAAATGCAGCGGCTGCCAGCTTTCAAACCTGACTTACGAACAGCAGATTGAATGGAAAATGAAAGACCTCAACGGGCTTCTCGGCAAATACGGGAAAGTTCTGCCTATAATCGGAATGGACGACCCCACCGGGTATCGCTGCAAGGTCCAGGCTGTATTTCGCAGCGACCGCAGCGGGAAAATAATCTCGGGAGTGTACCAGTCCTCGCGCAACGGTATCGTCGGAATAAACCGCTGCATGGTGAACGACCCCAGGGCCGACGAAATTATAGTCGGAATCCGCGAACTGATGGCGTCGTTCCGCATTCGCCCGTGGGACCCGGGAACCGACCGCGGTTTCGTCAAGCATGTGCTCGTCCGCGTTGGCAGGAACACCAGGGAGATACTCGTCAACATCGTCGGCGCTGTGCCGATGTTCCCGAAAAAGAGAGATTTCACGGCGGCGCTGGTGAAGAGGTTCCCCGATATAAAAACGGTGACGTTTTCAGTCAACCGCAGCCCGGATTTCCTCACCCTGGGCGACCACGCGGAGGTTCTTTTCGGCGACGGGTACATCATTGATGAGATTTGCGGGAAGAAGTTCCGCATTTCCCCGCAGTCTTTCTACCAGGTCAACCCCGCTCAGGCTGAACGCCTTTATGACTACGCTATAAAAGCCGCGAAACTTTCCAAAAACGACGTCATTCTCGACGCATATTCCGGTACTGGTACCATCGGTATCATCGCATACGACCACGTGAAAAGCGTTCAGGGCATCGAGTTCGTAGGTTCCGCGGTGCGCGACGCAGTGCAGAACTGCAAGCTCAACGGCATCACGCGGAATGCTGCATTCAACCGCGGGGACGCCGGGGAATTCCTGCGGGAACGAGCTAAAAAGGACGCCTGCTATGACGTGGTTTTCATGGACCCGGCACGCGCGGGCGCGGATAAACAGTTTCTGCGGGCGCTCTGCTCCATCAAACCGGGACGCATCGTGTATGTTTCCTGCAACCCCGTCACGCTCGCTCGCGACCTCAGGGCGCTCACCAAATACTACAATGTGGATAGCATTCAGCCGTTTGACATGTTCCCGTTTACCAGGCACGTTGAGTGCGTGGTTTCGATGTCAAGGAAAGAAACACAGAATGCTCAGTAAATGATCTGGAGGGATTTATAATGTTAGTAAAAGAATGGATAAGAGAATCACGCGATATAAGGAAGCAGGACGTCAGAGAAACTACATACACATCAGCCGTCGTCAATCACGAGAAGCTGTTTCAGATACAGACTTATGGTCTTGATGGAAGCGCTGGAAGTGCAAAGCAGACGATACAGTTTAACAAGGAGCAGGCAGCAGAATTAGTCGAAATCCTGAAAAGAGAATTTGATTTGTAAGTTGTTATGTATTTTCCCGCATGTATCAATAATGTAAAATAACGCTTGAAAATCTCGCCAAAAGCTGATATAATACTATATATAATTTCATCGACCAAGGAGATAATTTATGCCAAAATATAACTGCGACTACGTTAAGACTCCCCCTATGGGATGGAACAGCTGGGACTGCTACGGCGCCGCCGTAAACGAAGCGACGATCCGTGCAAACGCTGATTTCATGGCAAAGCACCTGAAACAATTCGGCTGGGAATATATCGTCGTTGACATTCAGTGGAGCAACCCAATTGCCAGGAACCACGAATATCAGCCGTTCACAGAACTCTGCATGGACGAGTATTCCAGGCTGGTCCCGGCTGTGGAACGCTTCCCTTCTGCCGAGGGTGGAAAGGGCTTCGCGCCGCTGGCTGAATACGTTCACTCGCTTGGGCTGAAGTTCGGCATTCACATCATGCGCGGAATTCCCCGTCAGGCCGTGCACCGCAACACCGCGATAAAGGGTACTTCCAGAACTGCCCGCGAGATAGCCAAAACTGCCAGCATATGCCAGTGGAACACCGACATGTACGGCGTGGACCCCGAAAAAGAGGGCGCCCGCGAATACTACGACAGCATTTTCGAGCTTTACAGTTCCTGGGGCGTTGACTTTATCAAGGTTGACGACATCTGCCGCGAGTTACCACATGAGGAAAGCGAACTCGTTATGCTCAGCGAAGCGCTGCATTTCTGCGGGCGCGATATGGTGCTGAGCCTTTCCCCCGGCGCTGCGCTTCCTGAAAAGGCTGAGCTGTACAAGGAAGTCAGCAACATGTGGCGCATCACCGACGACTTCTGGGATAACTGGCCACAGCTGCTTGATATGTTCAGCCGCGCGCAGACCTGGTGCATTCACGCGGGCGCGGGCCACTTCCCGGACGCGGACATGCTTCCTATAGGCGCTATTCTGCAGGATTACGGCCCCGATGGGTGGACTAAGTTCACGCAGGACGAACAGATGACCATGATGAGCCTGTGGTGCATGATGCGTTCCCCGCTGATGATCGGCGGTGAGATGACAAAGTTTGATGAATTCACCATGAGCCTGCTCACAAACAGCGATATCATCAGCTGCCTTAACAGCACGCATTCCGCGCACCCGCTGTTCAGGAAAACCGTTGACGGCAACGAGCAGATAGCGTGGTTCACCACGCACGAGGACGGAAAGACGTTCTACGCGGCTCTGTTCAACTGCGGAGAAAGCGAGTGCGAAATAACCGCTGAGCTCCCTGTGACATGCAGTCTTTCCGCGCATGAAGTCTGGACTGGCGCCGACAGCGAAATCAGCGGAACGCTCACTGCTTCCGTAAAGCCGCATGGCGTTGCAATGTTCAGGCTGACGCGCATTTGAGGTAACAGAATTGAGTAACATCACCTACGAATATATCCGTCGCAACAAAGATATACAGACATACATCAACTACGCCGACGCAGCGCTCAGCACCATCGGATACACGGAGCATTCCAACGCGCATGTGGAGCGCGCCGCGGCGTCGGCATACATGATACTGACCACGCTGGGCTACGAGCAGCGCACCTGCGAACTCGCTGAAATTGCCGCATATATGCACGACATCGGCAACGTGATAAACCGCATAGACCATGCCCAGAGCGGCGCTGTAATGGCTTTCCGTCTGCTGGACAACCTCGGCATGCCGGCAAACGAGATATCGCTCATAGTTTCCGCTATCGGCAACCACGACGAGGGCACTGCATCCCCAGTGACCCCTATCGCCGCTGCGCTCATAATCGCCGACAAATCCGATGTCAGGCGCTCCAGGGTGCGCTCTGCGGACGGCGCATTCGTGCCTACCACGGAAAATCTCGCAAAGGATATACACGACCGCGTGAATTACGCAGTTGAAAAGTCCTCGCTGTACTTCTCCGAGGACAAGAAGGAAATAATCCTCGACCTCGCCATCGACCAGAAAATATCTTCTATTATGGAATATTTTGAGATATTCCTCGACAGAATGAAGCTTTGTCGTCGCGCTGCGGAATTCCTTGGGGTTCAGTTCCGGCTCAAGATAAACGACGCTATTCTTCTCTGACAGAATTTAGCTAAGCCTAACTATGCATTTTACTGATATATTGCCGGATTTCGGGAGTTATTCCACAACATTTTGATAAATTTCGTCGAAATTTTAAAAAAGCACTTGAAATTCCGGCAATTATATAGTAAAATATAATTAGGTTGTTTTGCGTACTTTATTGTTCGCAGAAATTAAGTAAAAAGGGGATCAGAAAATGCTGGGTGTAATTTCATGTCACAGCTATCATAATGCAAATGCGGCTTCTTTTTACAGAATAAGTGCAACCATAACACAATTGTGACTTTTTAGCTGTATTCCGCATACAGCTAATTTTTATTTTCAGGAGGAAGATACATGTCAGATCAGAAAAAAGTCGGCATAGTAATGGGCAGCGACAGCGACTTCCCTGTTGTACGCAAGGTTGCCGAAGCTCTGAAGGAATTCGGCATTCCGTTCGAGATGAGAGTGCTCTCCGCGCACCGCTCCCCGAAGGAAGTCGCTGAGTTCGCGCAGAACGCACGCGCAAACGGCTTCGGCGTTATCATCGCGGCTGCGGGCATGGCTGCGCATCTCGCAGGCGCTGTCGCAGGAAACACTACCCTGCCGGTCATCGCTATCCCTGTAAAGGCAAAGGCGCTCGAGGGCGTTGATGCGCTGCTCAGTTCCGTTATGATGCCTCCGGGAGTTCCCGTGGCTACAGTGGGCATCGACGCTGCCGCAAACGCAGGCTATCTCGCAGCTGAGATACTTTCGGTCAACGACGCTGAACTGGCAGACAAGCTGCTTGCATTCAAGAAGAAGCAGAACGAGAAAAACCTCGCCGCGGACGCAAAAATGCAGGAAATGGTAAAAGAGATCTGAGACGCCCAAAAAATTCCGTTAAAAACCGCCCCTGCCACAGGCAGGGAGAAACATACAAAACAACAAGGAGATAAGACAATGAGCTACACAAAGGCAGAACAGCTTTACGAAGGCAAGGCAAAGAAGGTTTTCGCATGCGCTGAGAACCCTGATTATGTTATCGTATCCTATAAGGACGATGCGACCGCATTCAACGGTCTTAAGAAGGGTCAGATCCATGGCAAGGGCGTCATCAACAACAAGATGACAAACTACATGTTCGGTCTGCTCGAAAAGGAAGGCATTCCTACCCACCTCATCGAAGAGATCAACGACCGCGAAACAGTCGTTAAGAAGGTAGAGATCGTTCCGCTGGAAGTTATCGTAAGAAATGTTGCAGCAGGCAGCTTCTCCAAGAAGCTCGGCATCGCTGAGGGTACTCCCCTGAAGGCTCCCACACTGGAATTCAGCTACAAGAACGACGACCTCGGCGACCCGTTCATCAACAGCTACTACGCTCTCGGTCTGGGTCTTGCTACACAGGAGGAGATCGACACCATTTCCAAGTACGCTTTCGCTGTAAACAAGTTCATGCTTGATTACTTCAAGAAGCTCAACATTGATCTCATCGACTTCAAGATCGAGTTCGGCCGCTTCCACGGTCAGATAATCCTCGCTGACGAGATCTCGCCGGATACCTGCCGCTTCTGGGATTCCACTACCCACGAGAAGCTCGACAAGGATCGCTTCCGCAGAGATATGGGCGGCGTAGAGGACGCTTATCAGGAGATCATGCGCCGTATCTTCGGCAAGTGATCGGATGATCTGATTTAACAAACAAGGGATCGGGATATTACGTGACATTCCGGAGCAGGCATTTTCCTGCCCCGGATTAGTCAGTAAATACAGACAGAGAAAAGGCGGTATAACTTTATATGGGCGGTTTTTTCGGAGCAGCAACTGAACACAGCTGCATCAGCGATGTTTTCTTCGGCACGGACTATCATTCCCACCTCGGCACAAGGCGCGGCGGCATGACTGCTTATTCCGCTGAAAAGGGCTTTCAGAGGAGTATTCACAGCATTGAGAATTCGCCGTTCCGCACCAAGTTCGAGAACGACGTCGAGAACATGGAAGGCAACCTCTGCATCGGCACCATCAGCGACACAGACCCGCAGCCTATCCTGCTGAAATCCAGGCTGGGAACATACGCTGTATGCAACATCGGTATCATAAACAACGACGAGGAACTCTGCAACGAACTCCTCAGCAACTCCAATGCAAGCTTTGAAACAATGAGCAGCGGAAAGGTGAACTCTTCCTCGCTGGTCGGCGCTCTCATCGCGCAGAAGGACAACATTGTTGACGGTATCCGTTACGCCCAGGAACGTATTAAAGGCACCTTGTCGCTGCTGATACTCACAGAGGACGGAATAATAGCTGCCCGCGACAAGGACGGCAGGCTTCCTATTATAATAGGACGTCGCGACGATGGTTACTGCGTTTCTTTTGAGAGCTTCGCGTTCCAGAAGCTGGGATACGATATCTACCGCGAAATGCTCCCCGGTGAGATCGTAAAGATCACATCAAAGCGCGCGGAAGTACTCAGCGACGGCGTTCAGAAGAACCTCAGGATATGCACGTTCCTGTGGACTTACTACGGCTATCCGAACTCCGTTTACGAGGGCGTTACGGTCGAAACCATGCGCACCAGAAACGGTGAGATAATGGCAGAACACGATATCGAAAACGGCACCCTGCCCGATGTTGACTTCATCTGCGGCGTTCCGGACTCCGGAGTTCCGCATGCGATAGGTTACGCAAACCGCAGCGGTATCCCGTTTGCACGCCCGTTTATAAAGTATACCCCCACCTGGCCGCGCAGCTTTATGCCGCAGAGCCAGTCCATGAGAAACAAGGTTGCAAAGATGAAGCTTATCCCCGTGCATGAACTCATCGAGGGGAAAAAGCTCCTGTTCGTAGACGACAGCATTGTAAGAGGAACACAGATGCGTGAAACGGTCGAGTTCCTGTACGCGAACGGCGCCAAGGAAGTGCATATGCGCTCCGCATGTCCGCCTATCATGTACGGGTGCAAATACCTGAACTTCTCGCGCAGCACCTCCGAGCTTGACCTCATCGCGCGCCGCATTATCCACGAATTCGAGGGTGAAGAGGGCGTGAAGTACATCAACGAATACAGCGACACGAACACAGAACGCGGCAAGCGCCTCAGGGCAGAGATATGCCGCCGCCTGAAGCTCACATCGCTGGAATTCCAGTCGCTCGAGGGCACCGTAAAGGCTGTCGGACTTCCGGAAAGCGGGCTTTGCAGCTACTGCTGGAACGGAAAGGAATGATATACTTTGTCAGGTAATATCCACGAGGAATGCGGCGTATTCGGCATTTACTGCAATGCGCCGTCCGATGTTGCGCACTCGGCTTATTTCGGTCTGTATGCGCTGCAGCACAGGGGTCAGGAAAGCTGCGGTATCGTTGTGAACGACCGCGGAGTTTTCAAGACCCACAAGGGACTCGGTCTGGTGAACGAGGTTTTCAATGAACGCGTTCTGTCGGAATTCAGTCAGGGCAGGATAGCCGTAGGGCATGTGCGCTACTCCACCACGGGTAACGTTAATACCGCAAACTGCCAGCCCATGACTGTACGCCACGTAAAGGGCGCACTCGCCATCGCGCACAACGGAAATCTCATAAACGCGCTTGAACTGCGCAAGCAGTACGAACTTAAGGGCGCGATATTCCACAGCACCAGCGATACCGAGGTCATTTCCTACGCAATTACCGAAGCACGCCTTGAGACAGGTTCCATTCAGGAAGCCGTTGAAAAGGCGATGTATAAGATAAAAGGGGCTTATTCACTTGTGATCATGTCCCCGAAAAAGCTCATCGCGGCAAGGGACCCGCAGGGTTTCCGTCCGCTTTGCCTGGGTAAATTACCGGACGACGCAGGGTACGTTTTCGCTTCTGAAAGCTGCGCCCTGGACAGCATCGGCGCTGAATTCGTCCGCGATGTCGAGCCGGGCGAGATAGTCGTCATCGACGAAAGCGGCGTGCAGAGCATACGCACCCACTGCGGGCAGAAAAGCTCCATGTGCGTGTTCGAGTTCATATATTTCGCGCGTCCTGATTCTGTTATTGAGGGAGCAAGCGTGCATCGTGCCAGACTTCGCGCCGGGCATTACCTCGCGCTGGAACACCCAGTACAGGCTGACGTTGTTATCGGCTGTCCTGACAGCGGACTTGACGCGGCTCTCGGCTTCGCACAGCAGAGCGGTATTCCCTACGGCGTCGGCTTCGTAAAGAACCGCTACATCGGCAGGACGTTCATTCAGCCGACCCAGGGCATGCGCGAGAATTCTGTCAAGATCAAGCTGAACGCAGTCAGTGAAACGGTAAAGGGCAAGCGCGTCGTTCTTATCGACGACAGCATCGTGCGCGGAACAACTTCCGCAAAGGTCGTGAAGCTTCTCAGACACGCCGGTGCAACGGAAATACACATGCGCATCTCCTCTCCGCCGTTTATCAGCGAATGTTTCTTCGGCACTGATATCGACAGCAAGGAGAACCTCATCGCAAACAAGCATTCCGTTGAAGAAATCGCGAAGATCATCGGCGTTGATTCACTGGGCTTCCTCAGCACGGACAGCGTTGTAAAGATCGCTGAGAATGCCGGCTGCGGGTTCTGCACGGGCTGCTTCACCGGGAAATATCCCATCGACGTACCAAACGAAATACCCAAGGACAAGTTTGAAATGAAGTTCGACGAATGAGCCGTGCGCCGTTCGGAGAGCTTATCACAATAAAAAAATTAAGGCTGCTCCGTACACGCGGCGCTCCTTAGAGAAAGGGCAGAAAAATGAAAAGTTACAGCGAAAGCTATAAGGCAGCAGGCGTTGACGTAACTGCTGGTTACGAGTCCGTAAAGCTCATGAAGGAGCATGTCGCAAGGACCAACACCCCCGGCTGCATTTCCGGAATTGGCGGCTTCGGCGGTCTGTTCATGCCTGACCTGACCGGAATGAAGGAACCGGTACTCGTCAGCGGCACCGACGGCGTTGGCACAAAGCTCAAGCTTGCCATGCTCATGAACAAGCATGATACTATCGGTATCGACGCGGTCGCAATGTGCGTGAACGACATCATCTGCTGCGGCGCAAAGCCCCTGTTCTTCCTGGATTACATAGCTATCGGAAAGGTAGTTCCTGAGAAGGTAGCGGAGATCGTAAAGGGCGTTGCAGACGGCTGCGTGATGGCAGGCTGCGCCCTCGTTGGCGGCGAAACTGCAGAGCACCCCGGCATGATGGCAGAGGACGAATACGACATCGCAGGCTACAGCACCGGCATCGTTGACAAGAGCAAGATACTCGACCCCTCCACTGTAAAGGCCGGCGACGCCATCATCGGTATCGCTTCCAGCGGTGTGCATTCCAACGGCTTCTCGCTGGTAAGAAAGGTGTTCAACGTTAACGAGCAGAACCTCAAGACTTTCTATCCCGAGCTCGGTACTTCCCTCGGCGAAGCGCTGCTGGCTCCTACAAGAATATATGTAAAGCCTGTCCTGGAAGTTATCTCCAAGGTCGGCGTTAAATCCATCAGCCACATCACAGGCGGCGGTTTCTATGAGAATATTCCGCGCGCTCTGCCCGATGGTATTTCTGCTAAGATCAGCAAGAACAGCTACGATTTGCCTGCGATATTCAAGCTTCTGCAGAATACCGGCAATATCTCTGAACACGATATGTACAACACCTTCAACATGGGTATCGGCATGATGCTCGTCGTTGACAAGGCTGACGCTGCAAAGGCTGTTGAGATACTCAATGCAAACGGCGAAAAGGCATTCGTCATCGGTGAGACTGTTGCCAGCGACGAAGGCGTTATCATCGAATAATGTTTGGATTTTTCAAACGCAAGACCGCTGCTCCCTTCACCGGGGAGCAGTGCACGGTCGATATCTCCGAGAACGGAATTACCATAAACGGGATGAAGCTGGACGTACTTGTCCATCTGGACGCTGCCATTAAGCTGCTCGGAACTCCGCGCAGCACGAAATACAAAACCGACAGCGATTGCGAAGAGTTTCTTGAGGAAACGCATGGAAAAGGCGCGGTTTCCAACCGTGTGAACTACACATGGGACGAACTGGGCATCTATTGCTATACCATGAACGGAAAAGTGATACACTGCTTCGGCTTTATGTTCGCTAACGACCCGGAATTGGCGCTTAAACACGCCCCAGAGAAGATGTTCAGGGGAACTCTCACGATCAATGGTGAACCATGGCAGCAGGCAATAAAGCGCGGTGAGAACTGTGATATTATACGGGTGCTCCCGCTTGGCGTTTATTCAGTCACGGCTGAATATTCTGACCCGTTCGGTGGTAAAGACCCCGACGACGGAGGCTACAACTGCGTAGAAGTTCAGCTTGCGGAATAGCGTTCGCGCAGGACAGGAGGAACAATATGAAAAACATCGTAGTGCTTGTTTCAGGCGGAGGTACAAATCTGCAGGCGCTCATCGACGCTGAAAAGCGCGGGGAAATACACGGCGGCAGGATAACCTGCGTCATCGCAAGCAAGCCGGACGCATACGCGCTGGAGCGCGCCGCAAACAACGGCATAAAGACCCGCGTGCTCACCCGTCGCGACTATGCAGACGTGAAAAGCTACAGCAAGGCAATGCGTGACGCACTTGTTGAGGAAAAGGCAGACCTCGTGGTTTATGCGGGGTTCATGACCATTCTTGACGAGCAGGTGTGCGACGCATTTCCGAACAAGATGATCAACATTCACCCGGCGCTTATTCCGAGCTTCTGCGGCAAGGGATTTTACGGGCTGCATGTTCATGAAGCAGCTCTGGCAAAGGGTGTAAAGGTTTCCGGCGCTACGGTGCATTTCGTCACCGCGGACTGCGACGCAGGTCCTATAATCCTCCAGAAAGCAGTCGAAGTCAAGAACGGCGACACGCCGGAAACACTCCAGAAACGCATCATGGAAGAAGCCGAATGGAAGCTGCTACCGAAAGCTGTTTCGCTGTTCTGCGAGGATAAGATAAAGGTTAGAAACGGCGTCACCGAGGTACTGGAATGAACGAGAACAGGTTCACGGGAAAAGCCGGATATTATGCGAAATTCCGTCCCTCCTACCCTGCTGCGGTGGTTGACAGGCTCTATGAACTTACGCATGCCGAGAATGTCGCCGACATCGGCGCAGGCACTGGTAAATTCACCGAAAAGCTTATCACAAAGCCGTGGCGCGTTACAGCAGTCGAACCAAACGCCGACATGTGCCGCGAACTCCTGAAATGCGTGGGCGGCAAGGCTGAGATAGTCACTGCTTCCGCAGAGGACACGGGGCTGCCGGGTCATTCATTCGGGCTTATCACGGCAGCGCAGGCGTTCCACTGGTTCGACGAGAACAAGTTCAGGGAAGAATGCAAGCGCCTGCTTAAACCGGACGGCAGGGTCGCTATAGTGTTCAACAGCCGAATGAACGGCGCTATCAGCGCGCCGCGCGACGAGATATTCCGCAGGTACTGCCCGGAATTCAACGAGAACCGCGGTCACATGGGCATTCGCTCCGAGGCTGACGGGGACTTGTTCCTGAGAAACGAGTACTTCTCTTCGGTGGAGGTTTTCCAGATGGAAACGCCGGTGATGATGACAAGGGAAGAGTTCATCGGGAATTCGCTCTCAAAGTCCTACTCGCTGGTTGAAACTGACCCGAACTACAAGGCGTTCGTCACCGAACTGCGCGAACTGTTCGATAAATACCACAGATACGGCAAAGTGGCCGCAAGCTACACGACCACCTGCTATGCAGGAAAATTCTGAAAGGATATTACACATGAACTACATTGAGCTTGACAAGGAACTGAATTCCCTTGCATATCACGGCAGAGGAATAATCATCGGCAAGTCCCCGGACGGTAAGAAGGCAGTCACCGCTTACTTTATCATGGGCAGAAGCGAGAACAGCCGCAACCGCGTTTTCGTTGGGGATGGCGAAGGTATCCGCACCCAGGCGTTCGACCCCTCCAAGATGGTGGATCCGCACCTTATCATTTACGCTCCGGTACGTGTTCTCGGCAACAAGACCATCGTCACAAACGGCGACCAGACCGATACCATCTACGACCTGATGGACAAGCAGATGACTTTCGAGCAGTCCCTGCGCACCCGTGAATTCGAGGACGACAAGCCCAACTATACCCCCAGAATTTCCGGTATAATCCACCTGGAAAACGGCGCTATGAACTACGCGATGTCCATTCTGAAATCCGCTGACGGTGACGGAAGCTCCTGCCGCAGATATACCTATGCTTACAGCAATCCCATGGCAGGCAAGGGCAGCTTTATCCACACCTATGCAGGCGACGAGATAGAGCAGGACGGCGTGCGCAGACTTCCCAGCTTTGAGGGTGAGCCGAAGAACGTTGTCATTCCTGATATGGACATCGACAAGCTGACCGACTACCTCTGGAGCAATCTTAACAAGGACAACAAGGTTTCTCTGTTCGTACGCTACATCGACCTGGAAACAGGCAAATACGACAGCAGAATTGTAAATAAGAACGTATAAAAAAGGAGATACTATGAAGGAATTCGAATTAAAGTACGGCTGCAACCCCAACCAGAAGCCCGCAAGGATCTTCATGGAAAACGGCGCTGACCTCCCCATCGAAGTTCTGAATGGTCGTCCCGGCTACATCAACTTCCTGGACGCATTCAACGGCTGGCAGCTCGTCAAGGAACTCAAGGCAGCCACCGGCTACCCTGCTGCGACAAGCTTCAAGCATGTTTCCCCGGCTGGCGCCGCTATCGGTCTCCCGCTGACTGACACTCTCGCAAAGATCTACTGGGTGGACGACCTCGGTGAGCTTTCCCCTCTCGCATGCGCTTACGCAAGAGCAAGAGGCGCTGACAGAATGAGCAGCTACGGCGATTTCATCGCACTCTCCGATGTCTGCGACGTTTCTACTGCAAGAATAATCCACAGAGAGGTTTCCGACGGCGTTATCGCCCCCGGTTACGAGCCTGAGGCTCTGGAGATACTCAAGAGCAAGAAAAAGGGCAACTATAATATAATCAAGATCGATCCTGACTATGGCCCCGAGCAGATCGAGCGCAAGCAGGTTTACGGCATCACCTTTGAACAGGGCAGAAACGAACTCGTTATAAACGACGAACTGTTCGCGAATATCCCCACCGAAGCAAAGGATCTCCCTGAGAGCGCAAAGCACGACCTTGCCATCGCGCTCATCACTCTGAAGTACACGCAGTCCAACTCCGTCGCTTATGCATGCGGAGGTCAGGCTATCGGTATCGGCGCAGGTCAGCAGTCCCGTATCCACTGCACGCGTCTTGCAGGAACAAAGGCTGACAACTGGTACCTGCGCCAGTCCCCTCAGGTAATGGGCCTGCAGTTTGTTGACGGCATCAGACGCGCTGACCGCGACAACACCATCGACCTCTACATCGGCGACGATTATATGGACGTTCTCGCTGAGGGCGAGTGGCAGAAGTTCTTCAAGGTAAAGCCCGCTGTTTTCACCCGTGAAGAAAAGCGCGCATGGCTCGATACGATGAAGGGTGTTTCCCTTGGCTCTGACGCGTTCTTCCCGTTCGGCGACAACATTGAGAGAGCACACAAGAGCGGCGTGCAGTACATCGCGCAGCCCGGCGGCTCTATCCGCGACGATAATGTTATTGAGGTCTGCAACAAATACGGCATTACAATGGCATTCACAGGCATTCGTCTGTTCCATCACTGATATACGGAGGTAATCATGTCCCACGAGTTAGTTCTCGTTCTCGACTTCGGCGGTCAGTACAATCAGCTTATCGCACGCCGCGTAAGAGAACACAAAATATACTGCGAGGTCAAGTCCTACAAGACCCCCATTGAAGAGATACGCGCGATGAACCCCAAGGGCATCATCTTCACAGGCGGTCCGAACAGCGTTTATCTCGAGAATTCCCCGAGAATGTCCAAGGAGATATTCGACCTGGGCGTTCCTGTTCTGGGTATCTGCTACGGCGTACAGTTCATGGCTTACGCCCTTGGTGGTGAGATAGGCACCGCTGTTGACAGTTCTCTGTCTGAATTCGGCAGAACTGAAACAGAGGTCGATACCACTTCCCTGCTGTTTAAGGATATCGACAAGACCACCGTTACATGGATGAGCCACAACGACTACATCAAGAAGCTCCCGGAAGGCTTCGAGGTTTGCGGTCACACTGCAAAGTGCCCCTACGCCGCTATCCAGAACGTTGAAAAGAAATTCTACGGCGTGCAGTTCCACCCCGAGGTAAATCACACTGAACGTGGTTTTGACATGCTGGGCAACTTCCTGTACAACGTCTGCGGCTGCCGCGGCGACTGGACAATGGAAAGCTACGCTGAAACCGCAATCAAGAATATCCGCGAGAAGGTCGGCGCCGGTAAGGCTCTGCTGGCTCTTTCAGGCGGTGTTGACAGTTCCGTTGCCTGCAAGCTGCTTGCAAAGGCTATCGGAAACCAGCTGACATGTATTTTCGTTGACCATGGTCTGATGAGAAAGAACGAGGGCGACGAGGTTGAGGCTGCTTTCGCTGACAGCGGCGTTAATTTCGTCCGCGTGAATGCCGGTGAGCGCTTCCTGGGCAAGCTTGCCGGGGTTACCGAGCCGGAAGCAAAGCGCAAAATAATCGGTGAGGAATTTATCCGCGTATTCGAGGAAGAAGCCAAAAAGATCGGCAAGGTAGATTATCTTGTTCAGGGTACTATTTACCCTGACGTTATCGAGTCCGGACTTGGCGACGCGGCAGTTATCAAGAGCCACCACAATGTCGGTGGTCTGCCTGACTACGTTGATTTCAAGGAGATAATCGAACCTCTGCGCCTCCTGTTCAAGGACGAGGTACGCGCTCTCGGAACCACCCTCGGTCTGGACGAGAAGCTCGTATGGCGCCAGCCGTTCCCGGGTCCCGGCCTTGCGATCAGAATTATCGGCGACATCACTCCTGAGAAGGTCGCTACCCTGCAGGACGCTGACGCTATCTTCCGCGAGGAGATCGCAAACGCGGGCCTTGACAGAAGCATCAATCAATACTTCGCAGTGCTGACCAACATGCGTTCCGTTGGCGTTATGGGCGACGGCAGAACCTACGATTACACGCTGGCTCTGCGCGGCGTTTCCACCAGCGACTTCATGACCGCTGACTTCTCGAGAATTCCTTACGACGTGCTGGAGAAGGTTTCCGTTCGTATCGTAAACGAAGTCAAGAATATCAACCGCATTGTGTATGATATTACTTCTAAGCCGCCGGCTACAATCGAGTGGGAGTAAACCCCAGCCCTCAACAAACCGCACAGCAGAGCCGTTTTCAAGGTTTCGGTTTAGCTTCTGACCGCACTTTGACCGCAAATATTCTATATTGCCCCGATACAAGACAATTTAATACTATTATGATTAAGAGCCGTTGCGATTGCAGCGGCTCTTTGTGTTATGCAATTTTACTTGTCGTTCAGATGTTGCTTGACCCATTCGATGTGCTTTGCCTGTCGTTCTTCGCGGGACAGCTCCGGGAAGACTTTCTTGGAAACCGGAGCACTGTAATATTCCCTCATTCTTTCCTTTTCGGCTTGGTATGTTTCCGTGGATATTGAGTAAGACTCTAAATCGCTGATGTTGTCGGAAATCTGCCTTACCCCGTTGCAGAAATCGGCATTATGCGGGTTTGCACTGTCGTTGCCATAAACCGTCAGCTGCACAGACCACTTCTCTGTATCGGCTTCTTTATCATTAGGTAAATGGTCGTTTATTGTGAAGTCTATCTTCAGACCCTCTATCTCCGCTAAATCATACACCGCCGTCAGAGCCTCCCCTATCGTTCCAAAACCGGGAGCGCTCTTTTCTATACCGCAGAGCCAGTCCATAGATACATTATACTTTGTAGCTATATTTATAAGAGTAGCAACGGTAGGCTGCATTCTGTCCGTTTCGTATGCCGACAGCGTGGACTGCGGTATGTCCAGAACCGAACAGAACTCTTTCTGACTGCAACCTGCGTTCTTGCGAATTGTACGAATACGCTCACCAAATTTTACTTCCGACATTGTATTATACCTCTGAATATTTGAATTTATATATATGATAACACATATCTATAAAAAATTCAAGTATTATTTGAAAATTATAGATAAATCTATTGACAATGATATAATATTGTGCTAATATATATTTACAGCGATATATATTAAATATCCTGCTATAAAGAAAAGGAGGTTTCCAATGAGTAATCAGAGTATCTACATCACAGCACCGGAACTGGCACAGGTAATGGGTGTATCGAACGGTCACGCCTACAAGCTCATTCGAGCGATGAACACCGAGCTGAAAAAGCAAGGTTACCTGACGATAGCCGGCAAGCTGCCCAGAGCATACCTTGAGAAGTGCCTTTACGGTTTCTCGCTCAAGGCAGAGGGAGGTGCCGAATAATGAGAGCGAAAAAAGACCCGAAAACGGGAAAATGGTACATACGCTTTCGTTACACCGACTGGCAAGGCAAGCGCAGGGAAACAATGAAACGCGGCTTTGAAACAAAGCGTGAAGCGGAGGAATGGCTGAGAACGTTCCTTGCCGAGCAGAAAGCCGACCTGAACATCACCTTTGCGGATTTCACGGAGATGTATTTCAAGAGCATTTCCCCTCGCCTGCGTGAGAATACACTGCGTACAAAGCACTATATAATCGACTTGAAAATAATGCCGTATTTTGGCTTAAAGAAAATTACCGAAATATCTCCCGCAAACATAATCGCTTGGGAGAACGAGCTGCTTGCAAAAGGCTATTCACAAACGTATATGAAAACCGTATACAATCAGCTCAACGCGATTTTTAACTATGCCGTCAAGTATTACGATTTACAGTCCAATCCCTGCTCAAAGGCGGGAGCAATCGGCAAAAACAAAGCCGAGGAGATGAACTTCTGGACAAAGGACGAGTTCACGAAGTTCGTGGAATGCGTTGCCGATAAACCTATGGCTTATGTGGCTTACAACACGCTGTTCTGGACGGGACTGCGAATCGGAGAGCTTATGGCGCTCACCCGTGCCGACCTTGATTTTACGTCGAAAACGCTGATCGTCAATAAATCCTATCAGCGCATAGAGGACAGAGATGTTATCACGCCGCCCAAAACACCCAAGAGCAATCGAACCGTTTCAATTCCCGACTTTCTTTGTTCATTGCTGAAAGAATACTGCGACAGCCTTTACGAAATCGGAGATAACGACAGAATATTCCCTTTCACCAAACATTACCTACATCACGAAATGAAGCGTGGCTGCGAAATAAGCGGCGTTAAGCGGATTAGACTACACGATATTCGGCACAGCCACTGCGCCTTGCTGTATGAGCTGGGAATACCGCCGCTTGAAATAGCCGAGCGTTTGGGACATGAGCGAGTCGAAACTACAATGCAGGTGTATGCTCACCTCTATCCGAACAAGCAGGAAAAGCTCTCTGCAAAGCTGGATGAGCTTATGAAGAACGGCGGTGATGACAATGGCTGAAAAAGAAAAGACTGCTCCTTGTGTACCTACGGCAATAGGCACGGAGCAGCCTTTGCAAATGGATTGCACTAATAGTATAACAGAAAACTCGGCAGATTTCAATAGCTCTGAAGATAATTTTGAGCTGATGATGAAAAGAATGCTCGACCCGACATATCTTCCTACTATCTCAATGACTGAGCTGTACAACAACATCTACGACAAGAAACAGCCTTTGATTGACGGTCTGCTTTACGCAGGAGTTTATTTGTTCGTGGGCGCACCCAAGGTAGGAAAGAGCTTTTTCATGCTCCAGCTCGCCTATCACATAAGCACAGGAACAAATCTGTGGAACTACACGGTGCGCAAAGGAACGGTACTGTACCTTGCGCTGGAGGACGATTACCGCCGTTTGCAGGAACGCTTGTACCGAATGTTCGGGACAGAAAATACTCCAAATTTGCATTTCTCTGTTACCGCTAATCATCTCGGAAAAGGCTTGAACGAGCAGCTGCAAGGCTTTATCAGCGAACACCCGTACACATCACTTATCATTATAGACACATTGCAGAAGGTTCGGGAGGGCGGTAACGACAGCTTTAGCTATGCGTCAGATTATGAGATAATCACGCAGCTGAAACAGTTTGCAGACAGTTATAAGATTTGCTTGCTCCTCGTTCATCACACTCGCAAACAGAAGTCGGAAGATACCTTTGATATGATTTCGGGAACAAATGGACTGCTTGGCGCTGCTGACGGTGCCTTTCTGCTTTACAAGGACAGGCGCACCTCTAACAAGGCAACTCTTGAAATATCCGGTCGCGATCAGCAAGACCAGAAGATAACGCTTGTCAGAAATGTGGAAAAGCTATACTGGGACTTTGAAACTGCTGAAACGGAACTCTGGAAAGAGCCACCGGACTCAATACTCGAATCCATTTCGCAGTTCATCACGGCAGATAATCCCGAATGGTCCGGTACGGCTACGGAACTGGCTGAACGGCTCGGTACGGATTTGAAGCCGAATGTACTTACGCTCAAACTCAATGTCACGGCAGGACGTCTGCTTAACGAATACGGTATAATTTATACTACTAGTCGCACTCACAGCGGCAGAAACGTTACGTTGAAACTGAAAACGTGACGATGTGTGACGACCGTGACGATGTTTTACATACCCTGCCCTATCTCAAAAATACCGTCACCATCGTCACGACCGTCACGCAAATATTATCGGAAAGGGAAACTACTATGAACGAAGAAATCCTAAATACATCAATAGACCGCTGGGGAGAAGCCTGGCGACGGTTCATGGAAACGAACTACCCAAACGAAATCCCTCCGCTGAAAGCAAACGGCAGGTGGGAGATAATCCCGCACCTTATTGACCGTGAGGCATGGCAGATGTGGGAACTGCTCCGCAGGCAGTATGCCGAGAAAAATCCTCGCCCGAGAACATTCGTTGAAATAGCTGCCTGGGAGAAAACTCGCTTGCTGGTAGTGGAGCATGAGGTTATGGAGCAGATTGTTTTGCAATGCCGTGAATAACAGTCAGCTTCGTCCAACGAACTGTAAATTTTCTTTTCAGTTTTGAAAAAGCACTGATGACGGTGCGTGAAAGCAGGACGGGGATTGCATTATGCGCTATTGCGCAAAATGTTGGAGCACAGTGCCCCTTTGCCCTCGGAGAGCGCCTTACCCTTGATATTGGTTGAAGCTTGCGGAATCCAATGTCAATGGTATTATGGCGTTACTGTTGGCACAACAGTAAGAATACCACAGCGAAAGGAACAAAATACTTATGAGCGAAAAACGCATTTCCCATTATCAAGGTAAAGGAAGCCTTACCCACAACAACCGAAAATTCAATGCCAAGAATGTTGATGATACCCGAACAAAGAACAATATAATTTTTGTTAAGCAGCCTATCGAAGCTGCGTATGAACACCTGTTCGGTGCAGCTGTTGAACGATACAACGCAAGGCAGAAGCGAGCTGACCGAAAGATTAACACAAGTTACTATGAGCATATCTTCAAGCGGAAGATTTCGCAAAGCGTTGTTACCTCTGCTGACAAGCGCAAAAGTTTTTACGAAGATGTAGTGCAGATTGGAGATATGAAGAATACTGGAATTGGAACTCCGGACGCTGAAATTGCCACCGCCTGTTTGACCGAGTATATGCAGGGATTTCAGCAGCGTAATCCGAATTTCTATGTATTCAATGCTGTTCTTCACCTTGACGAAGCTACTCCACACTTACATATCGACTATATTCCTGTCGGACATTACAAAATGGGTGTTGACACCCAAAACGGAATAGCGCAGGCTCTGAAAGAAATGGGTTACGGCAGCGGAAAGGAAACCATTGCCCGCTGGCGAGAATCGGAATGCAAGGTGCTGACCGAGATATGCGCACGTCACGGCATACAAATCGCCTCTCCCGGCAAGTCCCGTGGTAGTCTAACGGTTGAGCAGTACAAGGAGTACGCAAAAGTCAAGGAGCAGGTCGAGGAGAAGAAAAAAGAAGTCTCCCGTCTTGATGAGCGAGCTGAATGTGCAGACAAGCTTTTAAAGCACCGTGAGGAGTTGCGAACGCAGGTCGAAGCTGTTATTGACGAGTTGGACGAGCAGTATCAGGAGAAGAATGCCGCTGTTGCTCAACTGGACGAGCAGATTGAGGAAAAGTCCTCTGCCCTTACGCAGACCGCCGCCGAGCTTGCAGATAAACAAAGCCTGCTTGAAACAAGCGCCGCAAAGGTCGCAAAGCTAAAATCTATCAGCGAGATTGAAACAGGAAAAACTATGTTCGGCGGAAAGGTTACGCTGTCCCGTGAGGACTATGGCACTCTGACCGATCTTGCAAGGAAACAGATAGCAGTCGAGAACAGGGAGAGCGAGCTGACGAGTGAAATCGCAAAGCTGAAAAAGGAGAACGAACAGGCAGCCGAACAGATAGACGCACAGAAACAAGAAATACTAAGACTCTACCCGCAGAAAGAGGAGCTGCGCAAGGTGAAAAACGAGTTGAGCAGTCTTAAAGTGAAGTTTCAGAAAGTGATGGATTTCGTTGATAGCATGAAGCTTATGCAGAAGTTAGAGGAATTTTTGAGGGCGAAGAGAGCTGCTTTGAAACGGTAGAGTGGAAAATATTTGTTATTCACAACTCAAAATCATATTGAAAAATCTCATTATATGTGCTATAATAAATACTGGATAGATGACCCATGCTCTGAAAGGAGTACTCATGAATTACACAACTGTGAAACCATTTATTAAATGGGCAGGCGGAAAGAGCCAGCTGCTTAATGAAATTCGGGCAAAATACCCCGAAACAATAGATAAATACTGCGAACCCTTTGTTGGCGGCGGTGCGGTACTCCTTGATGTGCTTGCGAACTGCCACCCCAAGGAAGTGTTAATTAACGATATAAACGC
>ULTX01023865.1_pt1 | contig 95175 bp, 85 predicted proteins | sample 1958041 | NCBI WGS metagenome assembly ULTX01 (sample SAMEA4835747, study PRJEB28245) | human gut metagenome | biome: gut microbiome; material: fecal sample | place: Denmark | collected 2008
GCATTACAACGGCTTCGGTACTATGTTCAGGGTATTTGCACCCAATGCGGACGGGGTTTCTGTCATAGGTGATTTCAACGGCTGGCAGGACTGGTACCTCAACCGCACGCCGGACGGAAAGTTCTGGGAACTGTTCATTGACGGCGCAAAGCCCGGGCACATGTATAAATACAAGATCTACCACGGTGGGAGCTGCGTTGAGCACTGCGACCCGTTCGGTTTCGGCATGGAGCTCCGTCCGAAATTTGCTTCCATCATCAGGAAAACTGATTTTGACTTCGGCGACCTCGACTGGATGCAGAACCGCTACACCTGGCACGGCGACGCGCTGAACATCTATGAAGTCCACCTGGGAAGCTGGCGCACCGACCCGGACGACGAGAACGGCTGGTACACCTACGAGGAAATAGCGCCGCGCCTGGTAAAATACTGCAAGGGACACGGATACAACTGCATCGAGCTCATGCCTCTGAACGAATACCCCAGCGACGAAAGCTGGGGCTACCAGGCAACGGGATTTTTCGCGCCGACCTCCCGTTATGGCACGGCTGACGGGCTGAAAAAGCTGGTAAGCGCCTGCCATAAGAATGGCATCGCGGTGCTCATGGATTTCGTACCCGTTCACTTCGCGGTGGACGGCTACGCGCTGGCGCAGTTCGACGGCACGCCGACATTTGAGTCGCAGTTCAAAGACATCGCGTACAGCGAATGGGGCAGCTGCAACTTCGACTTCACCAAGGGGACTGTATGCAGCTTCATGAAGTCAGCCGCCAACTACTGGCTGTCTGAATTCCACTTTGACGGGCTGCGCATGGACGCAATCAGCCGTATAATCTACTACAACGGCGACCCTGCGCGCGGCGAGAACGTCTGCGGAATACGCTTCCTGAAATCGCTGAACCGCGGTCTTAAGTGGATACACCCCTCAGCGATACTCTGCGCGGAGGACTCCACGGATTACCCCATGGTGACGCGTTCCGTTGACGAGGGTGGTCTCGGCTTTGACTACAAGTGGGACATGGGCTGGATGAACGACACGCTTGATTACTTCCGCACACCCCCGGGAGAGCGCGTCGATCATTACCACAAGCTGACATTCTCTATGCTGTATTACTACAGCGAAAAGTACATTCTTCCGCTTTCGCATGATGAGAACGTACACGGCAAGGCAACGATAATCCAGAAAATGGCTGGCGGGTACGACGATAAATTCCCGCAGGCTCGGGCGTTCTATATGTATATGTACGCTCACCCGGGAAAGAAACTGAACTTTATGGGCGGCGAGATCGCACAGTTCCGCGAATGGGACGAAAAGCGCGAGCAGGACTGGGATATACTCAAGTACCCGCTGCACGACGGCTTTATGCACTTCATGAAGAAGCTCTGCAGCATGTACCTTAAAAATCCCGCGCTTTCACGCTGGGACGACAGCTCCGACGGCTTCCGCTGGCTGGACTGCAACAGTCCCCTTCGCCGCTGCTATACGATTATGAGAAGCTGCGACAGCGGTGACCCGGTGGTGGCTGTGTTCAATTTCTCCGACGTGCTGCAGGAGGGATACACGCTGAAAATCGGCGCCGGCAAAAAGCTGAAGCTGCTGCTGGACTCCACCGAGGACAGGTACGGAGGCTGCGCCCCGCATTACGCCGGGACGATCACCGCAGGCGCAGACGGCTGCGTGAAGCTGAACGTCCCGAGGTACTCTGCGGCGTATTATGAGCTCGTTCCAGCCGGGACGGCTTCCACCACGACAGCCAAGAAGCGCGCCCCCAGGAAAAAATAAGTTCATTTCCACTCCCCCGGCTCAGGTCGGGGGAATTTTTCGCGTCAGAATGCGGTTCTGCAGGTTTTCGAAAAAAATCTCGAATAATTTTGAAAAAAGTGCTTGACAAATCCTTGCGACTGTGATATAATAGACAAGTCGATGAGAGATACGACAAAAAACAAAATCTCCAATAGCGAGAAATGGACAGGTGGCTGAGCTGGTCTAAGGCGCACGATTGGAAATCGTGTAACGATTAAACCCGTTCGAGGGTTCGAATCCCTCCCTGTCCGCCATCAAAACCACAACACTTATGTGTTGTGGTTTTTTGTTTCTCTCAAGGTCACCTCTAAAAACCGGTTTGAAAAGGGAAAATGGGTAGAGTGCGCCGAATGCGATGAAAGCCGACGAAGTAAGGCTGTATGCCTTACGAGGAGGTTTGAAGAAGCAGGCGGTGTACTATACACATTTTCACTCAAACAAGGTTTTAGAGGTGACCTCAGGTTTTTTGTTTCCGCAATCTCTGAAAAAGTCACGTTTAGGGCTTGTAAAAGCGCCTGAACTATGCTATAATATTATTGTATGTGTTAAGACAACCAATTATTTTAAAAGGAGATAACGAATTGATAACAGTATCTGATGTAAGCGTCAGCTTTGGCGGACAGCTTCTTTTCAAGGACGTTGACCTGAAATTCACTGCCGGCAACTGCTACGGCGTTATCGGTGCAAACGGCGCCGGAAAATCCACATTCTTAAAGGTTCTCTGCGGAGACCTCGAGCCCACAAAGGGCAGCGTTTCCAAGCCTGCGGAACTGCGCATGTCAGTTCTGCGCCAGGATCACTATGCATTCGACGACTACACCGTGCAGGATACCGTAATACTCGGCAACAAGCGCCTTTACGACATCATGCAGGAAAAGGACGCGCTCTATGCAAAGGAGGACTTTTCCGAGGAGGACGGCACCCGCGCTTCCGAGCTTGAAGCGGAATTCGCAGAGCTCAACGGCTGGGAGGCTGAATCTGACGCCTCCAAACTTATCCAGGGTCTGGGTCTCCCCGAGGAGATCCTCACCCAGAAGATGGATTCCCTCACCGGTAACGAAAAGGTAAAGGTGCTTCTCGCGCAGTGCCTGTTCGGTAACCCCGACATTATCCTCATGGACGAGCCGACCAACCACCTCGACGTTGAAGCCGTTTCCTGGCTGGAGGACTTCCTCGCGGAATACTTCGGTACTGTTATCGTCGTATCCCACGACCGTCACTTCCTGAACAACGTGTGCACCCACATCGTCGATATCGACTACGGAAAGATAAAGATGTATGTCGGCAACTACGAGTTCTGGTATGAGTCCTCACAGCTCATTCAGCGCATGATAAAGCAGCAGAACAAGCGCGCCGAGGAAAAGATAAAGGAACTGCAGAACTTCATCGCACGCTTCTCCGCGAACAAGTCCAAGTCCAAGCAGGCTACATCGCGCCGCAAGCTTATCGACAAGCTGACCGTCGAGGAACTCCCCGCGTCCTCCAGAAAGTACCCCTACATTGCGTTCGATATGGAGCGCGAAGTCGGCAAGGACATTCTCCAGGTAACCGGGCTTTCCAAGACCGTAGACGGCGTAAAGGTACTGAACAACGTAAGCTTCACAGTCGGCAAGGGCGACAAGATAGCATTCGTCGGCAATAACGAGATCGCAGTCACTACCCTGTTCAGGATACTCATGGAGGAAATGGAGCCGGACGAGGGCACCTTCAAGTGGGGTTCCACGACTTCCGTAAGCTACTTCCCGAACGACAACAGCGCGTTCTTTGATAACTGCCAGCTTTCCATCATCGACTGGATGCGCCAGTACTCCAAGGACGAAACCGAAAGCTATCTGCGCGGCTTCCTGGGCAGAATGCTGTTCAGCGGCGACGATGTTTTCAAGCCCGTCAACGTGCTTTCCGGCGGCGAAAAGGTACGCTGCATGTTCTCGAGAATGATGCTGTTCCAGAGCAACGTGCTCATTCTCGACCGCCCCACCAACCACCTCGACCTTGAGAGCATCACCGCAGTAAACAACGGTCTGTCTGAGTTCAAGGGCAACCTGCTGTTTGCCTCCCACGACCATGAGATACTTGAAACTGCCGCTAACCGCATTATTGAGATAACCGAAAACGGCTGCCTCGACCGTCAGGGAAGCTACGACGACTTCGTTGTATGGCGCCACGAGAATGTCGGCGGAAAGCTCATGCTTTAAGGGAGCGCACTGATGTACTATATTATCCTTGATATGGAATGGAACCAGGCAATGGACCGTGCACACACCGTCCAAGAGCCGGTTCTGCTCCGCGGCGAGATAATCCAGATAGGCGCGGTAAAGTGCGACGAAAATTTCAACCTCGTTGACAAGCTGAAAATTAACGTCGCGCCGAAATACTACAAGAAAATGAACCGTCATGTGGAAAAGATCACCGGAATAACCAGCGCGATGCTCGCAAAGGGACTTCCGTTTTCTGAGGCATTCGCAAAGCTGAAAGAATGGTGCTCCCCGGAATTCCGGTTCATCACCTGGGGATTTGACGATATCGCAATGCTTTCCGATAATCTGGAACTCCACGGTTTCGACCCGAAATACGGCAGCGATTACGTCAACCTGCAGCTTATCTACAAGAACCAGATAGACAACGAGCGCGTGCAGTGGTCGCTCTCAGACGCCGTTGAAAAGCTCGGTATCCCACTGGACGCCCAGGCTCACGACGCCATGAACGACGCGTGGTTCACCTATGAGGTATGCAGAAAGCTGGATATGCAGCGCGGGCTGCTGGAATATTCCGGCATGTCGCCGGGACAGCGCCCCGTAATTGCCCGGGAAATATTCCGCGATGTTCATGATGTGCGCAGGATGACCACCGACGAACATTTCACCGTTATTCCCTGCCCCGAGTGCGGCAAGCCGCTTAACAACGGCGAGTGGCTCTCACTGGGAATAATACGCAAGAACAACATATGTACCTGCCCCGAGCACGGTGATTTCCTCGTGAAGATGGTATGCAAGCGCGCTTCTGCCGACAGGTGGACGCTGACGCGCTCCGTGTATAAATCCGACGACGAAGCGCTGGCTTCCTACCAGAAGAAGATAGAAAAGCAGCACGCAGCCATTGAAAAGCGCCGTGCCGCAAAGGAGAACGCTGATGATAAAAACAGTACTGTTTGACCTCGACGGCACCCTGCTGCCCTTTGAACAGGAGGACTTCATCAAGGTTTATTTCGGGGAGCTGTGCAAGCGCCTTGCCCCCATGGGATACGAACCCAAGCAGACGGTAACCTCCATCTGGGCTGGTACCAAATCCATGATAATGAACGATGGAACGCGGCTCAATTCCGTGGCTTTCTGGGAGACGTTCAACTCTATGAACCCCGGGCTTCCGGACGCAAAAAGATCCTGCGACGAATTCTATACGCACGAATTTGATAATGCGAAAGCAACGCTGAAATATGTCCCCGACAGAAAGCCGCTCATAGAAAAGCTCAGATCTGCCGGAATGCGCGTGGTGCTCGCGACGAACCCGATATTCCCGATGGACGGGGTCATCACAAGAATGCGCTGGGTGAACCTGCAGCCCGAGGATTTCGAGCTTGTCACCTGCTACGACAACAGCACGTTCTGCAAGCCGAACATCAAATATTATGAAGAGATATTCGGCAAACTCAGGCTTAAACCCGAGGAATGCATAATGGTCGGCAACAACGTACCCGAGGACATGGTTGTTGAAAAGCTCGGCGTAAGGACGTTCCTTGCGAACGAATTCATCGAAAACCCAGACAAGCTTGACGTCTCTACATACCCGCAGGGGACGCTTGACGAAGCCGTTGAATACATTCTCGCAAACAGATAAAACAAAACCGGAGTTTTCGCTCCGGTTTTATCTTTCCGGAAATATCCCCCGGAAAGGCCTTCCCGCAGTGCCAATATCTTTGCATTGAAATGCTCCCCCCATATGCTGTATAATAATATTATCCCCACCGGGGAAATACATACAGGAGGAAACGAGATGTTCAAAATTTTCAATGCATGCGGCGCAGGCTTCGCACAGATCTGCGATATGCTCAAGGCATTCTGCGGTTTCGGCTGCTGATAGGGGATAGTTCCCCTTAAACAAAAAGGCGTCGTTTTCACGGCGCCTTTGCTCTTTAGAAGTTCTTTTTCAGTGCGTTCTCCGTTATCGCTATGCTGATGAATATGGGTACTATCTGCAAGGTCACAACGCCCATGCAGATGGCTAGACCCGTGTTTTCGTCCGCATTCTTTATTATCTGCACCACGCCGGCGCACACTGACAGCGCAAGCGTCGGGACGCTGATAATGGTCATCAGTCTGCCCCAGTAGACCTGCGCGAAATCCCATGCTTCCGCGGAGGCATACGAGCGCTTTGTCTTGTAACCGACCGCAGAGCCATACGGCGCGGGAAAACGCCAGATAACCAGTCCCGCGACAAGCAGAATTAGCGGCGTCGGAATATAGCACATCAGGAATAACACATTATCGTTCATTTCTCGTCCTCCTTGCCGGCAGTGTGCTTTTTGCGGTATTTCACGCATTCAGTCAGCAGGTATTCTATCTGCCCGTTCACCGAGCGGAAATCGTCCTCTGCCCACCTCATCAGTTCGTTGTACAGCGTTGCCGAAAGCCGCAGAGGTATCTGCTTCTTTTCTTTTTTCTCATTTTCTGCCATGAAGCTTACCCCCCGGAAATCGATATTTATCAATAGATGGAACCGCTGTTCACAATGGGCTGAGCGTCCTTGTTGCCACAGAGTACTACCAGCAGGTTGGAAACCATCTGTGCCTTGCGCTCCTCGTCCAGCTCGCAGACGTTGCTCTCGCTGAGCTTGTTCAGCGCCATTTCCACCATGCCCACCGCACCGTCGACTATCTTCTGGCGCGCTTCGATTATCGCAGTAGCCTGCTGGCGCTGGAGCATCGCAGCCGCGATTTCCGGCGCGTACGCAAGGTGAGTTATGCGTGCTTCGATTATCTCAAGTCCAGCATTCTCAACGCGCTCCTGCAGGGTCGCTTTCAGCTTTTCGCATACTTCCTGAGAGGAACCGCGCAGCGACATTTCGTCAGAATCCGTTGAGTCGTACGGATAGCAGCGCACCACGTCGCGCAGGGTGGAATCCGCCTGTATCGACATGAAATCCTCGTAATCGTCAACGTTGAACAGCGCCTTCGCGGTATTCACCACGCGCCATATAACTACTATGCCGACTTCGATGGGGTTGCCCATCTGGTCGTTTATCTTCTGCTTGCGGTTGTCGTGGGTCATGGCTTTCAGCGATATCTTCGTGTGGGGAACCCCGGGCTTCGAGCCTGCCTGGCTCTTTACAGTCACCGGGGTGCTGAATATATTCACGAAATAGAAGCCCTCGCGCTTTAGCGTGCCGATGTACTTGCCGAAAAGCGTCAGGACAAGCGCCTCGTTAGGCTTTATAACACGCAGCCCGATAAACGGAAACCAACCGATGCAGAGCCACACGATACCAACTATCAGCCCCGCATCATAACCGGTGAAATCATATTCCGAAGTGTTCATAGCGCAAATTATAACAGCCGCCAGCGCTGCCAGATACAGAATTATCGTCAGGAACAGCACGCCCCAGCCGCTTGCAGCCTTCAGTTCCTTTTCCTCGTAGTTAATTTTCTTGTCGATGTCTTTCATAGTGACCTCCCGTTTCCAGTACAATATGATATCAATTTGATATCTTGATGACATTATAGCACCGTGGGAAGATTTTGTCAAGGGGGTATACAAAAAAACGGCACTCGCGTAAACGAATGCCGTTTTTTATCAGCCCTTGATCTTTTTCCTGTTTATTCTGTCAGCGACCTTGTCAGTGATCACAAACGCCGCAATGCCAAGTCCAATTCCCATGAGAATGCCCACGAGAACGTCCGTCGGGAAGTGCACGAACAGATACAGCCGCGAGAATGCGATAAGCGCCGCGATCACCAGCGCGGGGATTCCCGCTTTCTTATTATAATGGAATATCGCGACCGCTGCCGCAAACGAAACCATAGAATGCGCCGACGGAAACGAATAATCATGCGGAACCGCGATCAGCATCTGGAATGTCGGCTCCAGCCAGCAGGGACGCGCCCTCGCGACTATGTGCTTGAGCAGCAGGTTTCCGAAAAGCAGGCTCGCGAGAATTCCGCCGGCGATAGCGACGCTCGCGCGGTAACGCCTGAATATCAGGAACAACGCAGCCGCCAGCAGCCACACTGCGCCCATTTCCGTCAGCCAGGTAACCTTTGGCATCAGGAAATCCATAAACCCGCAGGAAATGTTATCGTGAATGAAATGCAGTATCGAAAAGTCGAACTGTGTGATAGGATCCATATCGTCACCTCATAAAACAAAAGCCGCTCGTTGCAGAGCGGCTCCTAAAATAGCCTTTTATCAGACCTTGACGTTAAGGACAGTACCCTTTCCGTCCGGGGAAGGCATGTTGTTGAGCATATCAGTGATAACCTCCATGCTCTGCTGATTGGCCTCCATAGTCTTTTTCATCATGCCTACGGATATGCCGTTCTGAACATTAGCCATTGCCATATTCATAGATAATGCAGCAATTTCCATCTCCATAAAAAGACCTCCTTTATACATGAACATGTCATGCTCTATTAAGGATAGTATAGCATAATAATTCCCTTTTGTCAAGAGATATCTGCGCCGGCCGCCGTTTTTTTCATTTCACGGGTGGAATGCACCAGCATATACACAGCCATAGCCAGCACGGAAAGGCACACGATAAGTCCCACAACGCTGTTCATCACCAGCCGGAAGTTGCTGTCGCCGCTGCCGAACCGCGAAGTAAGCGCATTCTGCAGCGTGAACAGCGACATCAGCGCGCCCGCGAGGTTCAGCGCCTTTGAAGCCGAAAGCACCGGGCTGTTCAGCCTGCGGAATTTCACGACATTCACCACCGAAAGCGTGAGAATATAGAACGTATACGCGGCGGTTATGTAAATAACGGAACCCGGATACGCGATAGTGTGTTCCTCAAAGATAAGCTGGGCTGCCATTACCGCCATACCGATATTCAGCAGGAACATCAGGCACGCGCACTGCTGGTAGCCCTTCAGCTCGCGACGGCGCCGCTCCTCTCCGTCGGTGCGCTGGGACTTGCGGTAGCTGCGCACCAGAAGCAGCCTTGACGCACCAAAAATAACGTAGTACCCCGCGACTGCAGCAAACCACGGCGACTGATAGAATATCGCAGCCGCCCCCTTGAAAACCGCGAAAAGCGTGCTCATCAGCAGTCCCTGATACAGCGAAAGCTCCCCGCGGAACCGGAAATCGCTGATGAAAAGGCTGGCTATCGGATTTCTGTTTGCCCAGCGCCAGACGCGGCTGCCGTGCATTTTCCGCGCAAAATAGCGGGAAATGTCCCCCAGCCCGATTATCAGCACAGCCAGCGCATATGCCGAAACAAGGTAGACCAGATATTCCAGCGACGGGAACATTCCGCGGTTATTCAGTGCGATGATGCACATGACCATCGTCGCGGGGAACAGAACAAGAATTACGCCGGGCGGCAGGACGAACATTCTTCTCAGCAGAGGAAGCAGCTTTCTGCATATTTCATTCAGCTTTTCGCGTAGCCTTTTCATCTGTTCCCCCCTCCCTGATAACCTGTTCTGCGTGTGTTTTCAGCTATTACACAATTATATCACACAATTTTCAGTTTTTCAATCCCCTTGATTGTGAAAAACAAATGAAATCGCAAGTCCCGACAAACCGCATAACAGTGCGATTTGCGGGGATATTATGCGGGTACGGTTTTGCAAACAAATTACCTTAGTAAATTTAACCTAAAGTGACGGCGCAGATGTGTGAATTTATGTCAGATTAGTGAATTTACATTATAAAAAATATGTACTATAATAATAAGGTAACTAATCAATGCAGAAATAATACACAAGGAGGACAAAAGCATGATAAAAACACTCGCAGCGCAGATAAAGCAATACAAAAAAGCAACGCTGCTCACTCCCCTCTTCACTATTCTCGAAGTCGTGATGGAAGTGCTGATACCATTCGTCACAGCGTCCATCATCGATAAGGGCATAAACGGCAACGACGGCGCCGGCGACCTGCCGAAAGTTTTCATCTACGGCGGCGTTATGCTCGTCATGGCATTCATGAGCCTTGCCTTCGGCGTGCTTGCGGGAAAGTACGCGGCTAACGCTTCCGCTGGCTTTGCATGCAACCTGCGCGACGCAATGTTCGCGAATATCCAGACATTCTCGTTCTCAAACATCGACAAATTCAGCACCGCCGGACTTGTCACACGTATGACGACAGATGTCACCAACCTGCAGAATGCATTCCAGATGATAATCCGCATAGCGGTGCGCGCTCCTATAATGCTGATAAGCAGCATGGTGATGTGCATCATCATCAATCCTAAAATCAGCCTGATATTCCTCGGTGCGCTGGTGGTCCTGGGAAGCGTGCTTGCGATAATCGTCCTTAATGCCACCAAGGTTTTCGACAAGGTGTTCACAAAGTACGACGACCTCAACGCCAGCGTCCAGGAGAACATCTCCGGTATCCGCGTTGTAAAGGGCTTTGTCCGCGAGGATCATGAAAACAAGAAGTTTGTAGGCGCTTCCGGCAACCTGTACAAAATGTTCATCACGGCTGAGAAGATCATATCCTGGAACAACCCCGTCATGATGTTCGTCATCTACGCCTGCATTCTGCTGATATCATGGTTCGGCGCGCAGTTCATCGTCGGCGGGACTATGACCACCGGCGAGCTGACCTCCATGTTCAGCTATGTCATGAGCGCGCTGATGGCCCTGATGATGCTTTCCATGATCTTCGTTATGATAACGATGTCCGTTGCCAGCGCAAGACGTATCTGCGAGGTACTCAACGAAAAATCCGACATCACTAACCCCGCTGACCCCATCACTGAAATTCCCAACGGTTCCATTGATTTCGACCACGTTAGCTTCGCATACAAGCACAAAACCGACCAGCTCAAGGAAAAGAGATCCGACATGGACGGCGGCGAGGAAGTCCTCACAGACATCGACCTGCATATCCACGCTGGTGAAACCATCGGTATCATCGGAGGCACGGGCTGCGGTAAATCCACATTCGCGAACCTCATCAGCCGCCTTTACGACGTTGACAGCGGTGAAGTCCGCGTGGGCGGCACAGACGTGCGCAAGTACGATCTGGAACTGCTCCGCGACCAGGTAGCCGTCGTGCTGCAGAAAAACGTGCTGTTCTCGGGCACTATTCTCGACAACCTCCGCTGGGGCAACGAGAATGCCACCGAGGAAGAATGCGCGGAAGCCTGCAGACTTGCCTGCGCCGATGAATTCATCGACAAGATGCCCGACGGCTACAACACTATGATCGAGCAGGGCGGCACTAACGTTTCCGGTGGACAGAAGCAGCGCCTGTGTATCGCAAGAGCGCTTCTGAAGAGCCCGAAGATACTCATTCTCGACGACTCCACCAGCGCGGTCGATACAGCCACCGACGCCAGGATACGCCAGGCGTTCGCGCAGAAGATACCCGGCACGACAAAGCTCATCATCGCCCAGCGTATCTCCAGCGTGCAGGAAGCTGACCGCATAATCGTGATGGACGACGGGCGCATTTGCGGCTTCGACACACACGAAAATCTGCTGAAGAACAACAAGATATACAGCGAGATCTACACACTCCAGACCCAGTCTGGAGGAGATTTCGACAAGCCTAACGACTAAGGGGGGTGGAATTATGGCAAGAACAATGGGAAACAAACGTCAGCCCGCTCAGCTGAACCGCAAGAACATGGATTTCAAGGTACTGAAGCGTGTGCTTGGTTATATGATGAAGCGCTATAAGTTCCGCTTTATACTCGTGCTCGTATGCATTCTGATAACTGCAATTTCCACTCTGGTGGGAATGCTGTTCATGCAGAGCCTCATCGACGACTACATCACGCCGATGCTCAATGCCGTAAACGCCGGCGGTGAAGCGGATTTCGGACCGCTGCTCGGCGCGCTGGTACGTATCGCGCTCATTTACGTGGTAGGTATCGCGGCGTCATTCACCTATAACAGACTGATGATCTACATCACCCAGGGCACCATGCGCGATATCAGAAACGATGTATTCACGCACATGGAGTCCCTGCCGATAAAGTACTTTGACCAGAACGCGCACGGCGATATCATGTCGATCTACACCAACGATGTTGATACGCTCCGTCAGCTCATCAGCCAGAGTATACCGCAGATGGTGAATTCCGGCGTAACGCTGATAATCACGTTCGTCAGCATGATCGTGCTGAGCGTCCCGCTGACGATACTAACCGTTGCGATGGTCGTTGTAATGATGCTCGCAGCCGGAAAGATCGGCGGCAAATCCGCAAAGTACTTCGGCGCACAGCAGAAGGACCTCGGCAGAGTGAACGGCTACATCGAAGAGATGATGGAAGGTCAGAAGGTCGTAAAGGTCTTCAACCACGAAGAAAAGAACCTGGAAGAATTCCGCAGAATAAACGACGAACTCCGTGTTTCCGCTGATAACGCAAACAAGTTCGCGAATATCCTGATGCCTGTCAGCGCTAACCTCGGAAACATCAGCTACGTTCTCTGCGTTGCTGTCGGCGCTGTTCTCTCGCTCGTCCTGGGCGCAGAGACCACCGGACTCACCATCGGCACGCTGGTGGCATTCCTGACGCTGAACAAAAGCTTTTCGCAGCCGGTCATCCAGGTCAGCCAGCAGATAAACGCAGTCGTTATGGCAATGGCTGGCGCAAAGCGTGTATTCAGCCTGCTTGACGAAAAGCCCGAGATCGACGACGGCTACGTTGAACTCGTCAATGCAAAGATCGCAGACGACGGCACCATCACCGAAAGCAAGGAACGCACCGGCGTCTGGGCATGGAAGCATCCGCACACCGCGGACGGTTCCGTAAGCTACCGCAAGCTTGAGGGAAGCGTGGTATTCGACGGCGTTGACTTCGGCTACGACGAAAAGAAAATGGTGCTCCACGACATCAAGCTGCATGCAGAACCCGGTCAGAAGATCGCGTTTGTAGGTTCCACAGGTGCCGGAAAAACCACCATCACAAACCTCATCAACCGCTTCTACGATATCCAGGACGGCAAGATACGCTACGACGACATCAACATCAACAAGATAAAGAAAGCTGACCTGCGCCGTTCACTGGGACTTGTCCTCCAGGACACTCACCTGTTTACCGGCACGGTAATGGACAATATCCGCTACGGCCGCCTTGACGCCACCGATGAGGAATGCATCGCAGCTGCGAAACTCGCGAATGCGCACAGCTTCGTTAAGCGCCTTCCGGACGGCTACAACACCATGCTGACAGGCGACGGCGCAAATCTCTCGCAGGGTCAGCGCCAGCTTCTTGCGATAGCAAGAGCCGCTGTTGCAGACCCGCCCGTACTGATACTCGACGAGGCGACTTCCTCCATCGATACCAGAACCGAGCGCCTTGTGCAGGACGGCATGGATAAGCTGATGAGCGGCAGAACAACGTTCGTTATCGCTCACAGACTGTCCACAGTACGCAACTCCGACTGCATAATGGTACTCGAGCAGGGCAGGATAATCGAGCGCGGAAGCCACGACAAGCTCATCAAGGAGCAGGGACGCTACTATCAGCTCTACACCGGCAAGCCGGCTAAAAAGGCGGCTGAGTAATAAAAACTGAATAAAACAACACGGCAGGTCGCAATGATCTGCCGTTTTTCTATGCATATTAAAAATGGAGGACTTTTCAGCCCTCCATTTTTTGTGTCTGTCACATCTGCTTGCGTACCTTGATGTGTACCTCACGCAGCTGCTGCTCTGTAACCTCGGTAGGCGCACCGAGAAGCAGATCCTGCGCGTTGGAGTTCAGCGGGAACGCGATTATCTCGCGAATGCTCTCTTCGCCGGTGAGCAGCATGATCATACGGTCAACACCGGGAGCCATACCAGCATGAGGAGGAGCACCGAACTTGAACGCATTGTAAAGCGCGCCGAACTTGCTTGCAACGTCCTCTTCGGTGTAGCCTGCTATCTCGAACGCCTTGATCATGATGTCGAGGTCATGGTTACGAACCGCACCGGAAGAAAGCTCAACGCCGTTGCATACGATATCGTACTGATAAGCCAGGATATCCAGCGGATCCTTGTTCAGCAGCGCGTCCAGACCACCCTGCGGCATGGAGAACGGGTTGTGTGTGAAGATGATCTTGCCGGTCTCCTCGTCCAGCTCATACATCGGGAAGTCCACGATGAAGCAGAGTTCAAAGCGGCTCTCATCGATGAGGTTCATGCGCTTTGCAACCTCTGTGCGTATCTGTCCCGCGAACTTGGGCGCATTCTTCTTGCTGTCTGCGATGAAGTACAGAACATCGCCGACTTCGAGCTCGCAGCGGGTCGCCAGTTCCCTGCGCTGGTCGTCGTTCAGGAACTTGTCGATCGGGCCGTTGTACTTGAACATTCCATTCTCGCCCTCTTCGACCTTGAAGTAACCGAGACCCTTCATGCCGACTTCTTCAGTAGCGAACTCTTCCATGCTCTTGAAGAACGTCTTGGACTGCTTAGCCATTCCCGGAACTCTGATACCGCGGACTACCTTGTTGCAGAACGGCTTGAAGTCGCTGTCAACGAACAGGTCGGAAAGTTCCCTGATGATCAGCGGGTTGCGCAGGTCAGGCTTGTCGGAACCGTAGTTCAGCATAGCTTCCTTGTATGTGATGCGTCTGAACGGCGCGGGGGAAACTGCCTTATCGGAGAACTCGGAGAATACAGCGGAGAGAACTTCCTCAGCGACTGCGAAAACGTCCTCCTGGGTAGCGAAGCTCATCTCGAAGTCCAGCTGATAGAACTCGCCCGGGGAGCGGTCTGCTCTTGCGTCCTCATCGCGGAAGCAGGGCGCGATCTGGAAGTACTTATCGAAGCCGGAAACCATGTAGATCTGCTTGAAGATCTGCGGAGCCTGGGGCAGAGCGTAGAACTTGCCGTGGTGCTTACGGCTGGGGATAAGGTAATCTCTTGCGCCCTCGGGGGAAGACGTGGACAGGATAGGCGTCTGGAGCTCCAGGAAGCCCATGCTGCTCATCTTGTTGCGCAGGAAGCTGATTATCTTGGAACGCATAACGATATTGTCATGCATCTTCTTGTTTCTCAGGTCGAGATAGCGGTACTTCAGGCGAACGTCCTCGCGGGTTTCACGGGAAGTTGCCACCTCGAACGGCAGCTGCTCAGTCACCTTGCCCAGAATGCGTACTTCCTCAGCCTCGATCTCTACAGTACCGGTTTCGATCTTGTCGTTGTAGGTGCTCTCGTCGCGCTTTAATACAGTACCGGCAATGGAAACTGCGCACTCCTTGTGGATACCCTCCAGCAGTGCTTCGTTGTGGAACACGACCTGTACCACGCCGTAATGATCGCGCAGATCGATGAACATGATGCCACCGTGGTCGCGGATATTCTCTACCCAGCCGGCAGCCCTTACTTTCTTGCCTATATCGTTCTCAGTCACCGCATTGCAGTATTGTGTGCGGTATTCGTTTTCTCTGAACAAAACTTTCAATCCTTTCAACTATAAATTATCACCCGCCAGCATGACGGAAAAATCACTTATCTGCGGTCACAACGATTATGACCGGCATTGTTATGCCGCATTATATCACAGCCTTTCGGCGCAGTACCTCCGCGCCACATAATTCAACAATTTATTATATCACTAAAATGCGGAATTGTCAATATTTTATACGGTATCATCGCAAATTTTACTGGATTACATCAAAAAGGCGCCCCGACCGAAGCGCCTTTATAATTATTTTCAGCCGAAAACATACATGCCGAACTTATCGTCAATGGTGAAAACATCGAAATCCAAGCTGCAGCTGATGCCGTATTCCGTGCCGTCGCGCATTACAAGTACGCCGTCCACTGGTTCGTTTTTCATCACCGGAACATCGAATTTGTAATTCAGCCGCGCCCCGTTCATCGGAATAACGCGCCCGTTGACCTCGATGTGTTCCATGATCCCCGTGGGCACCATGTTCCCCAGCATGAACACAGCCGCAATCGCCATGAACGCCGCGACTATTCCCGAAGCCAGCAGGGATACTCTTGCTTTTCTGTTCATAATTACCTCCGTCTCATTAATTCCAACCGCGCCGTGCATTCAACCCTTGTCACGGCTTCTGTAATTATTATAACATATTTTGTCATAATGTCAATTACATAACAGTTACGAACTGGTTACAATTTGGTTACAAATGTTGTATAACGCAAGTTGCTCAGAAAAACAAAAGGGAACCGCCCCACGGGCAGCTCCCTTAAGCTTATTTCATTGAACCATCGCCACCCATAAGGCGCGTCAGTTCCTCTATCCTCTCGATGGGGAACGGCGGCTCGCACAGGGGCTTTAACGCAATACTCATCAGTTTCATCGGGTTATCGTCGGCTGCCACGCGGTTGCTGGAAAGCGCGCCGCAGCGCCGGCAGCGGTGTATCACCGCGCACTCGCCGTTTTTCCGCACCCACAGCGCGATGGCGTCCATTATGCCACCGCAGTCGGAAGCACGGTCCCCCGGCTCGATATCGACATGCAGGCTCGTCAGGCAGTTCGGGCAGTGATTTCTGTGCGCGCTGCCAGCGCCCCCGGGCACTATCGTCCTGCCGCAGACGCGGCATGTGAATACTTCATTGCACGGATGAGTCTTGTAATATCCCTTTTCGTATTGCTTACGCTTGTTTTCACGGTTCATATTGTCCTCCTGGGTCGTTCAAAGAACTTTGTTTCGTCAGTTACCTGTGAACGCCGGGAGGAATGCTGTCCGCAAACCTCCCGGTCAGCGAACAATCTCCGATGTAAAGTCAGTCAAACAATTCTCCTTATAAATCAGACATTTACGCCATATCCGCGGCAGATGGCCTCAAGACCGCCCTGATAGCCTGCGCCCACCGCGTTGAACTTCCACTCGCCGTTGTGACGGTACAGCTCTGCGATTATCAGCGCCGTTTCAATCGAAAAGTCCTCGCTGAGGTCATAGCGGATAAGTTCCTCCTTGGTTTCAGGGTTATACACCCTGATGAACGCATTGCGCACCTGGCCGAAGTTCTGGTTGCGTGCGTCCGCGTCGTAAATAGTTACCGCAAATGCGATCCTGCTGATGTTCTGCGGAACAAGGCTGAGATCGATTTTTATAGTTTCATCATCGCCGTCGCCTGCACCGTCGCGGTTATCGCCGGTGTGCTCCACCGAACCGGAAGCGTGCTTCAGATTCCCATAGAACACGAAATCGCCGTCAGAAGTCACCTTGCCGTTGTCGCCCAGCAGGAATACCTCTGTGTCAAGATCAAATGCAGTTCCGCTGTCGAACGCATTCACGTCCCATCCAAGACCTGCGTTGATCTTCGTCAGACCAGGATTGCTCTTTGTGAGTTCCACTTTCTGTCCCTTAACAAGATTAACCATAACAAAAACCTCTCTTTCAGAATACTTGGGAAGCACTGATTAAATCACGCCTGACGGCTTGGCACTCATCTTGCTTGCATCTTTTCCGTAATATTGCACAATTCGTCCTAGCAAGGCGTCAGCCTTGCGTCGTCCTCATTGTACAATCTTACGAAAAATCTGCGGCTCAATCTGCGCACCAGATTTAATCAGCGCTTCCCTATTTTCGGGTTTCCCCGGGAATTACTCGCTGACTGGTTTTCCCTCGCGCGCCAGTCTTTCGCGCTCTGCCTGCGGGAGCCTGAGATAACTCGGCATGAGCGCTGCAGGGTCGATCTGTTCCTTTCCCTGCGCCGCGAAGCACACACCGCTGCCGCGCTGATAGCGCAGCGTATATGGCGCAAGCTCGTACCTCTGCCCTGTCGCCTTATGCGCAAGTTCCGCACCGTCGCCTGCAAGGATTATCCTGCCGGACATGCCGGAAAGTTCCTGCGCAAGGTCCTCAAGGCGTATCGCGCGGTCTGCGCACATTCTCGTGATGACGCCGCCCTCGCTGCGGAATATCGCGTTATAAACCTGTCCGCAGCGCGCGTCCATACAGCAGACTATCGTGCCGTCGATGCCGGGGAAATTATACGCGATGGCTTCCAGAGAGGAAACGGCAACGCATTTCTTCCCGGCGCCGAAGCACATTCCCTTGACGGTGGAAACGCCGATACGCAGCCCCGTGAACGAACCGGGACCCACCGTAACAGCCGCTGCGTCGATATCGTCGATAGTCACGCCTGCGCATTTCATCATGCTTTCCACCATCGGCAGGAGCGTCTGGGAATGCGTATGCTTAGTATTGAGGAACTGCTCCGCGATTATCCTGCCGCTGTCGTCCATGAGGGCGCAGCCGGCGCTTATTGCGGAACTGTCTATTCCTAAAATCATGATCTCACTTCCTTTTCACCCGCGGGAACGTCACAGATACCGCTTGTTATCCAGTTCGTCCCAGAACGGCTTAAGACCGTGGTTTTCCATGTAGAGCGGGAATGTCGTGCTGTTGTCGGCGGAAATGCGCGCCCCTGTCCAGAGCGCATTGCATGCCCCGCAGACGCGCACCGTTTCACCGGTCCGCTTCACATCGGCGCGGAACACTTCCCCGCCGCATATCGGGCAGACGATATGCCCGCTGACCTTTATGCGCCGCTCGTTCTCGCCGGATTTCTCGATGCGTATTTTCAGTATCGTGCGGGAAGCGTCCCCGGACAGTTCCTGCCCGATGCCCTCGATGTTCTCGCTCCATTCTGCTGCGATTATTCCCCCGCGGTCGAGGTAATCAAAGAACCCGATCGCGTACAGGTCGTCGTAGCTGTCAATGCGGTATAAATCGAAATGGAACAGCGGTATTCTCCCCTCGGGGTACTCATTCACCAGCGCGAATGTCGGGCTTGTGACGGGGTCGTTGATCCCCAGCGCTGCCGCAAGTCCCTTTGTGAACGTGGTCTTGCCCGCGCCCATGTCGCCCTCGTACAGAATGATGTCCCCTGCCCTCAGCTGCGAAGCCACCTCAGCGGCTATACGCGCGGTGTCCTCGGGGCTGCGGGAGATGTATTCAGCGTATTCTTCCATCAGAACAGACCAGTTATCTTTCCGTCAGCGTCAACATCGATGTTATCGGCAGCGGGGACTTTCGGCAGACCCGGCATTACCATAACGTCACCGGTGTAAACTACCACGAACCCGGCGCCCGCGGAAGCCCTGACGTCGCTGACGGTTATGGTGAAATGCTCCGGCTTGCCAAGCTTGGCGGGGTCGTCAGACAGCGAGTACTGCGTCTTTGCAACGCACACCGGAACTCTGTCCAGACCGAGCGCTTCTATCTCCTTGAGCGCCTTTGCAGCCTTGGGTGTGAAGTTCACGCCGTCTGCGCGGTAGATCTCCTTTGCGATGATGTCGAGCTTCTCTCTGACGGTGAGTTTCTCATCGTACAGGGGCTTGTATTCGCTCCTGGTGCTCTCGATGGTCCCGACAACTGCGTCTGCAAGCTCAATGCCGCCTTCTCCGCCCTTAAGGAACACGTCGGAGAACGCCACCTTTGCGCCGTGCTTCTCGCAGTAATCCTTAACGACTGCTATCTCAGCGTCGGTATCGGTGTAGAAATGGTTTATCGCAACAACGACCGGCACGCCGAACTTCTTGAGGTTCTCGATGTGCACGCCGAGATTAACGATGCCCTTTTCGAGCGCTTCCACGTTCTCCTTGGTGAGGTCGGGCTTTGCAACGCCTCCGTTGTACTTCAGCGCGCGGATAGTGGCTACCAGCACGGTGCAGTCAGGCTTGAGCCCGGCGCAGCGGCACTTGATGTCAAAGAACTTCTCAGCTCCGAGGTCAGAGCCGAAGCCGGCTTCAGTGATGGTGTAATCAGCAAGCTTCATCGCAAGCTTTGTCGCCCTCACGGAATTGCAGCCGTGTGCAATATTCGCGAACGGGCCACCGTGGATAAGCGCGGGGTTGCCCTCGAGGGTCTGTACGAGGTTCGGGTTGATCGCGTCCTTGAGAAGCGCGGTCATAGCGCCGACTGCGTGCAGGTCGCGTGCGAAAACCGGCTCCCCGGAATATGTGTAAGCTACCAGTATATTTCCAAGGCGCTCCTTTAAGTCCTCAAGGTCGGAAGCAAGGCAGAGTATCGCCATTATCTCGCTCGCAACGGTGATCTGGAAATGATCCTCGCGGGGGATTCCGTTGACCTTGCCGCCCATGCCGATAACGCAGTTGCGCAGCGCCCTGTCGTTCATATCGAGAACGCGCTTGAAGAGAATTCTGCGTACGTCGATGCCGAGTGCGTTTCCCTGCTGAATGTGGTTATCCATGAGGGCTGCGAGCAGGTTGTTTGCAGCAGTGATGGCGTGCATATCCCCCGTGAAGTGCAGGTTGATGTCCTCCATCGGCACCACCTGGGAATAACCGCCGCCTGCAGCGCCGCCCTTGATGCCGAACACCGGTCCGAGGGACGGCTCGCGCAGGGCAAGGATAGCCTTTCTGCCGGTCTTGTTCATGGCTTCGCACAGGCCAACGGAAGTCGTGGTCTTGCCCTCGCCTGCCGGGGTAGGATTGATGGCAGTCACAAGTATCAGCTTTCCGTCCGGCTTGTCGGCAAGTCTGTTGAACAGCTTCTGGGACAGCTTTGCCTTGTAGTGCCCGTAGGGCTCTGTCTCATCTTCGTCAATGCCGAGATTTGCAGCAATCTCGGTGATCTTCTTCATTTTTGCCTGCTGTGCGATCTCAATATCTGTGAGCATGTTATATCCTCCGTTTTCAGATGAGTGTTATCTGGTCTATGTCTTCGTCCGTTGCCGTTCCCGCTGAGGGAATGGACTTTATGCGCAGCGCCTCGATATCCTTTACGCCGCTCTGTTCTGCGGGATAAGCGCCCGCAAGTTCCGCTTTGGTCAGGCGCATTACCTGCACGCCCTGGGTGTCGCGCGCAGCCTTGGGGAGCACAAGCGCCGTATTGAACGTCAGCGCCTTGCCCGCAGTGGATTTCAGCACGAAATCCGCGTCGCCCCTTATCAGGAATATCCCCACAAGCTCCGACAGGTCGGAGTATGCGCCGGAAAGCTTCCTGCGGCGCGTCTTTGTCTCATAGCTGGAAAGCGGCACCTTCGCGCACTTTCCGTTGCGGAAGAACATCACGAGAGTTTCGCTGTAATCCTCCGTCACTGCCATGAAGCGAATGCTCTCGCCGTCGTCGAAGCCAAGCTTTGCGGGGACGTAATCCCCCATCGTACTCGCCTTTGTTTCGTCGAAATCAGCGCAGCGCGTCTTGTAGACCTGGTGCCTGTCCGTGAAGAACAGAAGTTCCGCGCCGCCGTTTACTTCGCCGGAATAGATTATCTCGTCGTTTTCTTTCAGCTTATGCTGATTGCTCATGCGCAGCGACTGCGGGGTTATCTTCTTGAAATACCCCTCCCTTGTGAGGAATATGTTCACCGGACCGTACTTCACAGGCTCCTCGACGTCGGCTGCGGACTCCTCCACGTCGTACAGGAACATCGTGCGGCGCGGCTGCCCGTATTTCTTGGAAATATCGCGGAGTTCCCCGATTATCAGCTTGTTCACGCGGTTGTCGCTGCCGAGGATATCCTCCATGTCCGCTATCTCTTTTTCGAGGTCGGCTGTTTCCTGGGTGCGCTTGAGGATATATTCGCGGTTGATGTGGCGCAGCTTTATTTCTGCGACGTACTCAGCCTGCACCTCGTCGATGCCGAAGCCTATCATCAGGTTCGGCACTACCTCGGCTTCCTCGTCGGTCTCGCGGATAAGCTTTATCGCATAGTCGATGTCAAGAAGTATCTTCTTCAGACCGTTTAACAGGTGCAGCTTCTCTTTCTTCTTTTTGAGGTCGAACGCCACGCGGCGCTTTACACAGTCGCGGCGGAATATCGTCCACTCGTTCAGTATCTCGTAAACGCCCATTACGCGCGGAGTTCCGTTTATCAGCACGTTGAAGTTGCAGTTGAAATTATCCTGCAGCGGGGTAAGTCTGAACAGCTTGTTCATTACTGCGTCGGGGTCCTGACCCTTTTTCAGGTCGAATGCAAGGCGAAGTCCCGATAAGTCCGTTTCATCGCGGACGTCGGATATCTCCCTGACCTTTCCGTCCTTGACGAGTTCCACCACCTTGTCGATTATCGCTTCGATAGTGGTGGTCGGGGGTATCTGCGTTACCTCGATGCAGCGCGCGTCCGGGTCGTAATTATACACCGCGCGGACTTTCACCGCACCCGTACCGGTGCGATAGATCTTGTTCATCTCGGCTTCGTCGTAAACGATGTAGCCTCCACCGGGGAAATCAGGGCCTTTAAGCGTGGAAAGCGCGTTGTGCTCCGGGTCTTTCATCAGCGCGATGGTAGTTTCGCATATCTCGCTGAGGTTGAACGAGCAGATGTTGCTTGCCATGGAAACTGCCAGACCGAAATTACTGTTGACCAGCACTGCCGGATATCTCACCGGGAAAAGGCTCGGCTCCAGCATGGTGTTGTCGTAATTGGGCACCATGTCCACGGCGTCCTTGTCTATCTCTGCGAAAAGCTCGCCGCTTATCGGCTCCAGCTTTGCTTCGGTGTATCGCGAAGCCGCATACGCCATATCGCGGGAATACGCCTTGCCGAAGTTGCCCTTGCTGTCAACATAGGGGTGCAGGAGCGCTTCGTTTCCGCGTGCAAGGCGCACCATTGTCTCATATATCGCAGCGTCGCCGTGGGGGTTCAGCCTCATGGTCTGACCTACGATATTCGCGGATTTCGTGCGGTTTCCCGTCAGAAGTCCCATTTTATACATGGTATAGAGCAGCTTGCGGTGCGACGGCTTGAAGCCGTCTATCTCCGGCAGCGCGCGGCTGACGATGACGCTCATCGCATAGGGCATGTAGTTTTCTTCCAGGGTGCTTACGATGTCCTTCTGCTCGACTATTCCGCTGCCCTCGATGTAAGCCCCAGCTATCGGGGAACTGAACCTCCTGGGCTGCTTCTTTGGAGTGTTTTTCTTCAAATCTATCTTCCTTTATCGTGGAATTAACTGATATCAGCGGCGGCAAGGTATTTGCTGCCGTTTTCCTTGATGAAGCGCTTGCGCCCCTCAAGGTCGTTGCCGAGAAGCACGTCGAACATCTCGCGGGTGGCTTCCACGTCGGTGGGATTGACCTTTATCAGACGGCGCGTTTCCGGGTTCATGGTGGTGAGGCTCATCATGTCGGGGTCGTTCTCACCAAGACCTTTGCTTCGCTGAATGGTGTACTTTGCGTCGCCTATCATGCCGAGTATCTTCGTCTTTTCAGGCTCGGTGTAGGCGAAATAGGTGCGCTCCTTCGTGGTTATCTCATACAGCGGGGACTCCGCAATGTAGACATAGCCCTTTTCAATGAGCGTGGGGCAAAGCTCCTGTATCATCGTGAGGATGAGCGTGCGTATCTGGAAGCCGTCCTCGTCGGCATCGGTACAGATAACTATCTTGTTCCAGCGCAGATTGTCAAGGTTGAACGTGGAAAGCTGCTTGTTCGCCTTTGTCTTGACCTCCACGCCGCAGCCCAGCACCTTTATCAGGTTGGTGATTATCTCGCTCTTGAATATCTTGTCGTAGCTTGCCTTCAGGCAGTTGAGTATCTTACCCCTTACCGGAATGACCGCCTGGAATTCCGCGTCGCGCGCGAGTTTTACTGAACCCAGCGCCGAATCACCCTCCACGATGTAGACCTCGCGCCGGGAAACGTCCTTGCTGCGGCAGTCCACGAACTTGTCTATGCGGTTGGTGAGGTCGATGGTTCCTGTGAGCTTCTGCAGAGTGCTCTGGCGCACCTTGTCGGCATTCTCGCGGGAACGCTTGTTTATCAGCACCTGGGTGCCTATCTTTACGGCTTCGTCGGGGTTCTCAAGGAAGTAGACTTCAAGCTGATGCTTCAGCCATTCAGTCATCGCTTCGGTGATGAACTCGTTGGTGACGGCCTTTTTCGTCTGGTTCTCGTAGCTTGCCTGGGTCGAGAAATTGTTTGAAATGAACACCAGGCAGTCCTCAACGTCCTCCCATTTGATGCTCTTTTCGCCCTTGTTGTACTTGTTCCCGTTTTTAAGGTAGCCGTCTATCTGGGACAGAAACGCCTTCTGCAGGGCTTTCTGCGGGCTTCCTCCGTGTTCCAGCCAGCTGGAGTTGTGATAGTGCTCGATGAACTGGACTTCCTTGCTGAATGTGAATGCGACATTCATTTTCAGCTTGTATTCGTCCTTGTCCTCGCGGTCGCGGCCCTGGCGCTCGGCGGTCCAGTGCTGGGGAGTTGTCAGCGACTTATCGCCGACTACTTCCAGCAGGTAGTCGCTGATACCGTTTTCATAGCAGAATATCTGCTCGGTGAATGTTCCGTCCTCGTGCTCGTCTTTCAGCACAAGTTCCACGCCGTCGTTGACTACAGCCTGCCTGCGCAGGATATCAGCGAGGTAATCGGCGCCTACGTTTATATCCGTGAACACCTCAAGGTCCGGCTTCCAGTGTATCTTTGTGCCGGTGGTGCCGTCGCCGCGGGACTTCTTGAACCCGCGCTCGTCCTGGGTGACATTGAAGCCCTTTTCAAAGCGCAGGGAGTAATTCCACTGCCCTCTGTGGCTCTCGACTTCCATATATTCGCTTGCGAACTGCGTCGCGCACAGACCAAGACCGTTAAGTCCCAGGGCAAAGGAGTAGTTTCCCCCGGAATTGTTGTTGTATTTGCTTCCCGCATACAGCGTGCAGAATGCAAGCTCCCAGTTGTACTTATCCTCAGCCTTGTTGAAATCAATCGGGATACCGCGTCCATAGTCCTCGACGGTTATGGACTTATCGGCGTGCAGCGTAATGATTATGCGCTTTCCGTAGCCCTCGCGCGCCTCGTCGATGGAGTTCGAGATTATCTCAAAAACCGAGTGACGGCAGCCGTCCACGCTGTCCGAACCGAAGATAACGCCCGGACGCAGGCGCACCTGGTCAGGACCTTTCAGCGACACAAGGTCGTTGTAATTGTTTTCCTTTGGCATTTATGCATCTCCTGTTTACCGCAGTAATGCCGCAAATGGGCATAAAACTGCATTATCTTATTTAGTATATCACACTTGCTGAAAAAATGCAAGGTTTTTTTCCAGCGTTATAAACCACAATCTTTTGTCAAAAAGAAAATGCCGCCCCGTAAAACGGGACGGCATAACTATCGGCATATCCTTTAGTAAGGACGGCGATTCTTGCATTCCTTGCATGTCATTGCCGTACCAACATTAGTCGTGCCACAGCGCGGGCAAGTCCAGTACTGGGGATTTGCCATCATGATTCTTCTGAATTTAGACATAATATTACCTCCAAGATTTATTTTGCACCTATATAAGTGCAAGATTATTATAGCACAACCTTATAATAAAATCAAGCACTTTTGCACCTATACAAGCACAAAAATTAAAGGAGAAATTTAGCAAAAATGAACAAAAAAGTCGAAACGCTCATCGGGAACAATATCCGTAGGATACGTGAAGAAAAAGGGTTGACGCAGGAACAGGTCTCCAGCAGGCTCCAGGTCTGCGGCTGCGACATAACACGGAGCGCCTATGCCAAAATCGAAGTTGGTCAGCGGCATCTTTATCCAGATGAAATTATCCTGCTGAAAACAATACTTAACACTTCCTATGAGGAAATATTCCGCATAGACAACAAGTGATGAAGCCGATTGACAAACGCGCCGGTTCATTGTATAATTACAATAATGAACACACAAAAGGAGAAGAAAAATGAATAAGGCACTGATTTTCGACCTTGACGGCACCCTCTGGGACAGTTCTGAAAGCGTATGCGCTTCGTGGAACATCGTTTTCCGCAGGTACCCTGAAATAAGCAGGGTGCTCACCCCCGCCGACACCCGCAGCTACATGGGAAAAACGCTGGACCAGATATTCCCGATTGCGCTGCCGGACGCCCCGGACGAACTGCGCCGGAAAGTGCTCCGGGAGTGCGTGATATACGAGCTGGAATACATCGCTCAACATGGCGGGGTACTCTACCCCAGGCTCCGCGAAACGCTGGAAACGCTCAAGAAAACATACACGCTGATAATAGTCAGCAACTGCCAGGACGGATACATACAGTGCTTTCTTGATTTTGCAGGAATGCGCGACATTTTCGACGATTTTGAGAGCGCGGGCGCTACCGGGCTTTCAAAGGGCGAAAACATAAAACTGGTCGTTCAACGAAACAATATCGACAAGGCGGTATACATCGGCGACACCCAGGGCGACCTTGATTCCGCGGACTTTGCGGGAGTTCCGTTCATACGCGCGGCGTATGGTTTCGGTCAGATGAACCGTCCGGTGCCGGAAATACGCGAGTTCTGCGAGCTCCCTGAAAAAGCGGCAGAAATGCTCTGATTTACTCAAATTATCAAGACAAAAGCCCTCCTTTACGCTATAATGTAATTGTAAGCTTACACTAAACCGAAAGGGGAACCGACATGGACGCCGACAAGCTGAATTCGCTCACAGCCGCGCTGGAATACATCGAACATGACCTGTCCGGTGAATTCTCGCAGGAACAATGCGCCAAAGCCGCCTGCTGCTCGCTTTCCGGGCTGCAGAAGCTGTTCCGCAGCGTGTTCAACAAAAGCGTCGGGGATTACGTCACGCGCCGGCGGCTCACCGCAGCAGCCCGTGAACTCCAGCAGACTGACCGCACCGCGCTGGATATCGCGCTGGAATTCGGCTGGGGCAGCGCAGAAGCTTTCACACGGGCGTTTTCCCGCGTGTGGGGCGTTACTCCGTCGGAATACCGCAGGAGCTGGCGCTTTTCCGGTCTGTGTCCGCGTCTGGATTTCCCCAGGCACTTTATGCGTGAAGGAGAGCTTATCATGACGAACAAATACGATATTTCCGAGCTTTACGATTATATCCGCTCAAAACAGGGGACTTACGCACTCAGCTTTGACACCTCGCATCTCATGGAGATAAACGATAGCTTAGGGCACGAAGCCGGCGACAAGGTCATCCTGGAATGCCTGCACCGAATTGACCGCGAATGCACCGACGGCATGATGATGTTCCGCATAGGCGGCGATGAATTCGTGATGATGACCGGGCTTTCAGACAAATCGGCCGTGGAAGCGCTTGCTAAAAGGGTACTCTCGCACAATGGCGAATGCGTTCCCCACAACGGCGCTGAAATCCCCGTGAACATGCGCGCAGGCGCCGTGCTGCTCAAATCAGGGAAACTCAGCTACAGCGAGCTTTTTGCAGAACTCGTCAGCGCACCGTCAGACGTCCCCGGAAAAGTTAAATTCTAATTAGGAATTCGGAATGCGGAATTCGGAATTCGGAATTGCGGTGTCTGCTTCGCAGACATATTTTAAAAACTTTGATATGAACAACACAGGGCGAAAGAACCACTTTCGCCCTGTGTATTTTATAGAAAGTCTTTTGAGATAATATCCCGCAAAGCGGGATACAATAATTCCGAATTCCGCATTACGAATTCCGAATCGATTTCAGTCTGCGTAGTCTGAACCGTATTCGCGGACTTCCAGCGCATTTATCGCTGCCACTGCGTCCCAGTAGAAATGCTCCTCACCGATACGCTCGCGGAAGCCGGCTCTGTCCATCATCTCGCTTACGGCAGTCTGTACGCCGGTGAAAGATATCTGGGTACCCTTTTCGCGAAGCACTTTGTAAAGCCGCTCAAGCTCAGACAGAGAGATATCGTCTGCGGTAGGCACGCCGCGCATCGACAGGATTATCTGCGGATTTCCCGCCAGCGCTTCAAGCTGGTTTATCAGCTTTTCCTGGGTGCCGAAGAACAGCGGGCCGGAAACATATACCACCTTGAATTCCTCGTGGTGCCCTGAATGTACCTTGCCCTTAAGCTTGTCCTCGTCGATATCGCTGGAAGTAACGCGGAGCTCGCTGCTCTTTACAACGAACACTACCATTGCAGCGACAACGCCGATAACGATGGCAACGGTCAGGTCGAATACCACGGTGGAAACCATAGTCAGCACATACTGCAGGATAGAGGACTTGAACTTCTTTCTGAAAATGCTCTTGATAGCAGCCCAGTCATTCATTCTGAATGCAGTAACCATCAGCACGCCAGCCAGCGCCGCCATCGGGATACGGCTCATTACGCCGCCCAGCAGGAACATCGAAAGTATCAGCACAACAGAGTGGAACACGCTGACAAGTCTTGTCTGTCCACCGGACTTGATCGCAACCGAGGTTCTCGCAATAGCAGCAGTCGCCGGAACTCCACCCAGAAGCGGGATTATCATGTTGCCGATGCCCTGCGCCACCAGCTCGCGGCTGGCGTCAAGCCGCTCGCCCTTCATCTTGCCGGCGCTGGCACCGCAGAGGAGGCTCTCTATCATTCCCAGGGCGGCAATGGAAACCGCGGGCATGATAAGGCTGGTGATATTCGCGAGGTCAAAGCCCTTGCGGATTATGCTGTCGTCAGTGATAAGGCTGCTGGGAATAGCGCCGACTTCTGCGACGGTCCCCTGCTCGAAGAATACCATGTTGACGATGAGCGCAACGATTATTCCCACCAGCGAAGATGGAACTACCGCGTTCCACTTTTTCGGGTATACCACCATTATCAGCACGACCAGTCCGCCGAACATGACTGCCCACCAGTTCGGTTCAAAGCTGCCGGTACCGCTGAAATAGGAACCTATCTTTTCGATCTGGTTCTCACCCACGGAATGAGTTCCGAAGAAATTGTCGATCTGACCCAGCGCAATGATTATCGCGATACCCGAGGTAAATCCGGTGATGACCGGCGCGGGGAGATAGCTTACCAGCTTGCCGACCCTGCATACAGCCGCAATAATGAGTATCGCGCCGGAGAGAAATCCCGCAGTCAGCACGCCGGTTATGCCGAACTTAGCAGAAACGGACAGCAGTATCGCCGCCATAGCGCCGGTAGGTCCGGAGATCTGGTAGGACGCACCGGACAGCACGCCGATAACGATACCCGCTACGATAGCCGTCACAAGTCCTGACGCTGCGTCCGCACCGGAACTTACGCCGAATGCCAGCGCCAGCGGGAGCGCTACTGCCGCTACCGTGAGTCCTGCCATGAGGTCCTGGGTCAGCTTTTTGCCGTTGTAGCCCCGAAATTCCGTTTTCAGGTCGCTGATGTACTTTTTAAACATTTTTTGCCTTCCTTTTGTTCTTTCTGTTTTTTTGTATACCAAACGAATATAATTATACGCCTGTTTGCTGAAACTGTCAATAAGCACTAATCACATAGTTTTATGCACTTATCCGACGGATTTTGTGTAATTCGCAGCCGATGAGATTTTCCTCTTATTCAATAAGCAGTGAAAAAAGCTATTGCAAAATGTCCGGAAATATGTTAAAATGATATTGTGCTGTTTTCAGCAACTGAAACCGAAAGGAAGCATTAGCTTGGAACTCAACATAGTGCTGGTGGAACCGCAGATACCGCAGAACACTGGCAACATCGCACGCACCTGTGCCGTCACCGGCGCAAGGCTGCACCTCATAAAGCCGATGGGCTTCACCCCGGACGACAAACAGCTGAAGCGCGCCGGGCTGGATTACTGGCACTACCTTGACATCACATATTACGACGGGCTGGACGATTTCTTCGCGCGCAACGACGGGGAGTATTTCTTCTTTTCGACAAAGGCAGAGAACACTTACAGCGACGTCGGCTACCCCGACAGGAGCTTCCTTTTCTTCGGCAGGGAGGACGCCGGTCTGCCTGAAAGGCTGCTGTTTGAGAACAAAAAGCGCTGTGTGCGCATTCCCATGCGGGAAACGCTGCGCAGCCTGAACCTTTCAAACAGCGTCGCGATAGGCGTCTACGAGGTGCTCAGGCAATGGAACTTCCCCGAACTGCAGAACAAGGGCAGGCTTAGGGAATTTGACTGGAACAACGCGGATTGACCGCAAAAAAGGAGTAAATTATGGACAACACGATAAGAATAATCACCGACAGCGGCTGCGACATCTCCAAGGAAAACGAGGAACTTTACAAGGACATTCTGGTGGTAATACCGTTCATGGTGACCATTCAGGGCAAAAGCTACGTTGACAGGCAGGATCTCCAGCTCGACGAGTTCTACAAGGTGCTCAAGGAGCAGCAGGAAATCCCGAAGCACTCGCAGATAACCGCTATCCAGTTTGAGGACAAGTACCGCGAACTGTACGATCAGGGCGTCCGCACCATCATCGTTGACGTTATCAACGCTGCCGGCTCGCAGACTTTTTCAAATTCCGTTCTCGCAAAGCAGAATGTAGCCGAGGAACTCAAGGATCTCACCATCTACAATGTTGACTCCCAGAACTACACGCTCGCTTACGGCTACCCCGTCATCGAAGCATGCAAGAAGCTGCAGGCCGGTCAGTCCGCGGAGAGCGTTGCCGCTTACCTCGACGACTGGGGCAGGCATTCCGACGCGTACATAGTCGGCTTTGACCTGCGCCATATGAAGAAATCCGGCAGAATAAGCGCCGCTGCAAGCTTCCTCGGCGAACTCATGGGGCTCAAGCCGCTCATCTACCTCGGCGGCGCAAAGACCGAAGTTATACGCAAGGCGCGCGGTGAAAAGGCTATCATCGACGCAGCAGTTGAGACCATCGCTTCCAGAATTATCCCCGAGACCCCGTGGTGCGTTGTGACCACTACCCGTCCCGACTGCGAAAAGGAATTCATCGACAAGATGACAAAGAAGCTCGGTTACGGTCCCGCTATGGTGGAGAAAACCGGCGTGGTCGTTGCCTGCAACGCTGGTCCCGAGATGATAGGCGTACTCACAAGAGGTCAGGAGCACCCGGCGAAGGACTGATTTTCACCAAACTTTTACAAAAGAACTATTGCAAAATATATAACTTTGTGGTATAATGCGTTTAAAGGGAAAAGTTCCCTTTACGTTCTGATAATTGAAAGGAGTTTTACCATGAGCTTTTTTGACGATGTTATCAATACCACTAAATCCGCAGCTGCAACCGCAGGCAAAAAGACCGACGAGGCAGTAAGATTCACCAAGCTGAAGATAAAGGAGTCCCAGACCACCGGCGATATCAAGGCGCATTTTGAGAAACTGGGTCAGATGGCTTACGAAATGAACAAGGCTGAGAACCCTGATTCCGCGCTGTTCGACGCTGAGATAGAAGAGATCGACAAGCTCTATGAGAAGCTTTCTGAGATCAACCTGCTGCTTGACGATCTCCGTCAGGAAGTAACATGCACGGCATGCGGCGCAAAGACCAAGAGCGATAATTCATTCTGCCCCAAGTGCGGCGCAAAGCTCCCCGAGAAGCCCGCTCCCGTTGAGGAAGCCGCTGAGGAAGTCGCAGAAGAAGTGACCGCTGAACCCGCAGCAGAGGAAAAGAAGGACGAAGAAACCAAGTGATCCTTCCAAAGCATAACACAAACCGGCAGCTTTTCGGGCTGCCGGTTTTCTTTTTTAATCAGCGTTTCCCTAGGGATACGCTGATTAAAGCGCAGCGTATCAAATTCAGCCGCGTGAGTATGCGCGTTTGAACGGGGCGAATTTGATTTATTCAGCGTTTCCCTAGTTGACTTCAACAATGGTTATCTGGTCGTTGGTGAGTTCAACCTCGGAAAGCAGCGTGCTCTTTATCTTCGCGGCGCCCGCAGCGTCCAGCCCGTCGGTCTTTACGATGACATTCGCGCTGCTGTCGCTGAGGTAGCAGAGCGCGTCCTCAAAGCCCTGGGCTTTCAGCAGGCTCTCTATCTTGCTTTCGCTCTCGATGTAACCGCCCATCTTCGCGGCGTCCACTGCCACGACGGAAAGCTCCTCCTGGGTCAGGTCGCCACCCTGGTACATGCTCTGCAGCACCTCGGCTGCTTCCTCGCGGCTGGACTGCTTGTCGAGCCGCGCCTGCGCAAAGTACGCGTCGCTGTCGGCACTGCTGCTCACAAGGTCCGCTTCACCGTATGTAGTACCGGATACCTCCGCTGCCGGGTCAGTGAGGCTCTGCTGCTTCTTTCCACCGGCGAAGATGAAGTTCACTGCCACCGCTGTGCCCAGCAGCACAGTCAGCCCCGCAGCCACCAGCTGCTTTTTGCCTAAGATAACATTCAGTCTTTTCATTGCATTATTTCCTTTCTGTCAGCTTGTCACATAGACCTGTGATACCTTGATATCCAGCACCCGCGCTGCCGTGTTCACCACTTTCTCACGGATAAGGACATTGTCAGCGCCCCCGCAAACCACCGCAACACCGCGCACCTTCGGCAGGACAACGCTCTTTTCCAGCGCTTCCTTGCCGCTGCCTGAGAGCGCCAGACTGCTCTCGGAGCTGTTTTCCCCGGTGCCGCTGCGCGACTTCGTTTCCTGCTCGAATACCCGCTCGCTGGTGCAGTCCAGCGTCACCATCACCCTGGGGGAACTTACGCCGTCGATCTCGGAAATGACTTCCGTCAGGCGCTTTTCAAGCTCACGCTCCAGCTTCGCGGTGTCCTCGGTGGAATACGCTGCGGTCTGCTGCGGCTCGCTCTTCGGCGTGATGGTGCTCAGAAACAAAAGCGCAATCGCGGCTATCCCCGCGATAATGACTACCCTGCGCCAGCCGTCCTTGCCAAGCGTCATCACAAACCCGCTCAGCCGTCCAGTCAGCCGTTCCATGAAATCACCCCTTAAACACGGACGTCACTTTTATTCCGGGGTCAAGCTCCCGTGAAAGCAGCTCCTCCGCCGCTGCTGCAGCCGAGCGCTGTTCCTCACTGAATACAAGCTCCACCTGTGTAATAGATATGCTGTACAATCCTGAAATATTAACGATGATGTGTATTTCCTGCGGGTATATTCCGGAAGAATTCAGCAGCGTATACAGCTTGTCCGACATTTCGCTGCATATTTTCTTCTGGAGTTCCCTGTTGACGTCGCCGGAAAACCCGATGTAATCCGCGTCAGCCTCATAGCTGTACTGCGATTTGTCAAAGCTGATATCCGCGCTCCTGAATGCATTCACCCCGGCAAGAATGAACAGCCCCGCAATGAGCAGCGAGATCTGTTTTGCAAAGCGGTTCTCCGGCACCAGCATTCTGAACAGCGCGGAAGCTATCGCAGCCATGCACACCGCTGAAAGAAACTGCATATTTCCTCCTTGCCGTCTTATGCCGTGCCGCTGCCTATCGCGAGCATTATCACCGCGGAGATGGTGTTCAGCAGCAGAAAGCACACGATAACTGCCATGATTATCGACATCACCCAGCCTGCAGCGCGGAACAGTTCCGACAGCTCCTTTATGCCGAAAACGCTGCCCATGGCTTCCGCAGCGGAAAGCGCCAGCCGATAAAGAACCACCGTTATCAGCGACGGAAGTATGATCACTGCCGCTGCGATGATGCCGTAAGTCCCGATGCCGCTGTGCAGAAGCGAAAGGCTCGCGCTGACCGTGTTCACCGCGTCCGAGATAGTCCCTCCGACTATAGGCACCCCGTTCGACACCGCGAATTTTGCCGTGCGGATAAGCACGCTGTCCGCAGCGTTGTTCACGAAAGTCTGCGCCGACAGAATGCTCATGAATACCGTCATCAGCAGCGAAAGTCCCCACACGGAAACCTTTTTTATCATCTCCGCAAGCTTTGAGATGTTCAGCTCCGGGTGTATCGCGCCGGTGACTGAAAGCCCCATGACCGTCCCGCAGACCGGCGTCAGAAAGTTCACCGCTATCTGCGAGAAAAGCTGCGCGGCGCCCAGCGTGACCGTGTTCACCGCAGAGGCCGCAGCCGCCTTTCCCATGACCGCGATCACGCCCGCGTAAAGCGGCACGAACACCAGCATGAATTCCGAAGCCGCCTGGAGTACGTTTAGGGTATGCGTGAGCGCGTCGGATATTGCCGCCGCAGTCATGCCCGCGCCCGCAAGCACCCCCACTGCCGAAAACCCCCCCGACATGCTGCCGGAGCCGTCCCCGAAGCTTTTCGCCAGCGCGCACAGAAGAACTATACCGCACAGCGCCGCCAGCAGCCGCACCGGCTCGGTCAGACGATTCCGGCACTGCCCCCACAGCCAGCCGAGCACCCCGTCGATGCTGAGCGAAGCTGCCCCGTTGTTCTCCGGGGAAATTCCCGCGCCGTCAAGTATCTCAGACGCTTCCGGTGGGACTGCGTCCGCTATCGGCGCGGCAATGTCCTCGGCCGCAGCATTCCCGCAGAGGAAAAGCGCAGCCAGCAGCGCCGCGAATATTTTCACCGCCAGCAGAATGAACCGCTGCATTTGTCCGTCCTTTCCAGTTCACCCGATGAGTTTCGTCACCACTTCCGCAAGCGACGAAAAAACCGGCAGGGATATCACCACCACTGCCGCTTTTCCGGCAAGCTCCACCTTTCCGGCTATGGCGCTCTCGCCGGCGTCCTTGCAGCAGTCGGAGCCAAGCTGCGTGATATAACACACGGCAAGCGCCTTGAAAAGCGTACGCGTGTAACCGCCGTCCAGCCCTGCGCTTGCAGTCAGCTGCGAGATAAGTTCTGCAGCGGGTGCAAGCATGGATATCACCGAACACATGATGAGTATACCGCACGCAATGCTGACGCCCAGCGCCATTTCCGGCTTGTACTGCCTGACGATAATGCACAGCACCGCAGACAGCACCGCGATCCCCACAAGCGACGTAATATCCATGGCTCACCACAATCCGAACACTGACTTTATCGTGCTGAAAAGCTCGTTTATCGCAGGGATTATCATCATCAGCACGATAACCAGCCCGGCAACGGTGAGCATCATCGCCTGCTCGTCGTGGTCGGTCTTTTTGAGTATCTGGTTGAGTACTGCAACGATTATCCCCACCGCTGCTATCTTGAATATCAGGTCAAGTTCCATTCACGCACCTCTACAGCAGTAGCACCGCTGCCGCAAGTCCCGCGAGAATTCCCCCGGAGCTGTACAGCCTGCCTTTCTGCTCTGACGTCTTTTCCGCTTCATCGCAGAGCCTGTCCATCTGCCCGGAATACAGCCGCAGCAGCGAGATTTCGCTTTCAGCCGGGCAGGTGCCGAGGGCGCGCCCGAGTTCAGCCAGCATTTTTGCTTCTTCCTTTCCGCAGCAGGGCAGCGCAGACAGCCGCTGGACAGATGAACTCCACGCGCTGCGTATGTCCGGCGTTTCTGCCGCGCATTCCCGCAGAATGCTGCCAAATACGCCCTCGCTCTCCTGCGCAAGCTGTTCAAGCGTAGGCGCAGTGCAGGATATTTTGATGGAATACTGCTCCAGCATGAGCCGCAGTTCCCGCAGGAGTTCACAGCGCCGTCTGAGTTTTATGCGCTGCGCAAGCCCCCAGCCGCCGCAGATGAACAGTATCATCAGCCCAGCTGCCAGCTTCATGACTGCAGCTCCGCAAGTTCCAGCAGCGAACCCTTTTGCCCCAGCAGCGCCGCTCTGTCGAACATATCCACCAGCACCGAGATCCCGGGTCTGCCGCGCAATTCGCGAATGCTCCCCGCATGCGCCGAAACCACCAGCTTCACGCCGCAGTTCATGCACTGCGCGACTGCCTCCGCGTCACTGCCGATTTCATCGCAGATGATAATTTCAGGGCTGAGGGAACGCAGCGCGCACATGATGCCTTCCGCTTTCGGGTAGCCGTTAAGAACGTCGGTGTTTTCGCCGATATCCAGCGCGGGAATACCACCGTGCACCCCTGCAAGCTCTCCCCTGCTGTCTATAACGCACACCCGGTGCGTTTCACCGAGAATGCGCGCCATGTCCCGCAGGATTGTCGTCTTTCCGGAAAGCGGCTTCCCCGCTACGATGAGCGAGCAAAGCCCGTCCGCAAACGCACTGCTGCAGAGTTCCCGGGCGCAGCCGCGCACCTCCCGCGCGAAACGTATATTCAGCGAGGATACGTCCCTGAGCGTGGAAACAGCGCCGCTTCCGGTGACTGCAGTCCCGCAGAAGCCTACGCGGTGCCCTCCCGGAAGCGTTATGTAGCCCTCCGATATTTCCCGCGCGAAGCTGTGCACGGAATTCCTGCACAACTCAAGGAAGCACGCTGTGATATCCTCCTGCGAAAACGGCTCTGAGCATTTCAGCATTCGGCCGTCCAGCGTGACTGCGCAGGCACTCCGTCCCGTGCGCAGGCGTATTTCCGCCAGCTGGGACATTCCCACCGGGAGCCTTATCCGCTTGTCCGCGTAACTCAGCGGCACTTCCCCTGAATTAACCCTTGCTGCTATCATTTCACATCCCCCCTGTCTGTAAATCATATTCCCGGCATGTCCGGAATATTACCACAGACAGAAAAATCCCCGGAGCACTTCAAAGCCCCGGGGATTTCTATATTTACGCCTTTTCTATTCTCGCGAAATTTGCCATGACCTTTTTTGTCTGTCCGTTGTCGAAATTTATCGTGAGCATCGTGTCGTTGCCCATTCGCTTGGCTTCGGCAACCGTTCCCTGCCCGAATACGTTGTGTTTCACGCGGTCGCCGGCTGCGAACACTATTCCGGAAACCACCGGGGTGGGTCTTGCGGTCGCCATTGCGGCTTCCTGCGCGAGGTAATTCGGCTTGACCGGCTTTTTCCACTCGGAAGCGGGGCGCGGAACTCTCTCGCCTGTCTTTTCAATAAGGTTCTCCGGGATTTCCCGCACGAATGTGGAAAGCTTGTTGCGCATCGTCTGCCCGTACAGAACGCGGTAAGAGGTGTGCGTGATGTAAAGCATGCGCTTCGCCCTGGTTATCGCAACGTATGCCAGACGGCGCTCCTCCTCCATTTCGGAGGGGTCGTTCATACTGCGGTAGCTCGGGAATATATTGTCCTCCGCGCCCACCATGAACACCGTGTCAAATTCCAGTCCCTTGGCGCTGTGCATGGTCATGAGCGAAACCCGGTCGAGATTGTCGTCGTAGCTGTCCAGGTCGGAAACCAGCGCCACCTGCTCCAGAAAATCCGGCAGGGTGGTTTCGGGGTTCTCTTCAAGCAGCGTCATCGCGTTGGATTTAAGTTCCGTGATGTTTTCAATGCGGCCTGCGCCTTCTTCGCCGAGTGCCTGCATCGCCTTGATGTAACCGGATTTTTCAGCAACAGCGTCGATGAGCTCGTCCAGCCGTAGCGTGTCTGCAAGTTCGTCAAGCTCGTCAAAGAGATTTGCCGCCGCCTTGAGCGCAGCGGACTTTCTGGAGAGGGTCTCAAACTGCGAAGCCTCGCGGCACACCTCTATCGGTGACATGTGCAGCCCGTCCGCAATGCGGATTATCTCCTCCACAGTGGCGTCGCCTATTCCGCGCTTGGGCTCGTTGATTATCCTGCGGAAGCGCACCGTGTCATACGGATTGTTCAGCACCGCGAGATAGGACATGATGTCCTTTATTTCCTTGCGGTCGTAGAAACGCAGTCCACCCACTATCGTATAAGGGACGCCAGAGCGCGCCAGAGTGTTCTCGAAGCTTCTCGACTGGGAATTGCTGCGGTACAGCAGCGCGTAATCCGTGTAGTGCTTTCCGTTCTTAACGCCGTCGAGAATGGTGTCGGCGACAAAACGCGCTTCTGCTATCTCGCTGTCGAAATTGCAGCACTTTATCTTCTCGCCTGCGCCCAGGTCGGACCACAGCGCCTTTTCCTTGCGCTGGGTGTTGTTCTTTATGACTGCATTCGCGGCGTTGAGGATATTCTCGGTGGAACGGTAATTCTGCTCCAGACGAATGACAACGCTGCCTGGGTACTGCTTTTCAAAGTTCAGGATATTCTCGATAGTCGCACCACGGAAACGGTAAATCGACTGGTCGTCATCACCCACGACGCAGAGGTTTCCGTTATCGCCGGCAAGCAGCGAAATCAGGCGATACTGTGCAACGTTGGTGTCCTGATACTCGTCCACCATGATGTACTTGTAGAGGTGGCGGTAATGGCTGAGCACGTCCGGAAAATCCTCAAACAGCTTAACCGTAAGGTAGATGATATCGTCGAAATCCACCGCGCTTGCCGCACGCAGCGCAGCCTGATACTGGGTGTACACCTCCGCGCAGCGCTTCTCCAGCAGCTCGCCGGAAGCCTGCGCCATGGGGGCGTATTCCTCGGGGCTTATCATCTTGTCCTTGCAGCGGGAGATCATGTTCTTGAAAACCTTGGGGTTGAACACCTTTTCATCCATGTCAAGGCGCTTCATGACGTCCTTGATGACGCGCTTGGAGTCGTCCTCGTCGTATATCGTGAAGCTGCGCTGATAGCCGAGATTTTCAATTTCCCTGCGCAGTATCTTCACGCACGCCGAATGAAACGTTGACGCGTTTATCTTCTCAGCGCCCTCGCCTATCATGTCGATAAGGCGCTGCTTGAGTTCGCCGGCAGCCTTGTTCGTGAACGTTATCGCGAGGATATTCCACGGCTCCACCGGGTCAACTGCAACTATCTGTGCCAGGCGCCCGGCGTTCTCCGGGGTCTTTTCCATCGACGGGAACGCTTCAAGGAACTGCTCCTCCTCCGGGGTGATATCACGCACTTCATTGTCGAGGTACGCATTGCCGAAACGCATCATGTTCGCTATGCGGTTGCAGAGCACCGTGGTTTTTCCGCTGCCTGCGCCCGCGATTATCAGCACTGCCCCCTTTACCTGAAATACCGCCTTGCGCTGCATTTCGTTAGTCCTTGAAAAGAAGCTTGTGAGCGCGTTGCGCTTTAGGGTGTTGTAATCCAAAATAATAACCTTCCTTTTTAAGTGCGGAATACCGGACAGCTGCACCGTCCGGCATTCCTGCGTATTAATTATTCTGCTGCGCCGCTTGTCGCGGTAGTCTTTCCAGATGCGCTGCCGTCAAGCGCTATGAACGGGTTGACCTCGGTGCCGATGGCCTGCGGAAGCACGCCGTCCCAGTTGTTCACCTTGAGGTAGTCGATGTAGTTCGGGCTTTTCGCGAGCTGCTCCTGCACTGCCTTGATGGCGTAAGCCTCCGCGTCTGCCTTTATCTTCTGGGAATCCGCGTCTGCCTGCGCTGCGATGACCTTCTGCTTTGCCTCTTCCTCGCGCTCTGCGGTCTTGTTCTGCATTTTCAGCGCGTCCTGCGCCGCGATGACCTTAGCCTGTATGGACTGCTCGAACGCGTCCTCAAATGCGAGGTTTTCTATCGCGAATGCAGTTACGATGATGCCCTGCGGCTCCAGCGTGGACTTCAGCGAAGCGTATATCGCGTTCTGCACGTCGGAACGGTTCTGCACCAGGTCCTCAGCCTTGACTTTGCCAATCTCGTCCTTGGATATCTTTGCGACATTCGGCACGAGAAGCTTGGTTTCAACGTTGCTGATGCCGATGCTGCGGATTATCTCAGGCAGCTTTGTGCCGTCGTAATAATAGTTGAGCTTCAGCCCGAGATTATCAACAGTCTGCGTGTCGCTGGTGTAGGCGTCCGTCTGCACTGAATATATCTGCTCGCGGATATCCACCTGGTCGATCTCCTCGATGAACGGAATGTGGAAGTTCAGACCCGCGGTGAGGTCGCTGGAAACTATCTTTCCGAACTGGTACCTGACGCCGATGTAGCCCTCGTTCACCACTGAAAAGCAGTTGAACAGCACTATCACCACCGCTGCCGTGATAACTCCGAGAAGCACCCAGAAGCCGTAGCCCTTTTTCTTCTCGCCGGAATTGTTCTCTGTTGTGAATTTTGTTGCCGCCATGATAACTCCTTTAAATCAACTGCGCGTCACAGCTTTGTTCCCGAAGAAACGAGCTGCGAATACTGGTCGTCCGGCTGGATATTGACTATGCTGCGACGGCTTATCCCCGCATTTGCGAAAGCCTGCGTCAGCATCAGTTTTATTCTGTTGACCTGGTTTACTTCGGAAGCGCCCGGGTCGAAGTCCACTGCAACGATATTGCTCTCCGGGTGCTGTCTGCGGAGTTCACCGATAACGCCCTTGCCGGTGACGTGGTTAGGCAGGCAGGCAAACGGCTGCATGCAGACGATATTAGGCACGCCCTCGCCGATAAGTTCCAGCATTTCCGCGGAAAGGAACCAGCCCTCGCCCGCGATGTTGCCCGGAGAAACTATCGAGCGCACTGACTCTCGCATTTTGTAAATGTCGCCAGGACAGCCGAACTTGGTGCCCTTAACGGCCTTGCGGTAGCTGCGCTCCATGAACCGGAACGCCATGATAGCCGCATTCTCCGCGAACGCCTTTGTGCGTGTGGTGTACAGGAGCTCACGCTTGGTCTTTCCGTGGGAGCAGATGTAGTAGAAGAATCCCATCAGGTCTGGGACTACCACCTCGCAACCCTCGTTTTCAAGCAGCCCGATGATGTTGTTGTTTGCCACCGGGTGGAACTTCACAAGTATCTCGCCGACAAGTCCTACGCGTGGCTTCTTTATGTCGCGCACGGGGAACTCCGAAAAGTCCTTTACAATGTTGCGGACATTCTTGTTGAAATTCGGCAGCGACAGGGACTTCATATCCTCGCGCAGGAACAGGCGCCACTTCTGGTAGAGCGCGTCCGCGCTGCCCTTGGTGACCTCGTAAGGACGTACCTTATACAGGCAGCGTGACAGCACGTCGCCGTAGATTATCGCCATGAATGCGCGGATAGCCAGCGGCATTGTAAGCTTGAAGCCGTTCTGCTTCTCAAGACCGACAACGTTCAGCGATATCAGCGGGATATCCGCATGTCCGGAGTCCTTGAGAGCCTTTTTCAGCATGCCGACGTAGTTTGTCGCACGGCACGCGCCGCCGGTCTGGGTTATCATTACGGAAGTGTTCCTGAGGTCGTACTTGCCGCTGTTGAGCGCGTGGATAAGCTGTCCAACGATGAGGATAGACGGGTAGCACGCGTCGTTGTTTACATATTTCAGCCCCTCGTCAACAACTGCCTTTGAGCAGTCGTTCAGGATAACGACATTGTAGCCGGAATGCCCGAATGCGGCTTCCAGCAGGTCGAAATGGACAGGCGCCATCTGCGGGCAGAGGATAGTGTGCTTCTTGCGCATTTCCTCGGTGAATTCCGGCTGGCGCACATAGCCGAGGTGACCCATCACCGGCTTGTAGTGATGACGCTTGCGCTCCTCGACAACGGATATCAGCGAACGCAGACGAATTCTCGCGGCGCCGAGGTTGTTCACCTCGTCTATCTTGAGGCAGGTGTAAAGCTTGCCGAAGCTGCGGAGTATCTCCTGCACCTGGTCGGTGGTGATGGCGTCAAGTCCACAGCCGAAGCTGTTCAGCTGAACGAGCTCCAGGCAGTCGTGCTTGCCGACTACATGCGCCGCAGCATACAGTCTTGAATGGTAGGTCCACTGGTCAACGATCCTTATCGGACGTACTACCTGCTCCATGTGAGCGACGCTGTCCTCGGTGAGAACTGCGTACCCGTAGCCCGTTATCATCTCGGGGAGTCCGTGGTTTATCTCAGGGTCGATGTGGTAGGGTCTGCCTGCCAGCACGATACCGTTCTTTCCGTTGTCCTCAAGGAATTTCAGCGTTTCCTCGCCCTTACGGTGCATCTCAGCCTTGAACGCCTCGTCCTCCGCATACGCCTTTTCCAGCGCGGAAACTATCTCCTGCTTAGTGAAGCCGCCGTCCGGGAATTCCTTGGTGAATTCCTCGTAAAGGCGCTCTCCCATGCGCTTCTTGTGGAATATCGGCAGGAACGGGTTCATGAACTTTACGTCCCTGCGCAGTTCCGGCACGGAGTTCTTGATGACCTCGGAATATGTAGCGACGACCGGACAGTTGTAGTGGTTGTCAGCGCCGTTGTTCTCGCTCATTTCATACGGCATGGAGGGGTAGAAAATGAACTTCACGCCCTCGTCGATAAGCGCCTGGATATGTCCGTGCGCCAGCTTTGCCGGGTAGCACACCGACTCGGACGGCATGGTTTCAATGCCCCTGTCGTAGATCTCGCGGCTGGATTTCGGCGACAGCTTCACCGAGAAGCCGAGTTCCGTGAAAAGCTTGTGCCAGAACGGATAGTTCTCATACATGCCGAGAACTCTCGGAAGCCCCACCACGCCGCGCTTTGCGGTGCTTTCAGGCAGGCACTCGCGGTCGAACAGCAGGTGGTATTTATAGTCGAACAGGTTAGGCAGCTTTTCCTTGGTGGAAACATTGCCGGCGCCGCGCTCGCAGCGGTTGTTGCTTATGTAGCGCTTTCCGTCCGGGAATTTCGTGATAGTCAGCAGGCAGTTGTTGGAGCAGCGGCCGCAGCGCGCGGTGGTTTTCTCCACCGTGAAGCTTTCCAGCTTGTCGAGTGTCGCAATGGTGCTGCCCTTGCCGTCGTCGCGCTCGATGGAGATGAGCGCGCTTCCGTAGGCGCCCATAAGTCCTGCCTTGTCAGGACGCACGACGTCCCTGCCGCAGATAAGCTCAAATGCACGCAGAACGGAATTGTTCATGAACGTGCCGCCCTGTACGATTATCTTATCGCCCATGGTGGATGTATCGCGCAGCTTTATGACCTTGAACAGCGCGTTCTTTACAACGGAATACGACAGACCCGCGGAGATGTCAGCAACGGTGGCGCCCTCTTTCTGTGCCTGCTTTACGCGGGAATTCATGAACACCGTGCAGCGCGAGCCGAGGTCAACTGGGTGCTCTGCGGTAAGTCCCAGGGTAGCGAAATCTGCAGAGGACATGCCGAGCGCGTTCGCGAAGTTCTCGATGAACGAACCGCAGCCGCTGGAACATGCCTCGTTCAGCAGAATGCTCTCTATCTCGCCGTTCTTGACGCGCATGCACTTCATGTCCTGGCCGCCGATATCCAGAATGAACTCAGCGCCGGGGAGTATGCGGTCAGCCGCCTTGTAGTGCGCCATCGTCTCTATCTCGCCGTAATCGGCGCCGAGAGCCGCCTTGATGAGGTGCTCACCGTAACCGGTAGCGCACGCCTTTGCTATGTAAGCCCCCTCGGGAAGCTGCGCGTAGATCTCTTTCAGAATGCCTATAACGGATTTCAGCGGGTCGCCCCCGTTGCCGCTGTAGTGCGAATAAATTATCTCAGCGTCCTTGTTCAGCAGGACTGCCTTTGTGGTCGTGGAACCTGCGTCCACGCCAAGGTAGCAGGCGCCCTTGTGCTTCTTGATGTCTGCTACCGGAATGACAGCCTTTGCGTGGCGCTCGCGGAATTCCTTAAGCTCCTGCTCGTCCTTGAACAGCGGCGCAAGGCGCTCTACCTCGCGCATCTGTGCGGTTTCAAGGCTTCCGGCTTTCTTTACCAGCGCGTCGAGGTCCGCTTCTGCGGTTTCGTCAGAGAATGCGCAGCCCATCGCAACGAACAGGTTCGCATTCTCCGGGAAGATTATCTGCTCGTCCTTGAGGTTCAGCGTTTCGATGAAGCGTGCGCGGAGCTCCGACAGGTAATGCAGCGGTCCGCCCAGGAATGCTACATTTCCACGGATAGGCTTTCCGCAGGCAAGCCCGCTTATGGTCTGGTTGACTACCGACTGGAACACGGAAGCAGCCACGTCCGACCGCTTTGCGCCGTCGTTGAGCAGCGGCTGTATATCACTCTTCGCGAAAACGCCGCAGCGGGAAGCTATCGGGTAGATAGTGGTGTGTTTCTTGGCAAGCTCGTTAAGTCCGCCGATGTCGGTGTTAAGCAGCGCTGCCATCTGGTCGATGAACGCGCCGGTGCCGCCGGCGCAGGTACCGTTCATGCGCTGTTCAAGTCCGCCGGTAAGGTAGGTTATCTTTGCGTCCTCGCCGCCGAGTTCTATTGCAACGTCAGTCTGCGGGATAAGCTGCTTTATCGCGTTGGTGCCCGCAGCGACTTCCTGCACGAACGGAATTCCCAGCCACTTGGACACGGAAATTCCACCGGAACCCGTAACTGCAATGAGCACGCGTTCTCCCTTGAAATTCTCGCCGACTTCCTCTATAATATCATATACAGTCTTGCGGATATCGGAAAAATGACGTCTGTACTGGCTGTACAGAAGCTCGTTGTTCTCTCCGAGGACCGCAGCCTTAACGGTCGTTGAACCTATATCAAGTCCTACACGCTTCAAATGATCAAATCCTTTCCTGAAAACCAAAGCCCTCCGGCTTTAAACACATATTTAATTATAGCACAACCAGAAAAAATTTGCAAGTGGAATTGTAACAATTAGCCTGCCTTTTTTGTGACGGTTGTCTGAAAAAATCATTGCGACATTTGCCGGCAGGTATTGACAAATTCCGTCGGGTTATGTAAAATATAATCAGGTGACCTCTAAAAACCGGTTTGAAAAGGGAAAATGGGTAGAGTGCGCCGAATGCGAGGATGTTTTCTGAAGCAGGCGGTGTGCTATACACATTTTCACTCAAACAAGGGTTTTAAAGGCGACATTCAGCACATGTCTAAAAGGAAGTATCATCATGATCGTCAGACCCGCAAAAGAAGAGGACTTACCGGCTCTGCTGGAAATATACAACTACGAAGTTATACACGGATCAGCCACCCTCGACCTCAACCAGAGGACGCTCCCCGAATGGAAAGAATGGTTCCGGGAACATCAGACAAAGGACCATTTCATTCTCACTGCTGAGATAGACGGCGTTACTGCGGGGTACGCCTCCCTGTCGGAATACCGCAGCAAGGAAGCGTACAAGTCCACCGCGGAGCTTTCGGTGTACGTCGGGCATGAATTCCGCAGACAGGGCGTGGCTTCTGCGCTGATAGAGGAAGTCCTGAAACGCGCCCGCAGCACCGGCGGCCTGCACAGCGTGGTGTCAGTCATCACTGCGGGTAACGAGGCAAGCGAGAGACTTCACGGCAAATTCGGCTTCAGGGCATGCGGCACGCTGCATCAGGTGGGCTTCAAGCATGGGAAATACCAGGATATCGACAACTTTGAACTTATCCTGGGTGAGGAGTAACAAATGTTCAGTCAGATAAACAGCATAGGGCTTTTCGGTCTTAACGCGTTCATGGTAACGGTCCAGGCGAGTATTTCACCGGGTCAGCCGACATTCGACATCGTGGGAATGCCGGACATTGCGGTACAAGAGAGCAAAGCGCGTATCCGTGCGGTGCTGGGTCAGCTTGACCTGAAGCTCCTCAACGGCCGCGTGACTGTCAACCTTGCCCCGGCAAGCGTGCGGAAAATAGGCTCCATGTTCGACCTGCCGATAATCACCGCGCTGATGAAGCTGGGTGGAATAATCACCGCAGACCTGTCTGACTGCGCGTTCATCGGCGAATTGTCGCTCAACGGTGAACTATCCCCGGTCAACGGCGCTCTGTCGATGGTGCTCACCGCCGCGCAGAACGGCGTAAAGCGCGTATTCCTGCCGAAAGCGAACGCCAAGGAAGCCAGCGTTGCCGACGGGATAACCGTCTACGGCGTTGAGCATGTCACGCAGATAATAGAGTTCCTTAAGCACGGCACCGGGCTGACCGCCGAGGAAAAGTACATTCCGCGCCGCCGCGCAGTACAGCATATCGCGGATTTTGCAGACGTGATGGGACAGGCTCAGGCAAAGGCCGCGATAGAAGTCGCTGCAGCCGGCAGCCACAACCTGTTAATGCTGGGACCTCCCGGGTCGGGTAAATCCATGCTTGCAAAGCGCATTCCGTCGATAATGCCGGAAATAACATTTGCGGAAAGCATCGAAACAACGCAGATTTATTCCGTCGCCGGAGAAATCGACCCCTCCGAGCCGCTCATCACGGAGCGCCCGTTCCGCGCGGTGAGCCACACAGCATCCGCAGTGGGACTTGTAGGCGGTGGGAGCATTCCGCGCCCCGGGGAGATCAGCCTTGCGCACAACGGCGTGCTGTTTCTGGACGAACTGCCGGAATTCGACCGGCGCGTACTGGAGGCGCTCCGGCAGCCGCTGGAAAACGGCGATATCGTTATCTCCAGGGCGAGCGGGTCAGTCAGCTACCCCTGCGACGTAATGCTGGTCGCCGCGATGAACCCCTGCCCCTGCGGCAACTTCGGCAATCCCGTTAAGAAATGCACCTGCACGCCGCAGAAAGTCACCGCGTACCTCAACAGGATATCGCAGCCCGTACTGGACCGCATCGATATCCAGATAGAGGTAAAGCCCGTGGAATACGGCGACCTCAGCCGGCGTATCCCGCAGGAAAGCTCCGCAGCCATCGCAGAGCGCGTGCAGAAGGCCGTGGAAATACAGAAGAAGCGCTTTGCGGGGACTCCCATCAAGAGCAACAGCGGCATCACATCGGATATCATCGGCGAGGTATGCCGTCTGACCCCAGAAGCGGAAACCATGCTGAAAGCCGCTTTCGACAAGCTGGGGCTTTCCGCGCGGGCGTATGACAGGATACTTAAAGTCGCAAGGACCTGCGCAGACCTCGCCGGCAGCGAGGATATACAGAAATCGCATATTGCCCAGGCAATAAGCTTCCGCAGCCTTGACCGCAAATACTGGAACAGATGACAAGATTGCCGTCGGAATGTATCCGGCGGTAATTTTTTTCACAGAATTTCAACAATTTATTGTTTTCCACTTGAAAAATGCCGGATTTAATGATATAATAAAAAATAATGCGGAATTTTTCCGGCACAACAGAAGAAAGAAGGAAAGAATTTATGGCAGACACTATGCAGGGTCTTAGAAGGACCTGCTTATGCGGCGAAGTCACCCTTGAAATGGGCGAGGTTGTCGTAGGCGGCTTCACACAGAGAGTTCGTGACAAGGGAAGCCTTATTTTCATAGATTTAAGGGACAAGTCCGGCATCGTTCAGCTGGTGTTCGATGAAACAACCGATAAGAGCGTTTTCGAAAAGGCAGAGAGCGTCCGCTCCGAGTATGTTCTTCTCGCAAAGGGAACAGTACGCGCACGCGAGAGCGTAAACACCGAGATAAAGACCGGCGGCGTTGAGATAATGGTAACGGAACTGCGTATTCTTTCAAAGGCGCAGACCCCTCCCTTTGAGATAGTCAGCAACACCAAGACCAACGAGGAACTCCGTCTTAAGTACCGCTACCTCGACCTGCGCCGTGAGCCGCTCCAGAAGAACCTCATCATGCGCCACGAGATCGCAAAGGCAGCCCGCGAGTACTTCTATGCCAACGGATTCACCGAGATCGAGACCCCGATGATGATAAAGTCCACCCCCGAGGGCGCACGCGACTACATCGTCCCCTCCCGTATCCACAACGGAAAGTTCTATGCGCTGCCCCAGTCCCCGCAGATGTACAAGCAGCTGCTGATGATCGCAGGCATGGACAGATACATTCAGCTTGCACGCTGCTTCCGCGACGAGGACCTGCGCGCAGACCGTCAGCCGGAATTCACACAGATAGACCTTGAAATGTCCTTTGTTGACGTTGACGACATTCTGGAATGCCTCGAGGGCTTCGTAAAGCACCTCTACAAGACCGTCCTCAACGTGGATATCCCCACACCGCTGCCCCGTCTGACCTACGACGAGGCTATGAGCCGCTATGGTTCCGACAAGCCTGATACCCGCTTCGGCATGGAGATAACCGACATCTCCGATATCGTAAAGGACTGCGGCTTCTCCGTATTCAAGGACGCCATCGCTAATGGCGGTTCCGTGCGCGGTATCGTTGCAAAGGGCGCGGCTGCAAAGCTCACCAGAAAAGAGATCGACAAGCAGACTGAATTCGTACGCGGTATCGGCGCAAAGGGTCTTGCTTATGTAAGATGGGTGGACGACGCCCCCAACTGCTCTTTCGCCAAGTTCATGGGCGAGGGCGAACTTGAGGCTATCCTCAAGGCTCTCGGCTGCGAAAAGGGCGACGTTGCCCTCATCGTTGCTGACAAAGATAAGGTAACGCTGCCGGTTCTGGGCGCGCTCCGTCTGAAGATCGCAAAGCAGCTCGACATCATTCCCGAGGGCTGGAACTTCCTGTGGATCGTGGAATTCCCATTCTTCGAGTACGACGACGAGAGCGGCGAGTGGCTCGCTATGCACCACCCGTTCACAATGCCGCTTGACGAGTGCATTCCCTACCTCGACACAGACAAGGCAAAGGTACGCGCTAAGTGCTACGACCTCGTCCTCAACGGCATCGAGCTTTCCAGCGGTTCTATCAGAATCACAGATCCCGAACTGCAGCAGCATATGTTCGAAATGCTCGGCATGACCGACGAAGAGATAAACGCGAAGTTCGGCTTCCTCGTTGACGCTTACAAGTACGGCGCTCCTCCCCACGGCGGCGCCGGCATCGGCCTTGACAGACTTGCAATGCTCATGTGCGGCTGCGACAGCCTGCGCGACGTCACTGCATTCCCCAAGGTGCAGAACGCAAGCGAACTGATGAGCGAGGCTCCCTCCACGGTAAGCGACGAGCAGCTCAAGGAACTCGGCATCGCGATAGTCAACAGCGAAGAATAATTTATCCAGGCGGTGAAGTACATGGAAAAGCACGAATACAAGGAACTTTCAGAGCTTGCAGCAAACGGCGACACAAAGGCATTTGCACGGCTGTATGAAACACTGTACCGTGAGATGTACTACACCGCCTGCTATGCTCTTTCCGACGAAGCGGACGCGGTGGAAGCAGTCACCTCCACTGTGCGCGACGGGTTTTCCGCGATAGGAAAGCTGCGGTCGGAGGAGGCGTTCCGTACATTCATGATGAAAACGCTCTGCGCGCGCATTCGGTCGAAATTCAGGGAATACGCAGCGGAAGAGCGGAGCTTCCCGGAGGACAACGGGGAATTCGACATCATGACGGAATTCCGCAGGCTCGACGATACAGAACGGCTGATAAGCTGCCTTTACATCGGCGGAAGGTTCCAGCCGGACGAGATATCCGCGTACACCGGTATCTCGCTTTCAGGCGTGAAAAAGAAGCTTGAGCGCGTTATCGCGGGCTTCGAGCTGGATTAACAGACCAAACCGGAAAGAAGGTGAATGCATGACAGTTTCACAGATAAGGGAGCTTATGATGGAGCGGGTAGTCCCGGAAAGCGTGCTCCCGCAGAACATCACAGCCTGCCTCATCGACGAGGACGCCGCGCCGCCTGAACTGGACGCATTCACGTTCCTGAACCGGCTGCGTTCCTTGGGCATAGGCTCAGCGGACTTCCTGTACCTGCTGAAAGGCTGCGGCGCGCCCGCTGAGGCAGTCGAGAAGATAGAGCAGCACCCGGATATGAACCTGCAGTCGCTGATAGTCACGCTGGACGGTTCGGGGCTCACACCCAGGGACTACACACGCATGCTCTACACCGCACGCCAGCTGTGGGAGCGCACCATAACCATGCGCCTTGAACTCGACGAGGTGAACGCGCAGCCCGCGCCGGAGCCGCAGATACGCACCGCAAGGCAGAAAAAGGCGCCGGACGAAACACCGGAAAACGACGAGCCGGAAAAGCCGCTCCCCCGCACCGCGCGGCAGAAGAAAAAGGTCGAAAAGGAATTCCACGAGTATGCCGGCGTAAAGCCGATAGGCAAGCGAAATTCCGACGACGGGGAGCCGGAGGTCTATACCGCGGTACAGCTGAACCTCCCCCCTGAAATAGACGAAAACGACAATACCCCCGCTGAAGAAGCCGAGCCGCAGGAGCAGGAACTCCGCGAGGACGACCCCAACAGCAGGAAAAAGGCGCTCATCGCGTGCGCCGTGGGTGCAGCGATAGTCTGCGCAGCTGATATCGCAGTGGGAATGCTAGGTTTTTCCGCGCCGCATAACGACAGCGCGAGCCTGCATTTCGCGGCTGATACCACCGAGATATTCACCGAGATATACAATGCCTACACGAACGGGCGTATCGGCGGGGAAAACATACAGCCTGCCACCCCGCGGGCACAGGTATTCGGCAACCTGCTTGTGACCGGCGACGAGCAGCTTGGCAGCTTTTCAGCCGGGAACTACATCTGGTCTGCGGAGCCTGATAACATCACGGTGCGCGATATTTCCGACGGCTCTGAGAAAACTGAGATACTCCCTCCGACGGGCGCGCAGTTCGTCCGGGTGGAATTCACGGAGAACGGCGTTACGGCAGTGTTCAGCGGCGAAGGCTTCTGCGGCGTCACCGGCGCTGACGAAAACGGCACGCTGTGGACTTCGGCGCAGTGCGGTGATTTAACGGATATCCTTGTTTCCGGGGATACGTTCCGGCTGGGCAGTGTTTACACCCCGGGATTTACCGAGAGCTTCACCATTTCCGACGAACTCGCGTACCTGCCCTGGACGGAGTATTCAGGTGAACGCACGGCACTGCTGCCCGGTGAAACCGCCGTCACCGGAGGCGCACAGGGCTGCAGCTACGCGATGAACGCGGAATACGCCGCAAACGGCGAGATAAAAACGCGAATGGCAGCGCTCGGCGACCCGATATACAGCGGCGCGGAATTCTTCTCGGCAGCGATGCGCGACGAAGGACAGACGCTGCTTATTACGCTTGACGGCAGCTCTGAACTGACCTGCTGCAATACCGGCACCGCGACTGCAGCCGCAGCCGCAAACGGACTTATCGCCACCGCTGAGAAAGCCGACGACGGAACGACCACGGTCTACATACGCGACCGCGACCTGAAAACGATCGGCGCATTCACTGCCGGCAGCAGCGTGACCGCGATGGAATTCGACGGCACTTCCCTGCTGACCAGCGACGGCGATGTTGTGACATTCGCGGCCGACCTCTCAGCACCCGCTGAGCCGAAACCTCTCGCGCTGACTGCGGCAGCCGGCGTGATAAACGGCGAATATGCGCTGTGCCACAGCACTTCCGCAGCCGGTATCGCACTTACGCTCTATCATCTCGAGGACGGAAAGGCAGTGCAAGCCGACAGTTTTTCAAAGACGCTGACCGCTGCCGAGCTTGAAAGCTTCCGCTTTGTCGGCAGAAACACCACCGTCGTGAATGGAACGGAATGCAGCGGCGCTGCTTACACATGGTTCGACGGCGTTTCGCTGGTGAGCGAATTCGCGGAAATGGGCAAATCCCGGAATATTCGCACGCTATACGACGACCCCGACGGATTTACCGCAGCAGCATACACAAACGACGGTCTTGTGCTGCTCTGCGGCAACAGAAAACAATAAAAATCAGGAGCTGTGAAAACGGCTCCTTTTTGTATGAAAACGTATTCCGCAGCGCTTTATTTTAAGGTGGTATTTTATACAGAATGGCTGGTGCAAATTAATGCAAATGTCCAAAAATCTGAAATGGCGTTGACAAAAAATAGATTGTAGTATATAATTAATATAAATTAATTTTTGCTGGAGGTGCATTGCTGTGAAAATCAGATGCATTCTTTCTGCAGCCGTTGCCGGGGTACTGCTCCTGACGGGCTGCTCAGGCGATAATTCAGCCATATCAGAGGAAGAACACCCCACCGACGCACAGGGGCGCGTTATTCCCATAACCGACAGCTACACGCCGTCAACATATAAGCCAAGTTCGCAGGAAACTTCGGTGCTTAACGAGCAGATACCCGGTGCTTTCGGCGAAGTCACTGACACAAAGATACCTGCGGTTTTCCTGAACATCGATGAGCAGACGGAGATCTCCCACGACGAATATTCCCCGTGCACCGTTCAGATAGACGCCGGCATGACCGACGGTCAGTACCAGAGCACCGGCGTGCTGCAGGCGGAGATACGCGGCAGAGGGCATTCCACCTGGAACTGGCCAAAGAAACCTTACAAGATAAAGCTTGAGGAAAAGACCTCGCTGCTTGGCATGGCAGAGGCAAAGCGCTGGGTACTTATCGCAAACTATGCAGACGAGTCGCTGCTGCGTAATACGGTGGCATTCAACGTTACACGCTCGCTGGAAAGCTTCCGGTTCGTGCCGAATGCAATCCCCGTGGACGTTTATCTCAACGGGATATATCAGGGCGTCTACACCCTCGGGGAACAGCTGGAAGTAAAGTCGTCGCGGCTTGCCATCGACGACAGCCTTTCCAGCGTGGAAACAGGCTACCTGCTTGAAATAGGCGGCGCTGACCCCAACGTTGACCAGAAGGGCTGGAACTATTTCGACCTGCCCTCCGGCTGCGGAATGAACATCAAGATAAAAAGCCCCGACACCGAAGAGGATCCCCAGGCTGAATACAACTGGACGCAGGCGCATTACGACTTCATATATGACTACATGTGCAAGGCTGACACCGCGATAACCACGCTCACCAACTATGACAAATACATCAACGTGAACAGCTTCATAGACTGGTTCCTGGTGCATGAATACACCTACAACCTGGACTCCTGCTTCCGTCGCAGCTGCTATATCACAAAGCCCAAGCTGTACCGGCTTGAGATGGGGCCTGTGTGGGATTTCGACCTTGCGTTCGGAAACATGTACATGGACAATCCGCAGTACAACGACTGGGCAACGATAGGCGACAGCGACAACAACAGCTACATAGGGCTGACGTGGTACAACTACCTGATGACCGACGACAGCTTCCGCGAAAAGGTGCGCGCACGCTGGGACGAGGTAAAGGACGAGATGCTGCAGACTTCCCTTGACACGCTCAGCGAATACAAGCCGCTCATCATGCCCTCGGCAGAAAAGAATTTCGGGGTATGGAAAACGCTTTCCCGTGCGAATGGCTTCCAGCCGCTGGCAATGAAAGAGAACAACACCTATTCAAGTCAGTTGCAGTACCTGACGAAATTCTTCTACAGCAGGCAGAAATGGATAGACGAAAATCTGTGAATATATCCCCCGGGGCTGGCTCCGGGGGAATTTTTTTCATTCGCAGTCATCATGTCGTTTTTGTGCTATCGATTGGCGTTTAATTCCTTGCAAAACAGTCTGTGGTGCGATAAAATATAAGTATAATACCATCACCGAAAAGGAGTCGCCATGAAACACATTAAATCACTATTATCATTAGCGCTGACGCTGGCGCTGTGTGCCTGCTCTGCCGGTAAACTAGCAGACAGCGGCGCTTCGACCGACCAGCCTGCGGAATTCTCACCGGATACAGCGTTCACGCTTGGCGGTAACATCACCGAAACCACACCAGGAGATATCACAATGACTTCACTTACCAGCATCTCATCAAAGACCACCGCCGAGGGAAACCCGCTGCTTTCCAACATCTTCTGCGCAGACCCCACCGCCATTGAATACGAAGGCAGGCTGTACATCTACGGCACCAACGACCACCAGCAGTACGAAGCCGTTGGCGCCGAGGGAAGCAACACATACGAGCACATAAAGTCCATCGTCATGATCTCCACCGACGATATGGTGAACTTCACCTACCACGGGACGATAAACGTCGGCGAGATATGCCCCTGGGCGTTTGCTTCCTGGGCGCCGTCGATAACCTCCCGCGTTGAGGACGACGGACTTACCCACTTCTATCTCTACTTCTCAAACAGCGGCTGGGGAACCGGCGTTATCACCGCGACCTCCCCCACCGGACCGTGGTCCGACCCGCTCGGCAATTCCCTCATCGACGGAAACACCCCGGGTCTTGACGGCTGTCAGTCACCCTTCGACCCCGGCGTATGCATCGACGAAAACGGGACCGGCTGGCTCTCATTCGGTGGAGGCACCGACGGAGCACGCATAGTGAAACTCGGCAGCGATATGCTCAGCCTTGACAGCGAAATAAAGAAGATTCCCTCCCCGTTCCATTTTGAGGCAAGCGAGCTGAACTACATCAACGGCACCTATGTCTACACCTACAACAACGACTGGAGCGGACATTACGAGAACTGGGACAAGGAAGGCGTATTCGCGCCGCCACAGTGCAGCATGTCCTACCTCACGACAAAGACGCCCCTCGACCCCGACAGCTGGGTATACCAGGACTACTACTTCAGAAACCCCGGCGAGCAGGGGTTGGAATACAGCAACAACCACACCCATCTGCAGAAGTATCAGGGAAAGTACTACCTGTTCTATCACGCTCTATTCCCGCAGAAATCCCTTGGCACTACAGGCGGCTTCCGCAGCCTGTGCGTGAATGAAGCCCAGGTAGACGAGGAAAACGTGAAGATCTCCCCCGTAACCGGCACCAGAGAGGGCGTTTCACAGATAAAGCCGCTTGACCCGTTCAGTCCGGTGCAGGCAGAGAATATCGCCGCATGCGCAGGCACCGCGTATTCTGCGACAGAAGAACCGGGCAACATGACGGTATCCAACGGCACAAACGACGGCACCGGGGCGTGGCTCGCAGTACGCGGCGCTGATTTCGCAGACGGGGCAACCCGCTTTGCCGCAAGAGTTAAGGGCACCGGCAGAATAGACGTTTACATCGACGGCATCGACGGAAATATCACCACGTCGCTGGAGTTCAGCGGCGACGACTGGCAGACGGTGTATAGCAGTGAATTTGCAGCGCTGACCGGTCAGCATGACGTTTATTTCGTTATCTCCGACGGATTTGAATTCGACAGCTGGCAGTTCGCATAAAATTGACCTCCCCTGAAATTTCAGGGGAGGTTTTCGTCAGTTTGTGATGTCGTATGCGATCTTCAGGGTATGTTCGTTTGTCTTGACCAATGGCGTGGACAGGTTGTTCACCGTCGCCACATAGTTTGCCGCAGCACCGAGATACGGGTCTATCGTAGACTTGTGAGCCACGTTGTAATACTGTGAAATACCGTGTACCGGATAATACGGCGGTTTGATATCCACCGAAGCGCCGAACGCAAATGGAGAAGTTGCGTCATTGAATGCGCTGTACCAGTTCCCACTGTAAAGCGAATATGAATACCCGTTGTACGCATGCATCGTGAGAACACCATTCAGGTTGCTGAACCAGAGGTCGCCGCTGCATTTTGTCGTCCAGTTCCCAGCGATCTCCCCCGAAGCTGAAAACGCCGTGAGGATATCTGACCACGCCGCGTAAAGCCTGCCTCCGTGTATTGCAGCCGCAGTAATATAATTGAATTTCTGCGACGTAGGCCATCTTTTCTTTGCAGAAACTGCAAACGTGTCCAGGTCAACAGAAACATAATCTATATACGACTCATTTTCCGTGTTATACTGTTTTGCAAAGAAATACGCCTTGTTCTCGGCAGCGTCAAGATATGGTCTGGTGATATTGTCGCATTCTATCGGAAGCATTACGCTCCTGGTGTCATACGCCTCCTGGAGCGTGTTGATATTCACGCTGTCGTTGATGCAGATATTCTGCGGGTCAACGCTCTTTACCCTGGTGAATATAAGCTCCGACGAGCTGTTTTTCTGAACGTACAGATGCGTGAATTTTTCAGTGGTCGCAAGATAAAGTCCATATGCATGACAGAATTTATCCGTCGGGTCAATGGCGGTCTTGGTCACCGGGTTCATTATCAGCCCACCGGTTTTCTCATCGCTGGAAAACCCCGTGTTGCCGAAAAGCCTGCTTGTGAGGGCAACGCAGTTTATAGTGCCGTTTGCCTTGTCCGTACCAAAATCCCAGACGAAATGATAGCCGTTGCCTGTTTCACCGGTTTCATTGAGATTAAGCGAACCGCGCGTCGCAAGCGAGCCTGCATACGCGTCCCCGGCAGTCGCCAGCGGAATGCAGTCCGGGGGCAGCATGACCGTATCCGCGGATTCGGTGAGCGTGGTGCTCAGCAGCATTATGCCGCCGAAAAGCTCCTTGTACAGCGGCAGCGATGTGCCGATGAAATCCGACCAGCTGAACTTCCCCATGATCGTGTAACCCGGCGGCGAAAGCAGCCTGCTGACTGCATTCGTCACCAGATTGTGCTCTGTGAATTCCCTTTCCACGCGCCCTGTCGCGGCGTTTGTAAGGGTGAATGTTGCCTTTCCCTTCATTATGTTATCCCTCCTGAATAATCGTCTGTGACTGCTTTCATCGTCATTGACGGCGAACCTATCTTCCATCGCTGCACGCGCTCATACAGCGGCAGCTTGTCCTGCTGGCTGCCGGAATTCCCATAAATGCCGTGCCCGACCAGGGTAGCTTCCATGTTTCCGCTGGCGATATAGGAATTGCCACTGCGGGTCTTTGCCGTCACATAAATACGGTTCTTCCCCGCTGGTAGTGCCTCAGCAAGATGATACACATGCAGCAGGTGATAATCACCCTGCCCCAGCGTCTGCGTGAACGTCCTCGGAACATCGCTGCCATTCACATTGACTGCGACCGACAGAATATTCGCGTCGTTATTTTTCAGTGTGAAATTCACGTCCAGCTGCGCGAAGCAGTCCTCGGTGGTCTCAAAATCGAAATCCGCAATGATCTGCTCCGATGTTGTCAGCGCTATCTGTTCCTGATTTACGCGTTTGTAGTACACGGCGTTCTTCAGGTGCAGAAGCTTCTGCAGCAGCTTTTCGAGGTCGTCGCCGTCCTCGTTTATCTTGTTCTTGGAATACAGCTTAGCCGAAAGCCCACCGTCGTAGGTGTATTCGACCTCGCTTATCACCAGCGGATAAAGCAGCTTCCCGTCCAGGAACTGTATCATGTCCCCCGCTTCAAGGAACGGAAGCCCCTGCATTTCAAGTTCCGCTCCATAAAAGAAGAACGGCTTGAACATCGAATAGATGTTGTCGAGTATTCCCTGTGTCATAAGCGGGTCGTATAGCTCCAGCGTGGAAATTTCAGCGCCATTGCCTGCGACAAGTTCCCCGTCGCCGGTGTTGACCCTGACGCATGTGACTGTGGAACGTCCCATGTTTCTCTGGACTTCCCAGCAGCTTTTATCCAGCAGGAAATAGTCGGCGGTGTTGTGCTTTTTCAGCGTGAGCCTGCCTTGACGGTCCATCTTGGCGCACGCCTGATTTATGCCTGCTATGTAGCCTATCATGTCGCGCACGGTGCAGTCTGCGGGAATGCTCTCCACCTTGTACGGATAACCAGCTTCCGCACAGATGATGCCGTTGTCCTCGCACAGCTTCTTCAGAATAACGTCGCTGGTAGCCGGAAGCGTACCTGAATAGCTGAATGCAATATCAAGACTGTACATTCTGTCGTAAGCCGTCACGCTGACGATATTCCCCCTGACATACCTCTGGGAAATGAAGAACACGCCAAGCGGACACCACTCTTCCCCGTCGAAGCTGATGAACGCGCTGACCTCAGCCCCTGCGGAAAGCTCCCCGGTGAACCTGGCAGAAAAGTGCAGACGATTTGCGCAGGTGGTGCCTATCGTGAACCAGTCCGGGTGGACGACATCGTCAAACGACATGTCGATAAGCCTGTCGTCCAGGAACTCCTCACCGTCCGCGACTATCCTGCACCAGACGCGGCGCCCGTTATCCTGCGCAAGTTCCTTGAATTTGTCAGAAACACTGACCATTATCTCACCTCATTTCTGCAGCATAACAAGTTCCACGCCGCCGTACATCGTCACCCCGTTCACCACGGCGACAGCCGGTGCAGGCTCGTCCGCAATGTGGAATTCAGCCGTGATCTCGCCCTCCGGAGCCGGGAACACAACAGTGACGAAAATCTCGCTGCAAAGCGTTCTGAGCTGCTTCATCTCGCTTTCGGTGAGCAGCCCGAACAGTACAGTCAGCTTGTATTTTCTGTTAACAAGGTCGATGAGCATATCTCCCTGTGTGTTGTAGTGAATGTCAGTTCTGCGGGTTTCACGCTCGGCTGAAAATTCAGTCACCTTATCGAAGCGGACATTGTTTATCGTTATCGTCATGGCTACCTCCTAGCGCTGCTTTCTGGCCTTTTTGGTATTCAGCTGCCGTGCGAGTTCCCGCGAACCAGTGCGTAGCAGCTTGGCAAGGCGATAGGCTTCCTCCCTGTCGCCGGCCGGCTTAGTGGATTTGTTTTCCTTCATGTTCGATCCTCCTTTCAGCCGGTGTGTTCTCCACCGGTCTTTTTTGCTCTTATGCGGTAGTGGTGCGGTTTCTCTCCGTAAAAAAGCGCAGCTTCCACGATTTCGAACAGTTCACCGCAATACCTCAGCGACTGCCCTGCATTGAATTCTGTACCAGCTGGTTCTGAATTCGTGCAGTCAAAGTAAACCACAAGCTCGGTGCAGTCCCTTGCGTGAGTTACGAGATGATCTGTAACAGCGCTGGTGCGTATAACTCTCACGCAGTCAAGTTCCTGCTCGGAATACCCGCTGGCTTCCGGCGTGAGCAGCGTCACGCTGTCAGTCAGTAATTCCGACGGGATAGATCTGACGGTCATTCCAGCACCTCCACCCCAGCGAACATGCAGCCAGCCGCCCTGAGCAGCCGGATAACGTTCAGCCCGGCTTCGTCGCAGTCCGTGGAAAACACCGCTGTGGAGCTGCTCTCGCTTTTCTGGCTGCTGTAAGAGTAATCACCTATAGTCACTTTCTCGCTGTCAGAACTGGAATTGCTGCTCTTCTCGAGAATTTCCATCTCACGCAGCAGCTGATATGTCTGAAATCCAGCCGCCTGCTTGACTAATTCAGCAGGCTTTCCACCGCTCTGTACGGCTTTTTCGGCTCTTCCCTCAGTGAGCGCAGAAATGATGTAATCACTGCGCTTTATGCAGCCGGGAATATTCACGGAACTTATCTCCGGAAATCCCATGCTTATGTATTCTTCAGCTGTGATAAGCATAATATCTCTCCTTTCAGGAAAAGGCGCTGTAATCACTACGGCGCCTTTTCGCTGCTTTGTAAGTTAATCAGTCCGTTTCAGGGCAGTTGTCATGCGCTTACGGAAACCGCAATGACAGCCTTCTTGTTGTCGGGAATGAACAGATCGTGATACTTGCGGTAATCAATGTCCCATGCGTCCGCAAACTGGTTAGCCTCAGGGGTGATGATCTTCACGTTGTCAGTCTTGCTGACGGCGATAGGCGCGTTCTTGGGGCAGATGAGAACCCGACTATCCCGCAAAGCCACATCTGATTTTCCGCATAACAAAGCCATTCACAGCTATTGCGTTTCGCTGAAATCAACTAAAACGCCCACCCTGCCCACACTTTTGCCCACAGTAATGCTCCGAAAACAGGCAAAACAAAAAGGAATGCAACGAAATAATTGCATTCCCTATCACATTTTCAGTTCCGCTTACTTCCCGCACATTCCCGCCAAAATCATCGCAGTCAACGCACGAAACCCACCGCAAATTCACCCAAGCAAAACATTGATACACTCGTCCTTAGTGACCCCGTAAGCCGTCGTGTACTTACTGTACTTATAAAACTCGAACCCGCATTTTTCCTGCACGCGCTTCGACTGCGGATTATCGGTGAAATACCCGCACGCAATAAAATCAAGCCCGACCTGCTTAAACAGATAATCGATCACCGCCCGGACAGCCTCCGCCATGTACCCGTTGCCCCAGTACTCCTTAGACAGCACAAATCCCAGCTCACGCCCCGATTTATCGCTGAATTCCGGGAGTTTCTCCTCATCGTATTTTTCGATTCCCAGCGAGCCTATGACCTTACCGCCGCACTCAATGGCGAACGTCTTTTTCCCGTTAATGAACGCAGTAAGGATAGCCTGCGTTTCTTCCTTTGTTTTGTGGTGAGCCCAGCCAGCCATCTCCCCGACGCCGTCCACGCTCGCGTACCCGAAAAAATCATCAAGGTCGGATTCCCTCCACGGGCGCAGTATGAGCCGCTCCGTCCTTAACACAATATTTGAAATGTCGATTTCCGCATTCATTAATTACCTCCACAAAATCACAAATCCCTCGCAAATAACTGCTCCACCGAACCGTAAATAGTTCCGTAATCCCCGATTTTCCTGAACCCGTATTTTTCATACAAGCCGACTTCCCCGCTCATGAGATATATCGCCGTAAATCCCTGCTCTCTCGCTAATCCGCAGGCGGCTTCGATAAGTTTACCGGACAGGCGGCGTCCCCTGAATTTCTCGTCCACGAAAACAAATCCCACAAACGGACCGAAATCATACTCCGGCGGCAGTTCGTCCCTGTCCGAGAACGTGCAGAACGCGGCAATGTCGCCGTCATGAAGCGCCACGACAACTCTCTCGTTGGCTTCAAAATCGTTCTCCCTCATCTTGCCTGCAAGAACCCGTCCCGCTCCCCACGAACAGGTTTCCGCATAGTTAATAACCCTGTCCCACAATTCATCGCCGAATTTCAGTATTTCGATTTTCTCCATTAAGCTCTCCTTGTCGCACTGTTAGTTGCTGAAACAATTATATCACTCCGCATATAAAATGTCAAACAGCGGTCGTACCTTAAATCTGCCGTGCTCACACAACACAGGAAGCGTTCGCAATACGTTCAGGGCTGAAACTGCGTTTCGTGCGGCTTATCGAGGAGAGGTGTAATGTGCTCGAGCAGGGTAATTACACAATAGGCTAAACTTCAAAACAATAACGATTTTACAACACTTTTATAACGATTTCGATATTTTATAACAATTTCCGCGCATTTTATAACACTTTTATAACACTTTTTTGAATTTATACGAATTTTCCGTTGAAAGAGTGTTATAAAAAACGTGTTATCAAATTAAAGTGTAATAAATTGCTGGAACAAAAATTAGTTGAGCCGTTAAGCAAAACGCGAGAGCAACTATCAAGGCACGCTGAATATAGTGCAGCGTAACAAAATCAGACGTAACTGACTTAACCCCGTTCGTTCAAAGTGAGCGGGGGCTTTTTGTCAGTGCGTTAATGTCAGCGTTGCGCGAGATTATTCAGCCTTAATTACAGCACGATATTTCGTCCCGCGTCCATTTCCGATTTTCTCAATTTCGCCGGATCTCAGTAATCTGCCGAGTTCGACCTCGACCGTCGTAACGCTGATGTCGGGAAGTTTCTCGCAGATATCCCGTTTGGAAACAGGCAGCAGACTTCCCGTTATAAACTCCCCGATACGCTGTTTCTTGGTTATCTTTTTATCCTTGAAATTCGCAAATCTGCTGTCAAGCTCGAAGTAGCTCATTTTGAGATTAAACAGGAAATTTTCAATGAACGGAAAGTAGCTGTTATCATTCTCGTGCCAGCGCTCCGAGGACTTCTGCAAGGACGTGTAATAATAATTTTTGTAGGTGTTTATCTGCTCCTCTATCGACACATATTTACCCGCGCTGAATCCACTCTTATACAGCAAAAGCAGCGACAGTAATCTTGACATTCTGCCGTTTCCGTCGCGGAACGGGTGAATGCAGAGGAAGTCCAGAATCACGCACGGGATAAGCAGCAGCGGGTTGATTTCCGACTCCGAATACGCGGCGTGATACGCAAGGATAAGCTGCTCCATCGCCGCGGAAGTTTCGCTTGCGGGAACCGGCGTGAAACGCACGCTGCGTACTCCCCGGCGGTCGGTTTCCATGATGAAATTATCCTCCGTCTTGTACTTCCCCGCGAGGTCGTCGCCGCTTAGCCGGAGGAGCATTCGGTGCAGCTGCAGTATACTTTTTTCGCTGAACGGAATGTCGGAGTAACTGCCGTGAATAAGGTCTAGCGCGTCGCGGTAGCCTGCGATTTCCAGCTCGTTATGTCCCTGCGGCGCGGTGGATTTGTTCACTATATCGCGAATTCGCTTGTCCGTCGTGATTATCCCCTCGATGGCGTTGGAGCTTTTCACCGACTGTATCTTCGCGACGGATTCCATCGCCGAGAATACGTCCGCGAAGTCGGTTCGGCGAAGCTCCGCCTTTGCTTTCATCTCGTATATCGAGGTCGCGGAGTTCATTATGTCGGCGGGGACGCTGATTTTTTTCAGGAATGTGTAGTCGAACTTTCGCATGAGGTTCTCCTTATATTGCGATTTATCTGCATATATTATAGCTTATTATATGCAGATTGTCAACAGTTTACTAAAAAAAACTGCTGTTAATGGCAAGTTTTCAAGAATATCCTTGGGCAGCTCTCTTGATTTTTTGCCGACATCGGTTTATAATATAGACTATAAAGCCTGATTATTTTAATGGAGGTCAACCATGATATCAGCCGCACTTTCGGTACTGAAAACCGATGAAGAAAGAAACATAGTCGAGAAGCTGTACACCGAGAATCGTAACCGTTTCCTCAGCATAGCCTATTCAAGGCTTAACAACCGCGCCGACGCCGAGGAAGCGGTGCAGGAAGCGTTCCTGCGTATTGCGGCGAAGCCGGACACTTTTTTCAAAGTACCCGACAGCAAAAAAGTCGCGTTCGTGGATATCGTGATACGGAACGTCGCAATAGAAACTGTGCGTAAAAAGGCGCACTTCCCGCAGGTCGAACTAGACGAAAATATCCCCGACAGCATGTCAGTCGAAGAACAGGTGATAGGCGAAATATCCTACGAAAAGCTGGCGGATTTCGTCCGGAACATGCCGGAAACACTGAAATCCGCGCTGACTCTGAGAATTAATTTCGACGTTCCGAACACGGAAATCGCCGAGCTCCTCGGCATATCATACTCCGCGGCAAAGCGCCGAATTTCCGACGCAATGAAGATGATAAGGGAGTACATAGAAAGCGAGAACAACAATGAACTCTGAGCTTCTGAAAGCCGCGTTGCAAGACGCGTACATCGCTGATTTCGCCGGGTTTGACAGCGCGCCGGAGTTCCACGCGTCATTATCCCATCGCGTAAGAATGCACCGTATTTTCTCGAAATTCTACGGCGCTCCCATCCCGGAAACAAAGCCAAAATTCAACCGCCGGATAGCCGCTGTACTGCTGATAATTATTTTCATGGCGGCAATCGCAGGCTGCACTGGAGTTATCATCAGTAACTTCACGTTCCGTCAGCATTCCGATAATGTAGAGGTCGAGGCAGCGGGCACAGGTAAATCGCAGATAGAAGATATATACTGCATTCCCTCGCTCCCGGACGGCTTTGAACTGACCAACGAAATAACTCCTGAAATGACCGGCGGTGCGGTATACGACGTAACTTACAGCTGCGGTGACGAGCTGATAAGCTTCACACAGCACACCAAAGCAATATACAACGTCAGCTTTGATAACGAGCACGGCGATTTCGAGGAAATAACCGTCGGCGGTCATTCTGCGCTGTTTCTGGGCGGCTACGGTTCCGTAAACTCTATTGTCTGGGACAACGGAGACTACATTCTGGAACTTTCCGCTACTCTCCCCAAAGATGAAACTATCGCGCTTGCGGATAGTGTGAAACTTGCACAAAAGACTGACAAGTAAATAGTACAAACTGCTGATTTTGTGATTCAGCCGCTCACCCGACGGCTTGTTTTCCTATGTTATAATTGAAAGGAAGTGCAGTCCATGATAATCAACTCAGCTGCTAACAGAGCATACGCCTGCGCCCCGGTCAGCAGGGCGCGGAATAACGATAACGCATTCAGCGAAGCCCTCGAAACCACCGAAAACAGCGCGGAGGACACTTTACTTGCCAGCGCTCCGGACAAGTGGGTAACGGAGCCGGGAATTTCATTCAACGCGGTAAAAAAGGCGCTGGAATACAAGAAATCCCTCGGCATTGACGACGCCGAGCCGACCCACGAGCTTACCGCCGAGCAGAGGGACTGGCTGTATTCCCGGCACGACCTCGGCTCCATGCAGGCGTATACAAGCTACTCGTTCGTAAACGACGGCGGGAGCACGCAGTACGGCGTGAAAGCGACGGCGGAGTACAGCAATTTCGTTGCGGACTTGGCGTACCTCGGCGTTTTCTCCTACGATGATTTAATTCAGACTTCCCCACTCGACACACGCCCCGGCGGGAATTCGGTGCTGTCCGGATACGTTGCTGAAATGCAGAGTGCTAATTACGGTCTGCTGGACACCGCGCGCATGTCCGTTGAGCACCTCGAGAACATGTTCAGCTTCTATAGCGAGCGCGCTATGGATCCGTCCCGCGCCGTCAGCGGCGACTCCGAATTCGCCGAGCTGATAAGACAGCGCTACCTCCCGTACAGCCAGCGTTTCTTTGAGTTCGTAGACGAGCTGCTCGGCAGGGACGTTGAGGAAGTCCCGCAGGAGAGCGTCGTGCCGGATATCCAGGACTGCTCCGGAAAGCTCGCCGAGGATTTCGGCGGGATCGTGGGGTAAGGTTTTTCTAGTGGAATACATAAAGGAATGCGATGATAAATTGCATTCCTTTTCTTTTTCAGGTCTGCGCGGAAACGCGGGTTATTTCCGCGTTTTTACAATTACGATGGCACATTTGCATTTTTTGTAAAAATTTGTTCCAACCTCTTGATTTTTGGGTCGAAATATGGTATCATAAACTTATCATAATTGTCAAAATTGAAAGAGGTAGAAAAATGTTCGAGAAAGTTAAAACTCTGCACTTTGAAAGTGAAGCATTTCAGGCGCCAAGCAATTATGATATCTTTCCGGATTCCAAGCGCCATACCTGCCTTATCTACGGCAGAAACGGCGCCGGGAAAAGCACGCTTGCAAAGGCATTCAGAAACCTTAAAGGCGATGACGCGGACGGTATCACTTCATCGTCGCTTGCTGACCAGGCAGGGACCCCACTAACACTAAGCGAGGAAGAACGCAAAAGCATATATGTATTCGACGAGGACTACATAAACCAGAAAATCAAAATCAAGGGGGACAAGCTTGAATCCATCATCATGTTAGACGAACAGGTGGATATCGATGACAAGATTCATGAACTGGAAGCCGAAAAGAAACAAGCCGAGGAAACCTTATCTAAAGCGGAATCAGAGTATTCCCGGTTCACTGATGCAGAATCAACTGATAACCCTAATTTTTATATGACGAATGCCAAAAATTTGCTCAAACATCGCTGGGCTCCCAAAAGAAAAGAAATTCTGAATCTTGCCGGGATTCCAAATGTCAAGGAGGACAAGGTATCTCAATTAGCAACTTCTGTTCCCGACAGTCAGGAGGAACAAACACGAAAAGAATATGATGAAAAATATAATCTTCTGAACAGCCTAAGGCGAAACGAATGCCATCCCCTTCCTGTCCCTGTTCCCGGTATTCCTCCGGTTGACGAAAAACACATCATTGCGCTGCTCTCAAAGAAAGTTGAGAAACCTGAACTCTCAGAACGTGATAACAGATTGGTACAGCTTATTTTCAGCGAAACAACAGAACGGATAAAAAAGACAAAAGAAGTTTTCTTAAAACCCGAAGTTTCAGAATGCCCTTTCTGCTATCAGCCAATTACGCAGGATTACAAGGCTCATATTCTGGAAATCATAAAAGCAAAGCTAAACAAAGACGTCGAAGAACACATCCGGAAACTGGAAAGTGCTGTTATGCAGCCACTTGATATAGATTTTTCAGTTTATTATGCTGCTGATAAGTCGCTCTGCGATGAATGTGAATCACATCTTAACTCATTGAACGACAGAATAGCCTTCTGCAACGAGAATTTGAAACAAAAAATTAATGAAATATCTTCTCCTATTTTTCTTTCAGATATCGGACTTGACAATGCTTATCTGCTTTTGATTGCTTCGATTCAGGCTTTGAAAGAAAAAGTTGACCAATATAATCAGGGTATCGACAAGGAAACCGAAATTCAGAGACAAGTCAGTGATTTGAATGACGCAATAGCATTCTATGAGATACAGAAAGACTACACTTTATATCTGCAAAAGAGAAACAACATGAAAACTGCCGATAATATAGTAAAAAGTGCAGAGAATGAGATCGGCAGGATACGTCATGAAATCGAAACTCTCGAACAGAAAAAAGAGCAGATAACCATAGCAGTCGATATCATCAACAGCCACCTCAGATATATTTTCCTTGACAAAGACCGACTTGAAATCAAATGCCAGGACAACAAATACATTATCAAGTCACGCGGCAGATCCGTCAGACCAGACGCCATTTCCGTGGGAGAGCGCAATATAATTGCGCTGTGCTATTTCTTTGCCGATATGTTCAACGGCAAGGAGGAAAAGAAGCAATACGCAAACGAAACGATGGTCGTTATCGACGACCCGGTTTCAAGCTTCGACATCGACAACCGCATAGGAATAATATCGTTCCTTAACAGGCAGTTCAGAATGCTCCTAACCGGCAATGAGAACACAAGGATCGTGCTTATGTCGCATGATCTCCAGACCATAGACGATATCGAAAAGGTGTTTAAGGCAATCAGCTCCAACAAATGGAAAAGCAACACTCTTCTGCTTGAAAATAACACGCTCATACAGAAAAACAATATACTCAACGAATACCAGAGCCTTATAGACATCGTGTATGACTACGCCAACGGCACTCCCAACGGAAACGAACTCACCATCGGAAACACAATGCGACGCGTTACGGAAGCGTTTACGACATTTGAATACAAGGGCGGAATAGATAAGTTGTTAAACTCCGAGGTACTTGGCACAATTCAGGACGATACGCTTCGGGACTATTTTGAGGGACGACTGACAAATATCTACCTTCATGGTAGCAGCCATATGCAGGACAGGATAAAAACGATGACGAACCCCGGCTTCACAGCGCAGTTTTCAGAACAGGACAAGCAGAACACCGCCCGCAACATCATCTGCCTTCTGTACCAGCTCAACAAGCCGCACATTACTGCCTATATGAAAAACAAAACCGGTTCCATCGAAACAGTAAAACAGTGGTGCGAGGACATACGAACCGAAATGGGAGAAGAAACAAAGGAGGAAAAATAATGATACCTGCATGCAATTTGGATACCATTAAATACAAATTAAGCAGCAAATACGAAGATGGGGAAGAGTGTATCATTGGAATCATGTTTGCAAGATATGATATTACCTTATCTCAAGGCATGATAAATGAATGCTATCAGTATTGGCACGAATTAGCCGGTATAGGATTTGATATGTTCTGGATTGGTTACGGCGAATATGGCTGTGAAGACAATAATTATAAAACCATTGAAATGACTTTCCCGGGTAACAATACCTATAACTATTTCAGCACTCGAGAATTTATCGATTCAGTTCGAGAAATAAAATCGCTTACAAGGGACAAGTGGAAATACAACGATAAAATTCAGCTAATGCTCGTAAACTGCAAGGACGGGAAAATCGATCTCTCAAAAATTATCGCAATCGATCTTGAGAAAAATCTGGGAGAAAACAACTCCAACCTAAGACAGCTGGTCTATAATATAATTGAATATTCAAGATCTTATTCTGATGTCAGAGAAATAAAACCGTTATTGCGGAGGGACAGTTTTTGGCAATCCTTAAAATCTGTAAAGTTCATTCAAGTAGTTGAATTTCTCTCATTACTAAAATAAACAAAAAAGCGGAACCGCATTTTACCTGCACTCGCCTAATCTGCGGATTGTCGGTGAAATACCCGGACGCAATAAAACCAAGCCCGACCCGCTGAACTCCGGAAACTTATCCTCGTCGTACTTTTCGATTCCCAGCGAGCCTATGACTTTACCGCCGTGATTGACAGCAAGCATCTGTTTCCCGATGACGAACGCAGTAAAGACAGCCTGCATTTCTTCCCTCGTTTTATGACTAGCCCAGCCTGCCATCTCACCGACACCGTTCATGCTCTCGGATTCCCTCAACTGGCACAGCACAAGCCGCTCCATCCTTAGTACAACAAATGTCAGCCTTTTCAAGTTGATTTCCTCCCTCGCTCAGTGCGCATAATATACCCGTTAGGGTGCAATACTATAACAAACGCACAAATTTACCACCGAACGGGTACAAATCCACGCCAACCCATTGACAAAATACCCGAACGGGTGTAAAATATATAACAAAAGGGGGGCGCAAAAATGAATCCGATAGCGAAATTTATCAAGGAAAACCGCAAAGCCGCAGGGCTTACGCAGGAGGAATTTGCGATACGCTCAGGGCTGGGACTGCGTTTCGTGCGGGAACTCGAGCAGGGCAAGGAAACAGTGCGAATGGACAAGGTGAACGCTGCCCTCGCGATGTTCGATATGCAGGCAGTCCCGGGCAGAAAGGACGATGAGTGATGGGCGCGTTCAGAACCGCATATGTGTACGTCAGGAACGCCTACGCTGGCGCTCTTTCCGAAACCGACGAGGGGTACTCCTTCGAGTACGACCGCGATTACCTGCGCTCCGGGGGCGCAAGCGCCGTGTCGCTGACCCTGCCGCTGTCGGAGGAGGTGTATTCCTCAAAAACGCTGTTTTCGTTCTTCGACGGGCTTATCCCCGAGGGCTGGCTGCTCGGCGTGATTACCCGAAACTGGAAGATAGACCAGAAAGACCGCTTCGGACTGCTGCTCATTTCCTGCCGCGACGCCATCGGCAACGTTAGTATCAGAGGTGAAAAATCATGAACTGCCTGTGCTGCGGAAAACCGCTTAAAACCGACGAACCCTCGGGCTGGCACCAAGCTTGCGTAAAGCGCTTTTTCGGCACGAGCGTAATTCCCGAGCTGGAAATCGACAACAGTGCGCTGGAGCACCTCGCGATTGAAACCGCCGGCAAGGGTCTGACTATCCCGGGAGTGCAGAAAAAGCTCTCGCTGCACCTCATGTCCGAGGGGAGAAAGCCGCGGCTCACGCTGGTAAATTACCCGACAGGATTTATTCTGAAGCCGCAGGTGGAGGATTTCAGGGCGCTCCCCGAGGCGGAACATCTCGTTATGTCCATGGCGGACGCGGCGGGGATAAGCACCGTTCCGCACGCGCTGGTAAGGGGCGGCGGGAACCTCGCGTACATCACCCGCAGGATAGACCGCGTTTTCGGGAAAGACTCCGTGGAAATGCTCGCGATGGAGGATTTCTGCCAGCTCGACCTGCGGCTCACGCAGGACAAGTACCGCGGCTCCTACGAGCGCTGCGCAAAGGTAATCGAGCGGTATTCCTCGCGGAGCGGGCTGGATTTGTCCGAGCTGTTTTACAGGCTGATTTTCTGCTTCATTACGGGGAATTCGGATATGCATTTAAAGAATTTCTCGCTCATCGAAACCGCCGAGCGCAGCGGGAAATACGTTCTGTCGCCTGCTTACGACCTGCTCCCGGTCAACGTCATAATGCCCGAGGACATCGAGCAGACAGCCCTCGCACTGAACGGAAAGAAGCAGAATATCCGCCGCAGGGACTTCCTTGTTTTCGCGGAGGGGTGCGGGATAACACGTCAGTCCGCCGAGAAAATGATGAGGAAACTGCTTTCGCTGAAGCCGCGGTTTCTCGCGATGTGCGGGGAGTCGCTGCTGCCCGAGGATATGAAGCGGAGGTTCGCGGGGCTTATTGAGGAGCGGTGCGGGACGCTCGAAAACTGAATGCAAACAAAGGCGGCGCAGGGAATACTGCACCGCCAACGTGTTTCTTATGCATTTGTTTTATCCCAGCTCGATTATCCCCATCTGCAGAAAAGCAAGCGTGAGCATGGAAAACACCCGGAAACCCTTTCCCGCTAAATAATCTGCTTCCTGCCTAGTGAACACCGTGTGGCTTGCTCCGGAAAAATCATCAATATCCCACGCGATCTCCTCGCTCTCAAGGTATTTCAGGAACTCCCCCGCAGCACACATCAGAGTTTCCTCTGAAATCTTGTTCAACTGGATATCCGTTGTATGCTTTTGCTTCCTTTCCGAGCGAAAAGCGCAAATTGGACGTATCCCTAAAATTTGAGATAATGTAGCTTTCTATGCTCGGATAGCTTAAAATGAGCTGCCCGGCTTTATAGTTTTTATTCTCGTAAGGGTTTGCCAGCGATTGAATGTAGTTTTTAATAAGTTCGGTATCTGTATTCGATTTTGGGTCACGGTCAAACAGATAGTAAATTGCAGATTGGTCTACTGGAAATTTATATTTATAACGAAGCAAATTAAATAAACCTTCCAGATAGGTTTCTTCGCTGATATCACTGATATTGCTTTCTTGGGTATTGATGACCGCTACCTGTGAGTATTTATCCTGTTTGCTTGTAAATTCATCTGGTCTGTTTCTTCGCCTTTCAATATAACTGTATCCAAGCAGGTTGCAAAAAATTTGCCGCAAAACCGAAAACTCCATCTGGCTGCCCTCCACGATAAAGAGGACTCTACCGATGTGTTTGTCTTTATTCAGCTTCATCGTTTACCTCTTTATATCCCGGAAGCCCTCCAAATACACCGCTGACATACATCTTTTCAATATTCTGTGCAGAACGCGGCTGTTCCGATGAAAAACGCTTTACCGAACTTCCCTCTTCGTTCCGGAACTCAACAGAGTATTCCTGGTCAGGACGGAGTATTGAATTACTGAGCAGATTCGTGGAATGCGAAACAAACAGCAATTGCGAGTGGTTCGACTTCTCCATGAAGTATCTTACCAGCAGGCTTTCGAGGTCATTATGAAATCCGCTGGAAAACTCGTCAATAAGCAGCATTCCGCCGTTGTTTATAACCGTCAGGAATGACGGGAGAATACGAAGCAGGTTCTGATTACCGAGGGATTCTTCTGTAAACGGGATCGGGACCTCAATTCCTTTGCGCTTATAGAAAATGGATTTCTGGCTGTCATTATCGCCTACGACCATAACTACCCTTCCGCCTTTACTGCTGTGCTCGTATTCAATATTCTGCTCAAAGTTGTACTCGTCAAAGAAGCTGTTGATAGATTCACAGCCGCCCCTGTCAAGATAACGGATTATAGAAACATCTTCTTTGCCATAAGAAATAATGTTTTTTTCAAACAAATTAATATAAATTGAGCTTTTCAGATAATCCATCCATGCGCTCAAAACGGGATTAGAAGCAAACTTAGTATTAAAGTACAGCGTACGCAGGAACAGAGTATCCTTGCCGACATCGGAGTCGTCATAATTAACTCCGTTGGGGTCAGCGATGTATGACTTTGCGGACAAGCCCATTCTTTCAAGCATAAGAGCGTTGTCAAGATAGAGCTTTTCAGTGATCATATTCTTGGCTGCGTCGACCTCAAAATTATACTTGATTGGTTTATCTTCTATCAGGAAATCATATTCAAGGGAATAACAACTGCTCTCTCCGAATATACAACGGAACATTCCCGAATTGATATTTCTCTCCCGAAACAGAAAATCAAGAAGCACCCGGATTCCAAGAATTATGTTTGACTTGCCCGAAGCGTTTGCGCCAACGAAAATACAGCCTTTCAGAACTCCGTTGTCCGCTACGTTCTGCGGAAGAATCGTATAGTTGGTTTTCATCAGATCGACCGTAACTTTATTCTTGAATGACTTAAAATTATTAAGCGTGATTTTAGTAAGCATATCCAGTCCTCCATAACACACCATGGGTACCTGTGTAACCATTATAACACAAGTCTCAGATAATTGCAACTATTTTACGCTTGTTTAATACAAAATCGTAAAAAAATTACGATATATTGTCAAAAGCAACTGAATATGCTCAACAATGAGACATCATGTCCCATTGTTTGAAAAATCCTCGTCCTTTTTCCCAAGAATGCCTTCCAGCGTATCCGCAGCCGCCTCGTCCGCGGAGCGAATCGCGTGCGCATAAATATTGCCGGTAGTGGAGATACTCGAATGCCCCAGCCTGCTCGATACCGTCTTCAGCGGAACTCCCCCGGCGATGAGCAGAGTCGCGTTCGTATGCCGCAGACCGTGTATACTCACGTCCGGCAGTCCCTTGCGCACGATGAACTTATGGAACCACTTCGACAGCGCCTCCGGGTTGAGCATTCCCCCGTCCCACGCCGTGAAAATGCGGTCGCTTTCCTGCCAGAGCGAACCTAACTCCGCCCTGCGCCCCTCCTGCCACGCGCGGTACTCCTCCAGCAGGTCCAGCGCGGACTTCGGCAGGCGCAGTATCCTGTGCGAGCCGTCCGTTTTCGTGTCGTCCACGAACACGCCGCGCTCCGGGGAGTACAGCAGGCTCCGCTCCACGGAAATGCACCCGGTCTGCACGTTGAGGTCGCTCCACTCCAGCCCGAGCAGTTCCCCCCGGCGTAACCCCGAGTAAATCAGCATGCGCACCATCACCGAGTAGTCGTACGGCTCGTCAGACAGCGCCGCGATTACCTCCGAAACTCCGTCCTCGTCGAGGTAGCGGCTTTCCTTACGGCGCATTTTCGGGGGCTTCACGCGCTCGCAGGGATTCGAATAGATGACCTGCCAGCTGACCGCAGTCGAGAAAATCACGGACAATAAGCGGTGGTAATGCCGTATCGTGTTCGCGGAGAGCGTCCCGCCCTCGTCGGCTACGAACAGCGCGTCGAAATCCGCTCCCAGGACCGCGCAGACCCGCTCTGCGGTGTCCCCGGTGACTTTCCCGCCCGCGAACATACTCTGCGACGTCCGCTTCGAAATTCCCGCGGCGGTGAAGAACGCTTTCCGCGTTGCGAAGCGCTCCGCCGCCAGTTCCCCGACTAATTCGGTGGCGGTGAAATACTCGTCCCCGCGCACGCCGACGTCCGAAAGATTATCGTAGAACGCCAGGAGATGTGTCGGGCGTATGTCCGAAATTTTCATCTTCCCGAACGCCGCGTTTATGCGCGGGAGCATTGACTTGTACCCCGTCAGCGTGGTCGCGCGGAGCTGCTTCTCCGCGTAATTATGCAGCCACTTCACGAGGAAATCCTCCATGCGGGTGGACTGGTCGAGGACTTCCCCGCGGCGGATTTCTTCCTCAAACAGGAACGCCTGACGGGTCGCTTCCTTTTCCGCCTGCGCTTCCGTCATGCCGTAGGGCGGCTTCCAGGTGCGGGTTTTCATTATGCGCTTTCCCTTGGCGTTGAAGCCGCAGGACGCGCGGAGTTCGTACGCGTTTCCGCGTTTGCGTTTGCTGGGCATGGTTTTCTCCTTTCAACAATGGGACATTATGTCGCATTGTTTTTATTTACTGATTAAAAAGACACTTATAAGCGGTGGTGAACAGTTTCACCACAAGATAAATCACTTAATCAAATGCGCCGCCTTTGGCGGTGCGACGTAAGATAGCGTGGTGAACCACGCTATTCCTGCCAAATGGGGAATTACTGAAAAAAACTCTTCAAACAATAGGACATGATGTCTCAATGTTTCTTGACAGCGCCCTTTATTGGGGTGTATAATGCTTAAAATGGAAGTGATAACATGAACGAATTTACAATAGTCGCTGGGGCAGTTGGCGTGGGGAAAAGCAGCTTTATCGGCGCACTGGCATCTTTCAAAAACAGCCTCGGTGAGATCATAGCTGACGACGACAAAACCGCCGTGCGCCGCATACAGTCCTGCATGGACGACGGCGTTGACTTCACACTAGAATCAACGCTGTCCGGCGAAAATACGCTTGCAGTCATTAAGACCGCCGTCGAAAAGGGTCATCGGATAACCCTCTACTACATTGCCGTAAACAGCGTGGAAGAGAGCCTGCGTCGCATTTCAAACGGCGTACGTAAGGGCGGAAGAAATGTTTCCGCTAAGGAAGTCAGACGGTCTTATCTCCACCGCTTTGAAGTTCTTCCGCTAATTCTCCCGTATTGTGATTCTGCGCGTTTTTATGACAACGAAAACGGATTCCGTTATGTTGCGGAATACCGAAACGGCGAGGTCATTCACGCTGAAAATTACTGCCCCGACTGGCTCAAGGAACTGAATGAGAAACTTGTCCTCGCATGGGACAGCGATTTCACCAAAGTCACCGAAGCCGAGCGCGAGCAGATAAAGCGCGCGGAAGAAAGCGGATTTGTTCGCACCGAGGACGTTGACTGGGATAATCTCGAAAAGTACAATGGCTGAAAAAGAATAATCCAAGCGCGCCTTACCGTGCTCTTTCAAACAATGGGACATAATGTCTCATTGTTTATGTTTCCCAGTCATCATGTCAAGTGAAATCCCCGCAAGCTCGGCAATCGTGGAGCGCTCCCGGCATTCAAGCGCGAGCCACTTAACGCAGGATTCCAGCGCCTCGTCCGCGGCTCTCTGACCGACAAGGTAGATTTCCGCAAGCTGCTTTTCGCGCTCGAATGTGTCGGCGCTGAATTCTGTGCGGTGCTCCAGAGCGAGCACGGTTTCCATTCTGCGGTCAGTAGCATACTCGCCAATTTCATTCCAGATAGTGCGGTAAAGCCCACTCATGTTAATGCACTGTAAAACCGTCGGGTCGATATCTGACATTCGGTACACTGCCTTTCTGCCCAGCGGCGAGAGGTCAGCCAATCCGAAACTCGATTCTTTTTCTTTTTCAGCAATCATATTTTTTTCCTTTCATAAAACATTGAGACATTGTGTCGCAATCTTTCAGCACGCTCTCCTCCGCGATTCCCCGTCCATGACGACATGGCGGCAGCGCTCCCGGAGCCTGTCGAAAATTCTCCGCATGCCGATGCTGGATTTCCACGCCTCGTCTGGATTGAGGTTAGTGGTGACAATAAGCGGCTTGCCGGAGCGGTAGCGCTCGTCCACTATCTCGAAGATCTTGTCGGTGGTAAAATCGTTCAGCGCCGTAGAGCCGAGGTCGTCAAGCACCAGCAGGTCAACTTTGCGTATCTTAGCGAGTATCTTCTCCGCAGCTTCGTAGCTGCAAAGCGCCCTTACAAGCGGCTGAAGAGTCGTCACCCACGCGGTACAGCCCCGGTCTATCACCGCATTCGCTATACAGCAGGCGTAGAACGTCTTTCCCGTGCCGACGTTCCCGGTGAACATTATCCCGTGCTGTTCCATCGCAGGTTGGAAGTTCTCCGCATACGCCCGCGCAGCTTTCGACAGGAGGTGCTCGGGACGGTCGTCCCTGTCGAAAGTCATGTTGCGGTAGGCGAGGTCGTTGAAACACTCGTCGCGGTTAAGTTCTTCTGCTGTATCCCATAACGGGGCATTGTAATCTCTACTGCTCATAATTTCTCCTTTCAGAACGGGTAATCCGACGGGCCTACATCGCCGGACATCTCCAGGATATTCGGGTGCAGTCCGCCGTTGGTGTAGTCAGTCTGCGCCGGGACTGCCTGCGCGCTGTTCCGGTTATCGTAATTGCATTCCAGCACTTTGGTGTAATTCTCGGGCTTCATCAGCCAGTCGAATCCCGCTTTCCAGCCGGTGGAATTACGCTTCGTCAGAAAGTCCGAAGCCTCCGCTTTGCGGAACAGCTCCGTTAATTTCTCCTGCCCTACCGCCTGCAATGCGGACTGCACCGCCTTCCTGCGTGGCTCGGTCATTCCGCTGACTTTATTCAGCGAAACGCAAATCGAATTGAACTGGCTGACTACCTCGTCACAGCCGCAGGTTCCCCCCGCCGGGGGTAAGGGGGCGTCCGAGTCTATCTCTGACTCTTTCTCTATCTCTTTCTCTAACTCTATCTCTGTCGTCACGCTTTTTGTCACTGGTGACGTCACTGCGCTGTCACACTGTGACGCAGATGTAACACCAGTTTCGTCACTTTTCTTGGAACGCAGTCTGCGCATTCGCTCGGCGCTGGTGGATTCCGAACCCATCAGCTTCATCATCTCGGTGAGGTAGAGCCTGTCGCCGTCAAGCTCCGCAACGCGGGCTTTCGTGAGCATTTCGATGGTCTTTTTCACGCGGGCGACCGGCTCGTTTATCGCGATGGAAATTTCGTCCGCAAGCGACGGCGTGAGTTCCCCGCGCTCGATAACGCCGTTGGATTTCAGCGAGTAGAGCGCCATTTCGAGGTAGGTCAGCACCAGGCTGTCGCCGTTTTTGAACGTGCGCATCGCCTTTATGTAGGTCTCGTTGAAGAAAGTTTCCCGGAGCTTGAGCCAGAAAAATCTTTTCTCCACGCTTATCCTATCCTCCTTATTCCCTTTGCGGGACGCGCGAACGACGGCCTTTCGGCAGGCTCTGCGGGAACTACGGGCTTACCCTCCTCGGGAGCCAGCGTGCAAGCCGCGAAGAACTCGCTCATGCTGTCTACGTTCACGAATATCCTCCCGCCGATACGGACTGCCTTGATCTTGCCCTCCTCCGCGAGGACCCGCACGGCGTACCGCGTAAGCCCGAAAAGCTCCGCGGCTTTCGTGATGTTCTCCATGTGCGGCAGGGACTTCGGCTCGGTTGCTGTGGTTTCGTTGGTGGTGATGTTTTCTGTCATTTTGGGTACTCCTTTCAGTTAGATGAACCTGCACGGCGTTTCCCGTGCTTTTCCGTAAGTCCATGATATATCCCTTGGAACTGCAATTTACTGCAAAGTTTTTTGGGACTAGAATTTTCCGACGCTTGCATTTTTCAGATCAATATGGTATAATAAACGCAAGCGTTTATTATATATCAAAATGCCTTGCACATATGTTTGCCTCTGGCAAACTCCGTGCATATCGGCAAATCATACCATAACCTTGCGATTATGGTATGATTGATTAAATACAAATAGCCTATGCTCCACTCAAATGCAAACCGGTATAATTCTTCTGACAAAACAATTATATCACAGGATTTCAGCTTTGTCAAGATTTTTTGACATAAAATTATAAAAAACGTCCGTTTTTTAATTTAGCGTTTTATTTTCTTGACAAGCCACAAAGGAGCATAATCAATGGAGAACAACATGATTTCTTCTTTTTCAGAAAGATTAAAGGAACTCCGCGCCGAAAAAGGGATTCGTTCCGAGGACGCCGCGGAGGTTTTTGGCGTTTCCAGAGCCACATTGAGCGCATACGAGATGGGGAAATCCGTTCCTGACCTCAATGTTCTCAACAAGATGGCAGACTTCTACGGAGTTTCCACCGACTATATCTGCGGAAGGACTAACGTAAAGAAATCTTTACAGGCAGATACATCGTCCGTAAAACTCTCCCAAAGTGACGTCAACAAAATCTCCGAACTGTCCGACAGCGAAACGGTCGGACTTTCGCTGCTGATAAACAGCGCACAGTTCAAGAAAATGGTCAAGGCGCTGGCGGTCTGCTATATTTCGGCATTCTACCTTGATTACTACAACGAGCGTGAAAGCAAACGTTCAATTCCGGCAGTCAAAAAGGAGCTGAAATCATCGAAAATCGGCAATGTAGACCGAGTTATCCGCAACGCGGTGGACGATTTTTTCAGCGAGCTGAGTTACCCGATCCTGCACTACACTTTCGGCGGCTCGGAATTGGTTTGTGGTGAGTTCCAGAAGAATTTCAGCAAGGAGTACGTCAGCCTGCTCAATCAGAGCGAGCTTTCCGGGACGGCTACGCTGGCTCAGTGCGTCACACAGCTTGTGTCGCAAATCTACGGAATGAACTTCTGCCCCGAAAAGGAAGAGCTGTTTGACAAGACCGACGAGGCAATAAAGTCTGCGGTTGACGAGCATATCAAGGAGCTGAAAGAGGCTCTCCGTGCAGCTAAACGTGACGACAAGTCCGACGCCGGAGAAATCGCGCTGGAACTGAAGTTCTTTGAGACTTATCGGGATAGGTATTTTTCATAAGCAAAAACGCCCTGTGGTTGCAGGGCGTTTTTGATATAATAATATTTCTGAAAAGAATAAATATTAAGAGCGCAGTACTTCCCACTGCGCTCTTATTTTATTCCAGTTCCTGTTCCAGCAGGTTAAATTCTTCGGTATTGAAGAACTCTCCAATAGTGATGTTCAGCCCATCGCAAATTTTCTTGATAGTGGCAATTCCGGGGTTCTGACTTTCTCCGTTGAGAATGCTTTTTATAGTAGACTGAGAAACGCCGGAAATGTATGAAAGCCCGTTGGGAGTTATCCCGCGCTCCCTGCACAAATCTCGAATGCGCTGAGCAGTTACCTCACAAATCCTCATGCGTTCTCACCTCACTCATAAACTCTGAATATAGTTTATCTGATTTTGGTGAAAAAGATTAGTGATATATCACTAGAGTGTGATATAATAGTGATATATCACTATATCGGAGGTAATCTGCATGATTGACAAATCAAAAATAGCGTGCTTTTCGGGTCACAGAAAGCTGCCCGAAGATTGTGAGGAGTTACGAAAATCACTTGAAGCTGCAATAACCGAGCTGATCAAGAAAGGCGTAATGTACTTTGGATCAGGCGGAGCGCTGGGATTTGATATGTTGGCGGAAGAAACCGTTATTCATATGAAACAGCAATACCCTCAAATTCGGCTGATTCTGGTGCTGCCGTGTCCACCCGAACAGCAAACCCTTAAATGGAACGCCGCCCAGAGGGAACGATATAACGAAATAATGTCAAAGGCTGACAAGGTAAGGATCCTGTCCCCAGCCTACACACTGGGCTGTATGCTGGCACGCAACCGCCATCTCGTAGATAACAGCGGACACCTTGTCTGCTTTCTGCGGCAAAACTCCGGAGGTACATTTTACACCGTAAATTATGCCGAAAAGCATGGGCTGAATATATTGCGTCTTTGATGAATTCTGTCGAGCTGTTCGACAAATTTTCGTCGAGACGCTCGACAAAACTGCGTCGAGCCGTTTTTCCTGCTTATCATTAATATATGTATATACCGAACAAATAGCACGATATGTCCATATAATGCTTGTTGATTTTCAACAAAAACGCAGCAACTAAATTGTATATAACAGATAATTCACTATTTATTTCTCTTTTTTTACCACTTGCACCAATACAGTGTTGACATTCAGAATAAATCGTGATATAATTAATAATGTATAATTATGTATAAAAAACTGGCGAAAGAGGGTGAATTTTATTAAATCAAGTCTGATCAGCTGGGACAAGAAAGAAATATCTCTCTTAATAAAGACATACTTTGACATCAAACGTGAACCCTCTGACAAAGGACAATTGATAAGCGAATTATCTGACAATCTAAGGAAGTATGCAATAAACTTAGGATATGTCATTGATGAAAAACACAGAAACATCAATGGAATAACCATGTGCCTGCAAATGATTGGCAATTTAGCTACCGGTAAAGGTCTAAAGCCAACCCGTCTCCAAAGCGAAGTATATCAAACATTCATAAATAACAAGGCTGAATTTGACAAATTAGTCATAGAAGCACAAAGCATTATCACTAAAGGAGATACCGAAATTATGGCGGCTAATTCTTTTGAAGAATGGTTAACAGCAAACATGCCAAAGGGTGATGTGAACGAAACATTGCGCTATATCAGCGAAATAAACGATATCTTGCGCTCTTCCAGAATTACCAGAAAGGACATACTGCAAGTCACTTCATGCACCGAACTAAAAGCAATCATTTCCAAATCTAACGCCAACAGCGTTATAAAAATAAAGTATAGGAAGAAACTTTCCTTATTTGAAAATGCTTTAATGCAATTTACAAAATATCTAACTTCATTATCTGAAACAAGTGATGAGAGCACAAAATCTTCATGTAAAAAAATTGAACAGGTTACATCAACTTCAGATGACACCACACATGGAGATGCTAAAATCAAGAACAACACAACAAGGGATAATTTTTTCCTTTGGCTTTTACAGCGAAAGAAGCTATCTGTTAAATCCTGCAACAATTACACTTCTGCAATAATAGCCTGCGAGCAATTTGCACAAGAGCGCAACATGGCATTAATGTTATACGGTAACACAGATTTTCATTCTTTATCAAAAGACATTAACAGCCTTCGTGCAAATCCTGAATTTTGTGAAATAAACAGCGACCAGCATAATCGTTTAAGTGCCGCTCTGAACCACTTCATTGAATTTGTCAAGGATAACGCTAACAACGACATATCCACAGAGCATATTGAAGCACCACCTGCTCCGAAAGCAAGTTCGAAAAAGCCTAAAGAGAACGAAAATATTTTAAAAATACTGTCCGAACACTATAAATATGGATTCCGGATCGATTCGACAATAGAGCTGATGCGTTTCAGACATTTTGCCGAAGAAGCAGGAATTGACATACCGGAAGCTGATGACGCCTTAAAAAAGCAGATTTCCGGCTCCGGTTTCATATTTGAGGGTAAAGTTTATACAATAGGTAAGACTATTATTGACGAGCTGTCAGAAATGCTTGGCTCGTTACATCAAACCGGAATAAACGTTGTGTTTTATGAACCTTTCATGAACAAATATTCTGGCTGGTTTGTAGAAAAACACATAATGTCAGTCGAAATACTTAAAAAGCTGATTCAGGATAATTACAGCGACATCTACTGTGGAAAGAACTACCTGTCGTTTATAGACGCGTCCTCTGAAAGCGACGCAATAATTAGCGAGCTGCGCCGAGTATGGGGCTCCTCCCCCGTTATGTCTATCCGCAGAATGAAAGAGCTTCTGGAGTTTATTCCGGAAGAAAACATAAAACGCTGTTGTTATGCCAATCCGGCGATAACATGGTCGCACGATGATTTCTTTGTTCTGCTTGACAAGTTTGTCATATCAGACGAGCAAATTGCTGAAATAAAGAAATTCGTCAGAGCCAAATGCGAATCTGTCGGTTTTCTTTCAACAAGCGATATTCCAACCGAAATCATTGAAGAAGAAAACTATGAGGTTTCTTCCTACGGAATTTCTTCTGCGATCTATAAGCTCGCAATGCAAGATGAATTTGAGCTTAATGGGAAAATACTTACGCTTGGCTCAAACTCGCTAGACATTGTAACACTGCTTAAAAAATTCTGTGCCGATAAGGACGAGTGCAGCTTTGACGAAGCGGCAGAAAAATGCAGAGAAATAACCGGTGCTGTTAACAGACGCGCCGTGTTCACCGCCTTGTATGACACAATGGTCAGAATAAATGCCGATATGTTTGTGGCTGACCGGCACGTCAGGTTTGAAGCCGACGCAATAGACGAACTGTTAAGCTCTTTTGTTTCCAATGGATACACTTCAATAAAGGGAGTCACCACCTTTTCTATGTTCCCTGTCTGCGGTCAGATATGGAATCATTTCCTGCTGGAAAGCTATTGCTATAAGTTCAGCAAGAAATACAGCCTGAACTGCCTAAGTTTCAATGACAAAAACTGCGGCATAATCGTCGAAAAGACGTTAAACAAAAGCTACGAAGAAATGCTGTGCGAAACGGCGGCAAGCGCTGAAATCGAACTTACGGAAGATTCCGTAGGCGCATTTCTCTTTGACAATGGCTACATCTCAAAAAGCAAATCATCGAACATCAAGACCATTGTCGAAAAAGCAGCTCAAATCAGAGAGGGGAAATAAAATTTGTATTCATATACATTCGACGGGGAAACGGGAGGACTGTTGTTAAATTCAACACCTACCGGACTATCAAAGGAGCCTCGTCCTGTTTATGCGGAGGAACTTACCATACTGGGCTTTGACCAGTTCTGGAATTATGATAACCAGAACGATACTCCTATAATGTGGGTGGAGTCCAATAATTACTGGTATCGCGGCGTTCTGATCGCCAAAACAAAAGGCGGCGACCTTTATAACAGACCTGAATTACAGCCTGTTCGCGACGAAAATGGTGACGTTCTCTTTGGAAGAAATACAAATCATGTCCTTATACCTATTGACATAGAGCTTATGTGCAGCAAGAACGAAGGGCTATTGCAGGTCATCGAAGATTCAACCGTGAAAAAGATCGTCAAGGAATACGAAAAGTTCAAAAAGAAGCTGGATCTTTTTCATGTTGCTTTTTCCGGAGGAAAAGACAGCGCTGTTCTGTTGGACCTGGTAAAAAAAGCATTGCCAAAAGAAAGTTTCATAGTGATCTTCGGCGATACGGGAATGGAATTTCCCGACACATACGAAACAGTAGAATATACCAAAAGGCAATGCGAAAAAGACGGAACGCCTTTCTACGTTGCAAAATCGCATTTTGACACCAAAGATTCATGGGCTATATTCGGGCCGCCTGCCAGAGTGTTGAGATGGTGCTGCAGTGTTCACAAAAGCACTCCGCAGACGCTCAAAATGCGCGAGATCACAGGCAAGGACAACTATGTTGGCCTTGATTTCGTCGGTGTGCGCGCCCACGAAAGTCTTGCCAGAAGCAAGTATGATTTTGAGAATTTCGGCAAAAAGCAGAAAGGTCAATACAGCTATAATCCCATTCTCGAATGGACTTCTGCCGAAGTATGGCTGTATATGTACCGAAATAACATCTATGTAAATCCGGCATACAAAAAGGGAAATTCCAGAGCCGGATGTCTTTTCTGTCCCATGTCCGGAGGCTCAAGCGATTTCTTCAGACGAAATGCATATCAAAACGAAATAGATCGGTACATCGGATATATCAGGGACAGCTATTCTTCCAAGGACCCCGCAGTAGTGAACAGCTATCTTACCAACGGCGGGTGGAACGCAAGGAAAAACGGCAGAGATCTAGCAGATAATCCGTTCAGATGTATAGAAACCGTATCAGATCACCAAATAAAAATTACAGTCATACAGCCGACCATGGATTGGAAAGAGTGGATAAAGACCATTGGCGACGTATCCCAGACGAATAAGGGCTATCTTATTCAGTTTGAGGATAAGGTGATCGAATTTTCTGTGACTGATACGGATAACGGATATATTGTTACCATTCCGGAATCGGTGGCAAAGGAAAGCCCAAAATTCATAAAGCTTTTCAGGCAGGTTTTCAGAAAAGCGGCTTACTGTGCGGCTTGCCAGGTATGTGAAACAAACTGCCGCAACGGAAGCATAAAATTCATCAACAATAAAGTTACGATCACCAACTGCATACATTGTCATCAGTGTCATCAGATTGACAGCGGCTGTCTGCTGTTCCATTCATTAAGGCACCCGCAGGGAGGAGGAAAAACCATGAAGAAGAGCTTAAATTCATTCGCTGACCATGCGCCAAAGAGAGATTGGCTGGTGTCATTTTTTGATTTAAAGGAAGATTTCTTCACTGAACACACCCTTGGACCAATGATGTTTGATATGTTCCGCAGATTTTTAAGAGACGCAGGACTTAACGACAAAAACCACTTCACCCCGTTTGCTGAAATGATAAGCGAAATGGGCTGGGAAACGGAGAACGCACTCGGTCTGATGATGGTCAACCTCGCAATGGAAAACCCTCAAATTGCATGGTATATCAACAATCTCGACATAGGAGTTTTCTATGAGCGCAGCAAGGTCGAAGATATGCTTATGGCGCTTGAAGTTAAGCCAAAGGACGCAAAGTCGATTGTCAAGGCTTTTAAGCGTATTGTTGATACTCCGTTTGGCACAGGGCTGAATTTCGGATATTATACAGACGAAGATGACCTCGTCCGCACCGCTTGCGAACTGCATGATAACAGAGTTCTGCTTTATGCAATATACAAATTCGCAGAAAAATGCAACCTCGACAAGGAGTTCCACTTATCTTACCTCTATGATGACACAGTAGACAGAGATGGCGTCAGCCCTGTTCGTATTTTCGGTCTGTACGATGAGGAAGATATCAAATCACGGCTGCTCGGATTATCGGCTGCGTATCCGTCTTTCATAAATGCGGCTTTTACCAATGATTTAAAGACGATCACAATATATGATAAGACTTCAGAAGATGTTTTGAATTTATTCAAGGAGGAACACTGAAATGCCTGCTAATTCTAAGAAGTATATCGAATACTTTGATGTAAATGAATCGTACTTCCCCTGCATTGATGAGTCTGCAATAAATGCAGGCGCTAAGTGGGAAAATACATATCCCCATGAATCCTTCATCGCGCTGCTCAACAATGTTGAAAAAATGCTCGGAGGAACTACCAATCGTTCTATCTGGATCCACGGCGCTTATGGTACAGGTAAATCTCAGTGTGCCTATGCATTAAAAAAGATACTTGAAGTCAGCAATGACGAATTACAGAATTATTGGGACAAATATGAGCAGTTAAAGAACAATAAAATATTATTGCAAAAGCTCATCGGTCATAAGGATAGAGGCATCGTAACAGCGTATCGTTATGCCTCCGGAACCATCTCTACCCCGGAGCAGCTGTTCCTTGCGGTCCAGGAGAGCGTGAGAAACGCGCTTGACGCCAATAATATTCCCTATAAAGGCGCAAACACGCTCAAGGAAAGCACGATCGAATGGCTGTCCGACCCCGCTTTTAATCAGCTGGTAAACACGTTACTGGAACGTCCGGAATGGATGTCAACTTTCTCCCAGTCTACCGCCGATGAAATCATAAACTCTCTGCGCAAAAGCTCCGATGTTTCAGAGTTAATGGACAATATTTTCAAGCTTGCCGCAAAGGCGGGCATAACCGCTCTGTCCCTTACCGCAGACAGCCTGAGGAACTGGATAAAGGATATTATAGAAACAAACAAGATAACGATCGTATTCATCTGGGACGAATTCAGCGATTTCTTCCGACAGAACAAAAATTCTCTCGGCGAATTCCAGAAAATAGTATCCATCTGTCAGGAAGCACCGTTTTATTTTATCGTAGTAACACACCCTATAACTTCCCTTACCAGCACGGACGAGTCATGGAAAGTTGTTCAGCAGCGCTTTGACAAAACCGAAATAACACTTCCGGACAATATTGCATTTGACCTCATCGGCACTGCATATAAAACAAAGGAATCCGCAAAGGGGAGCTGGAATGATATAACAGATGATTTGGATTCACGAGTTTCTTCTTCCAAAAACGCTGTCATGAAAGCGGCCAATATAACCAAGGCGAAAGTAATGACGGATATACTTCCCCTGCACCCTATGGCTGCGCTTACGCTTAAACATATCGCTTCCGCTTTCCAGTCTAACCAGAGAAGTATGTTCGACTTCATGAAAACTCCCAAGGACATGGACGTTCAGGCATTCCAGTGGTTTATTCAGAACACATCGCCTTACGATGAAAGACCGCTGCTCACTGTCGATATGCTGTGGAACTTTTTCTACGAAAAGGGCAAGGACTATCTTTCTTCCGACATAAGGCTTATTCTGGATACATACCCGCAGCAAACCAATCTGATGGAGAAAGAAAAGATCGTATTAAAAACAATACTTATCTTACAGGCCATCGACCAGCGTCTTGGCGGTACACTGCCTATCCTAAAGCCCACAGATCAGACATTGGCATATGCTTTTGAAGGCGACGAAGAAATATATAACGAGCGCAAAATGCTGATAAACAGCCTGAAAGAAAAGGGTATCATTATCAATACTCCCGGTCCGAAGGGCGAAATGATGTACGCTGCCGCTGTACTTGCCGGCGACAGCGCAAAGATAGACGCCTATATGAAAGACATCAGAAAGAATGCGACCATACAGAAACTGGTTGAAGAAGGCGACAATTTAGGCACATCACTAAACCTTACTCCAGCGCTCAAATTAAGATATTCCATGGATCTGGAAACCGGCAGACTTCCCATTGTAACATACACCGATTTTGTCAAGAAGATGGATTCTCTGAAAAACAAGGACGTCAACTGGCATTTCTATGCCGTTTTAGCCCTTGCAAAGACTGAGGACGAAGCTCAGACTTTTAGAAAACTCATTAAAAAGACAATTGAAGATGAGAGCTATAAAAACATTCTGGTAATTGACGCTTTGTCTACCCCGCTTGGGCTTGAATCCTTTGAGGAGTACGTCAAGTATTCTGCTTACGCAATGTACTATCAGGGGAACAAGAACCAGCAGTCTAAGGACAACAACAAAAAGGCAAAGGATGTTCTTAATCAGGACTGGAAAAACAGGATACACGATGGTCAGTTTATTGTCTGGTCTTACAAAAATCAATCCGGAGAAAAGGCAACTGGCGCAAACGCCGTTCAGACAATTCTGCAAACAGCGGTTTTATCCAGATACAGATATATCAGTGATTTTACCAAGGGACTTACGGAATCCCAGCTCAAGCTGACGCCCGGAACAAACAAAATCGCCAGACACGGTATGGGAGACACCAAGATAAACGGTATTATCTCCGGCTGTGAAAAAACCGTCCTCGGAAAAGTATGGAACATACCCAATTACTGGACTATCCCGGAACTCGAAAACGATCCTATCGTTATTATCAAGAAGGCTGTGGACAAGCTTATAAAAGAATCCTTCGATACTAGCGGCAAAGTTTCTATCGACGAAATCTGCGAGTTCCTTACCAGCATATACGGATTTTCTCCCTGCAACGTTTCAGCGTTTATCATCGGTTTTCTCCTCAAGGAATACAATTCTGACCCCTACCGTTTCCAAGACTACGAGGGTCATAGGGACTCCATGACTCCCGACAAGCTCGCCGAAATGATAGGCAACTGCATGAATAAAAAGGCAAAGCCTACATACATTGTAAATCTCACTGAAGAAGAAAAGGCGTTCTATGAGATAACCGAAAAGGCATGGGGATTAAACGCTGATGAATGCACCTCTCCACAGCAGGCAAGTTCACACGTCAATAACCAGATGAGAAAGCTGTCATATCCCGTATGGTGCCTTGAAGACATTGATGACAGCGGTGTATATGATTTCGTAAAGAAATATATAGAGCTTGTTCAGAATACCGGCGACAAAGCACACGATATTGCCAACAGCATAGGAAAAATGTACATTGCTCGTCAGTCAGCCGCCGAAGCCCTCAACCAGCTTCTGACCAAGGACAACTGCCAAAAGGGCATGGAAGCCTTTATCAAAAAATTCGAGGGTGGAAAACTATGGACTCTGGCACAGGAAATCAAGGCAGAGCAAATCGTTCTTTCAGACATTACAAATCTGTTCAGCGTAAAATACTCTGCGCTCTGGATCAATTCCACCGGCGAAAGCGAGCTTGAAAACCTGATAACAAGATACGAGGTTATAAAAGCAACTAATGCTTTACTTAACGTATCTGCAAATACGATCATAAATGCTTTCAGAGAATGGAAAAACACGCTGTCATTTGTAGGCTTTTCCTGCGAATCCGCACAGTCAAAGTATAAGGAATTAAAGCAGCTCTTTGACTGCCTGCTTAAAATTGCAAACTCTGAGGATATCCTTCCGGACGCAATGAGCCAGTTCCTTTCAGAGCTGCAAACGCACAATAAAGAGATCAGCGATATTATTAACAATTGCTCTATGGTATTCTCTGAAATCTATGCCCCTTACCTTGAGGGACTTTCCGAAGCTGAATGCGAAAAGGTCAGAAGCCTTGCGTCGTCCAACAACAAGATGTTCACATTATCCAGCACGCAGAGCAATATGGTAGTAAAGAACACCGCAAACGAATACCGCAAGAATCAGATCAGGAATCAGCTTACTTCTCTGTGGGCAGAAAAGGCTCCCGGAACAAAGAATCCGCGTGAATGGTCTGAAAAGAACTCCACTCCTATTCTTTGCTGCATTGACGAGAACTTGTTCAGCAGTGCTCAAAAGGCATTCTCTGCATTAAACAACAAAACTGCAAGCGAATCTGACATCAATTTTGCGATCTCATTCCTTAAGGACAACGAAGCCATATTCAGCAACATAGCTGATTCCGACTTCAGGGATAAGAAATTCATGGAGAAAATCGTTGCACCATATCAGATACTTTTGCCTGACATAAATACTATTCGTTCAAAGCTCAAGTCTTTAGATGTTGATGTATATGACTGGGCAATCGATCCAACGGTACGCAATAAGATACGTGATATGGCGAACGCTGAATACAATGCAGGCGGCAGCGACAAGGCCATTGATATTATCGACAGCATGAGTGACGCCGAACTTAAAAGCAGACTCAAGGAACTCACAAAGCATGACTCTGAGCTTGGTATAAAGATACTGATCAGCGGGAGGAAATAACAATTATGCTATGCACAGCTGTGTCTAATTACATATCAGACGTTAAAGGGCACCCCTTTTTCTACGTCGTAGGCGACGCTGAATACAAATCCGTTCTTGAAGAACTGAAACAAAGCGGACTTGATACTGTCAGAATCAGTGACTTCTGCGCACGAGATGATAAATTCCCAAACATTGATGAGCTGGTCGACAATTTCAGAACATCAGACGTGGACTATCACAGCAACAAAAGCGTTGTTATCGGCTTGGGAGAGTGCCTCGCCCTGCGCGGGTCGTCTGAAACAGAAAAAGTCCTTAACCGCTTAAAGAATACCACTCTTGGCAATGCAAGAGTGGTGCTCCTGCTGCGCTGTGTGAGCGCACAGGCAATAGAAATGATACAGGCCGACAAACGCATGGAAGCACAGCAAAGAGCGTACATAAGCGACGACACCGTATCTCAGATTTCAATTGTAAATTCCAGATACGACAACGGAGCTTCAACCGGCAAGGGTATGAAATCATTGCTTCATTTGTTAGAGGACGGAGCAGTTGGCTCCGTTAATTGCAGCACAATGCTCTCACTGGATAATTCCATGCTGAAAGTTACCAGCATCAGCACCGCATTTGACGCTCTATGCAATAAAATTAAATGGGATATCCCTGCTAACGCAGGAACTGAAGAACAGTGGACTTGGCTGCTCAAGCTGCTATCTAACAAAAATGATAGCTTAGACAGCGTTTTCAGCGCGTTCGGTTTTGACGAAGAATGCGAGCAGGAAATAAACGAATATGTTTCCGGTTATGAGAATAAGAATTGGCTCTACTTCATCTATCTTAAAACTCATGTAAATCAGATCGGCAATTCATACCTGAAGATGGTAGTACAGAATACAGAAACATTTGACAAGCTGAAACATAATATACTGGCCTACATTGTAAATGTTCCTCACACTGATAAGCTGTTCAGCAAATATTATCAGGACAGGAAGAAACTCGTCAGGTGCTTTGAGGACGCCGATATTGCTATTTTCATCAGCGAAAACCAAGTCAATATTGCCGACAGCATTTACCGCTACACGGATAATACCCTTGCTGAAAGGCAAGCCATCATTAAATGGATAGCCAAATATGGATATAATCCTGTCATTGATGAAATATACCCTGCGCTCGCAGTATACTTAAAGCGATACGAATTCAAATGCGGCAATATTTCAGCGGATTTGACCGATTACTTTGACAGATACAAGCGCCAGAAGGTTGAAAATAAAATTGACGAAGATTTTATGGGGCTTGTAAATACGCACGCCAAAGACCTTATGTATGCTAAACTGCCGACAAGAGATCAGGCAATCAATAGTATTGCGGACAAGAACTCCTCTTTTCTATATTGGATCGACGCTTTAGGTGTAGAATATTTATCATATATTGTTGATTTGGCAAGAAAAAAAGGTCTCTCTATCAACATTGATATAGCGAGATCGGATCTCCCTACTATTACTGAAAAGAACAAAGCGTTCTTTGAAAAATGGATGGGAAACAAATACAAAGAAGAACGGCTTGATGAGTATAAGCACAAAGAAAAGGGCGGCTTTATTTTCTCCGACGATAATCCCGAACCGATACATATTCCGTCAGAGCTGGACATAATCAAGGAAGCGGTAGACACAGCGGCAACACAGCTTGCTATGCACAATTGCAGATCATTTGTGATCGCAAGCGACCACGGAGCTTCCAGACTGTCGGTTCTCCGCAAACAAGAAGAAAAGTACGAAACCGACACCGGGGGCAAACACTCCGGAAGATGCTGCAAAGAATTTGACAACTGCGACCTTGAAAATGTTATCCGTGAAAACGGATTTCTTGTATTGACTGATTACGGCAGATTTAAGGGCAGCCGAGCCGCAAATGTTGAGGTCCACGGCGGCGCTTCCCTTGAAGAAATAGTAGTTCCGTTCATCACACTTAAGCTGAAAGGTCAGGATGAAGTATCCATTAAGGTGATGGGCGAAAATGACATTCGCGCCGACAGACATGATGGAACCACAGTTACCCTCTATATTTCTTATGTTGAATACCCGCAAAACCTTACAATGCGAATAAAAGGCAATTCTTATTCCGGCACCCGGACAGATGCTTCGCATTTTGATTTCAAGCTCAGTGATATAAAACGTTCCAGAGAATGCACCGCAGAAATCTACGATGGAGATAATCTCATTGGAACAGTTAATTTCTCTGTCAAGGGTCGGATCGCCGCTTCCAGCACCGGATTCGGTGACGATTTGTTCTAAGGAGGTTTCAAATGGATACGGAATTATCTGAAAAACTACGCAACTGTTTCGATGAAATGGTCGTATATAAAGACCTGAAAAAGACAAATTTCTTTTCAGCATTAAGCCTCCCTGCATTCATGCGCGACTGGTTGCTAAAAAAATTTGAGGACGAAGACGGCGAATTCGACAAGGAAGAACTTGCCGCTTTCGTAAAAAAGTTCATTCCCAGAAAAGATGACTGGATTGCTATAAAGAACAGGGTCATCGTTGAGGGAGAAACAGCCAAATTCCTTGCAAAGATATCAGTCAACATAGACATCAAAACCGGCGAGGTTTCCTTTTCTCTGCCGGATTTCGGATTGGGTTATAAAGAAACTATCATCGAAAGCAATGTCTGGATGGACTGCAAGGACGAGCTAATAAAAGGCACTGATATATGGGGAATGGTTGAGATAGGCTATCGCTCTCCCGACGATTATGACATAGAGTTTGAGTACGAAAAGCAGTCGTCAAGAGGCAAGGCTTCTAAGGACGGTAAAATAAAGCTTGTTTCGTTCAAGAATTTCTGTCCGTATCGCATTGATATCGAAGAATTCAAAGAGGCAAGAAATGAGTTTTCAGTAGATCAATGGATAGACATCATTCTGGGGGCTGTGGATTATAATGCCGCGGGCTATGAAACTACGGAAAACAAGCTGACAATGCTCACTCGCTTACTGCCTTTTGTAGAGAAGCGGCTTAATCTCATAGAACTTGCTCCCAAGGGCACAGGTAAATCATATCTTTTCGGAAATGTAAGCAGATTCGGCTGGCTGTCAAGCGGCGGCGTAATGAGCCGTGCAAAATTGTTCTACGACCAGAGCAAACGTCGCGACGGTCTGATCGTCGGAAATGATTTTGTTACCCTGGACGAAGTACAGACGATTTCTTTTACCGATACTGACGAGATGAGAGCTGCACTTAAAGGCTATCTTGAACAGGGTAACTTCACTGTCGGCGACTACAAAGGAGTTGCCGACGCAGGTGTTATCCTCTGCGGAAACATCAGCAAGGAAACAATGGATAATGATGGATTCACGAATATGTTTACAGAGCTTCCGTCTGTATTTCACGAATCCGCGCTCATCGAAAGATTTCACGGTTTCATCAAGGGCTGGAACATTCCGCGCATGAATGACGACTTAAAAATAAGCGGCTGGGCTTTGAACTCTGAATACTTCTGTTCCATTATGCATGAACTGCGCAGCGACATGACATACAGAACTATTGTTGACGAGCTTGTCGAAGTGCCCGCCGGTGCTGATACGCGCGATACGGAGGCCGTAAAGAGGATTGCAACAGCATACCTCAAGCTTCTGTTCCCTAATGTCAGAAAGGCTTCTGATATTTCATGCGATGAGTTTAAGCGCTACTGCTTTAACCGCGCAAGGAAAATGCGTGAAACAATAAAAATTCAGCTAGGACTGTTGGATACAGAGTACGCAGGAAAAGATCTGCCAAACTTTAAGGTCGTCAATTTGGAGGAAGAATGATGGCGAAGCACTCATGTTATTCCTGTGGTAAAGCCGAACTAACCAAAGATGAAGTTGGCTTGACCAAGAAACTTATTGATAAAAAGACCGATAAATTCTATTGTATTGCCTGTCTGGCAGAGTATTTTGATGTGACCGAGCAAGAACTCCTTGACAAAATTGAGGAATTCAAGGACGAAGGCTGTACACTTTTTAAGTGAGGACAAATATGAAAGCGTTAATCTATGCCGACAATGCGGCAACAACGAAACTAGACCCAGAAGCTTTTGAAGCAATGAAGCCGTTTTTGCTCGAAAACTACGGAAACGCCTCACAGCCATATTCTTTTTCAAGGATAGTAAAAAAGGCGCTCAAAGAAGCCAGGCATAGAATCGCTCAGTGTATTAATGCAGACGATGATGAAATATTCTTCACTTCCGGAGGCACAGAAAGTGACAACTGGGCTATAAAAGGCAGCATAACATACGGTGATACCATGGCGGTAATCACATCGCAAATAGAACATCACGCAATATTAAATGCCTGTGCCGCTGTTGAACGATTTGGGTATCCGATCGCATATCTTCCAGTTGATAAAACGGGAATAGTTCAGCCGGATACTCTTAAATCGTTTATTTCCCCCAAAACGAAACTTGTTTCAATCATGACGGCAAACAATGAGATAGGCACGATTCAACCTATTCAGGAGCTTTGCAGCATTGCACATCAGAATGGCGCTGTATTCCACACAGACGCCGTTCAGGCAGTTGGGCATATAAATATTGATGTCAAAGCATTGGGAGTTGATATGCTGTCCGCGTCAGCCCACAAGTTTAATGGGCCAAAGGGGATAGGGTTTCTGTATATAAAAAAAGGTACCTCATTATCTCCTTTTTTAGACGGTGGTGCCCAGGAGCACAAAAAAAGAGCAGGAACCGAGAATGTTCCTGCAATCGTTGGTATGTCTGTTGCATTAGAGAATAATTGCAAACGTATCAGTGAAAACAAGTGTAAACTGCTTGAATTAGAAGCTCAACTAATTTCACAGCTCCATGATAACAACATGGATTTCATTCGTAATGGCGCAGAAAACCATGTTCCGGGAAACGTCAGCTTGTCTTTCAGGGGCATAGAAGGTGAAACTTTGTTGCATAGGCTGGATTTGATGGGTATCTGTGTATCAACAGGATCAGCGTGCGACAGCGTAAATACACAGCTCTCTCACGTTCTGCAAGCTGTAAACGTAGATAGCAGTTATGCAAGTGGAACTATTAGGATTTCTCTTGGTAAAGACAACACAGAAAGCGAAGTAAAAATAATAGCTGATTCCATTTCAATGATATTGAAATAATTATCTTATTCCAAGCACAAGTTCTGCATTGATGAATTTCAAGCAAAAGATGAAATATATAATCAAAACCGAGAACTTAACAATTCTCGGTTTTTGCTATATTTTGTAATCAGCCAAGTGTTCTTCCTGCCCACAATTTTGCCCACACTTGCCCACATTTTCGGGATTTTTCGTTCGGTTTTCATTTTTGCTCTGTTTTTTGATTGGCTCTGTTATGCGGTTTATGAGGTTTCGGATTTTTCGATGGGGGATAGTGATAGTTCAGATGACCCAATTAATATCCTTAGCCGAAGCGGTCGCGGCGAACCCTCCGTCGCCGTCGGTCTTGAAAGTATATGCGGTCTTCATTCTCGCAGAGGGAACAGGGATCACCGGAACGCCGTTGATAGTCTTGACGCCGAATTCCATATCGCCCTGCCTGAACTGAGAAGTCTCAACCGCGTAAGAGATCTCACCGGAAAGCATAAGCTTGTCGTAAACGGGACGGCTCATGACGATAACGACATCGCCCTCGTCGCCGGTGATATCGCGAACCTTGCCCAGCTGATCAAGCAGAGTGGACATAACGGTCGCCTTGTCCGGGGTGTAGGTAGCGCGAATTCCGGCTGCCGCAGCAAGCTTGGAATAACGGTAAGCGTCGATCTCAGGAATGACCTGAGTGCGCTGGAATTCAGCCGCGACATTAGCCGCTGCCAGACCGAAGCCGCTCTCGTCAACGTCGATAGCGTCGATGCGGAAACGTCTGCCCCTGTCCTGTGTAAGTGTGAATGTTTCATAAGCATAGGTAACTGCGCCGCTTGTGTAGCCGGTGTCACGGCTGTAGCTGCCAAGTCCCTGCAGGGACATCTTGGGAAGCTTTATTTCACTGCCGCCGTTGTAAATGACCTGAGAAGCATTCTCCTCCATCCAGCCGGAAGTTGAACCCTCCAGCACCTGCTTGTCCAGTTCCTTCTGAAAAACCTTTGCATATTCAATTGTGTTAGCCATTGTATTATCCTCCTGAAATCATGTTGTTGGTATGGAATACCCGCGGCGCACCCGCCTGCTGCGCACCTAGTTTTACCGGCAAACTGCCATAGCTTGTGCCGCAGCGCAGATGGCGCGGAATGTATATGTGAACCCACCGCCCACCCGCATTTGCTGCGTTATAGCAACAAATGCCTGAAGTTAAATGAAATACTCTGTCCCTTAACGGATGAATATCACGGTAAGCCCGTTGCCTTCCGTCGGGACATCGCGTCAAGAAATCACTTTCTCGCGAAAATACTGCGTATTGCCGCGAAACCGTCGCCCCTGCCACCGCTCTCAGCAGAAATTCTGGGAACCGTGCGCTTGACCAGCCTGATGTGCGGATATTCGCTGAGCACCTCTGCAGCAGCCTCCTCCGGCGTAATTTCATCTGCAGCGAGAATTCCTGCTGCCAGCTTTACGCCCTCGTCAAGCTTCTCGGGAGCCGCGCCGCCGACCAGCAGCGCCAGCCTGATTTTAAGCTCAGTGATCTCAGCGTGAAGCTCGTCCAGCTGCTCCTCCTGTGTATCAGTCTCAGGCTCAGCATTTTCAGCTGTTTCCTGCACGATCTCCTCCTGTGTGATATCTTCGTTATCCATCATGATCCGTCCTTTCCATTGCCTGGGCGTCCTCCAGCGAGATACCATATATCTGCGAAAGCGCCCTTGCTCTTGATATCAGACCTGCGCTGTAAAGCTTGACAGCGCGGTCCGTTCTTGTTCCGTCGTCCTCTGCGGCGCCGTCCGCGAATACCACCGAAGCGCTCTCTGAAGCGTTGTCGGGTAGTTCCCCGGCAAGCTTGCCGAGCCTGCATATGTTCTCGGTCATTCTGCCGAGAGCGTCTGCAATGCTCCTGCGGTAATACGCCTGGGTGCGGTATGTGCGGCTGTTCCTGCTGACTACTTCCGCGGCCGTGCGTATAGTACCATCCTTGTAGGAAAGCGCACCCTCGGACAATCCGGCCTGCATGCACAGCAGGTCGAGAAGTTCGCCCAGTGCCTGCACATGCTCCTGTACGCGGAGTTCACCGGTGTTGTCGGTGATCTTGAGTTCCTCAGCGTCCGATGTGGACATCGCCTGGAACACCTCGTCGTTAACGTCGAAGTAGTGCTTCTTGTTACCGTCGCTGTCCCATTCGCCGCGTACTGCATATGCCGGCACGATTATGCGCTTCCTGCCCAGCACGAATTCTCGTGAAAGGCTGTCGAAAACCGTGTCGATGCTTTTCAGGGTATCCTCTGCGCCAGCGAAAACCGAGCTCCCGAGCAGCGGACAGTCGCCAGCGGTATCGGCGCGGCGCGCAGTCCCCGCCCTGAAATACACGAACAGCGGGGAACCAAGCCCCTCGATGCAGCTGCATTCTTCCAGCCCGGGAAGAAGCTCCTGCATGTCTGCCTTCGCGCCGTCCTCACGGTAAAGCCGGTTCTCGATAACGAGATCGTCGCCGTCCAGCTGCTGCGTTTCAGCCAGCACGTAACCTCTGCCACCCGACATTATCCTGGAAGCGAACGCGCCGCCAGTCATCTCGCGTGAATTCCACGCCGTGGGAACAAAGCAGTCTGCCGTAACGAGATCCACCCTGACGTTCCCGTCGTAGTACACCCTGATGACGCCGCCGCCAAGCGCGAACGACTTTTCAAGGAAATCCGGAAACCGCTCCGCAAACCTGCTGTCTTTCAGCACCTTTTCGACGAACTTCCCGGTGTCGCTGTCGGAATAGCACATCGATGTGCCCTCGGTGAAGCACAGCCTTGCCAGTTCCCCGCACAGCGCCTTTGCAGCCCCGAGGGAAGCCATACGGCGTGTTCCTCCCTGAATTCCACCCTTGCGGGTGTAGCGCCAGTCGCCGCCACCGCTGTAAATATCCTGCCATCGCTGGATATCAGCATAGTAGCCGGTAAGGCTCACCCCAGGATTACGGCTGCCAGTGCGCAGCAGCCAGTCCTTTACGCCCAAATCACATTCCTCCTTTGTAATTCCTGCGGGAATTTCCGTTTTTTACGTTTCCTTCCCGCAATTAGATAATACCCCCGGGAATACTGCAAAAAACTGCAAAACGAAAAAGCCCCGCATCAGTTTTGCGGCTGACGCGGGACTGTCGGGATTGACTTTTTCATCAAAAAGGTGTATAGTATATATTGGTAACCTCTAAAAACCGGGACACGAGCAGATTTCGT
>ULTX01043710.1_pt1 | contig 95049 bp, 81 predicted proteins | sample 1958041 | NCBI WGS metagenome assembly ULTX01 (sample SAMEA4835747, study PRJEB28245) | human gut metagenome | biome: gut microbiome; material: fecal sample | place: Denmark | collected 2008
CGAACCAATAAAGGATGGGTGCTGGAACAACTGGAAAAGAAAAGCGGTGTAAGCAAAGCCACGCTGAATAGAATTGAGAATGGACAAACGTCTCCGACGATGGATGTCATGGAGAAAGTGGCAAAGGCGCTGAACATAAGAATCTCGGATTTATACGAATCTGAGTATAAGTAGAAAGAGGATGCTTTCGGCATTTTTTACCTGCTTTTTACACATATGTGCTATCGGAATTTACATAAACCGCATATAATAACCTGGTCACAATAAAACAGGAATGGAGAGGCAGATCTATGACAAAAATCTGGGCACACCGCGGCGCATCCGGTTACGCGCCGGAAAACACGATGGAAGCATTCCGGCTGGCGGATGAGATGAAAGCGGACGGCATCGAGCTTGATGTTCAGCTAACCAAAGACGGCGAGGTCGTCGTACTGCATGATGAGAAGATCGACCGGGTGAGCAACGGCAGGGGATACGCGAGAGATTATACACTGGCAGAGTTAAAAAAGTTCTGTTTTTCCAAAACACATCCGGAGTACAAAGACGCGGTGATCCCGACGTTAAAAGAAGTGCTTGCTTATGTGAAGACGACGTCCATGACGGTGAATATCGAGTTGAAGACGGGCGTGTTCTTTTATGAGGGGTTGGCAGAAAAAACGCTTGCGCTCGTAAAAGAAGCGGGGATGGAGGAGCGGGTGATCTATTCCTCATTTAACCACTATACCATCCGTGATATCAAAAAATCAGATAAAAAAGCGAAGACCGGACTGCTCTATGCCGACGGCTACATCGATATGCCGATCTACGGCGCGGCACTCGGCGTGGATGCGCTCCATCCGGCACTTTATAATTTACAGTATCCGAATTTTCTGGAAGACTGCCGGACGAAACAGTTGAAGGTGCATGTGTGGACCGTGAACAAAGAAAAATACATGAAAAAATTCTGTGAACTGGGCGTGGATGCCCTGATCACCAACTATCCGGATAAGGCGGGAAAGATCAGAGATCAGCTGCAAAAATAGCGAAAGAAAAAGACGGGAAAAAAGACACATGTGGAAAGAAAGCACATGCGTCTTTTGGATTTTCGTTTGGCTTAAATAATGTGGTTGGAACGGCTGCCAAGCAGTCTTGCGCCGTTTATGATCAAAAGAATTCCGGCAGCGATGCCTCCGGCTAACACGCAGATCCCGATGACCAGAGAAGAAGCACCGGTGGATCCGATCGTCTTATATGTTTTTTCGTCCATGTGAAATACCCTCCTTATGCATGATTTAAACCAGTATTTCTTTTATTATACAATAAAGTGAAGAAGAAAGGAAGTGACTTTACAATTCCAAGGAAAATCGGGCATGGAAAATCCGTGAAAAAAATCATCTGAATATTGCAAAATGACAGAGGGGATGATACATTATATAAAGAATATGTGATACATGAGCCGGCTCTGTGATCGATACAGGGGCGGTTCTTATATCTTATTTTTTTGGTATTACTGTGAGGGGTATGAATGCATTATTTACCGATCAATCAAGTAAAGGCGGGAATGATCCTTGGACGGGATATGTATGATTTTACCGACAAGATTCTCTTACATAGGGGGAAAGCACTGACGGAACATCTGATCCTGCGTCTTCAGGATTATGGCTATCAGGGCGTTTATATTGATGATGAACTGACAAACGATCTGGAGATCGAAGAAATTATAAGTATGGAACTGCGAACAAAAGCGCTGGCGGCTATTCAGGAGCTGGATGTGGACGGTGTGCGGGATATCGCAAAGGAGATCGTGGACAGTATCCTGCAGACCGGGACCGTGTCACTGGATATGATCGATCTGCGCTCGTTTGATGATTACACCTATTACCATTCGCTGAATGTGGCGGTGCTTGCGACGATCATCGGCATGGGGATGGAGTATTCCGAAGATGATCTGCAGGCGTTATGTATAGCAGGCATGTTTCATGATATCGGGAAACAGTTTATCCCGCAGGAGATCATCAACAAACCCGGGAAGATCACGTCGGAGGAATTTGCGATCATAAAAGAACATCCGCAGAAATCCTATGATTTTTTGAGTGACCGTCTGGATATTACTTCAAATATAAAAATGGGTGTGCTCTGCCACCATGAAAACGAAGACGGGACCGGTTATCCGCTCGGACTGACAGGGGACAAGATACATCCGTTCGCGAAGATCCTTCATGTTGTGGATGTGTATGACGCGCTTTCGAGCAAACGCCCCTATAAAAAGGCATATGCCAGATCAGAGGCGTTAGAGTATCTGATGGGTGGAAGCATGTCCATGTTTGATGAAAATGTCATCAATGTGTTTATGAAATATGTTCCGATCTATCCGAGAGGAATGGGTGTGATCCTTTCTGACGGAAGAGAGGGTGTGATCTGTGAGAATAACAAGGGATCCAGTTTGAGACCACGGATCCGGCTGGTCAACGGTGAGGAGATCGATCTGATGGATGTGGAGCGGTACAGCACACTTACGATCCTAAAGCAGCATGATGAGGAAGCGTTGACAGCGGAGGAGATCGAGCGGATCGAACAGGAACGGAAAGATTTAAACGAGCAGCTTAGAACAAGATAGATAAAAGAGAGGAGTCTGTTTATGGGACGGAAAGAAAAAGCGGAAGAATTGTTCACACAGGGGTATAACTGTGCGCAGGCGGTATTTTTGGCGTATGCGGACCGTATGGACATGGATGAGAAAACAGCGGCAAAGCTTGCGTCATCTTTTGGCGGAGGCATGGGATGTCTGCGTGAGGTCTGTGGCGCGGTCAGCGGAATGTTCATGGTGACAGGTATGTTATACGGCTATGATGATCCGAAGGCACCGGAAGAGAAAAAGGAGCATTACGGAAAGATCCAGGAGCTTGCGGCAAAATTCAAAGAACAGAACGGATCGATCGTCTGTCGGGAGCTGCTTGGACTGGACGGCGGTGCGAACCGCCAGACACCGGAGCTTAGAACAGCGGAGTACTATAAAAAACGCCCATGTAAGGAGTTAGTCGGAATGGCGGCAGAGATCCTGGAAGCGGAAATGCTGGAATGGGACAAAGCAAATGAGGGTAAATAACAGATAAGGGTAAATAACAGATAAGGGCAGGAGAAAGAGTATGAAGATTATAAAAAGAAGCGGTGCGGAGGCAGTATTTGATATTTCAAAGATCATTACCGCGATCGACAAGGCGAATCATGAAGTGGTGCAGGGAGAACGGCTGACCATGGAAGAGATCCATGATATCGCGCAGTACATTGAAGACGCCGGCGCGGATATGAGACGTTCGCTGAATGTGGAGGAGATCCAGGATCTGGTCGAGGACCGTATCATGGACAAGCGTGCTTTTTCGGTTGCGCGCAAGTATATCACATACCGCTATCAGAGAGCGCTGGTGCGCAAGTCCAATTCGACCGATGAGCAGATCTTAAGTCTGATCGAGTGCAACAACGAAGAGGTCAAACAGGAAAATTCCAATAAAAACTCAACGGTCAACAGCGTGCAGAGAGATTATATGGCGGGTGAAGTGAGCAAGGATATCACAAGACGCTTTTTACTGCCGCGTGATATTGTGCAGGCGCACGAACAGGGGATCATCCATTTCCATGATGCGGATTATTTTGCGCAGCATATGCACAACTGTGATTTGGTCAATCTGGAGGACATGCTGCAGAACGGAACGGTGATCAGCGGGACGAGGATCGACCGGCCGCACTCTTTTTCCATTGCCTGCAATATCGCGACCCAGATCATTGCGCAGGTGGCAAGTTCCCAGTATGGCGGACAGAGCATCTCGCTGGCGCATCTGGTGCCGTTCGTGGATGTGAGCAGACAGAAGATCCGTGCGGAAGTCCTTGAGACGTTAGAGGAATCCGGAAGTGAGCTTTCCGAGGAGAAGATCGAACGGATCGTGGAGCGCAGACTGCGCAAGGAGATCCAGAAAGGGGTACAGACGATCCAGTATCAGGTGGTGACGCTGATGACAACGAACGGACAGTCACCGTTTGTTACGGTGTTTATGTATCTCAACGAGGCGAAAGATGAGCGGGAAAAAGCGGATCTTGCGCTGATCATCGACGAAGTGTTGGAACAGCGTTATCAGGGCGTTAAAAATGAGGACGGTGTCTGGGTGACACCGGCGTTCCCGAAACTGATCTATGTGCTTGAGGAAGATAATATCCACGAAGATTCCAAATATTATTATCTGACGAAGAAAGCGGCACGCTGTACAGCAAAACGTATGGTGCCGGATTATATTTCCGAGAAAAAGATGAAAGAATTAAAAGAAGGCAACTGCTTCCCGGTCATGGGCTGCCGCAGTGCGCTCAGTGTGTGGAAAGATGAAACGGGAAAACCGAAATTTTACGGCCGTTTCAACCAGGGCGTAGTCACATTAAATCTTGTGGACATCGCGCTTTCCGCAGAGGGAGATTTCGAAAAATTCTGGAAGATATTTGATGAACGGCTGGATCTGTGTTACCGTGCGCTGATGATCCGGCATGAGCGGCTGAAGGGAACGGCATCGGATGTGGCGCCGATCCTGTGGCAGCATGGGGCGCTTGCGCGTCTGAAAAAGGGCGAGACGATCGACCGGCTTTTGTATGGCGGCTACTCCACGATCTCGCTTGGCTATGCGGGACTTTGCGAATGTACCCGGTATATGACCGGAAAATCCCATACAGATCCGAGTGCGACACCGTTTGCGCTTAAAGTCATGGAATATATGAATAAGGCCTGCGAACGATGGAAAAACGAGACGAACATCGGATTCAGCATTTACGGGACACCGTTAGAGAGCACGACGTATAAATTCGCGAAGTGCCTGCAGAAACGGTTTGGCATCGTAAAGGGCGTCACGGACAAAAATTATATTACAAACAGTTATCATGTACATGTGACAGAAGACATCGACGCGTTCTCCAAACTGAAATTTGAGTCGCAGTTCCAGGCGTTGTCTACCGGCGGTGCGGTGAGCTATGTGGAAGTGCCGAATATGCAGGACAATATCGAGGCGGTGCTTGATATCATGAAATTCATATACAACAATATCATGTATGCGGAGCTTAATACCAAGAGCGATTACTGTCAGGTGTGCGGTTATGACGGAGAGATCCGGGTCGTGTCGAATGAGGAAGGCAAGCTGATCTGGGAATGTCCAAACTGTCATAACACCGATCAGGCAAAAATGAACGTGGCAAGAAGAACCTGCGGCTACATCGGCAGCCAGTACTGGAATCAGGGAAGAACCCAGGAGATCAGGGAACGCGTACTGCACTTATAAAAGATACAAAGGGGATTATCGGACGGTAATCCTCTTTTTACACGAAAGAAAATGCGGCTGATCGGACGGAAAGGAGAAGATATGAACTATTCGGCAGTTAAATATTACGATATCGCAAACGGGCTTGGAGTGCGCACATCGCTGTTTGTCTCCGGCTGCAGAAATCACTGCAAAGGCTGCTTTCAGCCGGAAACCTGGGATTTCTGCCATGGAAAACCATTTGATCCCACGGTGGAAAATGAGATCTTAGAATCGTTAAAACCGGATTATATCAAGGGACTGACCCTGCTTGGCGGCGATCCGTTTGAACCGGAAAATCAGGAGTCACTGGTTCCGTTTTTAAAAAGGGTAAAAGAACAGTTCCCGGAGAAAAATATCTGGGCATATACGGGGTACATTTTAGACCGGGATCTGATGGAGGGCGGAAAATGCTGTACGAAAGATACACCGGAGATGTTAAAGCGGATCGATGTGCTGGTGGACGGCCCGTTTGTGGAAGAAAAAAAGGACATCACATTAAAATTCAAGGGATCTTCCAATCAGCGTGTGATCGATTTGAAAAAATTCTGTAAGGAGGGCGTGATCGAGACCTTATGGCAGTAAAAGAGCAGATTTATCAGATAGACGGTTTTATATTTTACGGAAAAAAAGAGGCGGAGCAGGCAAAAAAAGAGGCGGCGGGCGTGGAGTATCTGAAGGCAAAGATCGATAAGAATCAGCCGGAGGCGGTGCTTTCTGTTTACAATAAGACAGTGGAAGAAAATCTGTTTGAAACGCCGGTGGGACTTTCCTATATGCGGGAATTGCAGCAGTACCTGAGAAAGATCCCCTATATCGCGGAAAAAGACATCCTGCCGATCCCGGTAAAAAGTGGGAACGCCGATACAAAACCAAAGGAACAAAAAGAAAAGACGGACTTCAAAAAGCGGTATCAGACCTTGACTGTGATCTGCGCGCTGTTGGTGATTATGGTGGTGTCCATGTTTGCGATCACGCTTACGAGTGATTCCCCGACAATCCTTGATTATGAGAAAAAGATCGTGAACCGTTATGAAGCATGGGAACAGGAACTGGATGCGCGGGAGCAGGAACTGGATGCGAAAACACAAAAATAAAAGAACACAGATTTGACATAAATAACTGATATAGTATCTACAAAATGAGGTGACGGATGATGAATAAATTGAAAATTTTAGTTGTGGATGACGAGAGCAGAATGCGCAAACTGGTGCGGGATTTCCTGGTGAAGCAGAATTTTGAAGTGGTGGAAGCGGGAGACGGCGAGGAAGCGTTAAATCTGTTTTATCAGGATAAGGATATCGCACTTATCATACTGGATGTTATGATGCCAAAGATGAATGGATGGGAAGTGTGCAGGGAGATCCGGGAAACTTCAAAAGTACCGATCATCATGCTGACCGCGAAGAGCGATGAGAGTGACGAATTGCAGGGATTTGATCTTGGGGTGGATGAATATATCTCCAAACCGTTCAGCCCGAAGATCCTCGTGGCGCGCGTGGAGGCTATTTTAAGACGTACCAACAAAGCGGCAGGAGAGGAGATTCTTGAGACCGGCGGGATCCGCATGGATAAAACGGCACATATGGTCACGGTGGACGGCGCGCATGTAGATCTAAGCTTTAAGGAATTTGAACTGTTAGCATATTTCATGGAAAACGAAGGAATTGCGCTCTCAAGGGAAAAGATCTTAAACCATGTGTGGAACTATGATTATTTCGGAGATGCCCGCACGATCGATACCCATGTAAAAAAACTCAGGAACAAAATGGGCGAAAAAGGCGAATATATCAAGACAATCTGGGGCATGGGCTACAAATTCTCCGTAGATCCGGAATAACGCGGCAGAAATTCGGATGAGCGGGAGGTCGGAAATGAAGGAAGAAAAAACGTTAAAGGCGAGAAATTCGATCACAGGGCAGATCGCGGGCATTATTATCGGACTTGTGACCGGTACGGTAGTGCTCTGCTGGCTGCTCAATACCGTGTTCCTGGAAAGCTATTATGTGAGGAGCAAACAGAAGCTTCTGATCAACGGATTTACCAGGATCGACCGGGCATGCGAGGATGACAAGCTGCAGTCAGCGGATTTTGCCATTGAATTTGACAAGATCTGTTCCAACAGCAACATCACGATCATGATCATCGATTCGGACGGGAACGTGGTGAAATCCTCGGCGCGGGATACCGAGACGATGCATGACCAGTTTATCGCGGCAATCTTCGGAACCGTGAACGGAGCGGCAAATAACATTGCGTCGGGAGAGGATTACAAGATCATACGCCAGACGGATGACAGATTACAGACCGAATACTATGTCCTCTGGGGGATCCTGCCGGACGGAAACCTGATCATGATGCGTACTCCGCTTGAAAGTATCAGGGAGAGCGTGACGATATCGAACCGTTTCCTGACGTATGTCGGGATTATTGCGGTCATTTTGAGCGCGGTGACGGTTGTCTTTGTGACGAAACGTGTCACGATGCCGGTGTTAGAGCTCACGGAAATATCCAGACGCATGATCGGGCTGGATTTTGACGCGAAATATCATGGAAACGGGAAAAATGAGCTCGACCAGCTCGGGGAGCATATGAACCAGCTCTCGGAGACACTGGAACGCACGATATCGGAGTTAAAGAGCGCCAACAATGAGCTGAAACTGGATAACGAAAGAAAGACAGAGATCGATGAGATGCGCAAGGAATTTTTATCCAATGTCTCTCATGAATTAAAGACGCCGCTTGCGCTGATCCAGGGATACGCCGAAGGACTGCAGGAGTGCATCAATGATGATGCGGAGAGCAGGAATTTTTACTGCGATGTCATTATCGATGAGGCGGATAAGATGAATCAGATGGTAAAAAAACTGCTGACGTTAAACCAGCTTGAGTTTGGAAATGACACGGTGACGATCGAGCGGTTTGATATGACCGAATTGATCCGTGGAGTGCTTGGCTCCTCTGCGATCCTGCTCGAACAAAACGGGATCACCGCCGAATTTGCGGAGACGGAGCCTGCGTATGTCTGGGCGGATGAATTTAAGATCGAAGAGGTTATGACCAATTATCTGAGCAATGCGATCCATCATGCTGATTTTGAAAAGAAGATCTCTGTATTTTATACCAGAAAAGAAGACTGTCTGCGGATCAGTGTGTTCAATACGGGAACGCCGATCCCGGAGGAGGATCTCCCGAATCTTTGGATCAAATTTTACAAAGTGGACAAGGCAAGGACCAGAGAATACGGAGGAAGCGGGATCGGACTTTCCATCGTGAAGGCGATCATGGATTCCCTGCACCGGGAGTGCGGTGTGATCAACCACGAGAATGGTGTTGAATTTTGGCTGGAATTGGATATAAATAGCAAATAACAGTTGTTTCGTTGTTTGAAAAATGCTATACTGTTAAAAGTATTAACAGTTATTTCTCAAGGAGAGATGGTATGAAAAAGTTAAGAGCAAAGCTGGGTATGGGTTTGCTGTTTTCGGCACTTGTGTTGACGACCGGGTGTGGCGAGAAGGCAATTCAGCTCACGGACGAAGAAGAGGGGCTGATCGTGGATTACACGGCACATGTGGTGTCGAAGTTTAATACCAGACAGCCGGACGGACTGGTTTATGTCGATACTTCGCAGGAAGAGGAAGAGAGCGAAGAACCGGTCGAAACAGGAGCAGAAGAAGAGACGACAGAACAGGATGCTGTTTCACAGATGGGACAGAATGACGGACAGGCGCAGGAGGAGGCACAGCCGGTTTCCATGACACTGACCGAAGCACTTCAGATTGCCGGGGTGGACGCGCAGGTGACTTCCACAGAACTCAGACCTTCGTATGAAGAGGGCGACTATTACGCAATGGATGCTTCCGCGGGAAAGACGTTCCTTGTCGTGCATGTGACGCTGAGCAATCAGACGGCGGAAGATATAAGCGTTGATCTGCTTTCGGGACAGCCGCAGTTCGGGGCGGAGGTCAATGGCGCCGGAGCGGTTTCTGCGGAGATGACGGTGCTGTCCAACGACCTTGCAACCTATCAGGGAACACTTGCGGCAGGCAGCAGTGTGGATACGGTCCTTTTATTCCAGGTTCCGGCGGATGGCGTGACACAGGTGGATACGCTGACACTTGACCTTACATGGAACGGGAACAGTTATACGATCCCCTGTCTGTAAGCGGAATCCGGAAAAAACCAGATTCTGTGAAAAAAACGGTGCAGAATAAGTCGTATTATGCTATAATAAATTCAGTTATACAAGAGTACTTCGGGAGGAAATGTCGATGGAGACAAATATTTTATTGGAAAACGGAACAAATGAGCTGGAAGTATTAGAGTTTACGCTTAATGATAATCATTACGGAATAAATGTTGCCAAGATTCGTGAAATCTTATCTTATCAGCCAGTTACACCGGTGCCGAACGCACACGAGAGCGTGGAAGGTATTTTTATGCCGCGTGACACCATGATCACGGTAATCAGTCTGAAGAAGAGCCTTGGTCTGCCGGAAACGGATGAACAGGGACTGTTCATCATTACAAACTTTAATAAATTAAATATCGCGTTTCATGTAGATACCGTAGTCGGAATACACAGAGTTTCCTGGGCGGAGATCATCAAACCGGATTCTACGATCAACGCGACTGAGAGCGGTGTTTCTACCGGCGTGATCAAGATGGACGACAAGCTGGTCGTAATCCTTGACTTTGAAAAGATCGTAACAGATATCAGCCCGGAGACAGGACTGAAGGTATCGGATATTGATGAACTCGGTGAGAGAAGAAACAGAAGCGATTCCCCGATCCTGATCGCGGAAGATTCCCACCTTTTAAGCAAGCTGATCACAGACAGCTTAAAGAAAGCGGGATATACAAACCTGATCGTTACGATGGACGGACAGGAAGCATGGGACAAGCTTCAGGAATATCAGAAGGAAGGCGATGTATTCGACAGAGTACATTGCATTATTACAGATATCGAGATGCCGCGTATGGACGGACACCGTCTTACAAAGCTGGTAAAGAGCGATGAAGATTTACAGAAGATACCGCTTATCATCTTCTCATCTCTGGTAAACGAAGAAATGCGCAGAAAAGGTGAAGCGCTTGGAGCGGACGCACAGCTTACAAAGCCTGAGATCGGAAAGCTGGTATCAGCGATCGATGATCTGATTGATAAGCATGTAAAGTAAGCTTTTTTAGAGGTTAAATAGGGGATGTGATTTGAACAGTCACATCCCCTAATGAGTATTAGAGAAAAACGGGGGTGCTGTTTGTGAGCAACACGGAAGAATATTTGGATGATTTGCTGGGATCGCTTTCTGACGGCGAAAAGAAAGAGGAAGCAGAAACCACAGCAGAAGAGACACCAGAAGTAACGCCGGAAGACAATGATGCGTCGGATATCATGGATCTGGAAGGAACTTCGGCTGAGGATGAAGAATTTTTAAAACAGTTTGAGCAGGAGCTTGCAGGAACTTCACAGGATGATCTGATGCAGCAGTTTGAACAGGAGCTGGGCGCAGATCAGGGAAATAAAGAAGAAGCGGTATCGGATGATACACAGGCACTGATCAACGATCTGGATGATATATTAAACGGAGACAGTGATGGCGGGTTCGAGGAACCGACACCTGACGCGGTGGAGGAACCGGAGATCCAGGCAGAGGCGGAAGCACCGCAGGCGCCAGAGGCACCGGAGGTTCAGCCGGAAGTGGCACCGGAGGTTCAGCCGGAAGCAGCACCGGAGGGTACCGATGAAGATCTGATGGCACTTTTGTCCGGAATGACAGGAAGTGATGAGCTGGCAGATGCCGGGGCAGAACCGGAGATACCCGGAGCCGCGCCGCAGGAGCCACAGGAAGAGTCGGAACCGGAAGCGGGTGCATTGGACACATCGGATGACCTGTTTGGCCTGGATGGACTGGACGGCCTCGGAGACGGCGGCATTTTCGGAGACGATGAACCGGCTGCAACGGAAGATAGTGCGGAAGCAGACGAAGCGCCGCAGGAAAAAGAGACTGGAAAAGCAAAAAAAGAGGAAAAGGGCGAAAAGAAAAAAGGCGGATTCCTTCAGAAACTTTCCCTGATCCTGTTTGGCGAGGACGAAGAAGAAGACGAGCTTTCGGCGGATGACGAAAACAAAAAGCTGTTAAAGGAACTGGACGCTGCCGGAGAGACAGATTCCGGTGCGGTAAAACCGGAAGATAAAAAGGCGAAAAAGAAACGGGAAAAAGCCGAAAAGCAGGAACAGAAGAAAAAGGAAAAAGAGGCAAAGAAAGCCGAGAAAGCACAAAAAGCGGCAAACAAACCGAAGAAAGAAAAGAAGCCGAAAGAAAAGGACAATACGCCGCCATTGCCGAAAAAACCGGTGATCCTGATCGCGGTACTGGCGATTTCCATTTTCGCGCTGATCCAGCTTGGAAGCAGCGCGGTGGGATATTCCGTGTTTAAAGGAGAGGCGCAGGACTCTTACAAACAGGGAGATTATGTGACAGCGTACGCAAAACTGGAAGGCGCGAAGATCAAATCGGCGGACGAAGATTTTTACAACAGAACAGCGCTTCTCGCAGCAATACAGGAAGAATATGATTCTTATCAGAGCATGATGCAGATAGGGAAAACAGAGATGGCACTCGACTGCCTGATCCGTGGCGTCGGAAGATGCGATAATCATGCGGAAAAGGCAGAAGAATACGGTGTGACGGCAGAGGTGGATGAGTTAAAGAATCAGATGACCCAGACACTGACAGACACCTTTGGCGTGGATGAACAGCAGGCGTTAGAGGTATATGGACAGCGTGACCGTACAGATTATACACTGGAACTGAAAAAAATACTGAAAGCATCGGGCATGGAATAGGAGTTTATATGATAGCGATTGTGGATTATGACGCTGGAAATTTAAAGAGTGTGGAAAAGGCACTGGCTTATTTACAGGAAGAGTCGGTGATCACCAGAGATTTTAAGGAGATTGAAAAGGCGGACAAGGTGATTCTGCCGGGAGTCGGTTCTTTTGGAGCGGCGATGGACAACTTAAAGAAATATGAGCTGGATAAGGTGGTAAAAGAGGTGACCGCTTCCGGGAAACCGTTTCTTGGTATCTGTCTTGGACTGCAGCTGTTGTTTAACGGCAGTGAAGAGAGCGAAGGCGTGGAAGGACTTGGAATCCTTGATGGTGACATTTTAAGGATCCCGGACACACCGGGGCTTAAGATCCCGCATATCGGCTGGAATTCGCTGACACTTAAAAATAACGGACGGCTGTTTTCCGGTCTTACGGAAACACCTTATGTCTATTTTGTACATTCTTATTATCTGAAAGCGAAAGATGAAACGATCGTAAAGGCAGTCACGGAGTATGCGACCGGGATCCATGCGTCCGTAGAAAAAGATAACGTATTCGCATGCCAGTTCCATCCGGAAAAAAGCGGCACGACCGGTCTTTCCATTTTGAAAAACTTTGCGAAGACAGAGGGAGGTGTCTACTGATGTTTACAAAAAGAATCATTCCATGTCTGGATGTCAACAACGGAAGAGTGGTAAAGGGCGTTAATTTTGTAAATTTAAGGGATGCCGGAGACCCGGTTGAGATCGCGGCGGCTTATGATAAGGCGGGAGCGGATGAAGTGGTGTTTCTGGACATCACGGCGTCTTCGGATGCGCGTGGAACGGTTGTGGATATGGTACGGCGCGTGGCGGAGAAGGTATTTATCCCGTTTACGGTTGGCGGAGGGATCCGCACCGTGGAAGATTTTAAGGTGCTGCTTCGCGAAGGCGCGGATAAGATATCGATCAACTCCTCGGCGATCAACACACCAAACCTGATCACGGACGCGGCAGACAAATTTGGAAGCCAGTGTGTGGTGGTCGCGATCGATGCGAGAAGACGGGCGGATGGTTCCGGCTGGAATGTATACAAAAACGGCGGAAGGATCGATACCGGTCTGGATGCTGTGGAATGGGCGATGAAAGCAGATGCCCTTGGCGCAGGTGAGATCCTTCTGACCAGTATGGACTGCGATGGAACGAAAGCAGGCTATGATCTGGAACTTACCAGACAGATCGCAGAGAATGTCTCTGTTCCGGTCATCGCTTCCGGCGGTGCGGGAACAAAGGAGCACTTTTATGAAGCGCTTACCGAGGGAAAAGCGGATGCAGCACTTGCGGCATCGTTGTTCCATTACAAAGAACTTGAAATCATGGATTTAAAAAATTATCTGGCAGACAAAGGCGTATCTGTGCGCAGATAGCATGTCGGATGAAGCAGATGGAAATAAAAACGGGAGATTTGCGGTGACGCAAATCTCCTTTTGCAGGAGATGAAAGAATATGGGAATGATCACAAATGACTGGCTGGATGCCATATCCGGAGAATTTAAAAAGCCGTATTACCGGGAGCTTTATAATTTTGTGCGGGAAGAATACAGTAAGACGACGGTGTATCCGCCGGCAGAGGATATTTTTAACGCGTTTCATTTTACACCGCTTGGCAAGGTGAAGGTGCTTCTTCTGGGGCAGGATCCGTATCACAATGTCAATCAGGCGCATGGCCTGAGTTTTTCGGTGCTTCCGGAGCAAAAGGAGATCCCGCCTTCTTTGCAGAATATTTACAAGGAGCTGCATGATGATCTGGGATGCTACATCCCGAACAACGGTTATCTGAAAAAATGGGCGGATCAGGGCGTGCTGCTCTTAAACACGGTACTTACAGTGCGTGCGCACCAGGCAAACTCACATCAGGGCAGAGGATGGGAGGAGTTCACCGACTCGATCATCCGCGCGGTCAATGAACAGGACCGCCCGATCGTATACCTGCTCTGGGGCAGACCGGCGCAGATGAAAAAGTCGATGTTAAATAATCCGAAACATCTGATCCTGACAGCGCCGCATCCGAGCCCGCTTTCCGCGTACCGTGGATTTTTCGGCTGTAAACATTTCAGCCAGACAAATGAATTTTTGAGAAAAAACGGTGTGGAACCGATCGACTGGCAGATTGAAAATATCTGAGAGACCGGGAAAATACCCGATAAAATGAGGAGTGCCCCGACATCCTTTCGGATACCGGGGCTATTATGAAAAAATTAATCAATTGATAATGCCGTAAGTTATATGTTTTATTTCTCTTTCGATGGTTCTATCATAGCAAACGAATATGAACAAAGTATGAATAAAACTTTAACATACTGTGAAAAACATACAAAAATGATTTGCAAACCAGAAAAATACTATAAAATATACACAAAAACGAAAAGCGAAAAAGAAATAAAGTGCAGGATGTATAGAGAAAAATGTAAAAAATAGAATAAAAATGTAAAAAAAGCAGGTAATATTGCCGATATAAAATATAGAAAGCAATAAAAAGCAGGATGCGTTGATTTCAAAGGAGTGATCATATGTCAATGACAATTAACAGCATGAATAGTCTTTTTTCCGGTATTTTTGGATGGAATAGTCAAAACAGCGCTAACAGCAGCCAGACCATGTTCGGACAGGATGCCAATCTGGGCATCAATCTCAGCGATTACGCGTCAATCAAAAGTGGAGCCTATCACAAGCTTTTAAAAGCTTATTATGAGAATGTCCCGGATGATGATAAAAAGACGGATAGTTCTTCCAAAAAGAATACCCAGACGACACAGAAGGAAAAGGTGGAGGAGCTGACGAGAGTAGAAAATGCGGCGGATGATGTAAAAGACGCGGCGGATGCGCTTCTGACCCAGGGAAATAAGTCTGTCTTCCATAAAGTGGAAAAGACGGGAGCCGATGGAAAGACCACATTGGGATATGATACGGATGCGATCTATAAAGCGGTGGATAAATTCGTGAGCAGTTACAATACCATGATCGACAGGGGCGGCGACTCGGAGAACGAGCGTGTGCTGAAAACGACACTGTCCGCGGTTCAGAATACCAAAAAGAACGAGGACGCGTTAAACAGCATCGGCATTATGATCGGTTCCGACAACAAACTGTTGATTGATGCGGATAAGTTTAAAGCTGCCGATATGGATACCGTAAAATCTCTTTTCAATAAAACGGCGTCCTTCGGATATCAGACATCGGCAAATGCGTCCATGCTTTCGTTTTATGCAGAACGGGCGGCTTCACAGGCATCCACCTATGGGGCAAACGGAACATACACATACAATTATCAGAGCGGAAATCTGTATGATACGGGAATTTAGCATGTAAAAACGTAAGAATACAGAAAAAGGTGTGTGGAAGTGTTAAGAAATGTACTTCAGATGGTCATATAAGCGGAAGAAAGGATCATAAATAAAAGGCAGTTCCCTTTTTGGGGGAGCTGCCTTTTTGGGCTTTTTGATAGGAGGGAATCCGACGGATCAATCGTCGTTTTCCTCGTCCTCTGTGGTGGAGTATACAGCCTGACGCTTTCTGGCATCCGCATTTTCCAGATATTCGTCGTAGGTTGTGATCTTGTCGATCATGGAACCGTCCGGCAGGATTTCCATAATGCGGTTTGCGGTGGTCTGTACGACCTGGTGGTCACGGCAGGAGAGCAGGATGACACCCGGGAATTTGATCATACCGTTGTTGACAGCGGTGATGGATTCCATGTCAAGGTGGTCAGTCGGCTCATCGATGATCAGGACATTGGATCCCTCGATCATCATGCGGGAGAAGAGAACACGCACTTTCTCACCACCGGAAAGGACACGCATTTTCTTTACACCGTCATCTCCGGCAAAGAGCATTCTGCCGAGGAAGCCGCGGACATAGGTGGCGTCCTTGATCTCGGAGAACTGTGTCAGCCATTCCACGATCGAGAGATCGGTGTCGAAGATCGCGGTATTATCTTTCGGGAAGTAGGACTGGGAGGTGGTAACGCCCCATTTGTAGCTTCCGGAATCCGGTTCCATTTCTCCTGCGAGGATCTTAAAGAGCGTACTCTTTGCAAGCTCGTTTCCGCCGACAAACGCAACCTTGTCTTCACGTCCGAGAATAAAGGAAACATTGTCGAGGACTTTTACGCCATCGATGGTCTTGGAAAGATCGGTGACCGTAAGCACTTCGTTTCCGATCTCGCGGTTCGGACGGAAATCGATGTACGGATATTTCCGGCTGGACGGTTTGATCTCGTCAAGCTCGATCTTTTCAAGCGCTTTCTTTCGGGAAGTAGCCTGTTTGGATTTGGAAGCGTTCGCGGAGAAGCGGGAGATGAAGTCCTGTAACTCCTTGATCTTTTCCTCTTTCTTTTTATTGGCTTCTTTCATCTGCTTGATCAGAAGCTGGCTGGATTCATACCAGAAATCGTAGTTTCCGGCATAGAGCTGGATCTTGCCGTAATCGATGTCCGCAATGTTAGTACATACTTTATTTAAGAAGTAACGGTCATGGGATACAACGATAACGGTGTTCTCAAAGTTGATCAAAAATTCTTCAAGCCATGCGATCGCATCGAGATCCAAATGGTTGGTCGGCTCGTCGAGAAGCAGGATATCCGGATTGCCGAAGAGTGCCTGCGCAAGCAGCACCTTGACTTTTAACGCGCCCGGAAGCTCGCTCATGACGGTATAGTGGAGATCGGTGTCGATACCAAGACCGTTTAAGAGCATGGCAGCATCGGATTCTGCGTTCCATCCGTCCATTTCCGCGAATTCGCCTTCCAGTTCGCTGGCGCGGATACCGTCCTCATCCGAGAAATCCTCTTTGGCGTAGATTGCGTCCTTTTCCTTCATGATATCATACAGGCGTTTGTTTCCCATGATGACAGTGTCAAGCACGGTGAAATCATCATATTTAAAGTGATCCTGCTGCAGGAAGGAAAGACGCTGCCCCGGGGTGATGACCACGTCACCGCTTGTCGGTTCCAGCTGTCCGGATAAGATCTTTAAAAAAGTAGATTTTCCGGCACCGTTCGCACCGATCAGACCGTAACAGTTTCCCTCGGTGAATTTAATGTTTACGTCCTCAAAGAGGGCTTTTTTCCCAATTCGTAAAGTGATATTATTTGCACTGATCATATTCTTGTTTCTCCTCACTCTTTTCGCTTATACTGCGTGTAATCATGCTAACTCGTATCATACTAAAAAACTCTGAGAAAAGCAATAAAAAAACCGTAAATTGTATCTTGTTTCGTACAGCAGAATGCTTTACATTCGACAAATTAAATGCTAAAATAAGACCATAGGTCGAAAAGACATTTTAATTAATTTTTATCATTAATTAAAGCTATATAAAAGGAGGAAAACAAATGTCTAGAGCAAAACAGTCTATGGACGGTAACACCGCCGCAGCTCATGTAGCCTATGCGTTTACAGATGTTGCAGCAATTTACCCAATCACCCCGTCCAGCCCAATGGCAGATACTGTCGACCAGTGGTCAGCAGCAGGACAGGAGAATATTTTCGGCAACCAGGTTAAGGTTGTAGAAATGGAATCAGAGGCGGGTGCTGCAGGTGCAGTTCACGGTTCTCTTGCCGCAGGTGCTTTAACAACAACATTTACAGCTTCTCAGGGACTTTTACTTATGATCCCGAATATGTATAAAATCGCAGGTGAGCAGCTTCCTTGCGTATTTGACGTATCCGCGCGTACAGTTGCAACACAGTCACTGAACATCTTCGGTGATCACAGCGATGTTTACGCCTGTCGTCAGACCGGTTTCGCTATGTTATGCGAGACCAATCCGCAGGAAGTTATGGACTTAAGCCCGGTTGCACATCTTGCAACAATCGAAGGCAAAGTTCCGTTCATCAACTTCTTCGACGGATTCCGTACATCTCACGAGATCCAGAAGATCGAGAAATGGGATTACGCAGACTTAAAAGAAATGTGCAATATGGATGCAGTAAAAGAATTCCGTGCACATGCTCTGAATCCGGAACATCCGGCTATGCGTGGTTCTCATGAAAACGGAGACGTATTCTTCCAGCATCGTGAAGCATGTAACTCTGCTTATGATGCATTACCGGAAATCGTTTCCAAATACATGAAGAAAGTAAACGAGAAATTAGGTACAGATTATGATTTATTCAACTACTACGGAGCACCGGACGCAGAACGCGTTATCGTTGCTATGGGATCTATCAACGACGTAGCAGAAGAAGTTATCGATTACCTGACCGCTAAGGGAGAAAAAGTCGGACTTGTTAAGGTTCGTTTATATCGTCCTTGGGTATCTGACGCATTCTTAAAGGCACTGCCGAAGACTGCTAAGAAGGTTGCTGTACTTGACAGAACAAAAGAGCCGGGTTCTCTTGGTGAGCCGTTATACCTTGATGTTGCTACCACACTTCGTGAAGCAGGTCTTGATACGGTTGTATTAACAGGCGGACGTTACGGCTTAGGTTCCAAAGACACTCCTCCATCATCTGTATTCGCAATCTACAAAGAATTAGAGAAGGATGCTCCGAAGGCAAGATTCACAGTAGGTATCGTCGATGACGTTACAAACTTAAGCTTACCGGAAGTAAAACCGGCTCCGATCACAGCTACTCCGGGTACTGTAGAATGTAAGTTCTGGGGACTTGGCGGAGATGGTACTGTAGGTGCAAACAAGAACTCAACCAAGATCATTGGTGATCATACCGATAAATATATCCAGGCATACTTCCAGTATGACTCCAAAAAGACCGGTGGTGTTACCATTTCCCACTTAAGATTTGGTGATAAGCCGATCAGAAGCCCGTATTACATCAACCAGGCAGACTTCGTAGCCTGTCATAACCCGGCTTATGTAAATCAGGGATTCAAGATGGTTCAGGATGTAAAACCGGGCGGAGTATTCATGATCAACTGCCAGTGGAGTGATGAAGAATTAGAAGAGCATTTAAATGCAGAAGCTAAGAAATACATCGCTGACAACAACATCCAGCTTTACACCATCAACGCAATCGACAAGGCGATCGAAATCGGAATGGGCAAACGTACCAACACGATTCTCCAGTCCGCATTCTTCAAACTTGCAAATGTTATGCCGATCGAACAGGCTGTAGACTTCATGAAAGCTGCTGCAAAGAAATCCTATGGTAAGAAAGGTGATGCAGTCGTAGAAATGAACTACAAGGCAATCGATGCAGGTGTAGATGCAGTACATAAGGTAGAAGTACCGGCATCATGGGCAAACCCGGCAGCAGATGCTCCTGCAAAAGAGATCACAGGCCGTCCGGAAGTTGTTAAGATGGTAAATGACCTTATGAGACCGATCTCCTTAATGGATGGTGACAGCCTTCCGGTTTCCGCATTTACAGAAAATCCGGATGGACAGTTCGAACTTGGTGCAGCTGCATACGAGAAACGTGGTACAGCCGTAACAGTTCCGACCTGGGATGCAGAAAAATGTATCCAGTGTAACCAGTGTGCATTCGTATGTTCACATGCGACAATCCGTCCGTTTATGTTAGATGACGCAGAAGTAAAAGCTGCTCCGTCCAATATCAAACTTGCAGATACAAAGCCAAAAGCTGGCGAATACAAATACACCATGAGCGTATCTCCGTTAGACTGTATGGGATGCGGCGAGTGTATCACTGTTTGTCCGGTTGGCGCAATCGAAATGGTTCCGCAGGAATCTCAGGCAGCAGAGCAGCCGGTATTCGATTACCTGGTAGCAAATGTTGGCAAGAAACCTGGCGTACCGGCAGACAACACCGTAAAAGGATCTCAGTTCAACCAGCCGCTGCTTGAGTTCTCAGGCTCCTGTGCAGGATGTGCAGAAACTTCTTACGCTCGTCTGATCACACAGCTGTTCGGTGAACATATGTATATTTCAAACGCAACAGGATGTTCTTCTATCTGGGGTGGTCCTGCAGCAACTTCACCGTACACAGTAAACAAAGACTCCAAACAGGGTCCGGCATGGGCAAACTCCTTATTCGAGGATAACGCTGAGCATGGTCTTGGTATGGAAATCGGACAGCAGGTTCTTCGTGACCAGGCTATCGCAAGCGCAAAGAAATGTGCTGAGTCCGACAAAGCTGGTGCTGAATTAAAAGCAGCATTCGCTAAATTTGAAGAAACAAAGAATGATACAAAAGCAAATACACCTGCAGCAAAAGATCTTATCGTAGAACTGGAGAAAGCAGCAGCAGCCGGATGCCCGGATGCAGCAGCAGCTCTGGAGAAGAAAGATTACCTTGCTAAGAAGTCTGTATGGATCTTCGGTGGTGACGGATGGGCTTATGATATCGGCTTCGGCGGATTAGACCATGTACTTGCTTCCGGAAACAACGTAAACGTTATGGTATTCGATACAGAAATGTACTCCAATACCGGTGGACAGGCTTCTAAGGCTTCCAACATCGGTGAAGTTTGTCAGTTCGCAGCTTCTGGTAAAGAAGTAGGCAAGAAGAGCCTTGCTGAGATCGCTATGAGCTATGGCTATGTATATGTAGCACAGATCGCTCTTGGTGCAAACATGGCTCAGGCTGTTAAGGTTCTTGCAGAAGCAGAAGCTTACAACGGACCGTCACTTATCATCGGATATGCTCCATGTGAGTTACACGGTGTTAAGGGTGGAATGAACCACTGCCAGGATGAAATGAAGAAAGCAGTAGCTGCTGGTTACTGGAACCTCTTCTCCTTCAATCCGGAATTAAAGGCAGAAGGAAAGAATCCGTTCACCTTAGTTTCCAAACCGGGTGATGGTTCTTACCAGGATTTCTTAAAGAACGAGACGCGTTACAGCCGTCTGACCAGATCCTTCCCTGAAAGAGCTGAAAGACTCTTCAAGGAATCTGAAGAAGCAGCTAAGAAACGTTATGAGCACTTAGAGAGATTAGTAGAACTCTACAAATAATATCTTTGTGTAAATGAGAAAGTCGGCGTACCGAAAGGTGCGTCGGCTTTTTTGTGTTTACAAAAGAAAGGGATAATGTTAAAATAAAAAAAATGTGTCATAGAAGGTAAGTGGGGAGGAATCGCGTATGATGCGTTTTCTTGGAAGAGGAAAGAGCAGTTACCGTCAGATGAAACAGAAAGAAAAGAGGGTACCAACGCAGATGGAAAAAGAAGACTTCTTATTAAGCCAGATCGATGAATTCAGAGAGAAGGCGAAGCAGCTTCAGGCTTTGGTAAGCTCCAAAGAGAGCAAAGTAAGAGAGTTACAGAGCCTTGTGGATGAACGCGAGGGCAGAGCAGCAAAGCTGCAGAATATTTTAAATGAGCGCAAACAGGAAGCGGACAAGCTGAATCAGACTGTGCAGGAGCAGATCGATGGATTGATCTCGAATGTTGAGACCAAGATCACAGAGCTTGGCGGAGAGCTGACAAAGTCGGCGTCTGAAAGTGAAGAGGCGGTTGCCGCAAAAACAGAGGAGATGAAAGAGGCACTTCTTGAGATGAAGGAACTTCTCCAGAAGACTAAGACAGAACTCAGTGACAAGATCCATGAGGAAAATGTCACCTGCTACCGCAATATTCAGACCCTGTTCGACGATTTCGGAGAAAAGGTCGATAAAGTGGAGAATCTGGATTCCGGAGTGAAGAGTATCAAATCCTATGTAAAATGTTTATCCTGGTTTTCAATCGTGAATTTTATCGTGCTGATCGGATTTATCCTGTATCAGCTTGGTGTGTTTTTTTAATGAATAAGTATATAAATGAAAAGCCTGGAGTTACTGAAAGGCTTTTTGTTGTGTAAAAAATAATGAATTGATAAAGCAAAAGAGGTAAAAGAAAATGAATGCAGAAAAGAAAGTTTGGGTCGTAGGCCATAAGAATCCGGATACGGATTCCATCTGTGCGGCTCTTGCGTATGCAGAATTAAAAAATCGCAAGGAAGACGGCAGATACGTTGCAAAACGCGCAGGCGCGGTAAGTGAGGAGACACGCTATGTGCTGGATTATTTTGATGTAAAAGAACCGGAACTCGTAAAGGATGCGGGCGCGCAGGTCAAGGATATTGAGATCCGCGAGACCAAAGGCGTGTGCAGCCATATGTCCTTAAAACATGCATGGGAAATGATGAAGGATTCCGGCGTTGTGACCCTGCCGATCGTCAATGCGAAGAATAAGCTCGAGGGGCTTATCGTTACCGGCGATATCGCGACATCCTATATGGATGTATACGACAACCGTGTACTCGCAACTGCGCGTACCCAGTATCGTAACATCGTAGAAACCATGGATGGCGAACTGCTGACCGGAAATGAGCATGGATACTTTGTAAAAGGAAAAGTAGTGGTTGCGTCTGGAGACGACGAAGTGATGAAGGAATATATCGAGGAAGATGACCTTGTTATTCTTGCAAACCGTCCGGAATCCCAGCGCTGCGCACTGGAACTGAATGCGAGCTGCATCGTAGTATGCACCGGAACAGAGGTTTCTGAGGAGATCCTTGCGATGGCAAAAGAGCGTGACTGTGTGGTCATTCGTACACCGTTTGATTCATTTACCGCAGCACGTCTGATCAACCAGAGTATGCCGATCAAATATTTCATGAAAAAGGACAACCTCGTTACTTTTGAACTGGAAGATTATGTGGATGATGTCAAAGAAGAAATGGCAAAAGTACGTCACAGAGATTTCCCGGTTCTTGATGAGAACGGAAACTATGTAGGAATGATTTCCAGAAGAAATCTCTTAAATATGAAAAAGAAACAGGTGATCCTTGTGGATCATAACGAAAAGACACAGGCAGTGGATGGAATCGATGGAGCTGAGATCTTAGAGATCATCGATCACCACAGAATCGGAAATCTGGAGACCGTTGCACCGGTATTTTTCCGCAATCAGCCACTCGGTTGTACCGGAACGATCATTTACCAGATGTATCAGGAGCAGAATGAGGAGATCACCAAAAAAGTAGCGGGACTTCTTTTGTCTGCAATCCTTTCCGATACACTGATGTTCCGTTCCCCGACCTGCACACCGGTAGATAAAGCGGCGGCAGAGGAGCTTGCAAAGATCGCGGATGTGGATATCGAAACACACGCAAAGAATATGTTCCGCGCGGGAAGCAATTTCAAAAACAAAACGATCGAAGAGATCTTTTTCCAGGATTTCAAGAAGTTTACCGCGGCAGACAAAGATTTCGGCGTAGGCCAGATCAGTGCAATGGGCGCAGAAGAACTGCTTGGCATCAAAGACCAGATCGTGGCATATATGGATACTGTTTTAACCGAGAAGAAGTTAAACATGGTATTTATCATGCTGACAGATATTTTGGAGGAGACAACTTACCTGTTATGCGCGGGAACCGGAGCTGACCAGGTTGCAGAGGAAGCATTTAAGCAGGAAAAAGACGGCGATTATTATGTCTTAAAAGGTGTGGTTTCCCGTAAGAAACAGATCATTCCACCATTTATGAGCGTACTTCAGTAAAAGGCGGAGCGATGAAGAAAAAACAGTTACAGAGTTCGCTGCTTCTTCTTTTGACGGCGATGATCTGGGGAACGGCATTTGTTGCCCAGAGTGTCGCCATGGATTATATTGAGCCGTTTACCTTTAATGCGATCCGTTTTTTGCTTGGCGGCGTAGTATTGCTGCCGCTCATCGCGCTGCGAAGCCGCAGAGAGCGTGGAACAGAAACGGGTGATAAAAAGCTGTTGTGGAAGGGCGGGATCCTTTGCGGGATCGTTCTTTGCATCGCTTCCGCGTTCCAGCAGCTTGGAATTCAGGGTACGACCGTAGGAAAAACAGGATTTATTACAGCGCTTTACATTGTGCTGGTTCCGGTGTTTGGCGTGTTCCTGCACAAAAAAGCCGGAATCAGGCTGTGGCTCAGCGTACTGGTGGCGATTTTCGGTTTGTATCTTTTGTGTATGAATGCCGAGCATTTTTCCATCAACCACTATGATGTCATTCTGCTGCTTTGTGCGGCGTCATTTGCCGTGCAGATCCTGTGCGTAGATCATTTTTCACCAAAAGTAGATCCGGTCAAGCTGTCATGCATCCAGTTTCTCGTCTGCAGCCTGCTGTCATTTCTCATGATGGTCCTTACAGAGCATCCAAGCATGGCGGCAGTCATGACGGCGTGGCAGCCGATCCTTTACGCGGGGATTCTCTCCTGTGGGGTGGCATATACGCTTCAGGTGGTTGCGCAGACCAGTTTAAATCCGGTGATCGCGTCTCTGATCATGAGCCTGGAATCCGTGATTTCCGCGATCGCGGGATGGCTTGTCCTGGGACAGCATCTGAGCGGACGTGAGATCGCGGGATGTGTCGTGATGTTTGCGGCGATCATTCTGGCGCAGCTTCCATCAAAAACTGCAAAGTAAAAGGAGTTTTTCTATGGCAAAACAGACATGGAAACCGGGAAATATGCTTTATCCGCTTCCGGCAGTGATGCTAAGCGTCAGGGATAAGGCGGGAAATGACAATATTATTACGGTGGCATGGACGGGGACGGTGTGTACGAATCCGCCGATGGTATCCGTCTCGGTGCGCCCGGAACGCCATTCGTATCAGATGTTAAAGGAAACCGGAGAATTTGTGATAAATTTAACGACAGAGAAGCTGGCGTTTGCAACGGATTACTGCGGCGTGAAGTCAGGACGGGATGTTGACAAGTTTGAAGTGATGCATTTGAACAAGGAAGCGGCGGATCAGGTGGGAGCACCGATGATCGCTGAGAGCCCGGTCAATATTGAATGCCGGGTGAGAGAGTGCATGGAGCTAGGATCGCACCATATGTTTCTTGCGGATGTACTTGCGGTACATGTGGATGAGGCATATCTGGATGAGAAGGGAAAATTTGATTTAAATGCTGCAGGTCTGCTTGCCTATTCGCATGGAGAGTATTTCTCCCTCGGGAAAAAATTAGGCAGGTTTGGCTACAGCATTCAAAAGAAGAAAGCAAAGAAAAAGCGGAAATAAAATTATTTTAACAGTAGCTCCATTAAATAGGCGTAGACCTCTGCTGTCTGATCTTTCCAGTTGGCACAGATGGCCTCCGCCTGTTCTTTTGTATGTACGGTGAGCGTGAGGTCGATCATGGGATTGCCGTGCTCTTTTAAACGGCAGCGAACCGCAAATTCGTTGTTGGTTGTCTTATAGTAGTCAGATAAAACAGAATTTTCATTTTTTAATTCCACTTTGTGTTTGTCAAAATAGTGCAGGATATCATTCTGGATAGCCGGAGAGATCTTGTCATGGAAAAACTGCAGTGTCTCTTTGCCGGCGGCAGTGATACTGTACTGCGTATTGCTGTGCGTGGATTCTGTGCTGATCAGATCGGTTTCGATGAGATCATGTACGACCTGCTGTACGGTAAAATAGTTGGTATATTCCTTTTCCAGAAAGAAATCGGAAATCTGTGTGTTACTTAGTGGAAAATCAACCTTTTCTAACATATATAAAACGATTAGTTTGTAAAGTGTAAATGGTTCTGCCATAGATCACAACTCCTTTTTTATGATTGCGGATAATATTTCCCCTGCCAGATATCTTTCTCGCGGAAGGTTCGCTGCAGCTGGTTTAAGACCCGCTTTTTGTCAGCACTCCAGAGAGGAGCAGCAAGCAGTTTTTTCGGGCCGTCACCGGTGAGCCGGTGTATGACGATATCCGGCGGCAGCAGCGCGACGCATTCTGTTACAAAATCACAATAGTCATCCAGGGTAAAGGTGTCAAACGGATGGCTTTCGTAATAGGTATGAAGGTCTGTCCCTTTTAAAATATGCAAAAGCTGTAGTTTCATTCCAAAAACAGGAAGCGCGGCAGCATAAGAAACGGAAGCGCGCATCATCTCCTTTGTTTCGCCCGGAAGACCAAGGATCAGATGAACAATGACTTTGATGCCACGCTTGTGCAGTTCGGTGACAGCACGGTCAAAATCTGACAGCGCAAAACCGCTGCGGATAAACGCAAGCGTTTCCGGATGGATCGTCTGAAGTCCGAGCTCGATCCAGACCGGTTTGATCTGGTTTAATTCCAGGAGCAGATCAAGGACTTCATCGGAGAGACAGTCCGGCCTTGTCGCGATCGACAGGATGGCAACATCGGGATTTTCGATCGCTTCCATAAAAATACGCCGCAGATAGGAGACCGGTGCATAGGTATTTGTAAAAGCCTGAAAATACGCAATGTAATGTGTACAGGATGTTTTGCCGGCGATCCGTTCCCGTGCCTCTGTAAGCTGTGCGGAAACAGTAAGGGAGGAGGAAGCGGCAAAATCACCGCTGCCTCCCTCGCTGCAGAAAATACAGCCGCGTGTACCAAGCGTTCCGTCACGGTTCGGGCAGGTCATACCGCCGTTTAAGGAGAGCTTGTACATTTTTTCGCCGTAGGTATGTTTTAAATAAGCATCCAGCGAATAATATCTTTTTCCGTTCCAGAAATCGGGAAAACTGGCGGTCATCTTATGCTCTGATATGAGATTTGACTGCCTGGCTTACCACTTCGGCAACGCGCGGATCAAATGCTTCCGGCATGATAAATTCGTCGCATAATTCTTCGTCGGAAACAAGACCTGCGATCGCTTCCGCAGCAGCCAGTTTCATTTCTTCCGTGATCTGTTTTGCGTGTCCTTCCAGAGCGCCGCGGAAAATACCAGGGAAGGCAACGACGTTGTTGACCTGATTCGGGAAATCACTGCGTCCGGTACCGACGACACGGGCTCCGGCTGCTCTTGCGACATCCGGCATGATCTCAGGAACCGGATTTGCCATGGCAAAGAGGATGGCATCGGAATTCATGGAAGATACCATTTCCGGCGATACGATGTTCGGAGCGGAGACACCGACAAAGATATCAGCGCCTTTTAAGGCATCGGCGAGAGTTCCGGCTGCATGGGAAAGATTGGTCACTTTGGTCATTTCTTTCTGCATCCAGTTGAGATCCGGATAGTCCGGTCCGATGATGCCCAGACGGTCGCACATGGTCACATCCTTGAAACCGTAAGTGAGGAGCAGCTTGGTGATCGCGACTCCGGCAGAACCGGCTCCGTTTACAACGACCTTACAGTCCTCTTTCTTCTTTCCGGTCACACGCAGACCATTGATGATACCGGCGAGGACAACGATGGCGGTTCCGTGCTGGTCATCATGAAATACGGGAATGTCAAGCATTTCATTTAATCTGGTCTCAATCTCGAAACAGCGCGGAGCGGAGATGTCCTCTAAGTTGATGCCGCCGAATGCCGGCGCGATATTTTTTACGGCAGTGATGATCTCCTCGGTATCCTGGGTGTCCAGACAGATCGGGACAGCGTTCACATCACCGAACTCTTTAAAAAGTACGCATTTTCCTTCCATAACAGGCATGGCAGCGTAAGGTCCGATGTTTCCGAGACCCAAAACAGCGCTTCCGTCGGATACTACGGCAACGGTGTTTGCCTTCATGGTATAGGTATAAGCGGCAGACGGATCTTCGGCGATCACTTTACATGGTTCCGCAACACCGGGGGTGTAGGCGATTGCAAGGTCTTCTCTGGTCTTTACCGGGGTTTTGGATACGGTTTCCAGTTTCCCGTTCCATTTTCTGTGCATTTCGAGTGCTTTTTCTTTGTTATCCATAACTTCAGGCTCCTTTATGTATTTGATAGGTAACTTTTAAATTTGTAACAATGTCTTCATATTTAATATGTAACTTTGTATGCAATAAAATTATCATATCATTAAGAAAATAACAAATCAAGAAAAATAAGGCTTTCTATTTGGACAGGAAAGTTGTATAATAAAGACTATCAAATCTTAGAGAACATCTTTTTTGAATCCCATATATACCATGAAACGAAAAAAGGAGATAGAGAATGAGAGAAAAATATGAAAGCCTGTCGGCTGTTGTTTTGCGTGACCTCGCAAAGTCAAGAGGCCTGAAAAATCTGTCCGGACTCAAGAAAGCGGAGCTCGTGGAACTCATGCTGGCAGAGGATGAGAGAGTAGAAGCGCAGAAGGCAAAAGAGGAAAAGCAGACAAGCGGACGTGAAAATGGACGGGACGATACAAAAGAACTCGACAGTGGAGTAAAAGCACATGGAATCTTAGAGGTTATGCCGGACGGCTATGGATTTATCCGGTGTGAGAATTATCTCCCGGGAGAAAACGATGTCTATGTGTCTCCGTCTCAGATCCGCAAATTTAACTTAAAGACCGGCGACATCATTGCCGGAAATACCAGGATCAAGACGCAGGGAGAAAAGTTCAGCGCGCTGCTTTACATCACTTCGATCAATGACTTACATCCGTCCGAAGCGATGAAGAGAAAGAATTTTGAAGACCTGACACCGGTATTTCCAAATGAGCGCCTGCGCCTGGAAACACCGGGAGGCAGTGTGGCGATGCGTATCACGGATCTGGTTTCCCCGATCGGAAAAGGACAGCGAGGCATGATCGTTTCCCCGCCAAAGGCAGGAAAGACGACGCTGTTAAAAGAAGTGGCGAAATCGATCGTGCGCAATAACCCGGATATGCATGTGATCATCCTTTTGATCGATGAGAGACCGGAGGAGGTTACGGATATCAAGGAAGCGATCGAAGGGAAAAATGTGGAAGTTATCTATTCCACCTTTGATGAACTTCCGGAACATCACAAACGTGTTTCCGAGATGGTCATCGAAAGGGCAAAACGTCTTGTGGAACATAAAAAAGACGTTATGATCTTATTAGACAGCATTACAAGACTTGCGAGAGCCTACAACCTTACGGTTCCGCCAAGCGGACGTACGCTTTCCGGCGGTCTTGACCCGGCGGCACTGCATATGCCAAAGCGTTTCTTCGGCGCGGCGCGAAATATGCGGGAGGGCGGAAGCCTTACGATCCTCGCAACGGCGCTTGTGGATACCGGAAGCAAGATGGATGATGTGGTATACGAGGAATTTAAGGGAACCGGTAACATGGAACTTGTCTTAGACCGCAAGCTCTCGGAGAAACGTGTGTTCCCGGCGATCGACATCACAAAATCCGGTACGAGACGGGAGGATCTGCTGCTTGACCGTGAAGAGCAGGAAGCAGTCTATATCATGCGGAAAGCGATCAATGGAATGCGCACCGATGAGGCGGTGGAAAGCATCTTAAATATGTTTGTCCGCACCAAGAATAACAGGGAATATGTGCAGATGGTAAAGAAAACGAAAATTATATAAAAATACTTGCATAATAAAAAATCCTGTGATACAATAATAAAGCTGTTTATCGGAAAGTAAAATGAAGAGGTGAAAATCATGAGAGAAGGAATACATCCGGATTATTATCAGGCAACTGTTACATGTAACTGTGGAAATACATTCGTTACAGGTTCTACCAAACAGGAACTTCACGTTGAAATTTGCTCCAAATGCCATCCTTTCTATACAGGACAGCAGAAAGCAAATCAGGCGCGTGGACGTATTGAGCAGTTCAATAAGAAATACGGCATGAAATAAGTAACAGATTGTGGAAAGATAAGGTTGAGGTTGTGAAATCTCAACCTTTTTTTGAGACAAGCAATGAAAAGGAGCGGTTCATGCGATATTCAGGAATCGGCGGGCAGGCAGTCATGGAAGGTGTCATGATGAAAAACCAGGACCGCTATGCGGTTGCTGTCCGAAAACCGGATGGGGAGATCTGTGCGCAGACATTCGACTATCCGGGTCTGGTAAAAAATAAGACGTTAAAAAATGCACCGGTGATTCGCGGTGTACTTAATTTTATAGATTCCCTGGTACTGGGAATGCGCAGTCTGACATACTCGGCATCTTTTTTCGAGGAAGAAGATAAAAAAAAGAAGGAAGAAGATCCGGCGAAGGCCGAAAAGAAAGAAAAAAGAGAAATGGGGATCACGGTAGCGTTCTCTGTCATCGTGGCAGTCGCGGTATTTATGGTGTTACCCTATTATCTTTCGCTGGTCTTTCGCCGTTTTGTGGCATCACAGACGGTACTTGCGCTGATCGAGGGTGTGATCCGGCTTGCGATCTTCATCGGTTATATCCTGTTAATTTCCTGTATGGAGGATATTAAGCGGGTGTTTATGTATCACGGCGCGGAGCATAAATGTATCAACTGTATCGAGCATGGGATGGAACTTACCGTGGAAAATGTGCGAAAAAGTTCCAGACAGCATAAGCGCTGCGGAACCAGTTTCTTACTGTTTGTCATGATCGTCAGTATTATCTTTTTTGCGTTTATCCGTGTGGATTCCCCGGTACTTCGTCTGGTTTTAAGACTTGCGCTGATCCCGGTGATCGCAGGCGTATCCTATGAGCTGATACGTCTTGCCGGCAGGAGCGACAATGGATTTGTGAATCTGATCAGCAAGCCGGGGTTGATGCTCCAGGGGCTTACGACCAGAGAGCCGGACGATGCGATGATCGAAGTTGGCATTGCGTCGGTAGAGGCGATCTTTGACTGGAGAGCATATCTCGCGGAAGAATTTGCGTGGACGGATACAGAAAATAAGAAGGGGCAGGTATGACATATCGCGAAGCAATCGAGACCGGAACCAGGATATTACAAAAAGAGAATATTGCGGATGCAAAGATAGATGCATGGTATCTGCTTCAGATGGCATGCAAGATCGACCGGAATTTTTATTATCTGCATGAAGAGGATGAGCTGACGGCAGAACAGCAGAGTGAATATGAGAGCACGGTTCATAAGCGCGCGGAGCATGTGCCGTTACAGTACATCATCGGAGAGCAGGAATTTATGGGACTGAAATTTAAGGTCAATTCCAATGTGCTGATCCCGAGGCAGGACACGGAGACACTGGTGGAAGAAGCACTGCGTGTCGCAAAGCCGGGGATGCGGGTGCTCGATCTGTGTACCGGAAGCGGATGTATTATCATCAGTCTGGCAAAAAATGTTGCGGATATTTCATGCACGGGAAGCGATATTTCAAAGCAGGCGCTTCTTGTGGCAAAAGAAAACGCGAAAGCCAATGAAGTTGAAGTGGAATGGGAGCGCAGTGACCTGTTTGAAAATATTTCCGGCACATTTGATCTGATCGTTTCCAATCCGCCTTATATTCCTACGGGTGAGATACCGGGGCTGATGCCGGAGGTACGGGATTTTGAGCCGGTGGATGCACTGGATGGAAAAGAGGATGGACTTTATTTTTATCGTATCATCACAGAAAAAAGTCCGGAATATCTGACTTCGGACGGTTATTTATATTTTGAGATCGGTTATGACCAGGGAGAGGCGGTTTCTGCCATGATGCGTCAGTGTGGATATACGCAGGTGGAAGTGATCAAAGATCTTGCGGGAAATGACCGTGTTGTAAAAGGAAGGAAAAAAGAGCATGTTTGATAAATTAGAAGATACTGTGGCGCGCTATGAAGAATTGATGAATGAACTGAGCGAACCGGATGTCGCAAATGATCCGAATCGTTTCAAGCGCCTGATGAAAGAGCAGAGCGATCTGACTCCGTTAGTGGAAACTTACCGCGAATATAAGCAGAATAAGCAAAACATCGAGGAGTCCCTGGAGCTGCTCAAGGAGGAGAGCGATGAGGAAATGCGTGAGCTCGCGAAGGAAGAGCTGAACGAGTCCCGCGCAAAAGTAGAAGAACTCGAGGAAAAATTAAAGATCCTGTTACTGCCGAAGGACCCGAACGATGATAAGAACGTTATCGTTGAGATCCGTGCCGGCGCAGGCGGAGACGAGGCGGCACTTTTCGCGGCAGAGATTTATCGTATGTATATGCATTATGCGGAGAGCAAACGCTGGAAAGTCGAAACACTTGAGTGCGAGGAGATCGGAATCGGCGGAATGAAAAAGGTGAACTTTATGATCACCGGTCAGGGCGCTTATTCCGTGATGAAATATGAATCCGGTGTACATCGCGTACAGCGTATCCCGGAGACAGAATCCGGCGGACGTATCCACACATCCACGATCAGTGTCGCAGTGATGCCGGAAGCGGAAGAATTTGATGTGGAGATCGAGGACAAGGATATCCGTATCGACGTTATGCGTGCTTCCGGAAACGGTGGTCAGTGTGTCAATACAACCGATTCTGCAGTACGACTGACACATTATCCGACCGGAATCGTGATCTACAGCCAGACAGAGAAATCACAGATCCAGAATAAAGCGAAAGCGTTTGCACTTCTTAGAGCAAAGCTTTACGATATGGAATTACAGAAACGTCAGGATGCAGAGGCGGCCGACCGGCGCAGCCAGATCGGAACCGGAGACCGCTCCGAGAAGATCCGTACCTATAACTTCCCGCAGGGACGTGTGACTGACCACAGAATCGGTCTGACCCTGTATAAGTTGGATAAGATCATGAACGGAGATATCCAGGAGATCATTGACGCATGTATCGCGGCTGACCAGGCGAAGAAACTGGCGAATATGAATGAAGAATAAGCAGGAGATTTGGATTTCTACTGGAGTTTTGAAAAATATTTGTATACATGAATGAAATAAAATGGTGAAAAAACGGTCTTTGACGCATGTCAGAAGGCCGTTTTTTTGGACTCAAAAGGCCATATATAGTGTATCCATTGAGTTGATTTCGTTAGAGCACTTTTCTACAGTAGAATAAGTATGTATGATTCTGTCGTCGGTTAAGAAGGTTTTGGTTGAAGTATTGAAACAGGAATCAACAATTTATGATATAATTAATTTTAAGAAATGAAGGAGAGGGAGTTTGAGTATGAAGAATATTTTGATTGTAGAGGATTCTCAGGAAATTATAGATTTAATAAAAATATACCTGGAGCAGGAAGAATATTCTATTTATGAGGCATGTGATGGAGAATCAGCTATTAATATTTTTGAGAAAGAAGAAATTCATTTAGTAGTTTTGGACATTATGCTTCCGAAGTTAAATGGATATGAGGTCATTAAAAGACTAAGAAAGAGGAGTAATGTACCGGTTATTATTTTATCTGCTAAAAACCAGGATGCGGATAAAATTTTGGGATTGAATTTGGGAGCAGATGATTATTTAGCCAAACCGTTTAATCCATTGGAACTGGTTGCGAGAATTAACGCTCAAATGAGACGTTTTTATGATTTTGGCGGCTCAAAGGAAAAGCAAGATGAAAAAGTTATTATCGGAGATTTGATGCTGGATCAACGTGAATGTAAACTTTATAAAAAGGATAAGGAAATTGATTTGACGTATATGGAATACAAACTATTAAAACTTTTTATGACTGAGCCGGGCAGAGTATTCACAAAAGCACAAATTTTTGAGCTGGTATGGGAAAGTGAGTATTATTACACAGATAATACAGTGGTAGTCTATATTAGTAAGTTGCGTGATAAAATAGAAGATGATTCCAAGAATCCACAAATGATAAAAACTGTAAGAGGATTGGGGTATCGGTTTGAAAAATAGAAGAAAAAATATTAGTAAATTCCTTAAAACAAATTTTATTTTATTCTCTTTGATTATACTTGTTGTTTTTTTGTGCGCGAACTTTTTTATTCAGATGATGGGCGATAAGTATTTATTAACAGAGGCGCAGCATTATTTTGCAGATACTTTGATATCTGAAGAATATTCAAGCATAGATACAAATTATATTCGCAGTATTGAAGGGTGGCTGAGTATACTTGATGATGACTTACATGTCATATATACAACGAATGACGAAGAAGTAGGAGCATACACGCAACAACAACTAATTGAACTTACAAAAGGTGAATTACTTAGGAATGATGAAAAGGTTTATGCCAGTATGAAGTACTTCACGGATGAGAAGGGTGAAGAACGATTGGGGATTGTATGCATACCTGCAAAATATGTACAAGTAACGGTGACTATCACCAATATGAAGTACGGTATTAGAAACATACTGCTTATATATATAGGAGGGATGTTGGTTATCATAGCCGGATATATACTTGCGGTTTGGGGACTATCTTGTTACATGAAAAAAGAATTAACGAATCCTATTTATATGTTAATAAATGCATTCAACGAAATTAGTACTGGTAATTATTCGGTAAGGGTTGATTTTGATACTGTTACAGAGTTTGTTGAAATAAGAGATTCATTTAATAGTATGGTTAAAAGATTATTTGATATGGAAGAAGAAAAAAGAGTTTCATATCAACAACGGCAGCAGTTACTTACAGATATCGGACATGATTTAAAAACACCTACTACTATTATCCAAGGATATTCTTCAGTGGTATTAGAGGGGCGGGTAACAGAGGAGCATAAAGAAAAATGCATGCGGATTATCAACGAAAATGCTACTAATTTGGCAGAATTGATCGAACTGCTTTTAGATTATACAAGATTTGATTGTGCAGATTATAAACTAACATTAACAAATTATGATTTGGGAGAATTTTTAAGGCGGATTATTGCTGAGAAAATACTATTGTTTGAAGAACATCAAATTAATCTTGTAATTGATATACCGAATCGAAAGGCAGAAGCAGAAATTGATTTTAAGATATTAAAACGTGCGATTGTAAATTTATTAAATAATATAATACAGCACAATCCAACAGGAATAAATGCTTTGGTTTGTCTGACCGATCAGAAAAAAATTATTATAGCCGATAGTGGAGAACTGATACCAGAAGAAATTAAGGATAAAATATTTGATCCTTTTGTTTGTGGAGATAAAGCCAGAAATCCAGAAAAACACAATAGTGGACTGGGACTGTCAATAACAAAAAAGATTGTAGAAATGCATAACGGGAGATTATATTTGGAACAAGGATGGAAAGAATATACTAAAGCATTTGTTATTGATTTATCATAGAATATATAGTAAATATTAGGAAAAACATCTTTTTCGTTTTGGAGAAAGATGTTTTTTTATTTTATTCGCTTGTAATAGGGAAAAGAAAAGATTGGCTGATAAAAATTTATGTATTTTTAATATTTGAAAATCAAAATATTAACGTTTGGAAGATATCATAGGACTTAATGATAGAGGTGAAGAAAAATTTGGGAGGAATTTTATGAGGACTTTGCAAGTAAGTGGATTGACCAAGAACTATGGTGAGAAAAAAGCGTTGGATGACGTTTCATTTCAGATTAATCAAGGAGAAATCGTTGGCCTGATAGGAAAAAATGGAGCAGGAAAAACGACTTTATTAAACTGTATTGCAGGAAATATTTTTCCAGATGCGGGTTCTATATGCTTTGAAGATAAGGACTTATTAGTAAGTTGTGAAATGCGTAAAGAGTTTGGTATCTTAATTCAACCTAGCTTCTTAGATTATATGAATACCTATGACAATTTAAGGCTACTTCAGAATGCAGTTGGAATATGGGATAAGAAGTTGATACGTAAGCAGTCGGATGAAGTGTTGAAAATAGTTGGATTAGAAGGTAAAGGGAAAACATTTGTAAAATCGTTTTCCTTTGGAATGAAGCAAAGATTAGGGTTTGCACAGGCTTTGTTAAACGGATATAAATTTATGATTTTGGATGAGCCATTTGTGGGCTTAGATATTAATGGCAGAGCAATGGTGAAGGAATATATCAAGAAAATCGTGAAAGAAAAGCAGATTGGTGTGATATTTTCTGATCACAATTTGGATGAAGTCAGGAGCTTATGTGAAAGGGTAATTGTAATAAAAGATGGGAAAAAAATCTATGATAAAGGATTAGAAGAGGATGGACAATATGAAATTGGAGTAGAGAGTGTAAACCAAGGATTGATACAGGCTATGGCAGGGATACCTGGAGTTGAGATAGACACTGAGAAATCAAGTCTTGCTTTTAATAATAACACAGATCTTCATCAAGTTATTGCGGCAATTGTACCACACGCTAGAATTGTATTTGTTAAATCTTCGGAGAATGATCTGGAAAATATGTTGAAGGGAGAATAAGAATGAAAGATTTAGTGAAAATAGAGCTTATCAAAATTATTAAACATAAAGATTTTCTTTTGATGGTTTCTATGTTGTTTATTCCTATTATGTATTCGATAGGGCTTGCCATGAACTCAAAATCTTTTACTTATGTAGGAGGGCAGAAAGTGTCTGGTTTAGCTTTTGCATCTGAAATGTATACTTTTGTATATATGTGTTTTATCTATTTTATCATACTCTCTGTTTGTGTGATTAGATCTTTGAGGGGAGAAATAGAAAATAAAAGTATCCAGTTATATACGCAACGGATTAATAATAGAAAGAAAATATATCTGGCTAAAAATACTGCATATCTTATATTAGCAGTTATTACGACGTTGATTTTTATTATAACTTCAATTATATGTTTCTATTTATTTACGATAAGGAGAGCGGATATCGCAGTTCCAGAGTTTTGCAGGAAGGGAGAATTGCTATATTACCTTGTGAATATATTGGCAATTTTGCTATGTTTCATATTTACGGTGAATATTTCATTGTTTTTAGGTGCGTATAAAAAATCATTTCAGGCAATGGGTATATTTATTTTTGTGTGGTTGGCTTTCATGTATTTAAAAGAGTTTTCTTATGTAAAATATTTTGTCCCAATATACTATGTAGAAAAGATAGTAAACTCAGATGTGGGAAAATGTGAGTGGAAATGTTTAGGTGTATTACTTATGCTGGTTTCTATTTATTCTGTGTTTGGTATAATACTGGGCAAAAAAAAATTTGAAAAGAGTGATATATGATGAAGAAAACGGGTGTTGATAAGATAGTGTAATATGTACGATTTGTTGTTTAGTGTTATATATATTTGCTCTTAAATTATGAAATGAGAGCGATTGTATTATTGTCCGTACAGACAGAGACATATAGTGGCAATTTAGAGGAAGTCTTTAGGAGGGAAAACATGAATATAAAAAAGAATCTGTGTGCAAGTGTTTGTGTTAATATTTTCGTTTTAGGCATTTTTTTATTAATGCTTCAACAATTGGATGTGTTTATGCAATTATTATTTTCTTTTGTGCCAATCATACTCAGTATTATAGTAAGTACATTAATAAATCGCGATAAAGATCCGGAAAAGGACAATTATCTGCAATGTGCAGCTATTTGTTCTGGGTTTAATTTTATAAGTTTGGTTGTAGAATATATATGTATTACTGCAGTTACAGGTGCAAATGACATCTATGAAGTTAGTCAAAAATATAATTCGGAGTATGTAACAGTTTCGGAAAATAATTCACCTATATTTTCTATTATTGTATTTTCGATTGTTTCGTTCGCTCTTCATTATTTTGTAATGAAAAAAGCAGGCAATAAGAAAGGCTAATATGCCAACAGGGAATTTTAAACCCGGCAGAAATCGCTCTGCCGGGTTTTTTATATGCTTACAAAACCATCACCGCATGATCTGAACGACAAATGCGGTTGTCTGCGGCGGGATGCTTGCGGTGAGGAAAGAAGCATGCTGTACGCTGACCAGAAGACCGGGCACCAGTCTCGAAAAACTGATCTGCCGTCCGATCGAATCTAAAACGACCGTATTTGGGGAAACGTTGAATCGTATCATGGTGGCCGGATTTCCATCACTCATGGTAATGAAAAACTGATTTCGGGTGTCAATGTTGATGATTCTTCCGATGGTTATGTTTCCAACCTCCGGGCGGCCGGAGATGCGGATTCGGTATGCCTGTGCCTGCGGCGGATTGCTTCTTGTCATATTGGTCGAGAAGGTGGCATGGACGATCATACCGGTCTGCAAGTCTTCCGGGGTGATCAGATCACCGTTTTCGTCCAAGAGGATCGTATTGCCCGAAACGATCAGGGTGACAAGCATTTCCGGCGCGTTGCAGCGGGTACAGTTGTTGTAGGCGATCGTTACATATGCAGTGTCCTTATCATAGGAAATGTTTTGAATGACAGCGTTTGATACCCGTATCGCATTCTGGGCAGAGGGTACAGCGGCATTTTCAATAGGGTCTGAAAGATTTTGTTCCAAATGATCCATGGGAACCTCTGTTTTTTCTTTTCCAGATATTATATGCAGTTTGGGGAAAATGGATTTTAACGGAAAGCAGAAGACCGGACGGTGGCGGTTGTGATTTCTTTTGGGGAATGTTAAAATAGCAGCAGATACTAAGTATAAGAGGTAAAAGATATGGCACAGAAATATTATGCAGTCCGGACAGGAAAAAAGCCCGGCATTTATAACACCTGGGAGGAATGCAAGGCAGTGGTCGACGGATATCCGGGTGCGCAGTATAAGAGTTTTAAGACGCGGGAGGAAGCGGAGGCGTTTGCCGGAGTTTCCGGAGCTGCCGGAATAGAAAAGAAAGAAAAGGCAGCCACGGATATAGACGGGACGAAGGCATACGCGTTTGTGGATGGTTCCTATCACGCAAAGACCGGTGTTTACGGTTACGGCGGCTTTCTGGTGTATGACGGTAAAAGAGAGATCCTGCAGGGAAACGGAAATGATGCTGAGATGGCATCCATGCGCAATGTCGCGGGGGAGATCTGCGGCAGTATGGCGGCAATGAAAAAAGCGGTGGAGCTTGGATTGAAAGAACTCGTTATCTATTATGACTATATGGGGATCGAAATGTGGGCAAAAGGGCTGTGGAAGCGCAACAAAAAAGGAACGATGGCTTATTATGACTATGCGGCGGAAGTACAAAAGGAGTTAAAACTTACGTTTGTCAAGGTGAAGGGACATTCCGGGATCGAGGGAAATGAGGAAGCGGACCGTCTTGCCAAAGAAAGTGTTGGAATTGTATAAAAAGGTAAAAGAATGTCTAGTTTTTGATTGATGAATGTGGTTAAAATGACTATAATTGAATTATATCATAGTGCAAAGTTAGACAAAACAGACAAAAGGGGCGATTATATGAAAAACTTAAAAGTCAAAACAAAACTGAATATGATCATAGCACTGGTGATCATTCTGGTCCTGGGTGCGAGTGTTGTGTCCATAAGGAATTTAAATCAGGTAAAGGACAAAGCGATCGAGAGCATGGAGGCATCGACCAGACAGAGCTATGACCAGAACATCAAGGAGCAGGTAGGGGCAGTGATATCGCTTCTGACAGAGATCAACCAGGAGTATGAAGATGGAACCTATACGCTGGATGAGGCAAAGAAAGTAGCTGCGGATGAAGTCCGCGAGATGCGCTATGGTGACAGCGGCTATTTCTGGGTAGACGAGTCTGATGGTACAAACGTTGTGCTGCTTGGCAGTGATACCGAAGGTACCAACCGTATGGGAACAAAAGATGCAGCCGGTTATCAGATGGTAAAAGAGATCATCCGTGTCGCGGTAGAAGACGGCGGCGGATATACCGATTATGTATTCCCGAAGGAGGGAGAGACCGAGTCCTCCCCGAAACGTTCTTACAGTGAATACTTTGAGCCGTTTGACTGGGTAGTCGGAACCGGTAATTACACGGATTACATTGATGATGAGATCGCGGCTCAGGACGCGGAGTATTCGGATTTCGCAACACAGAAGGCAATTACGTTAGTCAGCATCTGCATCGTTTTACTGATCATCGTTACACTGCTTGTTATTCAGATCGCAGTTGATATCACCAGAGCATTAAAGAAGATCTCCGGCCATATCGAAGTGATCGCGGAAGGAAATTTCGCACAGTCGATGGATGTGGCTTATCTGAACCGTAAAGATGATTTTGGACAGTTGTCCGCAACTTTGAACAAGATGCGTGAATCTGTCCGTGAATTACTGGTAAAAGTAAAAGGTGAGGCTGACAATATCGATACGGTTGTACAGAATATCGAGAGCAATGTGACAACCTTAAATGAAGAGATCGAAGATGTATCCGCAACGACAGAAGAACTGGCAGCAAGCACGGAGGAGACAGCAGCTTCCGCAGAGCAGATCAGTACCATGTCACAGGAGATCGAGGGCGCTGCAAAGGGTATTGCGGTAAGAGCACAGGATGGAGCTACCGAAGCAGAAGAGATCCATAAACGTGCGAGAGAGACAAAGGACAATACCGTAAAGAACCGCGCAATGGTGACCAAGATGCTTTCTGAGATCCGAGAAAGCCTGGAGAAAGCATTGGAGGATGCAAAGGTAGTCGATCAGATCGGCGTGCTGGCGGAATCCATATTAAATATTACCGGGCAGACCAATCTGCTTGCGTTAAATGCTTCGATCGAAGCGGCAAGAGCCGGAGAAGCAGGCAAGGGATTTGCGGTAGTAGCAGATGAGATCCGTATGCTGGCAGAGCAGTCCAAAGAGGCAGTTGCCAATATTCAGGCGGTTACCGACAATGTAAACCAGGCGGTAGGAAATCTTGCAACAGACTCCAACCGGTTACTTGATTTTGTGGACACGGATATCGTGGACAGCTTTAATAAGTTTGAAGAGATGGCAGACGCATACAATGATGACGCGTCCAGAGTCAACGATCTGGTAGCGGATTTCAGCGCGACATCGGAAGAACTGGTGGCTTCGATCGACGGTATCATGGAAGCGATCGGAGGAATCTCATCCGCATCCAACGACGGAGCGGCCGGTACAACAAATATCGCACAGCGTACCGTTTCCATCGCGAACGGATCTTCTGAGGTTTTGGATCGTGCCAAAGATGCGGCAACATCAGCAGAAGAGTTAAAGAAGAATGTAGATCTGTTTAAGATCGAAGAAAACGAGTGATAAATTTTTAACAAACGCAGCTATGTAAAATATAGAAAGTGCATTTTTACAGGGATTGGGATTTATTCCCCTGTAAAAATGCACTTTTTTGCTTACACAGATTTTACATGAGTTTTACATTACATAGATTTTACATTTTACATTGCGTTGGTAGAATGAGTTTGTAAAACGAAATGGAGGAAAACAATATGAAAAAAATTATGTGTTTATTCGTGTGCGGATTACTGACCGCAGGAGCCCTTACAGGATGTGGAAGTTCTGCTGATACAACGACAGATTCCGGAAACACCACAACAGATGCGGCACCAGATGCGACAGGAGATTTTGATACGTCATCCGATATCTCGGTTGTATCAAGAGAAGATGGATCCGGAACCAGAGGCGCATTTATTGAACTGTTTGGTGTGGAAGAAAAAGACGCAAACGGCGATAAAGTAGATTACACAACAGACGAAGCGATCATCGCAAACAGCACAGAGATCGTTATGACAACAGTTGCCGGTGATGATTATGCGATCGGTTATTCTTCTCTTGGTTCTTTAAATGACACAGTAAAGGCTGTAAAGATCGATGGAGCGGAGCCGACAGCGGACAACATCAACAATGGAAGCTACACAATTTCCAGACCGTTTAACATTGCAACCAAAGGTGATGTGAGCGACGTGGCACAGGATTTCATCAACTATATCATGAGCGCGGATGGACAGCAGATCATTGAGGATAATGGTTACATCAAGGCATCCGATGCAGGCGCGTTTGAATCAAACGGTGCATCCGGAAAGATTGTTGTTGCAGGATCTTCTTCCGTAACACCTGTTATGGAAAAACTGCAGGAGGCATATCAGAAAGTCAACAGCGGAGCTGAAATCGAGATCCAGGAAAGCGATTCCACAACCGGTATGACAGCGGCAATGGATGGAACCTGTGATATCGGAATGGCATCCAGAGAGCTGAAAGACACTGAGATCGATGGCGGTCTTACCGCAACAGTAATCGCAAAAGACGGTATTGCGATCATCGTAAACAAGAACAATCCGACCGAAGATCTTACCAAAGATCAGGTAAACAGCATCTTCCGTGGCGAAGTAACAACCTGGGATGAAGTAAAATAGTGACTGAGTAACACGAAATGACCAAAGAGGAGGGCTGGATGAAAACAGCTCTCTTTCTCTGGTTGCAAACACATAGTACATCAAAATAGAAAAGGATTTGCATCTGTATGAAAAAGGTAAAAGAAAAAGGAATGGAGATTGTATTTCTGATCGCCGCATGTGTTTCCATCCTTTCCGTTGCGCTGATCTGTATTTTCCTTTTTATGAACGGGATACCGGCCATAAAGGAGATCGGATTTTTTAATTTCGTAGGTGGAAAGATCTGGAAACCGGGAAATAACATATTTGGCATACTTCCGATGATCCTTGGCAGTATCTATGTCACTGCGGGGGCGTTGGTCATCGGGGTTCCGATCGGGATCCTGACCGCCGTCTTTCTGGCGCGGTTCTGCCCGAAAAAGATCTATAAGATCGTAAAACCGGGCGTGGATCTGCTCGCGGGAATCCCGTCTGTCGTATATGGATTTTTCGGACTCTGTGTGCTGGTTCCCTGGGTGAGAAGCACCTTCGGTGGAAATGGAAACAGCATTTTAACGGCATCGGTTCTGCTTGGTATCATGATCCTGCCAAGCATCATCGGAGTTTCCGAATCGGCGATCCGGGCAGTGCCGAACAAATATTATGAAGGAGCGCTTGCGCTCGGCGCGACGCATGAAAGAAGTGTGTTCCTCACCGTGGTCCCGGCGGCAAAATCCGGAATCCTCGCAGGCGTGATCTTAGGCGTCGGCAGAGCGATCGGAGAGACGATGGCAGTCATCATGGTAGCGGGAAATCAGGCAAGAATGCCAAAAGGCGTTTTAAAAGGTGTGCGTACACTGACCGCAAATATCGTTATTGAAATGGGATACGCGGCGGATCTTCACAGAGAAGCGCTGATCGCGACAGGCGTGGTCTTATTTGTATTTATTTTACTGATCAACCTGCTGTTTTCAGCACTAAAGAGAAGGACGGTGGAATAGATGGCAGAATTTAAGAAAAAAACAATGGAAAAGCTCCGGTCGTTTCGGCATCATCCGGGTTCCTTCTTACTGTGGCTTATCACAATGCTCGCGGCAGTCTGCACGATATGTGTACTTGGATTTCTGGTGATCTACATTCTGATCAAGGGTGTGCCGCATCTGACCCCGTCATTATTCGCATGGACGTATGACTCAAACAACGTATCCATGATGCCGAGTATCATCAATACGATCTTGATGACCGGACTTACACTGCTCATTGCGGCACCGCTTGGTATTTTCGCGGCGGTCTATCTGGTAGAGTATGCGAAGAAAGGCAATAAGATCGTAGGGACCGTCCGTGTGACGGCGGAGACACTGACCGGAATCCCGTCCATCGTATATGGATTGTTTGGTATGCTGTTTTTCGTTGGAGCCTGCAAATGGGGATATTCGCTTCTGTCTGGAGCATTTACGCTGGCGATCATGGTTTTGCCGGTGATCATGCGTACGACCGAGGAGGCGCTGCTCGCGGTGCCGGATTCATACCGGGAGGCAAGCTTCGGACTTGGAGCAGGAAAACTGCGTACGGTGTTTAAGATCGTGCTTCCGTCTGCGGTTCCCGGAATCCTTGCAGGCGTGATCCTTGCGATCGGTCGTATCGTGGGAGAGACGGCGGCACTCATCTATACCGCCGGTACCGTGGCGAAAGTACCGGAAAATGTATTCTCTTCCGTGCGTACCCTGTCGGTACATATGTACAATCTTTCCAAAGAGGGACTGAACACCAATGAAGCGTACGCGACAGCAGTCGTACTTCTGATCCTCGTGATCATCATCAACATGCTTTCCGGCGCGGTTGCGAAAAAACTGGAAAAGCGCTGATGAAAAGCGGAAGAAAAAATAGAGCAGGAGAAATATATGGAAAATAAAATTACAGTCAGAAATCTGAATTTATATTATGGAAGTTTTCATGCATTAAAAGATGTAAATATGGACATTCCAAAGAATGAGATCACAGCGTTTATCGGTCCGAGCGGATGCGGAAAATCCACATTTTTAAAATCGTTAAACCGGATGAATGATCTGGTGGAGGGATGTAAGATCACAGGAGATGTCCTTTTAGACGGGGAAGATATCTATGGAAACTTGGATGTCAATCATCTGCGGAAGCGGGTCGGCATGGTATTCCAGTCCCCGAATCCGTTTCCGATGAGCATCTATGATAACATTGCTTACGGACCGCGTACCCATGGGATACATTCCAAAGTAAAGCTGGATGCCATTGTGGAAAAGTCGTTAAAGCAGGCGGCAATCTGGGATGAACTTAAAGACCGGTTAAAAAAGAGCGCGCTTGGACTTTCCGGCGGACAGCAGCAGAGGCTTTGCATTGCGCGGGCGCTCGCGGTGGAACCGGAAGTCATTCTGATGGATGAGCCGACTTCCGCGCTGGATCCGATCTCGACATCAAAGATCGAGGATCTGGTGCTGGAACTGAAAGAAAAATATACGATCGTTATGGTCACACATAACATGCAGCAGGCAACGCGTGTGTCTGACAATACCGTGTTCTTCCTGCTGGGAGAGGTCATCGAGGCGGATAAGACAGAAAAACTGTTCTCGATGCCGAGGGACAAACGTACCGAAGATTATATTACAGGACGTTTCGGATAATAAAACAAAGAAGGGAGTTATATTTTTATGAGAAATCGATTTGACCGGGAACTGGTACAGTTGAATGATGAACTGATCGAAATGGGAAGTCTGATCGAAAAGGCGATCGAGATGGCAGTTACCGCGCTGGTAAAGCAGGACGCGGAGCTGGCGCAAAAGACGATCGCGATGGATACCGAGATTGATAACCAGGAGCGCACCATAGAGAATCTGTGTCTGAAACTGCTTTTGCAGCAGCAGCCGGTGGCAAGGGATCTGCGTGTGATCTCTGCGGCACTGAAAATGATCACGGATATGGAACGGATCGGCGATCATGCGACGGATATCTCGGAGATCACGATCCAGCTTGCGGATCAGCAGTATATCAAGGAACTGGAACGGACGCAGGAGATGGCGAAAGAAGCGACCGTAATGCTGGTAAAAAGCATTGAGGCGTTCGTAAATAAGGATATTGTGCTGGCAGGTGAGGTGATCGGCAGGGACGACCGTGTGGATGAGCTGTTTGCGGAAATCAAAGATGAGCTGATCAATCTGATCCATCAGGATACCAACAACGGAGCGCAGGCGGCAGATTTTCTTATGATCGCAAAATATTTAGAGCGTATCGGTGATCATGCGACCAACATCGCGGAGTGGGTAATCTTTTCCATCACCGGACAGCACAAGTCATATGAGACGGAAAAAAACGAACAAAAAGCCTGAAAACAGGCGGGTTCGCGTAAGGATAACAGAAAAAATCGAAAAAGGAGTTTCAAGGATTTTACATAAATAATACTTGCATTTTACAATCGCAGATAATACTATTGAAATATAGGCGCAAAAAAAGTTGAAAATGCGAGGAGAAAAATATGGATTTTTTTAGTATCTTGACAATGTTAGGTGGATTAGCACTATTTTTGTATGGAATGAACGCAATGGGAGACGGTCTCGCAAAGGTTTCCGGCGGAAAGCTGGAGCGTATTCTGGAAAAACTGACCTCAAGTCCCATCAAGGCGGTACTTCTTGGATGTGGAGTTACGGCAGTGATCCAGTCGTCCTCCGCAACGACAGTTATGGTCGTCGGATTTGTCAATTCCGGAATTATGAAATTGGAGCAGGCAGTCGGAGTCATCATGGGAGCGAATATCGGTACGACCGTTACCTCCTGGATGCTCAGTCTTACCGGGATAGAGAGTGACAACTTCTTTATGCAGCTGTTAAAGCCGACCTCTTTTTCCCCGATACTGGCACTGATCGGTGTCATTCTGATCATGTTTGTAAAGAGTGAGAAAAAGCACGATATCGGCGCGATCATGCTTGGATTCGCAATCCTTATGTTTGGTATGGAAATGATGAGCGGGGCGGTAGAACCGCTTGCGGATGTGCCGGAGTTTACCAACATCCTTACCATGTTCTCCAATCCAATCTTAGGTTTGATCGCAGGTACGGTCCTTACCGCGGTGATCCAGAGCTCATCGGCATCTGTCGGTATCTTACAGGCACTCTGCGCGACCGGATCGGTCAGTTTTGCGACAGCGCTTCCGATCATCATGGGTCAGAACATCGGTACCTGTGTAACGGCGATGATCTCATCGATCGGAGCAAAGAAGAATGCAAAGCGTGCCGCCCTGGTACATCTGTATTTTAATATCATTGGAACACTTGTTTTTATGATCGCATTTTACAGCATCAATGCAGTAGTTCATTTTTCATTTTTAGGTCACAGCGCGAATGCGGCGGGTATCGCCGTTATCCACAGTGTATTTAACATCGTGGCGACCGTAATGCTGTTACCGTTCCGTAAAGGACTGGTAAAACTGGCATGTCTTACCATGCCGGACAGCGAAGAAGATCTTGCGCTTGCGGCGAAGGATGAAAATGTACTGGATGTACGTTTCTTAGAAAAACCGGCATTCGCGGTTCAGCAGGCAAAACATGCGGCTGTGGATATGGCGGAAGTTTCCAGACGCGCGGTGTTTACCGCAATGGATCTGCTGACAGATTTTAACGAGGAAAAAGCGGATCAGGTGGAAAGATACGAGCAGAAGGTCGATCATTACGAGGATGAGATCGGAACTTATCTGATGCAGATCAGCGGAGGACAGATCTCCAGAGAAGATTCCCAGACGGTTGCCATGCTGCTTCACAGTATCGGGGATTTCGAGCGGATCTCAGATCACGCGATGAATCTCTGCGAAGTAGCACGCCAGATGCAGAAAAAAGAGGGCAAGTTCTCCAAGAAGGCGGTAGAGGAATTAAAGATCTATACCGATGCTGTCCGGGAGATCATCGCAATGTCCTATCAGGCATTTGAAGAGGAAGATTTAAAGAAGGCAGAGATGGTTGAGCCGCTTGAGGAAGTGATCGATCATATCGACAAGGAAGAAAAGAAACGTCATATGAAACGTCTCAGAAAAGAAAAATGTACCATTGAGCTCGGTTTCTGTCTGTCTGATATCGCGATGAACTTAGAGCGAATCGCGGATCACTGCTCCAATATTGCGGTATATATGATCCAGATCAACGAAGATGTGTTAGACACCCACGAATATTTAGATCAGGTAAAACAGGAAGACAACGAAGATTTTGACGTAATGTATAATCAATATCGAAAGAAGTATGCATTACCCGATTAAAGGAGAAAAAATGGCACTGATATATATTGTGGAAGATGATGTGAACATCCGGGAGATAGAGAGCTTCGCGCTTAAAAATTCCGGGTATACGATAGAAGATTTCGCCTGTGCGAAGGATTTTTTTGCAAGGATACGGGACAAGGTTCCGGATCTGGTCTTGTTGGACATCATGCTTCCCGATGAGGACGGGCTTGAAATTGTGAAAAAACTCAGAAAGAAAGCGGAGACGCGCATGGTGCCGATCATCATGGTGACCGCAAAAACTTCTGAGATGGACAAGGTCAAGGGGCTCGATATCGGTGCCGATGATTATCTGACCAAACCGTTTGGCGTGATGGAGCTGATCTCAAGAACCAAAGCACTGCTCAGACGGAGCCTTCATATGTCAGAGGAAAAACTGCTTTCGATCGGAGATATTTTTCTCGATGATGAAAAGCGCATGGTATATGTACATGATGTGCCGTGTGAACTGACCTATAAGGAATTTGAACTTTTAAAAATGTTAATGCAAAACGCAGGGATCGTCATCCCGCGTGAGGAGATCATGGTTCATATCTGGGGAATGGACTACGAGGGTGAGTCCAGAACGCTCGATATGCACATAAAGACCCTGCGTCAGAAACTCGGAGAATCCGGAAGCCGCATCAAGACGGTGCGCAACGTCGGATACCGGTTGGAGTAGTGCCATGAAAAAGAAGATCAATCTGCAGTTTTTGATCATGTCGGTCACAGCCATCATTCTGACGCTCGTCATTTCAACGTTAGTGAGTTATGAGGTGTTGAAGGACGAGGTGATGGAGGATCTGCATACCTATGCCAGGGTGTTGGTTGAGACGGGTGCTTTTTCAGACATGGATCATATTTCCTATGATGCAAAGGAAGACGGGCTTCGCGTGACGGTGATCGCGGAGGATGGAAGCGTCGAGTACGACAGCAATGCCAACGCCAGTGACATGGATAACCACGAGAAACGTCCGGAGATTGAGGCGGCGATCGAGAGCGGAGAGGGAAGCACGATCCGCAGATCCAGCACATTGGAGCGCAGCATGTTTTATTATGCGGTGCGTCTGGATAATGGAAATGTCCTGCGCGTGGCAAAGGAATCGGATAATGTGCTTAGCATTATGTCGTCTACATTCCCATTATTGCTCGGTCTGGCGGTCGTACTGTTCGCGGTGGGCGCACTGTTTTCCCATCTTTTGACCAAAAGTATCGTGGCACCGGTGGAACAGATGGCAAACGATATGGATCATCTTGAGTCGATCCGGGTCTACAAAGAGTTGCGTCCGTTCATCACCACAATCCAGAAGCAGCACGAAGATATCCGGAAAAACGCGGATATGCGGCAGGAGTTTACGGCGAATGTATCGCATGAGTTAAAAACGCCGCTCACATCGATTTCCGGGTATTCCGAGCTGATCGAGAGCGGAATGGCAACGGATGAGGATGTTGTCCGCTTTGCAGGCGAGATTCACCAGAACGCGAACCGGCTTCTGACACTGATCAATGATATCATCCGTTTATCCGAGTTAGACGTATCTACGCAGGAAGTGGTATATGAACAGCTGGATCTCTATGCGATGGCAGAAAAGTGTGTGGATATGCTTCAGGTCAACGCGGAAAACCATGATGTGACATTGCAGCTGTCCGGAAAGAGCGCGTATGTAAACGCAAACCGGGAAATGATGAATGAGTTGTTATACAATCTGTGCGATAACGCGATCCGTTACAATAAAAAGGGCGGAAGAGTGGATGTCTCGGTGGAGGAGACGGACACAGAGGTCGTTCTGTCGGTGAAGGATACCGGGATCGGAATCTCAAAAGAGCATCAGGAGCGTATCTTTGAGCGCTTTTACCGGGTAGACCGGAGCCGTTCCAAGTTGACCGGAGGAACGGGACTGGGGCTTGCGATCGTAAAACATATTGTGGCACAGCATCACGCAAATCTGGAACTTGAGAGCGAGAAAGATGCCGGAACACAGATCCGGGTACGGTTTCTTAAATAAATGTGAAATTTTGGAGGATGTGCAGTCTGCTTATGGACAGCACATCCTTTTTCGCTTATATTATAAAGGACGGAAAAAATGTGTCAGATATGAGGGAGGCATTATGAAAAAGAAGAGAATGTTTGCGGCAGGAATGCTTGCGATTATGATAGCACTGACCGCCGGATGTGGAAGCGCGCATGGCGGACAGACCAATGGAAAAGAAACAATATCGTCCACGCAGAAAACGGCGGGGACAGAGGTAAAGGATGGCGTGAAAAACGAATTGCAGCACTCTGCGCCATACAATTATCTGGCGATCGGAAATTCGGTCACGCACTGGGATGGAAAGCCGGAGGAGAGAAACAAGATCTGGTGGAGTGATTACGGCATGGCGGCGGACCGGCCGGAGAACGATTATGTGCATCTGGTGGCAGCGCATCTCAGTGAAAAAAGAAATCATGTGGAGTTTCAGTCGGTCTGCTTTCAGGACTGGGAGACCAACGAGGCAGGAGACCGGGACGGCTATCTGAAAGATCTGGATGATGTGCTCAGTGAAGATCTTGATCTGATCACGGTACAGCTGGGCGAGAACATTACAGAAGATACGCCGGTGACCGTAAAAGATTACACCAATCTGATCGATTATCTGAAAAAAGAGGCACCGGACGCGAAGATCATATTTTTAGGACAGATCCTGTGGAACAATGATGAGGTGCAAAGCATCAAGCAGCAGGCGGCGGCAGAGTACGGGATCCCGTTTATCAATCTGGATGATGTGCGCACCGGTGCGCAGTATCAGGCAGGCATGGGAACACAGGTACTTGGGGATGACGGAGAACTGCATGTGATCAACAATGAGGTTGTGGCAGCGCATCCGAATAACAGCGGGATGCAGGTGATCGCGGACCGGATCGATCAGACAGTGGATACCTGGCTGAATTAGAAAAAGAGGAAAAGTATGTCGTTACAGTTTATTTTGGGAAATTCGGGAAGCGGAAAATCGTCTTTCCTGTATCAGAAAGTGATCGAGGAGTCCATGGCGCATCCGATGGAAAGTTACCTGATCCTGGTTCCGGAGCAGTTTACCATGCAGACACAAAAGGAGTTAGTCAGTCTGCATCCAAAGCATGCGATCATGAATATCGATGTCCTCAGTTTTAACCGTCTGGCGTTTCGTGTGTTTGACGAACTTGGAAAAACAGATTTTGTCGTGCTTGAGGAGACCGGAAAAAATCTGGTCTTACGGAAAGTCGCGGGAGAAAAAAAGAAGGAGCTGCCGGTACTTGGTGCCAACTTAAAAAAGATGGGCTATATCAGTGAGGTAAAGTCACTGTTGTCCGAGTTCATGCAGTACAATGTCACCCCGGAAATGTTGGAAGAACTGACCGGAGAAGGAAAGACATCTTCTTTTTCCTATAAGATGCGTGATGTGCTTACCATGTACCGTGGCTTTCTGGATTATGTGGAAGGCACTTATATTACAGCGGAGGAAATATTGGATCTTCTGGCGGAGCTTGCGGATGATTCCGCTCTTTTACGTGGCAGTACGCTGGTATTTGACGGTTTCACTGGCTTTACCCCGAATCAGAACAAGCTGCTTACGGTGTTATTTCCACTGGTCAAAGATGTCCTTGTGACAGTCTCCATGGATGAGCGGGAGGATTTTTACGCGAAACCGCAGATGCAGGATCTGTTTTACATGAGCCGGAAGATGATAAGAAGCCTGATGGAGATCGCAAGGGAAACCGGTGTCTGTGTCAAAGAGCCGGTCGTTTTGGGCGGCGGAGAAAGCAAGCGCTACAAAAACGCACCTGCGCTTTATCATTTGGAGCAGAATCTGTTCCGCAGAAAACAGACAGCCTATGAGAAAGAGCAGGATGCCATCCGCGTTTTCGCACTACATGACGCACGGGAGGAACTGTGTTTTGCGGCGGGAGAGATCAGACGTCTGGTGCGGGAAGAACACTACCGCTACCGGGATTTCGCGATCGTATCCGGGGATGACGCGACCTATGGAAACTATGCGCCGCAGATCTTTGCGGAGTACGGGATACCGGTGTTTATGGATAATAAGAAAAACATCCTGTTTCATCCGTTTCCGGAGTTTATCCGGGCGGTGCTTGAGATCATAGAGCAGGATTTTTCCTATGAAAGTGTTTTCCGCTATTTCCGCACGGCGCTGACCGGGCTTGCGACAGAAAAAGTAGATCTTTTGGAAAATTATGTGCTTGCGACAGGAGTGCGTGGACATGCCGGCTGGGAGAAAAAGTGGGTGCGTCTGCCGAAAAACTGGGAGAAAGCGGTTTTAGAAGAAGTAAACGGCATGCGGGAGGTCTTTTTTGCGGACATCGAACCGTTATATCAGGTTTTCCGGGATCCGGCAGCGGATCTGCGGCAAAAGACCGTGGCACTTTATGAGTTTATCCGGGCGCATGAGATCGCGCAGAAGATGACTGCATACAAAAAGACATTTGAGGAAAACGGGGATGCCGCAACGGCGAAGGAGTATGAGCAGATTTACGGGATCGTCATGGATCTGTTGGAAAAGATGGTAGATCTCCTGGGAGAGGAACGTCTTTCCGTGCGTGAGTACCGGGAGATCCTGGATGCCGGATTTGAGGCGGCGAATGTCGGTGTGATCCCTCCGGGGTATGATCGTGTGGTCATCGGAGATATTGAGAGAACCAGACTGGAGCATATCCGTGTCCTGTTTTTTGTCGGAGTCAATGACGGTGTGATCCCGAAGGCGGATAACCACGGCGGGATCATTTCGGAGCTGGAGCGGGAAAGGCTGTTCGCGGAGCACATCGAACTTGCGCCGACAGCCAGAGAACGGGCGTTTATCCAGAAATTTTATCTGTATCTGAATATGACAAAACCATCCGAAAAACTGTATATCACCTATGCGAAGGTCAATATGGACGGGAAAGCACAGCGGCGTTCCTATCTGGTTGGGACGGTCAGCAAGCTGTTCCCCAAGCTTGCGGTGGAGGAGATAAAAAATGTATCCGATCTGCGGCTCGTGACGCCGGAGAGCAGTCTGAAGATCTTTCTGGACGGGCTTTCCGGTGTACGGGAAGGCACGATGGAGGAAGAGTGGAAAGCACTTTACGCATGGTATGCATCGAAGGAGAAGTGGGCAGGAAGAGTAGAAAAACTGCTGGACGCTGCCTTTTACTGTCATGCCAGCGAGCGGCTGACCAAAGACGCGGCAAGTGCGCTTTACGGAGCGGTTCTTACAAACAGCGTGACCAGACTGGAGCGTTTTGCGTCCTGTGCGTTTTCCCATTTTTTGAGTTACGGACTGGGACTCACGGAACGCGAGATCAGTGAATTTACGCCGCCGGATCTTGGAAATATACTGCATCAGGCGCTGGAAACCTATTCAAAAGCACTGGAAAAAAGCGAGTATGACTGGTTTAGCGTTCCCGATGCAGAGATGGAGCGGATGGCAGGACAGGCGCTTGAGGACGCGGTGGCAGCCATGCGAAACACCTCGCTTTACGATACCGCGAGGGATGCGTATATGGTAGAGCGGATGCGTGCGCTTTTGAACCGTACGGTAAAAACGATCACTGAGCAGATCAAACGAGGCAGCTTTCTGCCGGAAAATTATGAGGTCTCCTTTTCGTTTACCGAGGATCTGGACGCGGTCAATTTCGCGCTTGGCGAGAAGGAAAAGATGCGCTTAAAGGGCAGGATTGACCGGATGGATCTCTGGAAAAATGAGGATGATATCTATGTAAAGATCGTGGATTACAAATCAGGAGGAAGCACGCAGTTTGAGCTTCTGTCGATCTATCACGGACTTCAGCTGCAGTTAGTCGTGTATTTGAATGCGGGGCTGGAGCTGATACAGAAACGTTATCCGGGCAAAAAGGTGCTTCCGGGCGGGATCTTTTATTATCATATGGATGATCCGTATATTGATGTGTCAGAGGAACGATCGGAGGAGGAGATCTTTGAGGAGATCCTCGGAAAATTAAAGATGGACGGACTGGTCAACGCAAAGACCGAAGTGATCGATGCCATGGACCGGGATCTTACCGGGACATCGGTTGTCCTGCCGGTCGGAAGAAAAAAAGACGGTTCCTTAAAAGCAGGTTCCCATGCGGTGGGACAGGAGGAGTTTGGAGAACTGTCTGCGTTTGTGCATCATAAGATCGCGGAGCTCGGTACGGACATTCTCGCGGGAAACATTGATGCGGCGCCATACCGGCTGGACAAAAAGGAAGCCTGCGCGTTCTGTCCATACCATGGAGTGTGCGGATTCGATGAAAAAATGCCGGGATTTTCGTACCGCAATCTGAAAAAATTTGATTCCGATGAGGAGATCTTTGCGCAGATGAGGAAGGAGGAGTTTCATGGGCATGACGTGGACGGAGAGCCAGAAAAAGGTCATTGACCGAAGAGAGCGGAATATTCTGGTATCTGCGGCGGCAGGATCCGGAAAAACGGCGGTTCTGGTAGAACGTATCATACAAAAGATCACGCAGGATAAAGTGGATATCGACAAACTGCTCATTGTAACTTTTACCAATGCGGCGGCTGCCGAGATGCGGGAACGTATCCGGGACGCGATCGAAAAAAAGCTGGAAGAAGAACCGGAGGATACTCATTTACAGCGCCAGTTTACGCTGGTACACAATGCGCAGATCACAACGATTGACAGTTTTTGCCTGTATGTGATCCGTAACTACTTCTATAAGATCGACCTGGAACCGAATTTCAGGGTAGCAGACGAAGGGGAACTGTCACTTTTGCGGTCCGATGTTTTGGGCAAGCTGTTAGAAGCACATTATGCGGCGGGGGAAGAAGCGTTTCTTTCTTTTGTGGCAGGGTACGGAAGTGCCAAAAGCGATCAGGCGATCCAGGATATGATCTTAAAGATGTATACCTACGCGCAGAGTTATCCGTGGCCGGATGAGTGGCTCGTTTCCTGTGGACAGGCGTATGATCTTAAAGAGGAAGCGGATATGGAGCAGGCGGACTGGATGAAACAGTTTCTGGACTCGCTTGTGACTGCGGTATCAGACTGTGGATCGCAGATGCGGGAGGCACTTAACGTATGTGAGGAGCCGGATGGGCCTTATATGTATGCGGATGCGTTAAAAGAGGACATCCGGCGGCTGGACGCGATCAGAGAATCCGGGAGCTATGCACGGTTCGGGGAGGAGATAAACGCGTACGCGAAGGCATTTCCAAAGCTTGCGGCGGCACGGAAATTTGAGGGAAGCGTTGAAAAAAAAGAGCTCGTGCAGAATATCCGGAACGCAATGAAAAAAGAGATCAAGGATATGCGCGACAAATTCTTTTTTAAGGAGCCGGAGGAGATCTTCCTCGATATGAAAAAGACGGCACCCGCAGTAAAGATGCTGGTCGCACTCACTGAGGAATTCGCATCATGCTTCGCGGCGGAGAAAAAGAGAAAGAATCTGGTAGATTTCTCGGACATGGAACATTTTGCGTTAAAGATCCTGGTGGATCAGACAACCAAAGAGCCGACGGAGACTGCGGATGAGTTCGCGGCGCTGTTTGATGAGATCATGATCGATGAGTATCAGGACAGTAACTATGTGCAGGAGACACTGCTTCGCGCGGTCTCAAAAGAACGGTTTGGACAGAATAACCTTTTTATGGTGGGGGATGTAAAGCAGAGTATTTATCGTTTCCGCCTGGCGAGACCGGAGCTTTTCATGGAAAAATTCGACACCTATGCCGCAGGAACGCCGGGATGTGAGCGCATCGATCTGCAAAAGAACTTCCGAAGCAGAGATGAAGTGCTTTCCGGGGTCAATGATATTTTTTATAAGATCATGTGCAGAGACCTTGGAAATGTGGTGTATGACGAAAACGCGGCGCTTTATCCGGGAGCGGATTATCCAGAAGATATGGATCCTGCAATGTTTGCGATGGAAGTACTTGTGGCGGATGAGAGTGGTGCGGAGGAGATGGAACGCGTGGAACTTGAAGCGCGTATGATCGCGTCGCGCATCCATGAAATGCGAAAAGAAGGCCAGACGGTGACGGATAAGGAAAGCGGGGAGCTCCGTCCGATGGAGTACCGCGATATTGTCATCCTGCTGCGCAGTGTTTCCGGGATGGCGGATACCTTTGTAAAGGTTCTGTTAGAGGAAGGGATCCCTGCGTTTACCACATCGCGCACCGGTTATTTTTCTACGGTGGAGATCCAGACCGTCTTAAATATGCTGCGCGTGATCGACAATCCGATGCAGGATATTCCGCTTGCAGCGGTGCTCTATTCACCAGTCGGCGGCTTTTCGGGAGAAGACCTTGCAAAGATAAGGGCAGTTTCCGGGGAGAAGACCTTTTATGAGAGCATACTGACGTATGATACGATGCCGGAAGAGGAAACAGATCAAAAACTGCGGGAGCGGCTGCGCGGTTTCCTTGCAAAACTGGAGGCTTTCCGGAAAAGAGTGCCGTATACACCGGTGCATGAACTGATCACCGAACTGCTTGAGGAAACCGGTTATCTTTCCTATATTACCGCACTGCCGGCGGGAGAGCAGAAGTGCGCGAATGTGCAGATGCTGATCGAGCAGGCGATCCATTATGAGGATACGAGCTATAAAGGTCTGTTCCATTTCGTCCGCTATATCGAAAAACTACGCAAATATGATGTGGACTACGGTGAGGCGGATATCATCAATGAAAATGAGAATGCGGTGCGGATCATGAGTATCCATAAGAGCAAAGGCCTGGAATTTCCGGTGGTATTTGCGGCAGGCATGGGTAAGACGTTCAACACGCAGGACACAAGGAGCAGGCTGATTCTGCATCCTGAGCTTGGGATCGGCTTGGACTGTATGGATACCGTGCGCCGGACAAAGACACCGACACTGTTAAAGCGCACATTGGCAAGACAGACGGAGGAGGAAAACCTCGGAGAGGAGCTGCGTGTTCTTTATGTGGCACTCACCCGTGCGAAGGAGAAACTGATCCTCTGCGGCTGTCTGAAGGATGTGGAGAAGAAATTCGGGGAATACAGACAGAATGCGGATACGGAACATCCGGTAAGTTTTCTTGCGCGCAGCAGTGCGCACTGCTATTTTGACTGGGTGCTCCCGGCGCTGTATTCCTATCCTGAGAAATATGAAATACGCGTGTTCGGGGAGACGGACGCGCGCGCGGGACACCTGAAGGAGGCGGTACGGACCCTGCTCACGAAAGAGCAGGTCAAAAGAGCGGTTCAAACGGCAGATAAAGAGCTGTTAGAAAAGATCGAAGAACGGCTGTCGTTTGCTTATCCGTTTGAGGCGGAAAAAGATATTAAGACCAAAGTGTCCGTGTCGGAGATCAAGCATCAGCGGATGCAGTTTGAACCGGAGGAAATGGAGACGGTGCAATGGTATGCCGAAGAGGAGACCGAGGAGATTGTACCGGATTTTATTGAAAAGAGAGACCGGGTAAACCGTGGGGCGCTGCGCGGAAGCGCGATGCATCTGGTCATGCAGTGTTTGCCGTTTGCCGGTTCGCCGTCTGACGGGAACAGAAAGCAGATGTACGCATGGATCGCGGAAGAACTGGAAAAGCTGAAAAAGGCGGGAAGACTGGATGAGACGATGTATGAGCTGGTGCGTATCCCGATGATCGTGGATTTCTTCGCATCCTCGCTTGGAAAGCGGATGGTACAGGCGGATCAGCGGGAAGAACTGCGGAAGGAAAAGGCGTTTGTGCTTGGTATCCCGGCGGGAGAGATCTGGGATTGCGACAGCAGGGAACTGGTTCTGGTGCAGGGAATCGTGGACGCGTTCTTCTATGAGGACGGAGATATCATCTTGATGGATTATAAGACTGATTCGGTAGAAAAGCCAGAACAGCTGCTCCAGAGATACCAGGCGCAGCTGGATCTCTATGCGAGAGCACTGGAGGAGGCCACCGGGAAAAAGATCCGTGAGAAGATCATCTACTCGTTCCATTTAAAAAAAGAGATCATTTTGCCATAAGAAGAAGGAGAAAAGAGATACATGAAGATCATACTTGCGAGTGCGTCACCGAGACGCAGGGAGTTATTGGATCAGATCGGAGTCTGCTTTGCCGTGCAGCCGGCATGTGGTGAGGAAAAGATCACAAGCGCTGATCCGAAAAAAGTAGTGGAGGAGCTTTCCGCGCAGAAAGCGGCGGAAGTGGCAGACACACAAAAAGAGGGCGACTGGCTTGTGATCGGCGCGGATACGGTCGTTTCCTGTAAGGGACAGATCCTCGGGAAACCGGGGAGCGAGGAGAACGCGTTTCGCATGCTGGCCATGCTCGAGGGAAATACGCATGAGGTGTATACCGGCGTGACCCTGTGCTGGTCGTGTGCCGGGAAAAAGGAGAAGCTTACCTTTGCGGAGAAAACAGAGGTTACCATGTATCCGATGACGGAAACAGAGATCCTGGCGTATATCCGGACAGGAGAACCGATGGATAAGGCAGGCGCGTATGGGATACAGGGAAAATGCGCTGCTTTTATAAAGGAAATATCCGGGGATTACAACAATGTGGTAGGACTTCCGGTTGCCCGTATCTACCAGGAATTACTGCAAAATGGCATTGATATTTTGCACGTTTCATAATATGATATAATCGTTGTGTAAAACGCGAAAACAAGGAAAAGGAGAGATCATATGAAATTTGATAAAGCATGTCTCACTTATTTTCTGGAACATCAAAATCAGCTGTTTCCCGATGAAGTGGCAGAGACCATGGAAGAGGCTGATGCGTTCTTAGAGGGCTGCATGGCAGTGGTCTGTAAAAACAAGAATGAAGTGAAAAAATATTTTGAAGAGAGCGGAGCGGATATCGCCGGCATGAGCCAGGATGAGATTTTAAGCGCGCAGGAAGTTTTTGCGATCGGTGACGGAAGATACCTGATCGTAGAAGCATAACGGGCAATGCAGAGCGGAAAAGAGGAATAAAATTGAATCAATATGATGTGATAATTATAGGTGCAGGTCCTTCCGGGATCTTCTGCGCTTATGAGCTGATACATAAAAGACCGGAGATGAAGGTGCTGATCATTGAGAAAGGACGCAGAATAGAAAACAGACAATGTCCAAAGCGTAAGACAAAGGTCTGTGTGGGATGCAAGCCATGTTCGATCACGACCGGATTTGCCGGCGCGGGCGCTTTTTCCGATGGAAAGCTGTCCCTTTCCCCGGATGTCGGCGGAAATCTGCCGGATATCTTAGGATACGATGAAACGGTAAAGCTGATTCACGAATCGGATGAAATCTATCTCAAATTTGGCGCTGACACGAATATTTACGGTGTGGACAAGGAAAAAGAGATCCGTGAGATCCGCAGAAAAGCGATCAATGCCAATTTAAAGCTGATCGAATGTCCGATCCGCCATCTGGGTACGGAGGAAGGATACAAGATCTACGCGAGACTCCAGAAAGATCTGCTGGATCATGGTGTGGAGATCCTCTTTGATACGATGATCGAGGATATCCTGATCGAGGAGAAACAGGCAAAAGGTGTTGTGACAGAAAAAGGAGAGACGTATTTCGCGGATGAGATCGTTTCTGCGGTCGGCCGCGAGGGTGCGGACTGGTTCAGCCACATCTGTAAACAGCACGGCATAGAGACGGAAGTCGGCACGGTGGATATCGGTGTCCGCGTCGAAGTCCGCGATGAAGTCATGGACTTTTTAAATAAAAACCTGTATGAGGCAAAACTCGTCTACCACACACCGACCTTTGATGATAAAGTGCGGACCTTCTGTACGAATCCGTCCGGAGAAGTGGCGACAGAGTATTACGATGGCGGACTTGCGGTCGTAAACGGACACGCGTATAAATCCATGGATATGAAGACGAATAACACCAACTTTGCACTGCTCGTATCCAAAAATTTTACGAAGCCGTTTAAGACACCGATCGAATATGGCAAGCAGATCGCGCAGCTTTCCAATATGCTGTGTGACGGCAAGATCATGGTACAGACGTTTGGAGATTTCAGACGTGGAAGAAGGACGACGGAGGAGCGCCTCTGCAGGAACAATCTGATCCCTACCTTAAAGGACGCAGTGCCGGGAGATCTCTCGTTAGTACTGCCACACCGTATCATGGTGGATATTGCGGAGATGATCGAGGCACTGGATAAGGTGACACCTGGTATTGCCAGCGATGAGACGCTGTTATATGGTGTGGAGGTCAAATTCTACTCCAATAAAGTTGTGGTGAACAGGGAATTTGAGACAAATGTAAAGGGACTGCGTGCCATGGGAGACGGTGCATCAGTTACCAGAGGACTGCAGCAGGCATCAGCAAACGGACTGAGCGTTGCGAGAAGTATCATAAACAAGTCTAAGGCAGAATAAGGAAAATTTGGGATAAACAACATGAAAATACGAACGAAGAAACTAATGTTGATACCGGTGCTTTGCGCATCGCTGTTATGCGGCGGATGTGAGGTCGCCGGACGAAAGGTCATATTTACGACAGGGCTCGGCAATAAGGATGTGTTCCGGATCGGAGAGACCGTATGCACCCTGCCGGAGGCCAAGGTGTATCTGTGTAATTATCAGAACATTTATGGATCGGTATATGGACTGAACCTCTGGGAACAGGCATCCAGCAAGAAACAGCTGGATTCGTATGTGAAGGAGATGACGATTTCCGAGCTGGCGCGTATCACCTGCATGGATCAGCTCGCAGAAGAGCAGGATATATCGCTCAGCGAGGAGGAGCAGAGGAAAGCGGCGGAGGCAGCGAAAGCGTACTTTTCTTCCTTAAGTAAGGATGAGATTGCCTATATGGATGTGACGGAAGAGACGATTGAGACGCTGTATCAAAATTATGCGCTGGCGGATAAGCTTTACGCGACATTGACAGAGGGCGTGAACGAAGAAGTCAGTGATGATGAAGCGCGGATCATACATGCGATGCAGATCGTAGTAAAAGACAAAGAAAACGCGGATGCCGTTACCGCGCGGCTGGCGGCAGGTGAGGATTTTACTTCGCTTGCGAGTGATTACAATGAAGGGCAGGATATTGAGGTGACGTTCGGACGCGGAGATGTGCCGGAAGAGGTAGAAAAAGTGGCATTCTCGATGGAGGACGGCGAGGTATCCTCCTGTATTGAGACCGACCAGGGCTATTATTTTATCAAATGTGTAAACAAATATGATGAGGAGCTGACGCAGGAAAACAAGGTTAAGATCGCGCAGGAGCGTGAGAAGACAGCGTTTAATGATGCGTATGACGCGTTTGTGAAAGAGCAGGATTCCATGTTGAATGAAAAACTCTGGGATGAAACAAAGATCGTGACGGATGGATCGATCACAACAAACAGTTTTTTTGCTGTCTACGCACAGTACTGTAAATAAAAAGAAAAGGAAAAGAGCCGGTCAGGCGCTTTTCCTTTTCTTTTTGATTGCTTGATATTATTTTGCAAGCAGCATCATGATCTGGTTGCTCCGTGCAACAAATTTGGTCATTGCATCCGGTGAGAGCGGATGATTGCTTAAAACAGCGAGATCATAGAGCTGTTCACAGAACATCGGAACATGTTCCGAATCTTTGTGCTCCAAGATGTATTTTACAAGGTCGTTTCCGGTGTTTAAGGTGAGTGTCGCGTCAGCGGCAAACATGGAAGCGTCCATACCGCCCATACCACCGGCAGCGTACATTTTCATCATATCCTGCATACGTCTTCCCTCCTCAGAGAGTGTGAGGATAGAGGAGATATCAGCGTTTTTCAGCTTCTCAACCTTGATATTTAACTTGTCATTGCCAAGTGCCTTGTGGAAAGTCTCAGTCAGGCTGTCAGCAGCAGCTTTTAAATCCTCTTCCGGGACATCTTCCTTTAAGGATTCGGTTACGTCCGCATCGATACGCATGAACTTATACTGGTCATTTCTGCGTTCAAGCTGGGAGATGAAAGAAGTATCAATGTTGTGGTTTAAGATCACCGCATCCATGTTCTGCTCTTTGAAGAGTTTGATGTACTGTCCCTGCTGTGCCTCATCCGTGACATAGTAGACAACTTTGCGTTCATCTTTTTCTTCTGCGGCATCCGCTGCCTTGTCATCGGAAGAAGCAGTATCTGAAGCGGCATCTGTATTTTCGTCTGCGTTCTTTTCTTCTTCCTTCTTTAATAATTCCGGAAGTGTGAGATATTTGTGATCCAGGTTCTTAAAGAGGATCGCGTCGTTCATCTTATCGCAGAACTTTTCGTCTTTTAAGCAGCCGAATTTGATGAACGGGCTGATGTCATCCCAGTATTTCTCGTAGGATTCCTTGTCAGTCTTGCACATGCCGGTCAGCTTGTCAGCAACTTTCTTGGTGATGTAATCGGAGATCTTCTTTACAAAGCCATCGTTCTGCAGCGCGCTTCTCGATACATTGAGCGGAAGATCCGGGCAGTCGATCACACCTTTTAAGAGCATCAGGAATTCCGGAATGACTTCCTTGATATTGTCTGCGATAAATACCTGATTGTTGTACAGCTTGATGGTTCCTTCAATGGAATCGTACTCGGTATTGATCTTAGGGAAGTACAAAATACCTTTCAGATTGAACGGATAGTCCATGTTGAGGTGGATCCAGAATAACGGCTCCTTGTAATCCATAAATACCTTGCGGTAGAATGCTTTGTATTCCTCATCGGTACAGTCCTTTGGATTTTTGGTCCACAGCGGATTGGTATCATTGAGCGGAACCGGACGTTTTAAAATCTTTAATTTCTCGGTGCGCGGAGAAACTTCAACGACTTCTTTTTCTCCGTTCTCATTTTCTTTTTCTTCGGTTTTTGCTTCTTCCACAACAGTCTCAATGACAGTATCGGTATCAAGCTTGTCTGCCGGGTCGATCGTCTCATATTCCGGTTCGGCATTTGCCTTGGTCAGATAGATTTCGGTCGGCATGAAAGAGCAGTACTTTTCAATGATCTCTCTTGCACGGTATTCGTTGGCAAATTCCAGACAGTCTTCGTTTAAGAAGAGTGTGATCTCGGTACCAACGGTGTCTTTGGTGCCGTCTGTGATATCGTAATCGGAACCGCCGTCGCAGGTCCAGTGAACCGGAGTGGAACCTTCTTTATAAGATAAGGTGTCGATGGAAACTTCATCCGCTACCATAAAAGCAGAGTAGAAGCCAAGTCCGAAATGACCGATGATCTGATCGTCATTTGCCTTGTCCTTGTATTTTTCGATGAAGTCAGTAGCACCGGAAAATGCGATCTGACAGATATATTCTTCGACTTCGTCCGCGGTCATACCAAGACCGTTATCGATGAATTTCAAAGTCTTTGCATCCGGATCTACGATAACCTCGATCTTTGGTCTGTAATCCTTCGGAAGCTCGTATTCACCCATCATTTCAAGCTTTTTCAATTTGGTAATGGCGTCACAGCCGTTACTGATCAGCTCGCGGTAGAAAATGTCATGGTCGGAATAGAGCCATTTCTTGATGATCGGAAAAAGATTATCGCTGTCGATTGAAAGACTTCCATGTTTGTTACTCATAAATACAACACTCCTTTATAAATCATGATCGGATGACGGAAACCCGTCTCGTATACAAAAGATAAGTTAAAATCTACAAGTAAAATATTATAACTCGTCTGCGCAAAAGTCAATAGAAAATTAGCACTCTTTCAAAATGAGTGCTAATAAAAATGGAGAACCCCAGATAAAATAAGGGATTCTCCATTTATTAAATTCTTATAAACTCATAAGGTGCGGATCAGACCTATGCTTCCTTTGAGAGATTTTTGTTCGCGGTGGAAAGCATCAGCTTGATTCGGTTGAGCTGGTTTACTTCGCTGGCACCCGGGTCATAATCGATCGCAACGATGTTGGACAGCGGATACTCGTGGCGCAGCTTCTTAATAACACCTTTTCCTACGATATGGTTCGGCAGGCAGGCAAATGGCTGCGTACAAACGATGTTGTTCGTTCCGGTGTGGATCAGCTCTAACATCTCGCCGGTGAGGAACCATCCTTCGCCGGTCTGGTTTCCGTGGGAAACGATCTCGTTCGCGTATTTCGCGAGTGTTTCAATGTGCGCAGGCGGATCAAAGTGTTTGCTCTTTTCAAATTCGTCTCTGGCAGCGCTTCTTAACCATTCAAAGAACTTGATGCCCATGTTGGATGTAAACTGCGATTTGCGGCTCATGCCCAGGTTTTCTGCCTTGAAATTCTGGTTGTAGAAGCAGTAGAGCAGGAAGTCTGTAAGATCCGGTACAACAGCCTCAGCACCTTCCGCCTCTAAGAGGTCAACCAGATAATTGTTTGCGGCAGGAAGGAATTTTACCAGGATCTCGCCGACGACACCGACGCGCGGCTTTTTGATGTCGAGCATCGGCAGATTGTCAAAGTCGCGGATGATATCGCGGCACATCTGCTTATATTTCTTGTGTGACAGGATCTTATCCTGTGTGACAAAGGCAATGACCTTTTTCTTCCATTTCTCATGCATGGCATTGGCGGAACCCTTTACTGCCTCGTACGGTCTGGTGCGGTACAGACAGCGCATAAAGATGTCGCCGAATTCCAGCGCGTAAAGACCATGCTGGATCAGAGCCGGAGTAAATTTAAAGCCGGGGTTCTTTTCCAGTCCGCTTAAATTGATGGAAATGACCGGAATATCCGGGTAACCGGCTTTTTCCAGCGCACGGCGGATAAAACCGATGTAATTGCTGGCACGGCATCCGCCACCGGTCTGGGAAATAAGGACAGCCGTCTTTGTCATGTCATACTTGCCGGACATGACGGCATCCATGATCTGGCCTACGACCATCAGGGACGGATAGCAGGCATCGTTATTTACGAATTTCAGTCCTGCGTTGATCGCCGTCCGGTTGTCATTGTCAAGAACGACCAGATTGTAACCGGCAGCGCGGAAAGCCGGCTGTAGCAGCTCAAAATGGATCGGAGACATCTGCGGGCAGAGGATCGTATAATCTTTGCGCATTTCCTTGGTAAAGACGGTCCGGTTGTAGTTTGCCGGAACGATCTTGCGGTTTTTGTCTGTATTACGCATTTCACGCACGCGGATCGCGGCGAGTAAGGAGCGTACACGGATACGCGCGGCACCGAGATTGTTTACCTCATCGATCTTTAAGCAGGTGTAGATCTTGCCGGATTTGGTCAAAATGTCGCTCACACAGTCCGTTGTTACGGCGTCGAGACCGCAGCCGAAAGAGTTTAACTGGATCAGATCCAGGTTGTCGGTCGTCTTTACATAGTTGGCAGCGGCGTAGAGTCTTGAGTGGTACATCCACTGATCCATAACGATAAGCGGACGTTCCACTTTTGCCAGATGCGCAACGGAATCCTCGGTCAGCACTGCAAGACCGTAGGAGTTGATCAGTTCCGGGATACCGTGGTTGATCTCCGGGTCCACATGGTAAGGACGTCCGGCGAGGACGATACCGCGTTTGCCGGTCTTCTTTAAGTAGGCGATGACTTCTTCGCCCTTTTTCTTCATTTCCTCTCTGGTATTGGAAAGTTCCTGCCATGCGGCATCCGCGGCAGCGTGCACTTCCGATGCCGGAATGTCAAATTCCTCTTTAAAGATCTCTTCGAGACGTTTGGAGAGAACCTTTTTATTTGTGAAAGACATAAACGGATTTAAGAACCGCACCTGTCCGGATGTGATCTCGTCCACGTTATTTTTGATGTTTTCCGCGTAGGAGGTTACGATCGGGCAGTTGTAGTGGTTGTTGGAATCCGGAAATTCGTTCCGCTCATATGGAATACACGGATAAAAAATGCAGTCAATCCCCTGATGGATCAGCCAGGAAACGTGGCCGTGCGCCAGTTTCGCCGGATAACATTCCGATTCACTCGGGATCGATTCGATGCCAAGCTCGTAAATGGAACGTGTGGACTGCGGGGAGAGCACTACCTTAAATTTCAGGGCTTTAAAGAAGGTAGCCCAGAACGGGTAGTTTTCGTACATATTTAATACTCTCGGGATACCGATGGCTCCACGCACCGCTTCCGCATCGGAGAGCGGTTCATAGTCAAAGATCCGTTTGTTTTTGTATTCAAACAGGTTCGGGATATTTTCGCTGCTCTTTGCCTTGCCCAGTCCGCGTTCACAGCGGTTACCGGTAATATAGCGGCGGTTGCCCGAAAACAGGTTGATCGTTAAAAGACAGTGGTTCGTACATCCCTGGCAGCGGGTTAGCTTTGTATCAAAGGTCAGCTTGTTGATATCATTGATGCCAAGCATAGTGGAAGTATAGTCTTTGGTGTGACGTTCTCTGGCGATCAAAGCGGCACCGAACGCACCCATGATACCTGCAATATCCGGTCTGGTTGCCTTGCAGCCGGAAATCTTTTCAAAGCTGCGCAAAACAGCATCATTATAGAAAGTACCACCCTGTACAACGATATTTTTTCCGAGTTCGCTCGGATCAGAAAGCTTGATAACCTTAAACAGTGCATTCTTGATGACGGAGTAGGCAAGTCCGGCGGAAATATCCGCAACGGAAGCGCCTTCCTTTTGCGCCTGTTTTACCTTGGAATTCATAAATACCGTACAGCGTGTTCCGAGATCGATCGGATTTTTCGCAAACAGGGCTTCCTTCGCGAAGTCCTGTACCGAGAAGTTAAGGGATTTTGCAAAGGTCTCGATGAAGGAGCCGCAGCCGGAGGAGCAGGCTTCGTTCAACTGGACGCTGTCTACGGTCTGATTCTTGATCTTGATGCATTTCATATCCTGACCACCGATGTCGAGGATACAGTCAACCTCCGGATCAAAGAATGCAGCGGCATAGTAGTGGGAAACGGTTTCAACCTCTCCCTCATCCAGCATTAAGGCAGCTTTGATCAGAGCCTCGCCGTAACCGGTAGAACAGGAGTGCACGATATGCGCGTCCGCAGGAAGAAGACGGTAGATCTCCTTGATCGAACGGATACAGGTCGCGAGCGGGCTTCCGTTGTTGTTGCTGTAAAAAGAGTAGAGTAGGGAGCCGTCCTCGCCTACCAGCGCGACTTTGGTCGTGGTAGAGCCGGCATCGATACCGAGATAACAGTCGCCCTTGTAGGACGCGATATCACCGGTCGTGACATGGTTGTTGCTATGACGGTCTAAAAATGCATCGTACTCTGCCTGATCTTTAAAGAGAGGCTCCATACGTTCCACTTCAAATTCCATATGAATGTCGGATGAGAGCTTTTCAAGAAGCTCGTCCGTTGTAGTCGTAACTTCGGATTTATAGTTTAAGGCAGATCCGATCGCAGCGAAAAGATGGGAATTTTCCGGTGTGATCGCATGCTCGTCATCCAGCTTTAATGTGCGGATGAAAGTGGCCTTTAATTCTGAGAGAAAGTGAAGTGGACCGCCGAGAAAAGCAACGTGTCCGCGGATCGGTTTTCCACAGGCAAGACCACTGATGGTCTGGTTGACGACAGCCTGGAAGATGGAAGCGGAGAGATCCTCTCTGGTCGCACCTTCGTTGATGAGCGGCTGGATATCTGTCTTCGCGAATACACCACAGCGTGCAGCGATCGGGTAGATCGCCTTGTAATTTTTGGCATACTCATTCAGACCAGGGGCATCGGTCTGTAAAAGGGAAGCCATCTGGTCAATAAAAGAGCCGGTACCACCGGCACAGATTCCATTCATACGCTGTTCTACGTTACCGCCTTCAAAATAGATGATCTTGGCATCCTCACCGCCAAGTTCGATGGCGACGTCCGTCTGCGGCGCATAGTGCTGCAGAGCGGTAGAAACAGAGATAACCTCCTGGACAAACGGGATACCCAGATGCTTTGCGAGGGTAAGTCCGCCGGAACCGGTGATCATCGGAGAGAGCGCGATATTGCCGAGGGTCTGGTGCATTTTTTCCACCAGTGACTTCAACGTCTCACGGATATTCGCGAAATGTCTCTCGTAATCTGAAAATAAAAGTTCATCTTTTTCATTTAAGACTGCAACTTTTACGGTAGTAGAACCAATGTCTATACCAAGCTTGTGCAAGTTATTGTTTTCCATAAATATCACCTGTTATTTCATATTATATGTATACATCACTGTAAATTGAACAAGGTACATTATACGACAGGAAAATACAAAAAACAACGAGGAAAAATTAATTTTAGAAATAGTTTATATTTTCCCTGATTTTCCGGTAAAAAGGGAACAAAATGCCCAAAACAGAATAAGATAAAGGGAAAGAAATCGGGAGTAAGGATCATGGATCAGGGAGCAAATATGGTGCATAACCGGTATATGACGGCGAACTGCACCGGAATCATTCACGTAGTAAAAGAAGGAGATACTTTATATAAAATCGGGAAAATGCATGGAGTCAGTGTCTCGGCACTCATGTATGCCAACCCTTATGTAAATATCTATAATCTGCAGGTGGGGGATGAACTCTGTGTTCCTGTATACAATATGTCATGGAACGGCGGAAAAGAACCACGGACCGGAGCAAATGCAGGACAGCCGCAGAACATGCAGAGCGGAGGAACTATGCAGCAGCCGCAGAACATGCAGAGCGGAGAAACTATGCAGCAGCCGCAGAACATGCAGGGAGGAGGGACTATGCAGCGACCGCAGTCCCGGGTGATGGCGGAAGAGGCGGTGGAAGAACAGGAGTCTCCGGAAATTATGCGTATGCAGGGAAGCAGACTGGAATATGAGATCCTGGATGACAGTGAATTGTAAAGAATTATAAAGTTTTTATGAAGAAACAGTGCATTCATTGACAAAAGTTTTCCCGAACCATATAATGAGAAAAAGGCTGGCAGTTGCTGCGGATGGCGGCAGCTGCTTTCTTAATCAAATCAAGAAAAATGGAGTGAGAAATATGGATTTTCTGAATAAAATGGAACGGAAGTTTGGCAGATACGCGATTCCGAACCTGATCATATATCTGATCGGAGCGTACTGCATCGGATTTTTCTTACAGTATTTAAGCCCGACGCTTTTGGGATATCTGAATATGCAGCCGTACTATGTACTGCACGGACAGATCTGGCGGATCATCACCTGGATCTTCCAGCCGACGGACAGCAATGTGTTTTTCCTGATCATCATGATGTTGTTTTATTTTCAGCTTGGCCGGGTATTGGAGAATACCTGGGGAACCTTCCGGTTTAATGTTTATATTTTCGGAGGCATTCTGCTGACCGTTGTCGGCAGTCTTCTCATGTACGGTGTGATCTATCTGATCTTCGGACAGGCATCCGCTTATATGGCAAGCAGCCTGATGGGCGGCATCATCAGCACGACTTACATCAATATGTCGATCTTTCTGGCATTTGCGGCAATGTATCCGGACATGCAGGTGATGTTATACTTTATCATTCCGATCAAGATGAAATGGATGGCATGGGTATATCTGGCGTTTATCGGCTATGATCTGATCCGTACCTTTGCCAGTATCCATGCGGTGCTTGGAACGGCAATGGCATGGTGGGTGACGATCATCATGTTAGTGACGATCCTCTTATCCCTGTTAAACTTCCTGATCTTTTATCTTTCTACCAAAAACCTGCAGCGTTACACGCCGCATGAGGTACACCGGCGCAGGGCATACCGGGCAAGTACCGGGGAGAGCAGACGCGGGGCAAAGATCTCGAAGCACAAATGCGCGATCTGCGGCAGAACAGAACTGGATGATCCGAATCTGGAGTTCCGTTTCTGTTCCAAATGTGAAGGAAATTACGAATATTGTCAGGATCATCTGTTTACGCATAAACATGTACACAGAAGTTAAAGGAGCAGATACAGGCAGTTCCCGGGCAGGGAGCTGCCTGTTTTGCTATAACGGCGGAAAAGCGGCAGAGGAAAGTGCATTCCGTCTCTGTTTACAGATGGCGCCCGGACTGATAAAATAGAGAGCAGGTAAAAAGAAAGAGAGAGGGAAGAACATGAAAAGAAAACAGGCAGGGATCTTACTTCTGATTACGGGAATGCTTATCGGCTGCGCGGGATGTGGACAGAAGACAGAGCCGGCAGCGGAAACGACAGAAGCGGTGATCCGGGAAACAGAAACCGGTGTGGAATTAGAAACGGAGACGGAGGCAGTGGAGATGCCGGAAGAAATGACGGAGGAGACCGCAGGCACTGAAATTCCGAAAGAAGCGGAAACAATGGAAAGTACGGAGACTCAGGGAAATCCGGCGGCAGAGGAGACAGAAGAGACTGAGACCCAGGCGGCGGAAGAACAGCCGCAGAGCGAGGAGACAGCGGACGCGCAGCAGAGTACCGCAGGAAAGCTGGTCGCGATCGATGCGGGACATCAGGCAAAGGGCAATAATGAAAAAGAGCCGGTCGGACCCGGGGCATCGGAGATGAAAGCAAAAGTCGCCGGTGGAACGACAGGGACGACCACAGGAATGACGGAGTATGAGCTGAATCTTGAAGTGGCATTAAAATTACAGACGGAGCTGGAAGGACGGGGCTATCGCGTTATCATGGTGCGCACGTCCAATGATGTAAACATCAGCAACAGCGAGCGTGCGGCAGTGGCAAACAATGCGGGAGCGGACGCGTTTGTGCGCATACACGCGAACGGTTCGGAAAACGCGGATGCGAACGGGGCGATGACGATCTGCCAGACATCCTCCAATCCGTACAATGCTTCCCTTTACACAAAAAGCAAAAGTCTTTCCTCCCATGTGCTGGATGCGCTGGTGGCATCGACCGGATGCAAAAAGGAGTATGTCTGGGAGACAGATTCGATGAGCGGGATCAACTGGTGCCAGGTTCCGGTTACGATCGTCGAGATGGGATATATGACCAATCCGGCAGAGGATACGCGTATGGCGACAGCGGATTATCAGGCGAAGATCGCGGCCGGGATCGCGAATGGAATAGACGCTTATTTCGCGGAAAATAATTAGAAGATTTTAGCAGTTATCAGTTGCTTTTCAAAATTATTTTCCTTATAATAAGAATATTGTGATAGAGTAAGTTTAGCAGGAGGAAGATACAATGGAAAACGAAACAGTTTCCAGAAATTTCATTGAACAGATCATTGATAAAGATTTAGAAGAGGGTCACTGTAAGACCGTTCATACTAGATTCCCGCCGGAGCCAAACGGCTACCTTCATATCGGACATGCGAAGTCTATCCTTTTGAATTACGGACTGGCGCAGGAATACGGCGGAAAATTTAACATGCGTTTTGACGATACGAATCCGACCAAGGAAAAAAACGAATTCGTGGAAGCAATCAAGGAAGATATCAAATGGCTCGGCGCGGACTGGGAGGACAGACTGTTTTTCGCATCCGATTATTTCGACCAGATGTACGAGTGCGCGGTAAAGCTGATCCGCAAGGGCAAGGCGTATGTGTCAGACCTGACTGCGGATGAGATCCGTGAGTACCGTGGTACACTGACAGAGCCTGGAAAAGAAGACCCGTCGGTGGGACGGAGCGTGGAAGAGAACCTTGCGCTGTTTGAGGATATGAAAAACGGAAAATTCGAAGACGGAACGAAAGTACTTCGCGCAAGGATCGATATGTCATCCCCGAATATCAACATGCGTGATCCGGTCATCTACCGTGTTGCGCATATGACACATCACAGAACCGGAGACAAGTGGTGTATCTATCCGATGTATGATTTCGCACATCCGATCGAAGATGCGATCGAGGGGATCACACATTCCATCTGTACCCTGGAATTTGAGGATCACAGACCGCTTTATGACTGGGTGGTACGCGAACTGGAATTTGAAAATCCGCCAAAACAGATCGAGTTTGCAAAACTGTATTTAAAAAATGTGGTTACCGGAAAGCGCTACATCAAAAAACTGGTAGAAGAGGGGATCGTAGACGGATGGGATGACCCGCGTCTGGTTTCGATCGCCGCACTGCGCAGAAGAGGTTTTACCCCGGAATCCATCAAGCAGTTTGTGGAACTCTGCGGTATTTCAAAGGCAAATTCCGTGACGGATTACGCGATGCTCGAATACTGCATCCGTGAAGATCTGAAATTAAAGCGTGCCCGTATGATGGCGGTGCTTGATCCAATCAAAGTCATCATCGACAATTATCCGGAGGGACAGGTCGAAGAACTGACCGTAGTCAATAACATGGAAAACGAAGCACTCGGAACACACACGGTTCCGTTCTGCCGCGAACTTTATATTGACAGAGAAGATTTTATGGAAGATCCGCCCAAAAAATATTTCCGCATGTTCCCTGGAAATGAGGTGCGTCTGATGCAGGCGTATTTCGTAAAATGTGTGGATTATAAAAAGGATGAAAACGGAAAAGTGGTTGAGATCCACTGTACCTATGATCCGGCATCCAAGGGTGGAAACAGCCCGGATGGCAGAAAAGTAAAGGGAACGATCCACTGGGTTCCGGCTCCGTATGCAAAAAAAGCAGAGATCCGTTTGTATGAAAATATTGTCGACGAAGAGCTTGGGGTGTATAATGAGGACGGAAGTTTGAATTTAAACCCGAATTCGCTGACGATTTTAAAAGAATGTTATGTAGAACCGGCACTGGCAGACGCGAAAGCTTATGACAGTTTTCAGTTTGTACGTCAGGGATATTTCTGCGTGGACGCAAAGGATTCAAAAGAGGATGCGCTCGTATTTAACCGTATCGTTTCCCTCAAGAGTTCTTATAAGCTGCCGACACAGACAAAATAGAGATTTGGAGGGAACGGGAAGATGAACTTATTTTCAGGTTTGGAAAAATTTGGTTTAAAAACAGATGGAGAGATGGATCTCTTCGCAGATGAAGAAAAGAAAAAAGGAGCAGGTGGAGAAGTGTCAAAGGAAGCGGAAGTGCCGACCGAGGACAGCTTCTTACTTGCAAAAGCAGTGCGCTGCGCAGTTTGTGACAAGGTATTTAAGCGTAAGATGGTAAAGAACGGACGTGTAAAGCGCAAGGAGCCGGATCGTGACCTTCGCCCGCGTTTTCAGTATATCGATACTTTAAAATACAATGTGACTTCCTGCCCGTTCTGCGGCTATACGGCACTCAACAATTATTTTGAGCATCTTCCTGCCGGACAGGTAAAACTGGTAAAGGAAAAGATCTGCGAGAATTACAAGGCAGAACCGCAGAAGGAAGAAAGCGAGACCGCGCCGTATGATTATGACACCGCAGTTGCAATGCACAAGCTTTCCCTGTTCAATGCGATCGCGAAAAAAGGAAAGACCAGTGAGAAAGCGTACAACTGTCTGGTGATCTCCTGGCTGCTCCGCGCACAGAAGGAAAGCCTTACCGAGGATACACCGGAAAACAAGGCAAAAAAAGCTGCGTGCGCACAGGAAGAGGAAGCATTTTACAAACAGGCGTATGAAGGCTTTATGAAAGCGGTTGCTACAGAGATGTTCCCGATGTGCGGCATGGATCAGAGTACGGTGGATTACTTACTTGCATGCATGGCGTTCCACTTTAAACAGTATGATGTGGCATCCAAATGCCTTGCGAATGTCATCACTTCTGCTTCTGCCAACCGCAAGATCAAGGACAAGGCACTTGATATGAAAGAGGAAGTAGTAGCAGCAATCCATAAGGATAAATCCGTAAAATAAAAAGACAGGTGTTCCCATGATCGAGATAATGATGGAGTTAAAACCCGATGGGAAGCGAGCACTGTATGAACAGATTTATGAATACATAAGAAATGAGATAGCAGACGGTAAGATTTCTCAGGGAGAAAAATTACCGTCTACTCGTTTATTGGCGGGAAATCTCTCGGTGAGCCGCAGTACGGTAGAACTTGCGTACGAACAGCTCGTGTCAGAGGGATATGTGGAGACGCGGCCGTGCAGCGGTTATTATGTCTGCGATATTATGGATATTTATAAAGCTGGAAGCAGTGAGGAAGCGGAACCCGTTGCGGTGGAAGAAAAAAAAGAATATCGTTACGATTTTTCCCCTTATATGGTGGATCTAAAATACTTTCCCTACAATGCGTGGCGGAAGATAAATAAAAATGTTCTCTTAGAGGAAGAAAAGCTGTTCCGGGCAGGAAATGCGTCCGGAGAGGAAGCACTGCGCCGGGAGGTGACCCGTTACCTGCACCAGGCGAGGGGGGTCAACTGTGAGCCGGGACAGGTGGTGATCGGTGCCGGAAATGAGTACCTTCTGCTTTTGCTTGCGCAGATCTTAGGAACGGATCAGAAGGTTGTCATGGAAAATCCGACCTATCTGCAGGCATACCGCACGTTTTGCAATATGCATTACACGGTGTTTGGCGTTCCGATGGATAAAGACGGGATCTCGTTTCAGGAAGTGCAGAAGCATGAGCCGGATATCGTTTATACCATGCCGTCACACCAGTATCCGCTCGGTATCGTTATGCCGTTAAAGCGCAGGATGGAATTGCTCGGCTGGGCGGCGGCGCATCCCGAACGCTATATCATAGAAGACGATCATGACAGTGAATTCCGGTATAAGGGAAAGCCGATCCCGTCTTTGCAGGGAAATGACAAGACGGGAAGTGTGATCTACCTTGGAACCTTTTCCAAAAGTATCGCGCCGGCGCTTCGAATCAGTTACATGGTACTGCCAAAACGTCTGTTAAAAAAATATCATGAGAACTGTGGATTTTACGCGTCAACGGTTGCAAAGGTACAGCAGGAAGTTCTGGCGCGCTTTATGCGGGAAGGATATTTTGAACGGCATTTGAACCGGATGCGTGGAATATACAGAGCCAAACATGACCGAATGAGCCAGGAATTAAAAAAGCAGACTTGGGTACATAAGATTTACGGGGACAATGCGGGATTGCATTTTCTGGTAGAGGTTGAGACGAAGGCATCGGAGGAAGAACTGGTCGAGACCGGGAAAGCGCATGGCATCCGTCTGTACGGACTTTCCGCAAATTATATCGGAAAGAGGGAAGGACGGGGATGGCCGACGCTTTTGATCGGATATGGCAGTCTGCCGGAGGACGAGATGAAAGAGAGCGTCAGGTGTATTACGGATGTGATAAAACAGATCGAAGAAAAAAATAAAAAAATATAAAAATCTGGAACCTTTCCGGAAGGAAAGGGGTATTATATTCAGATTGCGAAAAAAGAGGCAGTCAATTAAGAAAAAGTGAGGAATGAAAAGAAAAGTAGTAGGATTTATGCTGATGGCAATGATGGTAGTGTCTATGGGAACTACCGTATCGGCGGCAGAGACACAGGACAGAGGAGCGGAACTGATCCAGATGGAGGAAGAGGCACAGGAACTGGACGGATTTACCGGACAGGCATATGTGGACTTAAATACGCTCGGTGTCAATACACAGACGGTAAATCCGGGCGGAACCTTTACGGTGGGATGCTCAGCACCCAATGCAGTGGATGTCGTATTCTATTACAGTTATACAGGGGCAGACGGTTCTGAGGAAACTTATCAGTCAAAATCGGAAGATACGGTAAATAACGGAGGATACTGGAGTGCAAATATCCATGTTCCGGCGAATGCGCCGGCTGGCGTATGGCGTCTTGAAACGGTTCAGATGTTTGACGGCTATAATGAGGATTCCTATCTATGGAATACAGCTGTGATACCGGAGATTGGACAGGCAGATCTTTCCTGCTGTAATGTTTCTGTAGGCGGCGCGGCAGTTTCACCGAGCACACCGGCATCCGGCGGACGTGTAGTCCCGCATTATAATATGCTGGAAAAAGGCGGCAAGTGGGATGGACAGCATTATGTATTGAACGGCAAGACGATCACAGATGCGTTCTTCTTTGATGGAAATTATACTTATTACTTACAGGCAGACGGACATCTGCTGGGATATTATCAGTAAAAACTGTAGTTGACAGTCAGGACAGGTATCCTTAAAATAGTATTTGCAGTACTATATGCAAATCAAAAAAGGAGAACAGGGAGAATGAGAAAAAAATTGTTATGCATGCTGTTGGCATCCACAATGCTTTGCGCAGCCGGAACGACAGTATATGCAGCAGAACAGCCGGCTGCCCAGGCGCAGGCGGAAGTTACAGACGCATCCGGGGATGAAGCGGATGCAGCAGTAGCAGAGGAAGCGGAAATATTAGAAACAGAGGAAGATCTTGACGGGGCATCCAGCACGACAGCAGGTCAGGGAACCATCGATCTGTCTTCGATCAGTATGAGCGCGAATACGGCAAATCCCGGGGATGCGATCACCATCACCTGTAAGACTGCCAACACAGCAAGACTGCATTTTTACTATATTTACCATACGAAAGACGGTGTGGAGAAGAAATTCCAGACACATACCGGTACCTGGGATGCAAAAAACGGAAATACATCCACATACGATTCCTCTACCGGTGTCTGGACGATCAAAATGACGATCCCGTCCGATGCAACCGCAGAGACATGGAAACTGTACGCGATCCAGATGCTGGACACACAGACGGAAGCGAAGTATTCCTATGTAAAAGATGCATCAACAAAGACAAGCTGGCCGACAGCGGATCTGTCAAAATGGAATATTACGGTAGGCAATGGCGGCGGACGTCAGGTTCCGTTCTACAGCATAAAAGACAATGGTGGAACATGGAATGGCAATACTTATGTATTAAACGGAAAAACAGTGACAGACGCGTTTTTCTTTGACGGAAGCTATACTTATTATTTACAGGCAGACGGAACGCCGATGGCGGATCGTCTGACCTATCATCCGGACGGAATCCATATCATTTATCTGGATGTCTATGGACATGAAGTGTTTACAAACTTCCAGTACAGCGAAAGTGTAGGCTACACCTGCTATTTTGATTCCAACGGATATCTGTACAAAGATCAGATCACTTTTATGAACGATCATCCGTATTATCTGAATGCAAATGGCAAGATGGAAGACGGAGGCTGGTTCCAGTTCGCAAACGGACAGGACTATGGCTGTGCAAACTGGGATGGAACACTGGTCAACAACGGATGGGGCTATGATCCTTACGGAAGAGTCGTATTTTATCAGTGGAATGGTATGGTAGCAAGAGGACTGATCTCCGATGGCGTTTATTACTATAACATGGATGAAACGGACGGACATTACCTGGGACAGTTCCCGGTTTAGTAATTGCTGTACCTGTCAGCGATCAGGTAGATTTGATTCATTAAAAAAGTTCCCGCAGAACATTCTGCAGGAACTTTTTTTAATGACGATATGCCGGATATTTATTTCTTATTTGTTTTGTCAAGCTCTAACATCTTCATGGCACGAACTTTTAACGGAAGTCCGAATAAGGTGATAAAACCTTCTGCGTCGTGGTGGTCGTACAGATCTCCGGTTGTGAAGCTTGCGAGAGATTCACTGTATAAAGAATACGGAGAAGTAGTGCCGGCTTTGATGATATTTCCTTTGTAAAGTTTGAATTTTACTTCACCGGTCACATATTTCTGTGTGGATTCTACGAATGCCTGAACTGCCTCGCGCAGCGGAGTGAACCATTTTCCTTCGTAAACGAGCTGAGCCATCTTGTTGCCCATATCTTTTTTCGCGTTCATGGTATCACGGTCAAGAACGAGTTCTTCGAGCTGTCTGTGTGCTTCCATCAGGATCGTTCCGCCAGGAGTTTCATAGACACCACGGGATTTCATGCCGACAACACGGTTTTCCACGATGTCGATGATGCCGATTCCGTGTTTGCCGCCGAGTGTGTTAAGTTCACGGATGATGTCGGAAACTTTCATCTTTTTGCCGTTTACGGAAGTCGGAACACCGGCTTCAAAGGTCATGGTCACATATTCGCCTTCATCCGGAGCTTTTTCCGGGGAAACACCAAGAACCAGAAGATGATCGTAGTTTGGCTCTAAGGACGGATCCTCAAGCTCAAGACCTTCATGGCTGATGTGCCACAGGTTACGGTCACGGCTGTAGCTGGAATCTGCGGAGAACGGAAGATCGATGCCATGTGCCTTGCAGTATGCGATCTCATCTTCACGGGACTGCATGTTCCATTTGTCATTTCTCCAGGGAGCGATGATCTTTACATCCGGAGCAAGTGCCTTGATCGCAAGCTCGAAACGGATCTGGTCATTTCCTTTTCCGGTAGCGCCGTGGCAGATCGCAACTGCGCCTTCTTTTCTGGCAATCTCTACTAATTTTTTTGCGATGCCAGGACGTGCCATGGAAGTACCGAGCAGATATTTGTTTTCGTATACAGCGTCTGCCTGTACACATGGAACGATGTAGTCATCACAGAACTCATCTACAATATCTTCAATATATAATTTGGAAGCACCGGATAATTTTGCTCTTTCTTCCAGTCCGTCCAGTTCTTCGCCCTGTCCGCAGTCTACGCAGCAGCAGATGACGTCGTAATCGTAATTTTCTTTTAACCACGGGATGATCGCCGTGGTATCCAATCCGCCTGAATAGGCTAATACAACTTTTTCTTTCATTTTTATTCATCCTTTCGTTGGTTTTTCATACCGTTAGCAATAATATACCCCATAATCTGTAAAAAAGCAAGCGAAAAAATATACACACATTATAAATAAAAATTCATAAAAGACTTGCATAAAAACAGAAATGAATGTATAATTATGCAATATCAAAAAGAGTACATGAAAAATCACGGAAACAGGGTAGAAGAATAAGGAATTTGTGCTAAAATAGAAAAGAATGGTTTTTTATGAAACATATGACAGGAGGAAGTTTGATATGGTAAAAGTCGGAATTATAGGAGCAACCGGATATGCGGGAGGCGAACTGGTCAGAATCCTTTTAAGACATAGAGATGTAGAAATAAAATGGTACGGTTCAAGAAGTTATATCGATAAAAAATATGCGGAAGTATATCAGAACATGTTCGAACTGGTAGAAGACAAATGTCTGGATGACAATATCGAAAAGCTCGCGGACGCGGTGGATGTGATCTTTACAGCGACACCGCAGGGCTATCTGGCAGGCATCCTCACAGAGGAGATATTAAATAAGGTAAAGATCATCGACCTGAGCGCGGATTACCGGATCAAAGATGTTTCGGTTTATGAGAAATGGTATAAGTTAGAGCACAAGAGTCCACAGTTTATTGAAGAGGCAGTCTATGGACTGTGTGAGGTCAACAGGGATCAGGTGAAAAAAGCAAGACTGGTAGCAAATCCGGGCTGCTATACGACCTGCTCGATCTTAACGGCATATCCGCTTGTGAAGGAAGGGCTGATCGATCCGAATACGCTGATCATCGACGCAAAGAGCGGTACTTCCGGAGCCGGCAGAGGCGCAAAGGTGCCGAATCTGTACTGTGAGGTCAATGAAAATATGAAAGCATACGGTGTTACAACGCACAGACATACGCCGGAGATCGAAGAGCAGTTAGGCTATGCGGCGGGCAAAAATATTACGGTTACATTTACCCCGCATCTTGCACCGATGAACCGTGGCATACTTGCGACAGAGTACGCGTCTCTGGTGCCAAAGGCGGATGGAACGATGCCGACAGCAGAGGATCTGCGCGCTGCCTATGAAAAATATTATAAGAAAGAAAAATTTGTCCGAGTTCTGCCGGATGGTGTCTGCCCGGAGACGAAATGGGTCGAAGGCAGCAACTATGTGGATGTGAATTTCAAAGTAGACGAAAGAACCGGACGCGTGGTCATGATGGGAGCGCTTGATAATCTGGTCAAGGGAGCAGCCGGACAGGCAGTACAGAACATGAATCTGCTGTTTGGATTTGATGAGGCAGAAGGTATCGATCTGGTACCGATGTTCCCGTAAAAAAATAAAAAGATAAAGAGGTCTTATAACATGGGAGAACCGCAGTTTGAGATCCGGGAAATGACGATCGATGATTTCCCGGAGGTACATAAATTATGGATGACGATCAAGGGATTTGGGATCCGTACGATCGATGATTCCAAAGAAGGTGTGGAACGTTTTATCAAAAGAAACCCGACGACAAGTATCGTGGCAGAGGCAGACGGAAAGATCGTGGGATCGATCCTCTGCGGACATGACGGAAGAAGAGGATGCTTCTATCATGTCTGTGTGGCGGAAGCGTACCGGAAGCACGGGATCGGAAAGACGATGGCAGTGGCAGCGATGCGTGCACTCAAGGCAGAAAAGATCAATAAAGTCTGCCTGATCGCGTTTAAGGATAATGAGATCGGAAACTGCTTCTGGAAGAGTGTGGGCTGGACGTTCCGTGAGGATTTGAATTATTACGATTTTACATTGAATGAGGAAAATATCACCAATTTTAACAAGTAGAAGGGAGCTTTATCATATGAAGCAGATCAGTGGCGGAGTTACCGCAGCAAAAGGATTTTGCGCTGCATCTACGGCAGCAGGGATCAAATATAAAGACAGAAAAGATATGGCGCTTATTTTTTCAAAGACACCGTGTAAGGCGGCGGGTACCTTTACAACCAATATCGTAAAGGCAGCGCCGGTCAAGTGGGATCAGAAGATCGTGGCGGAGAGCGCGTGCGCACATGCGGTTGTGGTGAATGCCGGGATCGCAAACGCCTGTACCGGACAGGAAGGCATGGATTACTGCAGCCAGACCGCGGATCATGCGGCAGAGCTATTGAAAATTCCGGCGGACAGCGTGTTAGTGGCATCTACCGGGGTGATCGGAATGCAGCTTCCGATGGAACGCATCAAAGACGGCGTGTCCGCAATGGTCCCGGAACTTTCGGATGCAAACGAAGCGGGACACCAGGCTTCCCTTGCGATCATGACGACCGATACACATGAAAAAGAAGTGGCAGTTGAGATTGAGCTGGGTGGAAAGACCGTTACGATCGGCGGCATGTGCAAAGGCTCCGGAATGATCCATCCGAATATGTGTACGATGTTGAGTTTTGTGACCACAGATGCGGCGATCACAAAAGAACTGCTGCAGGAAGCGCTGAGCGAGGATGTAAAAGATACCTATAACATGATCTCGGTGGACGGCGATACTTCGACAAATGATACCTGCCTGCTTCTTGCAAACGGGGAAGCGGGAAATGCTGAGATTTCGGAGAAAAACGAGGATTACCGCAAATTCGCGGAGGCATTAAATTTTGTCAACACTACACTGGCAAAGCAGATGGCAGGAGACGGAGAGGGCGCGACCGCGCTCTTTGAAGTGAAAGTCATTCATGCGAAGGACAAAGAGCAGGCAAAGGTGCTTAGCAAATCGGTTATTACATCGAATCTTACCAAGGCGGCAATCTACGGACATGACGCGAACTGGGGCAGGATCCTCTGCGCAATGGGCTACTCCGGCGCGGTATTCGATCCGGAAAAAGTCGATCTGTATTTTAGTAGCAAAAACGGTGAGATCAAGATCATTGAAGACGGTGTGGCTCTGGATTATTCCGAGGAAGAGGCGACAAAGATCCTCTCCGCAGAGGCAGTGACCGCAACGGCAGATATCAAAATGGGCGACGCGTCCGCGACAGCATGGGGCTGTGATCTGACTTATGATTATGTCAAGATTAATGCGGATTACCGTTCTTAAAAAGCGGGTCGGAACGACAGCAGACAGAAACACAGAAAAATAAGGGGAACAGATAACAACGGAGGATGTAAAGTTGGAAGAAAAGAATATGAAAGAAATCATGGAAAAAGCGGAAGTCCTGATCGAGGCACTGCCGTATATCCAGCGGTTCAACCGGAAGATCATTGTAGTAAAATATGGCGGAAGTGCCATGGTGGATGAAGAATTAAAAAAGAATGTCATTCAGGACGTGACACTTTTAAAGTTAGTTGGATTTAAGCCGATCATTGTTCATGGCGGCGGCAAGGAGATCAGCAAATGGGTCGGCAAGGTCGGCATGGAACCGGAATTTGTCAACGGACTCAGAAAGACCGATGCGGCAACGATGGAGATCGCGGAGATGGTACTTGGCAAGGTCAATAAGTCTCTGGTGCAGATGGTAGAATCCTTAGGGGTCAATGCGATCGGTATCAGCGGCAAGGACGGCGGACTGTTAAAGGTAGACAAAAAGCTTTCAAACGGACAGGACATCGGATTTGTCGGAGACGTAAAGGAAGTCAATCCGAAGATCCTCTATGATCTGCTGGAGAAAGATTTCCTTCCGATCGTATGCCCGGTCGGTATGGATGATGAATTCAATACCTATAACATCAATGCGGATGACGCGGCATGTGCGATCGCAAGAGCGGTAAAAGCAGAAAAACTGGCATTTCTTACCGATATTGAGGGTGTATACAAAGATCCGGAGGATAAGGATACCCTGATCTCGGAGCTTCCGGTTTCCGATGCGCGCAAGCTGATCGAGGACGGCTACATCGGCGGCGGTATGCTTCCAAAGTTAAACAACTGTATCGATGCCATCGAAAACGGAGTATCCAGAGTGCATATTTTAGACGGACGTATTGCGCACTGTCTGCTGCTTGAAATCTTTACAAACAGAGGAATCGGAACAGCCATTTTAGGAGATAAGGAGACGAAATTCTATCATGAGTAAACAGGGATATATTGACGAAGCGGAAAAAGAACTGTTACATACCTATAATCGTTATCAGATCGTGCTGGATAAGGGCGAGGGCGTGTACCTCTATGACACGGACGGAAAAAAATATCTTGATTTTGCAGCCGGGATCGCGGTGCAGGCGTTCGGTTACGGAAAGAAGGAATATAATGACGCGTTAAAGGCACAGATCGACAAGCTGATGCATACTTCAAATCTCTACTATAATGTGCCGATCATCCATGCGGCAGAGCGTGTGTTAAAGGCATCCGGCATGGATCGCGTGTTCTTTACCAACAGCGGCGCGGAGGCAATCGAGGGAGCTATCAAATCCGCAAAAAAATATGCTTATACAAGAGACGGTCATGCGGGTCATGAGATCATTGCGATGGAACATTCTTTCCACGGAAGAACGATCGGAGCACTGTCTGTGACCGGAAACGCGCACTACAGAGAGCCGTTTGAGCCGTTGATGCCGGGCGTAAAATATGCGACATTTAATGACCTTTCCAGCGTGGAAGCACAGATCAATGAAAATACCTGCGCAATCCTTTTTGAGACGATCCAGGGTGAGGGAGGAATCTATCCGGCAACAGAAGAGTTTATGAAAGGTGTGCGCAAACTCTGCGATGAGCATGACATCCTTCTGATCTTAGACGAGATCCAGTGCGGTATGGCACGCAGCGGTGAGATGTTCGCATGGCAGCATTACGGGGTGAAACCGGATATCATGACGAGCGCGAAGGCGCTTGGTTGTGGTGTGCCGGTCGGAGCGTTTTTAATGACAGAGCGTGTTGCCGAGAAGTCTCTGGTACCTGGAGACCACGGAACAACTTACGGTGGAAATCCTTTTGTCGGTGCGGCAGTTGATAAGGTGCTCGAACTCATGGAAAAAGAGCATCTGACCGAGCATGTAAAGGAGATCGCGCCATATCTGGAAAAACGCCTGGATGAACTTGTGGAAAAATATGACTTTTTAACGGCACGCCGTGGAATGGGACTGATGCAGGGAATCGTCTGCGAAAAACCGGTCGGACAGGTGTCTGCAAAGGCGCTGGAAGAGGGACTGATCCTTATTACGGCAGGAAGCGATGTACTTCGTATCGTACCGCCGCTCATTATTGAAAAAGAACATGTCGATGAGATGGTGGAAAAACTGGAGAAGGTTTTTCAGAAGATGAAATAAAAAAAACAGATGAGAAGAGAGAAATAGGATGGAAAAACAGAATAAGAAACTGCTTTCTGTAACCGTGCTTTTGATCTGCCTTGCCGGTATGGCGGGCATTGCGGTGGCGGACGGGGAAAAGGCGTCCGCACCGCAGGAAGAAAAAGAGACGGCGGAGTATGAACAGGCACAGCCGGAACTTACGTTATGGTATACGGACGATAGCATGACCGGTTATCTGTATGACTGTGCGAAAAAGTATTATGAAGAGAGCGGCATTGCGGTAGATGTGGTCTTAAAGGACAGTCTGGGGTTTGTGGAGAGTATTTACCAGACCTCAATGGATGACGCGGGATATCCAGACATCTACATGATTCAGAATGATTCTCTTGGAAAAGCGTACTTATATGGACTGGCGGCAGAAAATGAAGATGCAGATGTGTTTCGCGCGGATGACGCGGGAAATGCAGTGACTGCATCTTCTTGTGGTGGAAAAATGTATGCATACCCGCTTACTTTCCACACACCGGTTTTTGTATACCGTTCCGATGTCTTTGCCACGGCACCGGCAAGCGTGGAACAGATTTTTGCGATGGCGCAGAATGACGAACTCGGTCTGATCGCCGGAAATCTGATCGAGTGGAATGTGGCGGATGAATTTTATGATTTCCCGTTTGTCGGGGAAAGCTTTTCGTTTGACGAAAACGATATGGGAAAGCTTTCCGTGACGACAGACGAAGCGCGTTACGCAGAGGAACTTGCCTTTTTCGGCGGACTGACGGAGACCATCGATCTGGACACGGAAACGATGACAAGAAAACAGGTGCTGGATGATTTTAATTCCGGTGCCACACTCTCCGCGATCATTGATTCCTGGGATCTTGGAGCGGTAAATGGTGATACCTGTCAGGTGGCGGCACTGCCTGCCATGAATGACACGCTTTCTATGCGCGGCGGTTCCTACACAGAACTTCTTGTGGTCAACGCGTTTACGGAAAAAGAAAAAAAGGCGGCGGATTTCGCGTTTTATGTTACGACGGAGGCAATGGGAGATTTTGAAGTGCAGACGGGGCATGTCCCGGTAAAGGGAAGCGTGATCACCGATGAAACGAGCCGTATCATTTATAATGCATATGAGAATTCGGTATCGATTCCAAATACGATGGATGTGGAAGATTTTCTGCGGGAACTGAAAAACAGGATGACAGCGGTCTGGAATGGAGCGCCGGTTTAGGAATATTTAAGAAACATGTACTTGTCATAACGGCAAAATTTCGTTAGAATATAGGATAGTCGGACATTGAGGAACTCTTTCATAAATAAGATTATGAAGGAGCAATGTTTATGCAAACAAAAGAGTGCAGAAGAAAAAAGAAAACGGTCTGGATCGTGATCTCGCTGTGGCTGATGGTGATCACCGGATGCGGAAAAACAGAGAAAGTATATCTCTCCACGGAGGAAGAAACAGAAGCGGCTGAGCGCGTGGAACAAAGCATGGGGCAGGATACCGAGCAGGAGAAAGCGGAGCAGGATACAGAATGCGCCGTGTATGTATGCGGTGCGGTTGTCACACCGGGAGTCTATGTGCTTCCTGGCGGGAGCCGGATCTGTGAGGCGGTCGCGGCGGCAGGCGGTATGCAGGAAAACGCGGCATACGAGAGCCTGAATCAGGCGGAAGAGATACACGACGGACAGATGATCGTTGTTCTGACGGAAGAAGAAATGCAGAATGAGCAGGTACAGAAAGATGACACGCAAAAGAGCGATACGGCAGACGGGCGTGTTGATCTCAACACTGCGACAAAGACACAGCTTATGACGCTGCCCGGGATCGGAGAAACGAAAGCGGACAGTATCATTGCATACCGGGAGAAAAACGGCGGTTTTTCTTCGATAGAAGATATCAAAAAAATAGAGGGCATCAAAGAAGGTGTCTTTTCAAAAATCAAAGACAGTATCGCAGTCAACTGAGGTGGGAAAATGGCGAAGAAAGTTCTTGTAGTAGATGACGAAAAATTGATCGTGAAGGGAATCCGGTTCAGTCTGGAACAGGACGGAATGGAAGTGGAATGTGCGTATGACGGTGAGGAAGCGCTAAAGCTGGCAACGGAGAATCAGTATGATATGATCCTTCTGGACATCATGCTCCCCAAGATGGACGGGTTTGAGGTGTGCCAGCAGATCCGGGGATTCTCGGATGTGCCGATCGTAATGCTGACCGCAAAGGGAGACGATATGGATAAAATCCTCGGACTGGATTACGGTGCCGATGACTATATCACAAAACCGTTTAATATCCTTGAGGTCAAGGCGCGTATCAAGGCGATCATGCGCAGAACATCCGGAAAGCGCGAAAAGGAAGAAGCGGTAAAAGTCATAGAAAGCGGAGACCTGAAATTAGACGGTGAGAGCAGACGGCTTTTTATCCTTGGAAAAGAGATCAATCTGACCGCAAAAGAGTTCGATCTTTTAGAGCTGCTTGTGATGAATCCGGGCAAAGTGTACAGCAGAGAAAATCTTTTGAACATTGTCTGGGGATATGAGTATCCGGGCGATGTGCGAACGGTGGACGTGCATGTGCGCAGACTGCGTGAAAAGATTGAAAAAAATCCGAGTGAACCGAAATATGTACACACCAAATGGGGCGTAGGCTATTATTATCAGGGATAATGGCAGAGGAACCAGAAGATGACGAAGAAAAAGATTGTGACATTTTTTAAAAGCCTGAAGTTCCGGCTTATCATACTGTTTCTGCTTTTTGGCATTCTGCCGGGGATCCTGCTTCGGGCTGGAATGCTTCAGGCTTATGAAAAAAAGGCGGTTTCCAACCGGAGTATTGATATTTTAAGTCAGGCAAAGATCTTGGCGAACCGCGTGGTGGCAGACGATTATCTGCACAACAGTACATCGGAAGTGATCAATGCGCAGTTAGACCAGCTTTCTACGATCTATGACGGCAGAGTGATCCTGATCGATGATACGTTCCGAATCGTGAAGGATACCTATGGATTGGATCAGGATAAGACGATCATTTCCGAGGAAGTCATGCAGAGTTTTTACGGAAAGGAAATGTCGAACTACGATTCGGAAAACCGTTATATCGAGATGACGATCCCGCTTACGGATGCCGGGACCAAGGATGTGGTAGGTGTGATGCTTGTAAGTGTGTCAACGGACAGCATTCTTTCCAACCTGGATTATTTAAAGACCAGTATTCTGACGATACAGGTGATCAGCGCGCTGGTGATCCTGGCAGTAGCGGTATTTCTGGCAGGACGTCTGACCAGACCGTTTCTTAAGATATCAAAATCCATCGAGGAGATCCAGACCGGATATGGCAGCAGTGACCTTAAAGTGGATGATTTTTCGGAAACGCAGGAGATATCGACCAAGTTTAACGAACTGACTGCGCGGATGAAGGTGCTTGACGATTCCAGACAGGAGTTCGTATCCAATGTCTCCCATGAATTAAAGACACCGCTGACTTCGATGAAGGTACTTGCGGATTCATTAAACGGGCAGGAAGATGTGCCGATCGAGCTGTATCGGGAATTTATGCAGGATATCGGTGGTGAGATCGAGCGGGAGACCAAGATCATCAATGATCTGCTTTCGCTGGTCAAAATGGATAAATCGGCGGCAGATTTAAACATATCCCAGGTCAATATGAATGAGCTCTTAGAGCAGATCTTAAAGCGGCTGCGTCCGATCGCGGAGAAGCAGCATGTGGATCTGGTGCTTGAGAGTTTCCGGCCGGTAACTGCCGAGGTCGATGAGGTCAAGATCACACTTGCGATCACCAATCTTATTGAAAACGGGATCAAGTATAATAAACCGGACGGATGGGTACATGTATCACTCAATGCGGATCATCAGTTCTGTTATTTGAAGGTATCGGATTCCGGGATCGGAATTCCGGAGGAATCCTTAGAACATATTTACGAACGTTTTTACCGGGTGGATAAATCCCATTCGAGAGAGATCGGTGGAACAGGACTGGGACTTGCAATCACGCGGAATGCGATCCTGATGCACCGTGGAGCGATCAAAGTATTCAGTACGGTCGGAGAGGGAACGATCTTTAATGTCAGACTTCCGTTAAATTACATTGCATAAAGGGAGAAAAATGTGAAAAAGACAGGATTATTGTTTTTGCTCTTTCTTCTCTTACTCTGCGGATGCGGCAGAAAAGGAGAGAACGCGGAGCAGCAGAACGGTTATCAGATCTATTATATCAATAAAGACGGAACCAAGATTGTAGGACGGGACTATGAAATGCAGGCGCAGGACAGTGAAGGGCAGATGAGGGAACTGATTGCCGCGCTGCAGGAGGATACCGGGGCAGTCGATGTCAAACGGACGATACCGGCGGATGTGACGGTGACAGAGTATGAGTTGTCCGGGGAGCAGCTGTCGATCGGATTTGATGGAAATTATCTGCATATGGATGCCATGACGGAGGTCTTGTGCAGGGCGGCGGTAGTCCGCACGATGACACAGTTAAAGGATATTTCCTGCGTGTCTTTTTATGTGGATGGGGCACCGCTCACCGATAAAAACGGAAATGTAGTCGGAGTCATGACCAATGACAGTTTTGTGGAAAATCCGGGTGAGCAGATCAATTCCATCCAGGAAGCAACGATCACGCTGTATTTTGCGAATATGGCGGGAGACGGTCTTGTGCGTGAAACACAGAAAGTGCATTACAGCAGCAATATTTCCATGGAGAAACTGGTCGTGGAGCGGCTGCTTGAGGGCCCGCTTGAGGAGGGAGAGCAGTCTGCGATCCCGCAGGGAACCAAGTTAGTCAGTGTTTCCACAGTGGATGGTGTCTGCTATGTCAATTTTGATGAGGGATTTCTGAATCAGAATTATGAGATCAAAGAACCGGTGGTCATCTATTCGATCGTGGATTCCCTTTCGGAACTTTCTTACGTCAGTAAAGTGCAGATAGCGGTAAACGGAGATACCAAGGGAAAGTACCGGGATGATTACGCGTTTGATACGCTGTACGACCGGAATCTGGATTATCTCACCGGAGAGAAGGAGGAGGAGACCGAAACTGAATAGACGGCCATTGTGTCAGGCGGCGGCAGGCTTTGTATTTGGAGTGGGCTATATGCTTACAAAAGAAAAATACATCCTGCTTGCGGCAGGGATCCTGTCTGTGATGGCTTCTTTTGAACTGATCCGAAAACGGCGGTTTGCCCGCATGCTGATCCAGGGTGGCGCGTTTCTTGCGATGCTTCTTACCGGTATGCGGGTGACAGACAGAGAGCTTACCAAAATAGCGGCGTATCAGGCGTATATCGGGGAAAAGCAGCCTGTGGCGTGTCAGGGCAGGATCTACAGAAAAGAAGTAACAGACGATCAGACAGTCCTCTATCTGAAAGATTGTATCTTTCAGGTGAAATCAGTCAATTATTCTTGTAATCATATCTTAGTATATTTCGACACCGGTCAGTATCCGATCGGGAAAACCATTGTAGTAAAAGGCGTGCTGTATCCGCTCTCGGAGGCGCGCAATGAAGGAAATTTTAATGAAAAGGCCTATTACCGGGCAAAGCAGATTGATTTTAAGGTAAAACAGGCAAAGCTGCTTGGAATCTATGGAGAAACGAACTGGTTTGCAGAGAAACTTTTTGCACTCGCGGAGCGCTTAAAGAGTGTCTATCAAAAAGAAATGTCGCCGCAGAATGCCGGTGTGATGATGGGGATGGTGCTCGGGGACAAGTCGCAGCTGGATTCAGAGATAAAAACCATGTATCAGAAGTCCGGGCTCTCGCATGTGCTCTGTGTTTCGGGTCTGCACTTGTCGGTCATCGGGCTGACGTCTTACCGCTTCCTAAAAAAACGGGGTGGAACCTATCGTGGAGCAGGGCTTTTTGCGGGAAGTCTGGTATTTTGTTTTGCGTATATGAGTGGCTTTGATGTATCTGCCAGGCGGGCGTTTTTGATGTTTCTTTTCCTGCTTGCGGCGGATGGCATGGGGAGAAGCTACGATTCGCTTACGGCGCTTGCGGCAGCCGGGGTGCTGTTGCTTGGCGGAAATCCGTTTCTGCTTTTTTACCCCGGATTTTTGTTCTCATTTGCGGCGGTCACGGGTGTAGTTGTCGCTGGAAAGGCATTGGCAGCCGGATTTTTGCCGGAACATGCACTGCTAAAAAATATTTTGACCAGCGCAGGGATCCAGCTTATGACGCTTCCGCTTGTATGCAGTTTTTATTATGAGATCCCGGTCTATGCGGTATGGATCAATCTGATCCTGCTTCCGTTTATGGGAGTCGTGTTGGGATGCGGACTGATCGGCGGGATCCTTGGTACCGCAGTGCCCAGGCTTGCGCATTTGATTCTGTGGCTGCCCGATCTTTTACTGTTATTCTATGAAAAAGTGTGTGGCGCCTTTCTGGCGCTTCCATGTGCGCAATGGATCACGGGAAGTCCGGGGAGAGCGCGGCTGATCGTTTATTACGGCCTGCTTGCAGTGCTGTTCTTTTCTGCAGGGAAGCGGACAGAAGGACAAAAAAGTACCGGGATGCGGAAACGGCTGTGTCTGGGTGGCGGCATGGTGCTGCTCGTTGGGATCCTGCTTTTTCCTCATAAAAAGCAGATGGAGATCGATGTTTTGGATGTCGGACAGGGAGATGGCATTTATCTTTGCACGAGCGATGGCATATCAATGTTTTTCGATGGCGGCAGCAGCAGTGTGTCCGGCGTTGGCACATACCGGATCCTGCCGTTTTTAAAAGCGAAAGGCGTGAGGCGGATCGATTACTGGTTCGTCAGCCATACGGATGCAGATCATATCAATGGGCTGGAAGAGATCCTGCAGCTGGATTACCCGATCGGGACTGTTGTGTTTCCGGAATATGGATACCGGGATGCTTCCCTTGAAAAATTGGAGGAAGAGATTGAAAGAAACGGAATTATGATATGCTATTTAAAAGCAAAGGAGAGTCTGCGGACGAAAAATGACCGGATCACCTGTATTTTTCCAACCGCAGATTATCCGGTGGAGGATGCCAATGCCGGTTCGATGGTGTTATTGTATGAGACAGAAGGGTTCCGTGGTCTTTTTACCGGTGATATTTCAAAGGCAGAAGAAGAATGGCTTACAGAGAAAACAAAGCTGCCGGAGCTGTTTTTTTATAAGGCGGCACATCATGGCTCAAATTATTCCAATTCAGAAGACTTTTTAAAGGTGCTCTCACCGGAAGTCTGTGTAGTTTCGTGCGGCGCGAATAACAGGTACGGACATCCGGGAAAGGACGCGGTGGCACACATGGAAGCGTATGCGTCAGAGATCTGCTACACCATGAAAGGTGGGCGGATCCGAATAAGGAAGACGAAAGAGGGCTTTGCGGTACAAAACTATGGAAAGCCGCTTGAAGAAAAAGTGTATCCTGTGCTAAAATAAATTTTATGAAAACGATTGATGAAGATATTAAAAGCGGACAATTTAAGAGGGTATATCTGTTATTTGGGGAGGAAGCATACTTAAAGCATCAGTATAAACGGAAGTTGAAGCAGGCGTTGGTCGCTTCGGATGATACGATGAATTTTTCATCATTTGAGGGAAAGGATACCAATCCCAAAGCCATTATCGACCTGGCGGAAACGCTTCCGTTTTTCGCGGATCGAAGACTGATCTTGATCGAGAACAGCGGCTTTTTTAAAAATTCCTGTGAGGAGCTGGCAGCGTATCTGCCGGAACTGCCGGAGAGTACCTGCCTTGTTTTTGTGGAAGAGGAAATTGATAAGCGTTCAAAGATGTATAAGGCGGCGCAGAAGACGGGGAGCGTTGTGGAATTTAAAAAGCAGACGGATGAGATCCTGATCCGCTGGATCCTGGGCCGGTTAAAAAAGGAAAAACGCAATATTACCACCCCGGTCATGCAGCTGTTTTTGAGCCGTACCGGAACAGATATGGAAAACATTGACAGAGAGCTGGAAAAGCTGATCTGTTACACGATGGGAAAAGATGTGATCGAGGCTGCGGATGTGGAAGCGGTCTGTGTGGGACAGACGACCAGCAAGATCTTTGAGATGGTAAATGCCATTGCTGAAAAAAATCAGAAAAAGGCACTTTCTTTATATTATGATCTGCTGGCACTGAAGGAACCGCCCATGCGGATCCTGTTTCTGATCACAAGGCAGTTTCATATTCTGATGCAGGTGAAAGATCTGCGCAGACTTGGGTTTGATAATAAATCGATCGCGTCGAAAGCCGGAATACCGGAGTTCGCGGTGAGGAGAAATCTGGTGCAGGCGAAAAGCTTTTCGATGAAAGAACTTCGGGCGGCACTGGAAGATGGCGTGCGTGCGGAGGAGGATACCAAGACCGGGCGCATGACAGATCAGCTGGCAGTGGAGACGTTTTTGATCCGGTACAGCGGGACGATGGCATGACAACAAAAAAAGAAACATCAGTATGACGGTACTGATGTTTCTTTTTCATTCCGATATTCCGATGCAAAAAGCAGCAGCATTTGCCTTTTGCCATATGTTCATCTCAGATTAAGCGATCTTGTTAACAGCTTTTGTTAAACGGGAAATCTTTCTGGAAGAATTGTTTTTATGATATACACCCTTGGAAGCAGCCTTGTTGATTTCAGCGATTGCTTCGATCAGAGCAACCTGAGCAGCAGCCTTATCGTTTGCTGTTACAGCAGCTTCAACCTTCTTGATGGATGTTTTAACTCTGGATCTGATTGCCTTATTTCTGGCAGCCTTTGTCTCATTTACTAAAATTCTTTTCTTTGCAGATTTGATGTTAGCCAACCTGTACACCTCCAATTATTGTGAAATAAAATCATTTTCTTATATCAGAGCCGGACACGGACGATCTGATATAAACATACTATGATATTGTAGCTTTCGTAAGAGGATCTGTCAATACATATTTTCGTTTTTTTTGTAAAAAATAGAAATACAGATGATTGATATGCAAAAAATACAGGTGGTGAAAAGATGTACGAGATAAGAACAGACCTTGCGCTGGAGGCAAGAGAAAAATTTGAGGAAGACAACGTCGAGATAAAAGGTGTTGTGTTGGAGGAAAAGAGAGCAGGAAAGGACATGCTGATCTCAAAAGTCGTGATCGAGACCGAAAACGGGGCAAAAAGCATGGGAAAACCAAAAGGAACGTATGTCACGTTAGAGGCGCCGAATATGATGGAGGAGGATGAGGAGTATCATAAGGAAATTTCAGTGGAACTTGCGCGTATCATCCGGGAGCTGGTGCCGCTGGAGCAAAAAGACATGTCGCTTTTGGTCGTGGGACTTGGAAACCGTGAGGTGACACCCGATGCGTTGGGCCCGAATGTGGTAGATCAGCTGTTTGTCACCCGCCATATGATCCGGGAATTTGGCACATACGCGCTAGGGGAGGAACACACAAACCAGATCAGCGGGATCGTGCCGGGCGTGATGGCACAGACCGGTATGGAAAGCCTTGAGATCGTGCAGGGGGTGGCTAAAGAGACAAAACCGGACTGCATTTTTGTGATCGATGCGCTTGCGGCGCGGAGTGTAAAGCGCTTAAACCGCACCATACAGATCACAGATGCGGGGATCAATCCGGGATCCGGTGTCGGAAACCACAGAAACGGGATCAACAGAGAAAGCATCGGGGTACCGGTGATCGCAATTGGAGTGCCCACGGTGGTCGATGCGGCAACGATCGTGAGTGACACCATGAGCAGTCTGATCGGGGCAATGACGCAGGCGGAGCATTTAAAACGGATCGGACATTCCTTAAATGCGCTGGAGGAGTCCGAGAAACATGCGCTTTTCCGGGAACTGCTTTCGCCGTCCCTGAATGCGATGTTTGTGACACCAAAGGACATTGATGAGTCGATCCGGCAGATCAGCCTGACACTGTCGGAGGGGTTAAATCTTGCGTTCCAAAAACACGGGGGCATGTCATAAGAAGAAATCAAATGCATATAATATAGTATTTTCGGATAGACAAAGGGGAATCAGGATGCATGCAAAAAGACAGGACAAAGAAGATGGGACAGCTTGCTTCGGCAGCTGTTCTGATTTTTATGGTATTTTTGTGCTTTCATATAAAAGATCAGGGGATGAATCAAACTCTTTTTGAGCAGGCACTAAGTGAGGGGAAACGCGTGCTGTTTCATCAGACAGCCAGGCAGTACGCGATGCAGATCGGCTATATTATGGAACAGGACGGAACGAAAAAGACGGCGGCGCAGGTATTGCTTGAGCTTTCCGGGCGTCCGTTTCCGCTTACGGAATACATAGATACGGCAGATGGATATGAAACGCAGGTGGAAAGTCATTTTTCCTATGAAGAGATCGTTGCCATGGAGGCCTCGGATGAGCCGGATGCGGCAGATGGCACCGCATTAAACGGAGAAAATGGGGGAGCCGGCGTGACGGCAGGTGCGGGAGGATGCAGCGGGACGGCAACGGCTGCGGAGAATGCGGCAAACAGCCAGACTACCGTGGAGTTTCAGGTGAGTCAGGCGCCGAAAACGGATATCCCGCTTGATAAACTGAATGATTTTGATTATTTAATACATAATTTTTATGTTGTAGATAAAACAACGACAATTACCGGGGAGCAGTTAAACGCATCGGAACTTCTGGCGCGCGATATGAGGTTGGCCGCACCGACCGGACAGCCGCAGATACTGATCTACCATACCCATTCCCAGGAGGGATATGCGGATTCCGTGCCGGGGGATCCGAACACCACAGTGGTCGGAGTGGGCAATTATCTGACCGAACTTTTACAGGAGCGCTATGGGCTTTCGGTGCTTCATCATACCGGTGAATACGATGTGAATGACAGAGATCATGCCTATGCGAAGGCGGGGCCGGCGTTAGAGCAGATCCTTGCGGAAAATCCGGGCATTGAGGTCGTGATCGATCTGCACCGTGATGGGGTTGCGGACACGACAAGGCTGGTTGCGGATGTCAATGGAAAGCAGATGGCATCGATCATGTTTTTTAACGGGTTAAGCCGTACCACGGCAACGGGGGATATCCCCTACCTCTACAACCCGAATCTTTCGGACAATCTGGCGTTCTCGCTGCAGATGCAGTTGAAGGCGAAACAGTATTATCCGGGATTCTCGCGGTCAATCTATCTGAAGGGATACCGTTATAATATGCATTACTGTCCGAAGACACTTTTAGTCGAGGTCGGGGCGCAGACGAATACCGTGGATGAGGCGATGAGCGCAATGGAACCGCTTGCGGATATTTTATACCGTGTACTGACTGGAAATTAGAGGAAAGCGGTTCCTTTTCCATGGGGAATGTGTTATTCTGGACTTATCCAGAAAATAAGAAAAAAGCTGGGAGAAGGAGGATTTTTATTATGGCAAGATTTACATTACCAAGAGATCTGTACCACGGAAAAGGCGCGCTTGAGGCGTTAAAGACTTTCGAGGGAAAAAGAGCGATCATCTGTGTAGGCGGGGGATCGATGAAGCGTTTCGGATTCCTTGAAAAAGCGCAGAAATATCTGGAAGAAGCAGGTATGGAAGTAAAGCTGTTTGAAGGCATTGAGCCGGATCCGTCTGTGGATACGGTTATGAAGGGCGCGGCAGTCATGCAGGAATTTCAGCCGGACTGGATCGTTGCGATGGGCGGCGGATCTCCGATCGACGCAGCAAAAGCAATGTGGATCAAATATGAGTATCCGGATGTGACATTTGAGGATATGTGCAAGGTGTTCGGGCTTCCGAAACTGCGCCAGAAAGCACACTTCTGCGCAATCTCATCCACGTCTGGAACGGCAACGGAAGTTACCGCGTTTTCCATTATCACGGATTATGAAAAAGGAATCAAATATCCGATCGCGGATTTTGAGATCACACCGGACGTTGCCATTGTTGACCCGGATCTTGCGGAGACCATGCCGCAGAAACTGGTGGCGCACACCGGAATGGATGCGATGACACACGCGATCGAGGCATATGTTTCCACGGCAAACTGCGATTTTACCGATCCGCTTGCACTCTATGCGATCCATATGATCCAGAATGATCTGGTAAAATCTTACAATGGAGATATGGAAATGAGAGATTCCATGCACAATGCGCAGTGTCTGGCGGGAATGGCATTTTCCAACGCACTGCTCGGAATCGTACATTCCATGGCACATAAGACCGGCGCCGCATTTGCGGATTACGGCGCACATATCATCCATGGAGCTGCGAACGCGATGTATCTGCCGAAAGTAATTGCGTTCAACGCAAAAGATGAGACCGCAAAGAAGCGGTACGGCGCGATCGCGGATTACATGAATCTTGGCGGAAACAGCGATGATGAGAAAGTGGATCTTCTGATCCGGTATCTGCGCGGTATGAATGATGAACTGAACATCCCGCACTGCATCAAAAATTATGGCGCGGACAGTTATCCGACTGAGCAGGGATTTGTCCCGGAGGAAGTATTTTTAGAGAGACTGCCGGAAATCGCGGCGAATGCAATTCTGGATGCCTGTACCGGTTCTAACCCAAGACAGCCGAGTCAGGAGGAGATGGAAAAACTCTTAAAATGCTGCTATTATGATACGGAAGTGGATTTTTAGAATAAAAAAGAAAAATAGAAAGTTAGATAGAACCGGCG
>ULTX01008922.1_pt1 | contig 93354 bp, 79 predicted proteins | sample 1958041 | NCBI WGS metagenome assembly ULTX01 (sample SAMEA4835747, study PRJEB28245) | human gut metagenome | biome: gut microbiome; material: fecal sample | place: Denmark | collected 2008
GATGTTGCAATTAAGGTATACACACGTTGCTCTTACAGGGGAAGTCCAAACATGTGAGGAAAGAATGGATGAGGCTCTTTCTTATTCTTCATCTCAATTATCGATTGAGGCTTTTTTAAACTTTAATATAATCAAAACCAAAATTAACCGTTGAAACGGCGGATAATCGGGTATATAATAATTTCAAGGTTATATCCATCTAAAAAGGAACGGATTTTATGAGAACTACGAAGATTATCAACGACGGATGGCGTTTTTCTCTCGGCACAAGCGAAGTGCCTGCAAATTTGCCGTCGGATTGGCAAGAGTTAAATTTGCCTTACACATGGAACGGTAAAGACGGACAGGACGGCGGAAACGACTATTTCCGCGGAGCAGGTTGCTTTGTGAAAGAGCTTAAAAAGCAAGATTTTCCAAATGGAGAAGAGGTATATTTGCAAATCGACGGTGCAAATTCCACCGCAAAAGTGTATTTCAACGGAAAACACGTTTGCACGCACCACGGCGGTTATTCGACGTTCAGAGTCAAGCTCGACGACATTAAAGAGAACAATTTGCTTGTCATAGTGGTTGACAATTCGCCAAACGATTTCGTGTATCCGCAGGTTGCGGACTTCACGTTTTACGGCGGAATTTATCGCGACGTGAGCCTTATAGGCGTCAATCGCAAGCATTTCGATTTAGACTATTTCGGCGCACCGGGTATCAAAATTACGCCGACCGTATGCGGAAAGGACGCAAAAGTCGAGGTGCAAGCGTTTTGCGAGGGGGAAGTCGAGTTTTCTATTCTGGCGGACGGAAAAGAGATTGCAACAAAAAGCGTGTCGGGGCACAATCCCATCGCCGTTCTCGATATTCAAGACGTGCGTCTTTGGAACGGAAGAAAAGACCCGTATTTGTATACGATGGTTGCAAAGCTCGTTTGCGACGGTGAGGTCGCGGACGAGGTAAGCGCACGCTTCGGGTGCCGCTTTTTCGAGATAGATCCGCAAAGAGGATTTTTGCTCAACGGCAAAGAGTATAGTTTGAGGGGCGTGTCAAGGCATCAGGACAGACCGGGCATTGGCAACGCGATTTCAAAAGAGGATCACAAAGAGGACGTGGATTTGATTTGCGAAGTCGGTGCGAACACCGTGCGACTTGCGCACTATCAACACGCGCAGTATTTTTACGATTTATGCGACGAAAGAGGTTTGATCGTGTGGGCGGAAATTCCGTATATTTCAAGGCATATGCCGCTCGGAAAAGATAACACTTTCTCGCAAATGCGCGAGCTTATCTGCCAAAACTACAACCATCCGTGCATAATCGTGTGGGGATTGTCCAACGAAATATCCATGGGAAGCGCGGACAAGGGGCTTGTGGAAAACCATAGAGAGTTGCAAAAACTTGTGCGCTCGCTCGACAAGACAAGACCAACTACGGCGGCGGTGTTGACCGCTTGCGATACGGGCGAGGAATACGTGCACGTTTCGGACGTGGTGTCCTACAATCACTATTTCGGCTGGTACGGCGGCGACGTGCACGAATACGGCAAGTGGTTTGACGATTTCCATAAAAAGTATCCTAATAAAGCCATAGGACTCAGCGAATACGGATGCGAGGCTCTGAACTGGCATACGTCGCGTCCCGAACAGGGAGATTACACCGAAGAATATCAGGCGTATTATCACGAGGAGCTTATCAAGCAAATCGCAAAACGTCCGTATCTTTGGGCAACGCACGTGTGGAATATGTTCGACTTCGCGGCTGACGCAAGAGCGGAAGGCGGCGAAAGCGGCATGAATCACAAAGGGTTGGTGAGCTTTGACAGAAAGTACAAAAAGGACGCCTTCTACGCCTACAAGGCGTGGCTTTCGAGCGAACCTGTTTTGCATATATGCTCAAAGAGATACGTTGACCGCACGGAAGATACCACTCTCGTCAAGGTGTACTCCAATCAACCGATAGTCGAATTGTACGCAAACGGCACTCTTGTCGAGCGCAAAGAAAAGGGAGAGTTTCCTTTCTTTGAGTTTCAAGTGAAAAACGAGGGCGAAACGCTGCTCGAAGCAAGAGCGGGCGAGCTTCGCGACGAGGCGAGAATAAGGAAAGTAGACACGCCGAATATGGATTACGTGATGAAAGACGACCACTGCGTAATCAACTGGTTCGAGATAAACACGCCCGTCGGATATTTGTCGATAAACGACACGATAAGGGATATCCTCAAACCCTTCAAAGGCAAGATTTTTGCCGTTAAGACGCTGCTTTCGCTGAAAAAAGCGATGTCGAGCGGGAAAAAAGCGGAAAAATCCGACAAGAAGAAAGGAAAAGGCATAAGCGTGATGGGCGTCAATTTGCGCGACGTGAACAAATCCATGATAAACATGGCAATGGGATTTACTCTCAAACGCGCGCTTATGATGTTGGGCGGCAAATTTACGAAAGAGCAAGTGCTTAAAATCAACGACGATCTCAACAAAATCAAGAAAAAGAAGCAAAAGCGCGAAAAAGCGTAAAATCAACAAACAATTAACCGACAAAACGTAAACGTCGTCGCAAAAAGCGGCGGCGTTTTTGCGTGAGAAAGAGGAGCAAGACGAAAGTTTTACGTTTTGTTCACGTTATCCTTATTTTATTTTAAGTTGAAAATAAAAATATATATGTTATAATCTTTTTATTAAGAACAGAGGTGAACGATGAGTTTCAACATTTTGCTTGCAGAGGACGACGAGGATATCGTCAAACTGCTCAAACTATATCTTGAAAACGAAGGCTTTTCGACGTTTTGGGCAAAGGACGGCGTGGAGGCAACGGAGATTTTCGACAAACAAAAAATCGACCTTGCGCTCGTCGATATCATGATGCCCAGAATGAACGGCTACGAACTTACAAAATACATCCGTCAAAAAAGCAACGTTCCCATCATAATTTTGTCCGCCGCTCAACTTGACAGCGACAAAATTTTGGGACTAAATCTCGGCGCGGACGATTATATGGTCAAGCCTTTCAATCCGCTCGAACTTATCGCGCGCATCAACGCAAACCTTCGCAGATTCTACAAGCTGGGCAACGTGCAGGAAGAGGACGACGGCAAAATCACTATCGGCGAACTTACGCTCGATACCAACACGCTTACGCTTGAAAAAAACGGCGTTCCCGTCAATCTCACGGCAACCGAATACAAAATTCTGCTTATGCTGATGAAGTCGCCCGGCAGAGTATTCACCAAGATGCAGATATACGAAGAGGTCAACGGCGACTACTACGCAAACGACGACAACACCATGATGGTGCATATATCGAACCTCAGAGATAAAATCGAGGACGACCCGAAAAACCCGCGCTACATAAAGACGTTAAGAGGACTCGGATATAAGGTTGAAAAACAATAAATTGACAAAACGCGACGATTATCAATCCAAAACCGAGGCTTTAAACGTCGATTCGGTTGAAAATCGCAAAAAAACGAGAGCGCGAGAAAAAACCAAATTACCGCCGCGCATAGACAACGCGAGTTTTCTTGCGTTGCTTATTCGTAGTTTCGTGTCCTTTTCGCTCATCATAATTTTGGGCGTTGTGGCAATCTTTGCCGTTGTCAATTGGGCGTTTTCCGAAAACGGCATAAACATAAGACAAAAGGGTATTCCCGACTACACAAAAGAACTCCAAAACGGCAACTATTCCAGAATCCCCGCCGACAAAATTTTGGGCAAGAGCGGCTGGCTCGAAATCGTAACCGCAGACGGACATACCGTTTATTCCACCTTGCAAACTCCGAACGAGTACAGCGTGAGCGAGCTTGATTGCATCGCAAGATTCAATCAGAGCGAAACGAGGGCGGTGCACAATTTCAAGATATCGTCGGACAAGTACAATTATCTTATCACCATAAGCTATCTCGACAGCGAGGGAAACACGCAGGAAAGATATTATCTTTTGAGCAAGGACGAGAGAGAAACGTACAACATCGTTTCCTCATCCATTTCCACGACGAAAACAAGTTTTACTCAAAAAGAATACGATTATCTCACGTACAACGCAACGCACGAGGAAGAGCGTCTTTTCAGATTTTCCTTCAAAGGCGCGGATGGGGTGGACTACTATGCGGTGTTCATGGACGAGGATATGAACAACACCGCGGTGATTTATTTGTTTATCGTCGTTGCCGCGCTCGGAATACTTGCGTTGTTCGCAACGGTTATGGTGTTTTATATCCGCTACATCAACAAGCACGTTCAACGTCCGCTTGCCGTGCTTTCGTATGCGATGACGACCTTCCCTTCCCAAGAGAAGCACGAGCATTTAAATTATAAAGGTTCAAAGGAATTCGAGCATCTTTACGACAGTTTCAACGAGATGGTGGACATTCTCGACGCAAGCGAGGAGCAACGTCTTGCTCTGGAAGCGGACAAACAGCGCATGCTTGCGGGCTTGTCCCATGATTTGAAGACGCCGATCACAATAATTCAAGGCTTTACAAAGGCTATAAAAGACGGACTTGTAAGCGAAGAGGACAAACAAAAATATTTGCAAATTATCCTCACGAAGTCCAATCAAATGGCTGAACTCATCAATCAGTTTTACGAATACAACAAGCTCGAACATCCCGATTTCGCGCTTGACAAAAAGCCGTGCGACGTCGCCGAGCTTGCAAGAACTTTCCTTGCAAACATCTACGACGAGTTCGAAGTGCAAGGCTATATTCTCGACGCGCAGATTTGCGAAGAACCGCTTGTGTGCAACGTGGACAAAGGACAGCTTTTGCGTGTGTTTGAAAACCTTACGGGAAATTTCTTCAAATACACTCCGCAAGGTTCGACGCTTCGTTTCGGCGTTGAGAGAGAGGGAAATAAGGCAAGGATTTCGCTTGCCGACAACGGTCCGGGCATAAACGAAGAGTCCAAAGCGGACGTTTTCGAAGCGTTTGTGGTGGGTGAAAAATCGCGCAATAAACAAGGTTCGGGATTGGGGCTTGCGGTGTGCAAAAAGATAGTCACGATGCACGGCGGAAACATAGAGCTTGCAAAAGAGCCTATCGAAAACTTTACGACGGAGTTTGTCGTAACTCTCGATTTGCTCGAAGGGGAAGAGAAGTGAAGTTTGTCGCAACTACGCCCGCAAAACTTAATTTGTCCCTTGCGATAACCGGCAAAAAGGACGGCTTGCATACGCTTGATATGATTGTTTATCCGTTTGAAAAATACGCGGACAAGGTTGAGTTTTGCCCCGACGAAGACAAAGTCGGTTTCGATATAAAAATCGCAGGCGGTTTCGACGGTCTTGACGAAACGAGATTTTTGCGTTTTGCAAACGATAAGTTGCAAAAAATTGCGGAGTATTTCGGCGTAGGCGGCACGCTTGAAATATACAAGGGAGTACCCCTCGGCGCAGGGCTTGGCGGCTCGTCGGCGGCAATTGCGTGCGCAATAAAAGCGGTGAGGGAATACTTGCTCGAAAAAGGGGGTAACACCCCGTTAGATACCGATTTTTTGCTTTCATTGGGCAGCGACGTGCCGTGTATGGTCGAGGGCGGAGCGTGCAGAGTTCGAGGCGTCGGAGAAGTGGTTGAAAAATTGAATTATCAAGGCAAAATCGACGTTTTGGAGATAATCGCAAAAGGCGGCAGCGACAGCGGCGCGTGCTACAAACTTTTCGACGAAACGAAGGACGGAAAATACGATTTGCAAAATATTCCTCAAACGGTGGACGAGGCGATTTCCCTTTTGCGCAATGACCTTTTTGCGCCTGCCTGCGCTTTGAATAAGCAAATTAAAATCGAGTACGACTGCTTGAAAAATCAAGGATACGACAAAGTTTTGATGTCGGGAAGCGGAAGTACGGTTTTTGCAATCAAGGGTTTTTGCAAATAAAAATCTTACAAAAACACGAAAAAAAGTGCCGTTTTTTACATTTTTCAAAAAATGTTTTCAACAAATTTTGCATTTTTGCAAAAAATTTACATATTTGCTCTTGTATGCGCGATTTATTTTTGTTACAATAACTATAAATAATAATAGAAGTATATCCTTTTGACGATAAGGGATTTGCTTTTGGAGAAAGTAATGGCAAAACAAAAAGACAGTTATGCAAGCTATTTGTTCCACGAAGGCACAAATTATCAAGCGCATAAAATGTTCTCGCCCGCCCCGAGCGCAGAGGACGGAGTCGACGGCTGGGATTTCGCCGTGTGGGCTCCCTCCGCCTCTTCAGTTTCGGTTGTGGGCGATTTCAACGATTGGGACGTAAACGCAAACCGCATGCAAAGACAGGACGACGGAGTTTGGACGACTTTCATTGCGGGCGCAACTCAATTTCAAGCGTACAAATACGCAATCACGTTCGAGAGCGGCGAAACCGTGTTCAAGTGCGACCCCTACGGTTTGCATTTTGAAACCGCACCGGCAAACGCTTCCAAACTTTACGACATTTCCGGCTATCGCTGGAAGGACAAAAAGTGGATGAGAGAGAGGGAAAACTTCAATCCTTACGGCTCGCCTATCAACATTTACGAGATTCATTTCGGTTCGTGGAAAAAGTATGCGGACGGCAACTATATCAATTACAGCGCGATGGCGGACGAGCTTATCCCTTACGTCAAAAAGATGGGATACACGCACATCGAGGTTATGCCGCTCACCGAATATCCTTTCGACGGAAGCTGGGGTTATCAGCCCACGGGTATGTTTGCTCCGACTTCTCGCTACGGCACGCCCAAAGACCTTATGGAGTTTATCGACCGTTGCCACAGAGCGGGCATAGGCGTCATTCTGGACTGGGTGCTTGCACACTTTCCGCGCGACGAGCAAGGTCTGCGCCTTTTCGACGGCACGCCTCTTTACGAGTATGCCGATCCGCGCAAGGGCGAACATAAAGAATGGGGCACGATGGTTTACGATTTCGGCAAAAACGAAGTCAAATCTTTCCTCATTTCCGCGGCGATGTTCTGGTTCGATGTCTATCACATCGACGGAATCCGTTGTGACGCGGTTGCGAGCATGCTCTATCTCGACTACGGCAGAAAAGACGGCGAGTGGGCGCCCAACCAATACGGCGGCAACTACAATCTCGAAGCAAAAGATTTCTTGAAACAAATGAACACCGCCATTTTGTCGAAGTATCACGGCGCACTCACCATTGCGGAGGAGAGCACCGCTTATCCCATGATTACAAAACCTGCCTATGACGGCGGTTTAGGCTTCAATTTCAAGTGGAATATGGGGTGGATGAACGACAGTTTGCACTATCTGTCCCTCGATCCGTTTTTCAGAAAGGACAATCACAACAACCTTACCTTTGCAATCACTTACGCGTATAGCGAAAACTACATTCTACCCATCTCACACGACGAAGTGGTGCACGGCAAATGCAGCATGATAAACAAAGTGCCGGGCGACTACGACCAAAAGTTCGAGGGACTTAAAGCGTTTTACGGCTTTATGATGGGGCATCCCGGCAAGAAACTCAACTTTATGGGCAACGAGTTTGCGCAGTTTATAGAGTGGAATTACGCTCAACAACTGGACTGGTTCTTGCTGGATTATCCGCGCCATCGCACCTTCCAGAAATTTATGAAGGACCTCAACGCTTTCTATCTCGAAAACAAGGCGATGTGGCAACTGGATTGCACCTACGACGGATTCAAGTGGATAGTGGTTGACGACAACTCTCAAAACGTGGTGTCTTTCATTCGCAAGGCGGCGGACGGTGAATACGTGATTTGCATAATCAACTTCTCGCCCGTCGAAAGACTCAAATACGTCATGGGCGTACCCGAAAACGTGACGTACAGAACGGATTTGTATTCCGCGCTCAAAAAGTACGGCGGTGAAGAGGAACGTCGTCCCTCGTTTAGAGCAAGCGCAAAGCCCTCGCACGGCTATCCGTATTCTATCAAAGTCAATATTCCCAAAAACTCGGTTATGTTTTTGAAGCCGGAATATAAGGAGGAAAAATAAATGAGCAAAATTTCCAAAAAGGAATGCATCGCAATGCTTCTTGCAGGCGGACAAGGCACGCGTCTTGGCGTGTTGACCTCGTCGGTCGCAAAGCCGGCAGTGCCGTTCGGAGCGAAGTACCGTATCATCGATTTTCCGCTTTCAAACAGCATCAACAGCGGTATCGACACCATCGGCGTGCTTACGCAATATCGTCCCTTCGAACTTCACCAATACATCGGCAACGGTCAACCGTGGGATTTGGACAGACTCAGCGGCGGTATCTACGTTTTGCCTCCGTATATGGGCGCAAAGTCGGGCGAGTGGTACAAGGGCACGGCGAACGCAATTTACCAAAACATAGACTTTATCGACAATTACAGCCCCGATTACGTCGTCATTTTGAGCGGTGACCACATCTACAAGATGGATTATCACGACATGCTCAAAGAGCATAAACGCAACAATGCAGACTGCACTATCGCAGTGCGCGACGTACCTATCGAGGAAGCGTCGAGATTCGGCATCCTCAATCTCAAAAAGAACAGCAAACAAATAGAAGAATTCGAGGAAAAACCGAAAAATCCGAAAAGCACGAAGGCGTCTATGGGTATATACATATTCACGTGGGACAAACTTCGCAAATATCTTATCGAGGACGAAAACGACAAGAACAGCGAAAACGACTTCGGCAAAAACATCATCCCCAAGATGCTTGCGGACGGTCAAAGAATGTACGCTTATCAGTTTGACGGCTACTGGAAGGACGTCGGCACGATTTCGTCGCTGTGGGAAGCAAATATGGACGTTCTCAAAGGCGAGGAACTTCACCTTGACGACGACAAGTGGAAAATCTACGCGCGCAACAACGCAGAGCCGCCGCACTACGTCGCGCCGACGGGCAACGTTATCAACTGTCTCGTCAGCGAAGGCACGGTCATCAACGGCACCGTCAAAAACAGCATAATTTCCAATTCCGTCAAAATCGGCAAAGACGTCTATATCGAGGATTCCGTCATTATGCCGGGCGCGGTTATCGAGGACGGGGCGGACATCAGATATTCCATTGTCGGATGGAACGCAACCGTAGGCAAAAACTGCATGGTCGGCGAAACTCTCGAACATTGCAATCCCGGCGAGTGGAAGATAAGCGTCATTGCGCCGAACTACAATCTTGCTCCGAATTCCGTTGTCGGCGCAAACGAAATGATAGGTTAAGGAGGGGAAAATATGAAAAACAACACCATGGGCGTTTTGTTCGCATCCGATCCCGACAGCCATCTCAACGATTTGACCATCCACCGCACCACGGCGTCGTTGCCGTTTGGCGGAAGATATCGTCTTATCGACTTCACGCTGTCAAATCTCGTGCATGCCAACATCACCACGATAGGCATCGTCACGCGCAACAACTACAACTCTCTTATGGACCATCTTCGCATGGGCAGAGATTGGGACTTGAACAGAAAAAACAGCGGTCTTACGCTTTTCCCGCCTTTTGCTTTCAACAGCGAACACAAAGTGTACAATGGCAAAATCGAAGCGTTGTTCAATCTCCGCGGCTATCTTATGAACAATAACGAGGAATACGTCGTCATCTCGAACACGAATATCGCATATAACATCGATTTCGACGAGGTGGAAGCGTTCCACATCGAAAAGGGCGCGGACATCACCGTTTTGACTTACAACACCGACGACGTAACGCCGAGAAAATTCGTCATTTCGTCCGACAAAAATCACCGTATAACCGACATGCGCTACGCCGTAGCAAGCGACACGGGCAAGCAACAATGCAACCTCAACGTGTACTTTGTCAAAAAAGACTTGCTCATCTCGCTCGTAGACAACGCTTATGCGCACGGCTGCTACGATTTCGAAAAGGATATTTTGCAAGAAAATTTGCAAGACCTTTATATCATGAACTACGAAGTCAAGGAATACGTTGCCGTCATCGACCGTATCCCAACCTACTTCAAGCGCAGCATGGACCTTCTCAAACCCGAAGTGAGAGAGGAGCTCTTCTACAAGCACTCCACCATTCTCACCAAGGTCAAGGACAGCGTCCCCGCAAGGTATAAAGAGGGCGCAAACGTCAAAAATTCCATCATAGCAGACGGCTGCGTCATCGACGGCACCGTTGAAAACTCAATCTTGTTCCGTTCCGTCAAAGTCGGCAAAGGCGCGGTCATCCGCAACTCCATCGTCATGGAAGACACCATCGTCATGGAAAATGCGTCCCTCGACTACACAATCACCGACAAAGACGTCATCATTCAACCGGGCAGAGTTTTGAGTGGGTATGAGACTTATCCGATGGTGGTTGTCAAAGGCAAAGTCATTTGAGTGAGCTATTGAGCGCCTAGCTGTGTCAGACGCTCTGTTGTAAACAGTCACGTACAAGGAGTACGCTCCTGTCTACAATGCGAGCATCTTTCTTGCTATGCATCTCAATATCTCTCTCAAAACATTGAGCGAGCTATTTGGCGAATAACTGCGTCAGGTGCGATTGCTCAAATAGTCACGTACAACAAGTACGCTCCTATCTGCTCAATCGCAACCTTCCTTGTTCTTCATCCAAATATCCCTCTCAAAATGAAAAAAAGTTACATCCTTCAAAAAGGAGAAAAATATGAAAATATTATTTGTTGCATCTGAAGCAATGCCGTTCGTTCGCTCGGGCGGACTCGGCGACGTTGCGGGCGCGCTTCCAAAAGCACTCAATGCGCAAGGTCACGATTGCAGGGTGATAATCCCGTTTTACAAAGAAGAAATCAAAGAAACGTATCGCGATACGGTCAGATTCGTTGCGTCCACTTTTGTGGATTTGAGTTGGCGTCGTCAATACTGCGGAGTGTACGAGGCGGCGTACGACGGTGTGACATACTATTTTGTGGACAACGAGTATTATTTCAAGCGCAAAGGACTTTACGGTCACTTTGACGACGGCGAACGCTTTGCGTTCTTCTCCAAAGCGGTGCTTGAAGTGTTGCCGCTCATCGATTTCTTCCCCGACGTGATTCACGCAAACGATTGGCACACGGCTCTTACTCCCGTGTTCCTCGACGTGTTCTATCGCGCAAGCGAGGAATATCAACGCATCAAAACCGTGTTTACCATTCACAATATCGAGTTCCAAGGCAAGTACGGCGACAACCTCATCGGCGACATTCTCGGTTTGCCGGACTGGGCGCGTCCGCTCGTGATGAACGGCGATTGCGTCAACTATATGAAGGGCGGTATAGAATCCTCCAATGCGGTTACGACGGTCAGCGAAACGTATGCGCAAGAAATTCTCGATCCCTTCTATTCCTACGGGCTCGAAGGTATTCTTTCAAACCGCAGATACAAACTTCACGGAGTTGTCAACGGCATAGATCAAACGCTTTACGATCCAAAGACGGACAAGAGATTGTTTGCAAATTATACCGTCAAAAACTACGCCGTCAAGAAAGCGGAAAACAAAAAGGCAATTTGCGAAATGATTAATTTGCCCTTTGACGAAAATCGTCCTCTCATCGCAATGGTGACAAGGCTCACCGAGCAAAAGGGACTCGACCTTGTCGGAGCGGTGATCGACGACATTATGCGCGCGGACGTTCAAGTCGTTGTGCTCGGCACGGGCGATTGGAAGTACGAAAACATGATGAAATCCGTTGAGGAGCGTCATCCAAACAAGTTCAGAGCAATCCTTGCGTTTTCAAGCGACCTTGCGTCCAAACTGTACGGCGCAAGCGACATCTTCCTTATGCCGTCCAAATTCGAGCCGTGCGGATTGTCCCAGCTCATTGCAATGAGATACGGCTCCGTGCCCGTGGTGCGCGAAACGGGCGGCCTTAAAGACACCGTGCCCGCGTTCAATCCCGAAACGGGCGAAGGCAAGGGATTCACGTTCAAGACCTACAACGCATACGATATGCTCGACGCGGTGTGGCGTGCATACGCAACCTACAACGACAAGGACAACTGGGATTTGATTGTTCGAAACGATATGAAGTCGGATTTCGGTTGGGACGTCAGCGCAAAGAAATATGTCGAGATCTATCAAAATCTTTGATAAAAAATAATATTTACGTCGCAACGACAATGCGACGCATAAAAAAAGAAAATATAATTATCTTTCGTCCGGGGGAAAGCGGAAGGAAGGAAAGGATATGAAATTCAACATTACGCAAAAGGAAATCGAAAATCACATTTCCGGCGTGCTCACCAGTTATTTCGGCGTTAAAGCCGAAGACGCCAGCAAGGCGCAAATCTACCGCGCAACTTGTATGGTCATCAGAGATTTGCTCACGTCCGAGCGTGCCAACTTCAAAAAAGAGTGCCGCGCCCAAAACGCAAAACAAGTCTACTATATGTCCATGGAATTTTTGCTCGGGAGATCCCTTCGCAACCATCTTTTCAACATGGGTATCACCGACGAGGTGACGAAAGCGGTTGAAAGTTTCGGCGTGAAGATGGACGAAATCTATGCTTTCGAGCCCGACGCTGGGCTCGGCAACGGCGGTCTTGGCAGACTTGCCGCCGCATATATGGACTCGCTCACGTCTTGCGATTATCCCGCAAACGGATTCTGCATCCTTTACGATTACGGCATTTTCAAGCAAGTTATCGTTGACGGTTGGCAACTCGAACAGCCCGACGATTGGCTCAAAATGGGCGACGTTTGGCTCAATCCTCGTCCCGAAGAAACTTATCAGGTCAAATTCGGCGGTGTGGTGGACCAAAACTGGCAAGACGGCAAGCTCACCGTCACGCAAAGAGATTGCACCGTCGTCAACGCAGTGCCGTACGATATGAACGTGTCCGGCTACAACACCAGTGCGGTCAACCGTTTAAGACTTTGGAAGTCGCAAGCTCCGCAAGATTTCGATATGGATATGTTCAGCAAAGGCGAATATATCAAGGCGAGTGCGGCAAAGGCTATGGCGGAGTCCATCAATAAGGTGCTTTATCCCGCCGACGACCACATCGAAGGCAAATCGTTGCGCCTTAAACAACAATACTTCTTCGTTTCGGCGTCCATTCAATCCATTTTGCGACGCCACTTGAAGTTCAATCCGAGCCTTGACAACCTTGCGGACAGAGTTGCAATCCACATCAACGACACGCACCCGACGCTCTGTATTCCCGAGCTTATGCGTCTTCTTCTCGACGAGTACGGCTACGGTTGGGATCAAGCGTGGGACATCGCAACGCACGTCGTTTCTTACACCAACCACACGGTTATGGCGGAAGCTCTCGAAAAATGGCCGCAAAGTCTTTTCCAAAGCCTGCTTCCCAGAATTTATCAAATCGTGCAGGAAATCAACCAGCGTTTCTGCGGCGAGTTGTGGGCGTTCTATCCCAATAACTGGGACGTTGTCAACCGCAACGCAATCCTTTCGAACGGGCAGGTTAAAATGGCAAATCTCTGCCTTGTGACTTCGCACACCATAAACGGCGTCAGTGCGCTGCACAGCGATATTCTCAAAAACGACGTTTTTGCGGATTACTATCGCATGCACCCCGAAAAGTTTACCAACGTTACCAACGGCATCACGCACAGACGTTGGGTTGCCGAGGCAAATCCCCGCCTTGCGTCCCTCATCAACGAGCTTATCGGCGACGGCTGGCTCAAAGACGCAGACAAATTGCAAGACTTGCAAAGATATATGGGCGACAGACAGGTTCTCGACCGCCTTGCCGACATCAAGCGTCAAAACAAGCAAGACCTTGCAAAGTATATCCTCGAACACAACAACGTCGAGGTCAACCCCGACAGCATCTTCGACGTGCAAGTGAAGAGATTGCACGAGTACAAGCGTCAACTTCTCAACGCTCTCAATATCCTCGATTTGTATTTGCAAATCAAAGATAATCCCAATCTCGATATCCAACCGCGCACGTTCATTTTCGGCGCAAAAGCGGCAAGCGCATACTATATGGCAAAGCAAATCATTCGCTTTATCTGTGCGCTGGGCGATCTCGTCAACAACGATCCCGACGTCAAGGGCAGACTCAAAGTCGTGTTCCTTGAAAACTACCGCGTATCCCTTGCCGAAATCATTATGCCGGCAGCCGAAGTCAGCGAGCAAATTTCTCTCGCAGGCAAAGAAGCAAGCGGCACGGGCAATATGAAGTTTATGATCAACGGCGCACTCACCATCGGCACGCTCGACGGTGCGAACGTCGAAATCCATCAAGAAGTCGGCGACGGCAACATTTTCCTTTTTGGTATGCTTGCCAACGAGGTCGAAGAGCTTTGGAGAAAGGGCTACAATCCCTCTCATTATTATCAAACCAATCCACGTATTAAACGCCTCGTCGACACTCTCCGTCAAGGCATCAACAACATCTCATTCGGAGAAATTGCCGATTCGCTTACCACAGGGCGCGGAGGGCAACCCGACAGCTATATGGTTCTTGCCGACTTCGACAGCTATTCCGCCGCACAACGTCGCGTCAACGATACCTATCTCGACAAGGAAACGTGGAATCGTATGTCCCTTGTCAACATCGCAAAAGCGGGATTCTTCGCAGCGGATAGGTCGGTGGAGGAGTATGCCACTCGCATCTGGAACCTGAAAAAAGTGCACAAATGAGCAAATAGCTGTGTCAAGCACATCTCGTCCAAAAATCACGTACGCATAGTACGCTGGGTTTTTGTCCGAGATGCGCTTTCCTTGCTCTTTATCTCATTTGAGCACTTTTTACAACAAAATAATTTTTGCAAAACAAAAATCAAAATTCATATTAATTGAGTATGTACAATCCTCTACTCAACAAAAAGCCGTATGGCGCAAGCGTGCAAAATCAAGAAACACGCATAACTTTTCCTGTCGATAACTCTCTTCAAATCAAGAGAGTTTTTGTCGTATTGCGACAAGTTTTCGGAGAGGGAGGAGAGGTTGCAGGCGATTGCCTGCGATATGAATTGCCCTATTCTCACAGCGACGAAACGCAAGACTTTTTTGTCGGAGCGTTTTCGCTTTCCGAGTGGGGTATTTGGTATTATCGCTTTGAGGGCGAGTTCGCAAACGGTGACCTTGCGTTTTTCGGAAGAGGGCTTGACGGCATTGCCGTAAGAGGTGATTGGTTGCCTGAATGGCAGTTAACGGTAACGAAATGCGACTATAAAACGCCGAATTGGGCAAAACAAGGCGTAACGTATCAAATATTTGCAGACAGGTTTTGCAAAGTCGGCGACAAGCCTTTTACAAAAAAGGGCAGGTTGCACGGCGATTGGTACGAGCGTCCCGACATCGCAGAGGACGGCAAAGATTATCGCGCGGACGACTTTTTCGGCGGCAATATAAACGGCATCATATCAAAACTGGATTATCTCAAATCCCTCGGTGTGAGCCTGATTTACCTTTCGCCTATTTTCGAGTCTTGCTCGAATCATCGCTACGACACCGGCGATTATCTAAAAATCGATCCGCTTTTTGGAACGGAAGAAGAGTTTTCGAATCTGATAGAAAAAGCAAGCGAAAAAGGCATAAAAATCATGCTTGACGGAGTGTTTAATCACACCGGTTCTGACAGCAGATATTTCAACAAGGAAGGCACTTATGGCACGCTCGGTGCGTACCAAAGCAAACAATCGCCGTATTACGACTGGTATTATTTCACGCACTATCCCGATGAATACGCATGCTGGTGGGGTAGCACGGTTGTGCCAACCGTCAACAAGAGCGCAAAAGGATTTTGCGATTTGATTTTGGGTGACGGCGGCGTGGTTGACAAGTGGTCAAAGTTGGGAGTAAAAGGCTGGCGTCTTGACGTTGTGGACGAGTTGCCCATAGACTTCACCGACAAACTTTGCGCTCGTATAAGGAGCGAGGGCGACGATATGCTCGTCGTCGGCGAGGTGTGGGAGGACGCGTCCGTAAAAATCGCATACAGCGAGTGGCGGCCGTATTTCATGGGCGAGCAGCTCGATTCCGTCATGAATTATCCCTTTAAAGAGGCGATTTTGGCATACGTTCTGAACGGCGATAAAAACGCGTTCATCGCGGACGTTACAACGGTGCTCGAACACTATCCCAAGCAATCTCTCGACGTGCTCATGAACCTTGTGGGCAGCCACGATACCGCACGCGCAATAACCGTGCTTTCGGGCATAAAAGCTCCGCGGACAAAAAAAGACAGAGCAAATTTCGTTCTTTCGCAAGAGCAATATGAACTTGCAAAGCGCAGACTGAAACTTGCGAGCGCGATTCAATACACGCTTCCGGGGGTGCCGTGCGTCTTCTATGGCGACGAAGCCGGAAAACAAGGATTTGAAGATCCGCTCAATCGCGGCACTTATCCGTGGGGCAGAGAAGATACCGAACTTGTCGAGCATTATCGCGCATTGGGCAAAATAAGAGAGCAGTATAAAGACTTGTTGCAGGGAGAAACGCATTTTATACCCGATGCCGACAAACTCGTTTTCGAGCGTGTTTGCGCCGACGGCGTATTGCGAGTCGAATCGCAAGGTTTGGGGCTTTCGATAAGCGTAAACGGAAAAGTTGTGATGTCAATTAACAAATAGACTATTTATTGTGTGGCATTGTCCCACGCCAAAACATAATGAAAGGCACGCAACCGCGTGCCTTTTGTAAAAACACCAACCGATTGTGACGGCACAACAGCAAGCAGAAAAATGTTCAATAATAAACGGTTGTTCGCGAACTAGCAGAGCGGACTTTTGCCGTACACCCATTCGTAGCTTACTTATAAGCGGTATGTGCTTTTTCAAAGACGGAACACGAGCCGCAAGGCGATGAAAGTGATATGCACGCAAAGCGTGCGTGATATTGTTGCCTATGGCAACAGTGATATTTGCGCTTTGCGCAAGTGATATTGCAACTTCGTTGCAGTTGTGGGTGGGACCACCCACACCCGAACGAACACTCATCCAAGGCGTTCTTATACATGGAATGTGCTTATTCGGAGTGCGAGCCGCAACGGCGGCGAGAAAGCGAGCGCCGAGCTTGACGGATGGTACGAGAATGCGTGGCATTCTGTTGCGTAGCCGCCACGCAGGCGAAGTGGTATAACAAGGGGACGATGCTTGTCTATGCGAGTGCCGAGTGTTGTCCCCCGCTATGCGGTCACCGTGGGTTCCCTTTTAAGGGGGAACGGTGATAGGGAAAACACGTGAGGAAAGGGGAAAGTTGCATTTAGAGTTTATTTTGTTCAATTTTGCATTAACAAAAAACAAGGCAAACAAAAGGAAGGCACGGGGAAAACCGTGCCTTCCGTAAGCATATCGCTTTTTTAGTCTGCGTCGAGCGAATCCAACCTTATTTGTTTCTTTTCCTCTTTTGTGAGTTTTCTGCCTTTGGTGAGTTGCTTGCTGTCGCCGTGTTTGACGAAGAGCATCAACACGATTGCGATGACGATGCACACTGCGCTGTAAAGGAAGAGATATTGGTTGCCGCCTGCGTCCATGATTGCGCCGCCGATTGCGGGGGTGATTGCTTGTGCGGACATTGTTGCGACATAGTAGTAACCTGTGTATTGCCCCACCGTTTCAGCCGTAGAAAGCTCGGTGACCATCGGGAAGGTGTTGACGTTTGCGATGATAAGTCCAAAGCCTGCGATGAGGTAGAACAAGGCAAACAGCACTGCGGGGATTGCCGCGTTGTCGCTCGGACGCACCGCAAAGCAGATGAGCACAAAGGATACGACAGCCATTGCAAAGCCAATCATGATTGACTTTCTTCTGCCGATTTTTGCAGCCATATATCCGACGGGGATAAATGCGATTGCGCTTATGCCCATCGAAACGCCCGATATAATGGACGCGATGCCCGCAGAAAGGTTGAGGGATTTTGTGGTGTAGATTGAAAGGTTGGACGATACGGCATTGTAGCCCATAAACCACATGAAGATTGACGCCAAGATGAGGAGAAACGATTTGAGTCTTCCTTTTTCGAGATCACTCTTTCCTGCCCAAAGCTCTTTGAGAGATTGACGTTTTTTCTTCGTGTTTTCAACAACTTGCTGGGCAAACTCAAGCGTTTCGGGGGCGATTTCCTCTTTTTGAGTGCCGTCAATGAGTTGCTGAGTCTCTCCGTCGGGCTTGCTGTCGAGATTGTATTCGGCGTCGCCTTCGTGAATAAGTTCTTCCGCAAATTTTTCCGCTTCGGGATTTTCGCCGTCGGCAAAGTCGTCGATTTCGTATTCTTTGCAGATTTCCTGACATTTTGCAACCATCTTGCGCTCGTTGACGAGAGCGAGGAACCCTGCAAGGAGCAAGAGCATACCTGCCGCAACAGAACCGAATATTATGACGTAATTTTCAAGACGCTGACCGAACAGCACGACCGTGTAAATCAAAAACGCGATTGCACCGCCGATACCGCCGCAAAGGTTGATGATGGCGTTTGCTTGCGAGCGGAGCGGCTTGGGCGTGACGTCGGGCATAAGCGCGACTGCGGGGGAGCGGAAAGTCGCCATTGCGATAAGCACCAAAAGAAGAATAACCATGTACACGACAAGGCTCTTGATACCCGAACCGTCCGCGGCTTTTGTGCATTTTTCGTTGACCTCGTTGCTTATATAATTGTTCATGCCGGCGGCAACGTACTTTTTGTAAGCGGCGTTGCTGTCAACGATTTCTTGATAGGTTTTGCCGGTGGGAGAAGTTGCGCTCAAATCCTCCACGACTTCGCCGTCATAGTAGTAAGTGGTTGCGCCCAACATATTGAGCACCGCTTTCTTTGACGTCATCTTGCTGTCGTAGCGCAATGCCACAAATTGTTCTCTCGTGATTTTGTTGTTGCCGAGATAGGTCAAATCGCAATAGTTTGCGCTGCCTTCTTTGCCTGCGACCGCATTGTCGTACCATTCTTCGAGCAACGGTTGCATAAAGGAATCGTCGTTGAGTTGGGATTCGATTTGAGTGGTGAGTTCTTGCGCCTTTGCTTGTTGTTTGAGCGTTGCGACGGGCACGAACACCATAAGTACCACCGCGCATACCGTGCCTATCACGATAAACGGCGTGCGGCGTCCCCATTTTTTGACAAGTTTGCCTTTTGCGTTGTCGCTGAGTTTGCCGAACAAGGGGAGCATAAAGAGCGACAAGAGATTGTCAAGGCCCATGATTATACCGCGCGCCCAGCTCGGCAAGCCGTATGCATGCTCCAAAAGGAGAGGAACGACAAAGTCGTATGCCGTCCAGAACAGCATGATGATCGCAAATGCGAAGCCGACCTTAAAGGTCTGCGGATAGTCGAGTTTGAGAGGTGGTCTGCCTTTCTCGTCGAGCACTGGTGCCGGCTTTTCTTTTTTTCTCATAATTTACTCCTATAAAGAGAATATCCATAAATATATACGCACGTGCGCGTAATAAAATAGATAAATATATTATAATGTAAAAATGTCGGATTGTAAATACTCAAAAAAGCTCAAAAGTGTGTTTTTTTAAGGAAAATTTAACGTTGCGCACGGCAGAAATCAAATGGGAATAAATCCGTAGCACAGCGTGCCTATCACGGCGGATATGATTATCAACCATATAGGTTGCAGAGTTTTTCCTTTGATTCTGATAAGCGACAGCCCGAAAAGTAATGCGAAAAGGCAAGTGCCTATCGCGTCGAATTGTACGGGTTGGTTCGAAAGCACGCTCGATACGCCCAAAAGCGTGGACAAAACGAAGCCCACGAAAACGGCAATCAAAAGCCCCGTAACGGTTGAGCGCACGTACACGAACACGCTTTGCACGGCAGGTTTTTTGATGAAATTCGAAAAGGCAAGCGCAATCAGGGTGATGATGACAAGCGAGGGCAAAACCACTCCGAAGGTTGCGCAAATCGCGCCGAGTATGCTTTCTCCTACTCCTGCCGATTGCAGCACCGATACTCCCGTGTAGGTTGCTATGTTGACGGCAAACGGTCCCGGAGTGCTCTCGGAAATTGCAATGAAAGACTGCACTTCGTCAAGCGTAAGCCAACCTTTTTCGACAACCTCCTGACTTATCATGGGGATCATTGCCTGTCCGCCTCCGATGGTGAAAAGTCCTATCTTGAAAAACGTCCAAAAGAGTTGAAGATATATCATTTTTCTTCGCCTCCTTCGTCGGATTTCGTCGGAGCAATCGGACTGAGAATTTTGATTGAATTTTGCAAATCACCGCTTTTATCGTTTAAATTGTGTTGATAAACTGCGTTTTCGCGCACGTATTCGTCTTTTTCGAGGGCGCGACCTATGCGCTCGTTGTAGTATTCGGGCGTGCCGACGGAGTGCAAAACCTTCTTGTCGTAAATCTGTTTTAGGCGTGCCGCAACGCATGCTATAACGATGGTTGCAAGTATGATATAAATCACCCTTACGTTTGTCAGAAGCACAAGCAAAAACGACGCAATCATAAGCACGTATGACAGCAGATTTTTGCGCATGTCTTTGAAGAACGTGAACACGGCTTTTGCAATCAGCACCAGCACCGCCACTCGTATGCTCTTGAAAAAGTAACCTGCCCAAACGTTGTCCTTGACAAGTTCGATGACGTAGCTGAGAGCGATTATTACGACGAGAGAGGGAATTACGACGCCGATTGTCGCGGCGATACCGCCAAAAATGCCGCAACGCTTTACGCCTATATAAGTTGCGGTGTTTATCGCGATTGGCCCCGGCGTGCTTTCGGCAATGGCGAAAATATCGCTCAATTCGTCGTGAGTGATCCACTTTTGTTTTTTGACGAGTTCCGCTTCGATGAGCGAAAGCATGGCGTATCCTCCGCCAAAGGAAAACAAGCCTATTTTGAAAAATATGCCGAACAGTTTGAGTATGTCCAAAAGGTATTGTTTTCTGCTTTTCTTTTCCATGCGTTTTCGCCAAAAAAAGTATAACACTCGCCAGTATGTTTGTAAAGTGCGCAAAAACCTTTGCCAAACGGTGAAGTCGTGTTAAAATATAAATATGATACTTTGCGGATACGAAAAATTTTCAATGGTTGATTTCGACGGCAAAATCGCATGCACCGTGTTTACCGGCGGATGCAATTTCCGCTGTCCGTTTTGCCACAATGCGCCGCTTGTGGTGGGCAATGTCAAATCGCAACAAATAGATTGCGACGAAGTCTTTGATTATCTTCAAAAGAGAAAAGGGCTTGTGGACGCGGTTTGCGTGACGGGTGGCGAGCCTACGCTTCAACCCGATCTATGCGACTTTTTGGCAAAGGTGAGAGATATGGGCTATGCAACGAAGCTCGACACCAACGGACTTCGCCCCGACGTGCTCAAAGAGGTTTTGGACAAAAAACTTGTAGATTTCGTTGCAATGGACGTCAAAAACAGCCCCGAAAAGTATGCGCGCACGGTTGGCGTCAACAACGTGGATATGGGCAAAATCCTCGAAAGCATGCGCCTTTTGAAAGAGAGCGGAGTGGACTACGAGTTCCGCACGACCATAATCAAAGAGTTCCACACCGCCGACGATATGCAAAAAATCGCCTATCTCGTTTCGGGTGCGCCTCGCTATTTCATGCAAAAGTACAACGACAACGATGGCTGCATCGCCCACGGCTACACTCCTGTCGATAAAGACGTTGCGGAAAGTTACAAAGAGTATTTTGCGGGAAAAGTCGGACTTGTAGCCCTTCGCGGCTATAAATAAAACTCAACCGCAATATCGAGAGAACAACATTGTCGGGCACGACTTGCCTCAAAAGTGTGTACTTGTATGTGCACCGAGTTTTGATTCAAGCCGTGCCTTTTTCGTTCTTCATCTTAATATTGCGGTTGAGAAATCACACGTTTTTCAATGTGTGGAGGCGGTTATTTTATGGCGGATGTTTTTACGTTTACAAAACCTTGTTTCGCTTTGCAAAGAGGACATTCGTCCCATGCCTCTTTCGAGGACGCTTCGTATCCGCAACCCGAACAACGCCATGTGGTTGCTTTATCCTTTTTGTAGAGCGTGCCGTTTTTGAGTTGATTGTGCAAATCGTCAAAAATTTTCTTGTGCTGTTTTTCGACGTCGGCAAGCATTTTGAAAGTGTTTGCGACGTCTTCGAAGCCTTCCGAACGCGCGGTTTTTTCAAAAGATTTGTACATCTTGATTTCGCTCTCGTGGTCTTCTGCGGCGAGAGCAAAGTTTTCCGTCAGATTCCATTTTTCTTTGAAAGGATAGCCTGCGTTGATTTGAATATTGTCGATTTGGTTTTTGCTTGCCTGCTGAATGAGAGTGTAGAGGAGTCTTGCGTGGTTAAACTCGTTGTACACAACCTTGTCCACGATTTCGGCAAGCGCATTGTATCCCTCGTTGCGCGCGCCGTATTCGACAAATTGATAGCGCACGTACGCTTGCGTTTCGCCAACGTACGCACGGGCGAGGTTTTGATAGGTTTTGCTTTCGATAAGTTTCATAGTTGTCTCCTTTTGGTTTTTTGATAATTATTGCAAAAGCGACGAGTTTTTATTCGGTATAAAGGCGGCGAAAAGTCCGTTGTTTCGTTTTTGCCGTCAATTTGTCGCAAAAGGCTTTTAATAATCGCGCGAAAGTGGTATCATCATAAGCGAAAATAAAGTTTTCGCAACATCGTTGCACAAGGAGTTATATATGAGCGATTGCACGCACGATTGCGGTTCTTGCTCCAAGGACTGCTCGTCAAGAATTACGTTTGAAAAGCAAAATCCGCTTTCCAACGTGAAAAAAGTTATCGGCATTGTCAGCGGAAAGGGCGGCGTAGGCAAATCGTTGGTTACGTCGTTGCTTGCCGTGGGCAAGGCAAGAGAAGGCAAAAACGTTGCTATTTTGGATGCGGACATCACAGGCCCGTCCATTCCTCGTGCGTTCGGCATAAGAGGCACGGTTGAGGGCGACGCCAACGGAATTTATCCGCGTCAAAGCAATATGGGCATCAAAATCGTGTCCTCCAATTTGCTTCTGGACGACGAAACCGATCCTGTTATTTGGCGCGGTCCCGTCATTGCCGGCATGGTCAAACAGTTTTGGACGGACGTCGTTTGGGACGATGTGGACTTTATGTTTGTGGACATGCCTCCGGGAACGGGCGATGTGCCGCTTACGGTTTTCCAATCGATAAAACTCGACGGCATCATCATCGTCACTTCGCCGCAAGACCTCGTGTCCATGATAGTTGAAAAAGCCGTAAAAATGGCAAACAAAATGAATATCCGCATCTACGGCGTGGTTGAAAACATGAGCTACATCGTATGCCCCGATTGCGGAAAACGCATCGAGATTTTCGGATCGGACAAGGTTGACAAGGTGGCAAAGGACTTCAACCTCAAAGTGCTGGGCAAACTGCCTATGGATCAAAAAGTCGCATTTGCGGTGGACAACGGCGACGTTGAAATTCTGAACACCGACGCACTCAAACCCGCTTTGGACGAAATAGAGAGTTAAATTTGTTTCGCAGTATGACAAGACGTGAATTAGCCGAATCGAACTTTGTTGCAGGATACAGTTGTGCGCAAGCGGTTGTCAAAGCCTTTGCAGACGTCACCGGTTTTGACGGCGAAGCGGCAATGCGCCTTTGCTCGTCTTTCGGCGGCGGCATGGGAAGGCTCAGAGAAGTTTGCGGAGCGGTGAGCGGAATGTTTATCGTCGAAGGGCTTTTGGAGGGCTATTTCGATCCGACCGAACAAGACGCGCAGGCACAAAAAGCAGCGCATTATGCGCGTATTCAAGAACTTGCAAGACGTTTTAAAGAGCGCAACGCATCAATCGTATGTCGTGAGATTCTTGGCGCAAGAGCAAGCACCAATCCCACTCCCGAAGCGCGAACTCCCGAATATTACAAAACGCGTCCGTGCGCAAAAATGTGCGGTGACGCGGCGGAAATCCTTGAAAACTTCTTGATTGAAAGGAAGTTGATTTGATGACGCAAAACGGTGTTTTTCTGTTGAAAATACCAACATAAAATGTCGATTTTGCAAATAATATACATATGAGCTTTTACGACGTCGTATATGAGCAAGTCAAAAAAATTCCGCACGGCAAGGTTGCAACCTACGGACAAATCGCTTGTCTTTGCGGTTCTCCGAGGGCATCGCGCGCAGTGGGGTATGCTTTGCATTTCAACCCCGATCCAAAGCACGTGCCTTGTTTTAGAGTGGTCAATCGTTTCGGAAGATGCGCTCCTGCATTTGCGTTCGGCGGTGCGGAAGTGCAAGCAAATTTGTTGCGTGCCGACGGTATAGAAGTTGACGAGGACGGTTACGTCGATTTGACAAAATATCAATGGAATCCCGATCGAGATTGAAACAAAAGCAAAAATTTCGCATCAAAAAAAGCACACTGCGGTGTGCTTTTTTTATATCGTTTTGAAAGTTAATCGTTTGTTTTTCTTGCGTTTTTTTGAGCAAGAAGAAGATTGTATGCGTCGGTTTTGGCTTGCGCTAATGCGTTGTCGAGGGCGGAGCGTGCTTCGCTTAACGCTTTGACCACTTCGGATTGTTCGAGCATGCGTTGTATTGCTTGTTTGTCTTCTTGCGTTGCAGCTATATCGGCGGTTGCTTCATCGCATTTTTCTTGCAGATAGTCTATTGCGTTTTGCACCGCTTGCGAGCTTGTGTAGTCAACGTCGGCGGTGTAGTCGGAGATGAAGTTTTCCAAGTCGAACGAGAAAGACGAGAACGAACCGAGCAACGCTTGCGCTTTTTCGAGGGACGTTTTCACGTGTTCGGCAACCGTCAGAGCAGTTTTGGTTGCCAAAGAATAATCGTCTTTGTCATACGTTGCAAAGTTTGTAAAATCGTTTAGAGCGGTTTGATAGGCTTTGGCAAAATCCGTTCTGTCGTCGCAGTTTCTGTACGACGTGTTGAAAAGGCCGTTGAGTTCGTCTTTGTCAATCACGATCTTGCCATCTTGAATATAGTCTTTCACGAGAGAATTTGCAACGTCAACGGGCAGTGAAGCCATCGCTTCGACGTCGTTTGCCGAGAGTGAGTAGACGGGGTTTGCAATAAGAGCGTTTTGGCAGGAACGGTAGAATTCAAGCGACAGTTTGCTTGCGCTTGCCACTGCCAATTTAGCAGCCGCCAAAGTTTGTTTTGCCACCGGGATACTGCCGATGGGGGATTGCGCGAACGCATCCGCCAGCTTGTTGTAGAAATATTGCACGCACACGGCGTTTTCGATTGTTTGCGTTGCGCTGTCGAAAACAAATTGCGCGCGGTTGGTCGCGTCCTTGTAGGTGTCGTCGAATTTTTGCGTGAGGTCGGATTGCAACTCGTTTGCTTTGGTTATGAGATCCTGCGTGGTTTTGCTCAACGCCTCGTCAAAAGCAAGTCCGTTTTCGACGGCTTTTTGCACAAGACGATAAGTTGCGACGTCGAGATTTTGTATCGCTTGATTTTCGGGATGTTGCGCCTTCAACGTTTCGAGCTCGTTTTCAAGCACGAAGTCGCACGAGTTTGAAATGCGAACGGAAATGGATTCGTCCGCGTTTTCCACGGCGGAAGTGAATTTTTTGCTTATTTTTTCAAAAACGTCATCGGCCTTTTCGGATACGACTTCGACGGATACGTTGGCATCGTTCTTGACGTAGCCGTAGCGGACGGCGCAAGACGCAATGTTGCCGAGCGCAACGTCAAGTTCCGCACCGACGATTCCGCTTTCTTCAAACAGCAAAACTTTGCCGTCGCGGTTTGCACCGTACGCACTCATGACGACGTCGTTTTGATCGAGCACAAGCTCAACGGACGGATTGACGTCGATGCGCACGAAAGAGGTCGCACGTTGCGGCTCGGAGGTGTGGGGATGACTTGTGTAGATTGAATTGCACGCAACGAGAATCACCGCACAAAGCACGGTGATTGCAAGACAAAGAGCCAAACAAACTGTGAGCAAACCTCTTCTTTTCATCCGTTTTTCCTCCTGCAATCCGCAAATGTAAGGGTATTGCAGTCGAGCTTAATATTGTTTTCGATATAAATATATACTCTAAATATAAAAAGACAATAAATTTTTCTTAAAGAAACCTAAATTTTTTTCACAAATATTAGAAAATGCGGGAAAATCGGACAAATTGAGCGAAAAATAATATTGAGTTGTTATATTTTTGCGGGTGTGATAAAATAATGGCATGACCAAGCAAGAACTCGACAAATTGATGTTGCGCTTGCAACGAGGCGACGAAAGCGCGTTTGAGGAAATCTACAACGACACCAAACGCGGTCTTTTTGCGTTTATCATGTCGATTTGTCGCAACTATCAGACCGCCGAGGATATGATGCAAACCGCATACATAAGGCTTAGGACGACGATTGCGTCGTACAGAGCCGGCTCGAACGCATACGCTTGGCTATATACGATTGCCAAAAACGCAACGCTCAACGAAATCAACCGCGCAAAGCGCGAGAGTGCCACCGACTCTTTCGAGGACGAAGCGAAATTCGGCACGTACTCCATAGACGAGGAAATGTCCCCCGTCACGAGCGCGATGAACAAAGTGCTCAACGAGGACGAGCGGCAAATCGTCACCTTGCACGCCATATCCGGATTTAAGCATCGAGAGATTGCCGATATGATGGACAAGCCGCTTGGCACTGTGGTGTGGTCGTACAACAACGCACTTTCAAAACTCAAAAAAGAATTGCAAAAGGAGGACGAAGAATGAAACTTAAAGACATCGAAAAAGGGCTCAAAAGCGAGCAAAATTCTCAACAAGTTCCCGACGTCCTTCAACGCGCAAAAAAAGCGCCGATAAACAGACTGCTTGACGGACAAACTCCGCTCAAAGCGTTTGACAAACAAACGGCGGTGCGCCTTCTTTGGTGTGCGATGCTTTTGCTTGTCACGGCGGTGTTTGCCATAGGCGCAATCGCCCTGATTCCGAAAGGAGAGCGAGAACAAGTGGAGCTTTGCTACGTCAATATAAGGATTGAATCGGAGGGCGAAATCACAACTTACGGCATGGTTGTCGAGGATTGCGAAACGGTTGCGGTTTTTGTGCTTGAAAAGCAAAACGCAGAGGTCGTCGCACGCGACATGCAAAAGAAGGGCGATTACGTTGAAAATGCAATAAACGACGTTTATCAAGCAAAAAGCGGTGATAAAGTGTTGATTTGCGTGCTTTGTAACAACGACGCCGGCGTCTTGTCAACGCTTGTGACAAGCGTTTTCGAGGGGAAGGGAATCGACGTAAAATCCACTGCCGATACGTCGCAAGCACGTGCCGATTTGAAGGCGTTTGTCGGCAACGCAGAGGCAAACGATATAGATACGCTCATTGACGAATATCTTGCAAAATTTTGACAATTCAAGCAATCGACAAACAAAAAATACGATATTAAAAATCGACGATAATTTAAAGTTTTCGTCGATTTTTTCGTTTAAAAACGCTTAAATAGCGCGGCAAGGCAAAATAAAGTTGAAAAATAAGGATAAGACGTGTATAATAGTTTCATAAAATCTATTCATACTACGAAATGTGCGCCCGTGCGCACGCAAGGTGATTATGAAAAAAGCACTAATGATTTTTTGCATCGTACTCGTTGCCGTGCTCGCATGCTCGGTGTTTGTGGCGTGCAATCCGCAAGTCAATCCCGGCGAGGACAACAACGGACACAATCAGTACGAGCAAGCAAAATATACCGTCACTTTCAACGTGAACAGCAACGATTTTAAGCTCACCAACAACGTCGTGAAAAACGTTTTGGCAGGCACTTCGGTCGATGCTCCGAAGAATGCCGACGGCTCTAAAATCGTTCCGCTCAAAACGGGTTATACGTTCAAGTATTGGTCTGCGGACGGCACGAACGAATTTATATTCGGTCAAACTCCCATTGTAAAAAACACCACTATAACCGCAATTTACACCAACAACACATACGAACTTACTCCGCACATTGACAAAAAGGTTGTCGCAACAAAGGGCGAGGACGGAGAATACGTCTATTCCGTCGAAGATTTCGCAACCGGCGCAACCATTGCAAGCGATACGAAACTTGTCGTAACCTACAACGTCAAGAGCGAAAATCTCGATTGCCCCACGGCGGCGGACGGCGACGAGTTTATGTTCTGGTTCTACTTTGACAAGAACGGCAAACCCGTGCGTTTGACCACGTTTGCAACCTCGTCTACGGCGGCGGTCAAAACCGAAAACACCTGGCTTTTGACAAAATCGGTGGACGTGTACGCAATGTTCAAATCCACTCTTCCCAAGGTTGAAGTGCAATACGTAGATTCTCTTTCGGACAGCTCGTATCAGACGAGATTCTATCCCGTCACCGAAAGCATCGCGCAAACGGAATCCGACGATATAGTTGCAAACCACACCTCGAAAGCGGGTTATAAGTTTGCAAAATGGTTCTATCGACAAACGGTTACCGTTGACGACAAGGAAACCGTCGTCGACAAAGACTTTACTTTCAAAACCGACGATACGACGGGCACTACGCTTTATTCTGCATGCGGACTCAAAGATTATTTCACGCCCGCAACGATAAAGATGTACGCAAAATGGACGAAGCAAATTTCAATCGCGTCGGTTGACGATTTCAAACTTTATCACGATTTGCTCCGCAAGGAAAATCCCACCGAGGCAGTGCAAAAAGACATAAACGAACTTTTGGAAGCGGACATCAAAATTTCGTTGATAGATTTCGGCGCGAACGCTTTCGAACCGCTTTTTGACGAAAATCACGTGTTCAGCGGCACGATCGACGGCGCAACTTACGGCGAAAACGATCAGATCACCGCAATAGCAAAACTCACAGGCGGCACGTTCGGCAACGCAAAACACGCTTCCGTTTTCGGTTACGTGTCGGGTACGATTGAAAATATCGCGCTTGAAAACGTCAAGTTGAAAGTGGAAAAGAACGCAGATGGCAAGTTTGAAAACGTCGTGTATATCGGCTTTGTCGCAAGCGTGCTTACCGGTCAAATCGAAAACTGCTCGGTAAAATCCACTCCGCAAGCTTTCGGTGAAAAACTCGAAGGTCAAGACTGGACGAATTTAGGCATGAAAGCCGTTTATTTCGGCGGTATCGCGGCAAAGGTGGAAGGCAACAATGCCGTGCAAGACACGGGTATGGTGCGCAATTGCGACGTTGATTTCACAGCGAGCTTTGCGTGCGAATCTTTGCTTTTCGGCGGCATTTGCGGCGCGGGCAACTCATCGAGCGTGCTCTCTTCAAACACCGTCAAAGTCACTCTTTCGGACGTGTATTGCGCAGATGACGCTCAATCTTCAAACGGCAGATCCTTTGTGAAGATCGGCGGTATCACCGCAACCAACGGCGGTAGGATTTCAAAGAGCGACGTCACAATCAACGTGGCAAGCCTCACAAGTCTTGACGAGGCGTATTTCGGCGGCGTATGCGCAGACAATTCGGGCAGCGTCATCACCACCAAAGCGGACGCAACCTTGAACGCAACCGTCGGCGGAGCAATCTCTCAAATCGTGTGCATAGGCGGTATAATAGGCAGAAACGAGGGTTATGTTTACAACAGCTATTGTCTGGTTGACGTCAAAGTCGTCGCTCAAAAGGCAAACGGCATCGTCGCGGTAGGCGGCATCGTCGGCAGCAATTTCAGCGACAAGACGGATTCCAGCTCCACGACGACGTCGGGTATCGGAGCAATCAATTCAACCTATGCCGTCGGCTCTATAAACGTCAGTGCAACCGCCGAAAAGGTTGAACTTTACGTGGGCGGCATTGCAGGCAGAAACTCTCAAAGCAAAATCGCAAATTGCTTCGTCGTCACCGACATCGCAGTCAAAAACGCTCAAAGCGGAACGAGCAACGTCGGTCGTACATTCGGCAAGCACGAGAAGAAAGCGTCCTTTGCAACCGCAACCGTGCATTATGCAAACGACATGACTTTCACGCTCAACGACAGCGAGGACTTCGAGCACACTGAAAATATGCAAGGCAACGGACGCATCTCAACCGACTTTAAGTCCGACGCAATCCTCAAAGACAAAAACCTTCTTCTCTTCGACAGCGAAGTCTGGAACGTCGTCGACGGCGAATATCCCACGCTCAAATAAGAGAGGATTTATAACGTTCGCATGACGATTTTGTCGCATACGATATTAAGCGCGCGCCCGTGGGCGCGCGTTTTTTCGCACTAAATAAATATTATCTTATAATTTTTAGTAAACAATAATTTGTGCAAATACGGTCTGTTTTCGTCGTTATTTGTCGCATACGTTCCCCATGCGGCTATTCGACGGTATTGACAAGCGGACGATGTGATAATATAATTTAGCAAATTCGGTTGCCGTAAAGACTAAGCGTCAACGCACCGATTGGAGAATGAATATGCAAAATATCATTGAAATCAACAATTTGGACAAGAGTTTTCAAGACGTCCACGCGGTCAACGATTTGTCGTTGCGCGTCAAAGAGGGCGAATTGTTTGCGTTTTTGGGTGTAAACGGCGCAGGCAAATCCACGACGATATCCATCATGTGCGGTATGCTTGCAAAAGATGGAGGCAAGGTGTTTATTGACGGCAAGGACGTTGACAAGGACATGCGCGAGATTACCAAAGAGTTGGGCGTCGTGTTTCAAAACACCGTGCTTGACGCAAAACTGTCCGTCAAAGACAATCTGACGTCGAGAGCCGCGCTTTACGGCATCACCGGCAAAGAGGCAAAACAAAGGATTGCACATCTTGCCGAGCTTCTTGAATTTAAGGATATACTCAACCGCACTTTCGGCAAACTTTCGGGCGGACAAAAGAGAAGAGTGGACGTTGCGCGCGCACTGCTCAACAACCCAAAAATTCTCATTTTGGACGAGCCTACGACGGGACTCGATCCCGAAGCGAGAAAAGCTCTTTGGAGCGTAGTGACGTCTTTGCGCAAGAATCAAAACATGACGGTGTTTTTGACGACGCACTATATGGAAGAGGCGGCGGACGCTGATTACGTCGTGATTTTGGACAGCGGCAAAATCTCCGCCGAAGGCACTCCGCTCGAACTCAAAAACAATTATACCGGGGACTTTGTCACCATATACAATGTTGATGAGGACAAAATAAAGGCACTCGGTTTGCCTTACGAAAATATAAGGAACGCCGTCAGAATTGCGGTTAAGAACACGGAAGAGGCGCGCGATTTGATAGTCAGGCATCCCGATTTATTCACGGATTTCGAAATAACAAAAGGCAAAATGGACGACGTATTTCTTGCGGTCACCGGCAAGAAACTCGAAGGAGGCGCGCAATGAAAACGTTTTTTGCACTCACCAAACGCAATATCAAGGTGTTTTTCAAGGACAAAGGAATGTTTTTCACCTCGCTCATCACGCCGGTGATACTTCTCGTTTTGTACGTTACGTTCCTTGCAAAAGTTTATAGAGATTCGTTTGCGTCCGCGCTTCCCGACGGCATGAGCGTGCCCGAAAAACTCGTAAACGGCATGGTTGCCGGCGAACTCGTTACGTCGCTGTTGGCGGTGAGTTGCGTGACGGTGGCGTTTTGCTCCAATCTTTTGATGGTTATGGACAAAATTTCGGGCGCAAGAAAAGATTTTCTCATTTCGCCCACAAGGAAGTCCACGATCGCGGCGGCGTATTTTTCGGGTTCGCTCCTCACAACGCTTATCGTCACTTACGTTGCCACGGCGGCGTGCCTTGTGTACGTTGCGGTGCAAGGTTGGTATTTGTCGGTGGGCGACGTGTTCCTCTTGTTCGTGGACGTATTTTTGCTTACGTCTTTCGGCACAGCTCTTTCAAGCGTCGTCAACGTGTTTTTGAAAACGCAAGGTCAAGCGTCGGGCGTAGGCACGATCGTATCGGCAGGCTACGGCTTTATATGCGGCGCGTATATGCCCATAGCGTCTTTCGGCAAAGGACTTCAAAACTTCATTTCGCTGCTTCCCGGCACGTACGGCACGGCTCTTATGCGCAATCACGCGTTGAGAGGAGTGTACGAAGAGATGTCGTCGCAAGGTTTTCCAAGCGAGGTCGTGGAGGCAATCAAGGACAGCGTCGATTGCAATATCTATTTCTTCGGCGACAAGGTGAGCGAGGGTGCAATGTACGGAGTGCTTGTTGGGGCAATCGTAGTGCTCGTTGCGGCGTACGTGCTTATCAACTATCTTACGAGCAAATCGCATCGCTCAATCGAGGATATCGCAAGAAAAACCAAAAGAAAAAGCAACAAAGATTAACAAAAAAACCGCGTAAAAATGTTGAAAAACGAGCGTTGGAAGCATAAAAATTCAATGCAAAAACAGCAAAAATCGAACAAAAAATACACGGATATTTTGCGGAGTTAAACGTAAAGGATAAGAATTATGAATATAGAAGTGGACATAACGGGCGTCGTCTTAAAGACGGAAAGGCTTGTTTTGAGAGAATGGAAAGAGAGCGATTTGCAAGACTTTTTCGAGTATTGCTCGGTGGAAGGCGTCGGAGAAATGGCAGGTTGGGCGCACCATGAAAACATCGAAAAATCAAAACAAATTCTCGATTTGTTTATAAAAGAGAAAAAGACTTTTTGCATAGAACTTGAAGGCAAGGCTATCGGCTCGGTGGGAATAGAAAAGTACAACGAGAAAGAGTTTCCCGAATACGACAACCTCAAAGGCAGAGAGGTCGGCTTCGTGCTGTCAAAGGACTATTGGGGCAGAGGCATTATGCCCGAGGCAGTGAAAGGCGTGCTTGCGTATTGTTTCGACACGTTGGGCTGCGATTTCGTCGCGTGCGGACACTTCGAGTGGAACGGACAGAGCAGGCGCGTGCAAGAGAAGTGCGGATTTCATTACGTGAAAACAATCGACTATACCACGCGTATGGGCACTCACGAAAACAGCATGGAAAATGTCTTGTTCAAAGACGAGTTTGAAAAGCGAAGACGAGCGTAAAGATAAAAAACGACAATAAAAAACGATGGCAAAAACCATCGTTTTTTCATACTTTTTCAAGCGTTTTTTTGTGTTATTTCACCAGATTTTCCATGTATGCGAGATATGCTTCGGCTTTTTCGGTGGCGGCGGATTGAGAGGTTTTGCTCGTTGCGACGTAGAATTTCAATTTCGGTTCTGTGCCGCTGGGGCGCACGCAAATCCAATCTCCGTTTTCAAGGTGAAGTTTGAAAGCGTTTGTCTTGGGAAGGTCGATATTTTCGACCGTTCCGTCCGCATAAGTCTTTTTGCCGAGCACGAAATCGCTTTGCGCAAGCACCTTTGTGCCGTCTATGCAATCGAAGGCGGTCGAGCGAATTTCGCTCATGATGTTTGCCATTTTTTGCATGCCGTCAAGTCCGCCGAACGTGATAGAGCGAGCTTTTTCGACGTAGTAACCAAACTCTTTGTAGAGGTCTTGCAGCACGTCGTAAATGCGTTTGCCCACGGAGTCGAAATAGCAAATCATCTCTGCAAACGTCATGCTTGCAACGACTGCGTCCTTATCTCTTGCATGCGTACCCACAAGCGAGCCGTAGCTTTCTTCGAAGCCGAAGAGATAGGTATATTCTCCGCTTTGTTCCCACTCTTTGATTTTTTCGCCGATAAACTTAAAGCCGGTGAGAACGTCGAAGGTGGCAACGCCGTAGCTTGTTGCAAGCGCGCGCGCAAGTTCGGTGGTGACGATTGTTTTGACAAGCGCGCCGTTTTTGGGAAGAGTGCCCGTTTCTTTTTTGCGCAGGAAGATATAATTTGCAAGCAAAACGCCGATTTGGTTGCCGTTGAGCAGCACGAATTTGCCCTCGTCGTTTCGTATTGCGATGCCCATTCTGTCTGCGTCGGGGTCTGTGCCGATGACGACGTCGCTTCCGATTTTGTCTGCAAGCTCGACTCCCAGGCGCAATGTGTCCGCCTCTTCGGGATTGGGTACGCGCACGGTTGAGAACTCGGTGTCGGGGAGTGCTTGCTCTTTGACGACGTTGACGGTGATGCCCATTCTCGAAAGAATCGTCGTGACGGGCATATAGCCGCTGCCGTGAACGGGAGTGTAGACGATTTTGACGTTTTTGCCGTATTTTTCAACCGCTTCGGGCGAGAGCGAAAGTTTGCTTATCGTGTCGAAATACGCATCGTCCACGCTCTTGCCGATTACGGTGATATAGGGGTGAACTTTTTGATTGTCAAGCCCTTTGATATTGTCTGCCGTCAAATCGACCTCGGCTTCGCAAATGCCAAAATACGGGGTTTTATCTATAAATTCGACCACTTTATCCGTCGATTCGGGCGACATCTGCGCTCCGTCCTCGCCGTAAACTTTGTATCCGTTGTAGATTTTTGGGTTGTGCGACGCAGTTATCATAACGCCTGCAATCGCGTTGAGACGGCGTATTGCAAACGAGCACATCGGGACGGGATGCACCGTGTCGAAAAGGTAGGTGTTGATATTGTTTTTGGCAAGCACCTTTGCGACCTCGATTGAAAATTCGCTTGAAAAACGGCGCGTGTCGTAGGATATGACGACGCCTCTTTGCATCGCTTCTTCGCCAAGCGTCTTTATGTATTCGGCAAGACCTTTGGTTGCGCGTCTTACGGTGAAAACGTTCATTCTGTTCGTTCCAAGGTCAAGCACACCGCGCATGCCTGCCGTGCCGAATTGCAAGGGACAGAAAAACATTTCTTTTTTCTCTTCTTCGTTGAGAGCGCGAAGGCGAGCTTTTTCGTCTTGCGAAAGCTCGTCGCTTTGAAGCCATTGCTCAAAAATTTTCTCGTAATCCATATTGAGAGCTCCTGTTTTGATGAGCAAATTATACCGCTATTATGGCGTCCGTGTCAACGGTGATGTTTTCGTTCCTCTCAAAATAATACGTTTTTGCGGCGAGTAATTGTCCGAGCGTATAAGCACGGATTTTGCGAGTTTGCCGTTTTGATAGTAGTCCAGATACCCTTGCGATTTTAACCCTTCTTTGCCGTAGGTGTCCACGACTTCCTTGCCCGTTTCCAAAGTTTCGTCGTCGCGGTATTCCACTTCGAAAGGAATCGCGCCTATCGTCATAGACCTGCGTTTAATCTCGAATTTGCCCACTCCGTAGATTTCCGCACGCAAATATTTTCCGTTTGCGCTCATGCGTATCGTTATCGGCGCGCACAGAGTGTTGACGAATCGCAAATCGCTTGCCGTAGACACCATAGCGTCGAAGGAGGGCGCAACGTAGCTCACCGGCAGAGAGTGCGCTCTCACGCAAGTTATTGCAAGGTTTGCAAGCAACGCGCAGTTGTAAAGAGTGCTTGACACTTGGCAAACTCCGCCGCCCACGCCTTCGACATAATCACCGTTTTGAATGACGTATGCGGTTTTAAATCCGTTTTCGACGGTGCGTCTGCCCACGAGGTCGTTGAAAGAGAACTCGTCCTCGGGATATATCACCAGCCCGTCGATTTTGCGCGCGGCAAGGGCGATATTGTCTTTTCTGTTTTGTTTGCTGTCGCCGTAGTAGGTGGAAAAGTGCGCAATCAGACGATACGCTTCCGTTTCGTCGTCGATGGCAAAAACTTTTTCGGACATGTTCGCTCCTCCCGCAACAATGATAATCGTAAGCGCGAGAAAAAGTGCCGATAGGGGCAATATCCCGCGTTTTATGCATATCGTTTTCATGCTTATAGTATGTGAGGATATGAAAAAACGAAACACAGAGCAAACAAATTTTGTCGTAATAGTTGTTTTAGTGTTTTTATATAGTGTATAATGGGCGGCGAGAGAGAATAAAAATGAATACTTTAATTTTGGTTTTGTCGCTGGTTGCGGGCATTGTAGGCACGGGACTTGGCGGCGTTATAGGCGTGTTGCTCAAAAATAAGGGCAACAAGATTATGGGCAGAGTGCTGAGCTTTGCGGGTGGCGTTATGGTTGGCGTCGTCACTTTCGAGATGCTTCCCGAAGCAATCGAGTATTCGAAAATCGAAAACGCAATCGAGCAATCGGGCATACTTATTGCCGTTGCCGCGCTCTTGGTGGGCATGCTCGTCATTTTCGGTTTAAACAAACTTTTGGACGTCATCGAAAACATGCGCGATACGCACAGAAGCATAGAGGAATTGCACCACGAAACGAAAGTTATCGAGGCAAACGACGCTCTCAACGCCGATGCGGTTGCGACGGTGAAAACGCAGGAAGTGGACAAAAAATCTTTGTTGAAAGCAGGCATAATCATGCTTTTGGCAATTGCGCTTCACAATCTTCCCGAGGGTATGGCAATCGGCGCAACGGGCGCAAGCGACACTCAAACGGGCATACTTATCGCAATCATCATCGCGGTGCACAACATTCCCGAAGGCATGGCAATTTCCGCTCCGCTCGCAAGCGGCGGCGTAAAAGGTTGGAAAACGATTTTGCTCACCGCTCTTGCCGGCGCGGCAACCGTTTTGGGAGCAGTGATAGGTCTTGCCGTCGGCGGAATAAGCAAACTCGCAAGCGGCATTTGTATGGGGCTTGCAGGCGGCGCGATGCTTTACGTGACGTTCTGCGAAATTTTGCCGCAATCCATACTTATGGAAGAGGGCAGAGTGCCTGCCGTAAGCATGCTTGTGGGTATAATTTGCTCTATGATTTTCGTTTTTGCGTTTTAAGAAAAAATTTCTTTTAAAAATCGACGAATAAGCGGCAAAGTCGTGTTACAATTCAGTCGATGAAAAGCATAGCGACAAAATCCGAAATATCGAAATATTTGACCTCGCCGTTCGACGTCGAGGTTTTTGATACTCTGAAATCCTCGAATCTCACCGCAAAGGACGAAATCAAGCGCACGGGTCGCACGAATTTCGTCATAGTCGCAAGAGAGCAAACGGGGGGAAGAGGACGCTTCGAACGCAAGTTTTTCTCGCCGAAAGATTGCGGTGCGTATTTCAGTGCGGTGATTACGCCAAAGAGCGAACAAACGGAATATATCACTCCGCTTTGTGCCGTTGCAACCGCCAACGCAATTCGCCGAGTGTGCGACAAGGACGCAAAAATCAAGTGGGTGAACGACGTTTACGTCGGCTCGAAAAAATGCGTCGGGATTCTTTGCGAGGCGGTCGCGAGCAGGAATTCGGCAAATATCGACAGAATCGTCATGGGAATAGGCATAAACCTTTTCAAGCCCGACGGAGATTTCGACGATGAAATCAAAAACATTGCGGGATTTGTCGGCGAAGGCGTCGAGGACGTAAGCAACAAAATTATCGCTCAAACGCTGAACAATATTTGGGATTTGCTTGAAAATTTCGATAAACACGAGATTTGCAAGCAGTATAAAAATCTCTCGATGCTCATAGGCAAGCAAGTTTCGGTGTGCAGAGTGGAAAGACAAGACGAAACGGCAACAGTTTGCGATGTAGATGAAAAATGCAGGCTTGTCGTTGAATACGAGGACGGGAAAATAGAGAATTTAGACGGCGGAGAGGTGCGTATAAAATGGTAAAATCTCAAAACGGAATTGCAAAATCAAACAAAAAAGCGGTGTCAAGAACTTTGCGCCTTGTGCGTATCGCAATTTTCGTCGCGCTCATAATAGTAGGGGCGTTCGTCAAATTTCCCATAGGCATCGTGCCCGTATCCATGCAGTTTGCGTTTTGCATGTTCGCATCTCTCATGCTCGGCGGATTGGATTCCTTTATCTGCGTTGCGATATACATCGTAATGGGACTTATCGGTATCCCCGTGTTTTCTGCGGGCGGCGGCTTTGCCTACGTTTTGCAACCCACTTTCGGCTACATTCTCGGCTTTTTGATTGCCGCTCCCGTCGGCGGATTTATCGCAAGAGGTTTCAAAAACGACGCGAAACTCAATATTTTCCGCTTGCTTGCGGGTGCGTTTTGTTCGCTTGCAATCGTCTATACCGTCGGCGTTATGTATATGTATCTCATGCTCAATTTTTACGTCGGTACGGCAATGTCCATGTCAAAGGCATGGATGGCGGGGTGTGCGGTGTTTTTGCCCACCGATTGCAGTTGGTGCGTCGTGGGCGCACTCGTGACTTACGGTGTGCTCAGAAGATATAATCCGCAAATCACGGTGTCCAAAAAAATGCATTCCGAGCCTTACGTCAGAGAAATCGACTGATTATTTTTGCTTTTTTTGAGCTTTTTGCGTATTGTATTCGCGCGATAAATATGCTAAAATATTGGTACAATAATATTTACGGGAGCAAATTATGCAAAACGAAATCACAAAACCCACAGATCTTTTGAATCAAGACGGCAATATCGCCGAGCCGGGATTTGCCAAAAAGATGCTTTATAATTACAACCGCGAAAACATAACGGCAAAGAAAACCCGTCTTAAAGAGTGGGATTACTACTACATTTCAAACAAAGAGTTCGCGCTCTGCCTTACCATCAGCGATATGGGATTCGTCGGCGCGTTGAGCCTTACGGTTATGGACTTCGTAACTCCCGCTCAATTTACAAATTCCGCAATATGCCTCTTCCCGATGGGCAAGTTCAATATGCCAAGAACGAGCAAAAAGGGCGACTGCTCCTGGAAAATCGGCAAAGTGGAAATGAAATTTGAAAACGACGGCGAAAAACGTCACCTCACGGGCGTTTATCCCAATGCAGACAAGTTCGGTACGGACGTCAAGTGGGATATCGTCATCTCCGAAGTCCCCGAAGAGAGCATGGTTATCGCAACTCCCTTCAACAAAAAAGGACATTTCTATTTCAACCAAAAAATCAACTGCATGAAGGCTGAAGGAAGCTTCTTCCTCGGCGACAAAGAATGTAAGTTCGACGGCGCGGACAGCCTTGCAACGCTTGACTGGGGACGCGGCGTCTGGACGTACGACAACACTTGGTACTGGGGTAGCTTGCAAACGCGCCTCAAAGACGGCTCTACGTTCGGCTGGAACATCGGCTACGGCTTTGGAGACACCACCGCCGCAAGCGAAGATATGTTCTTCTACAACGGCAAGTCTCACAAAATCGGCCGCACCGAGTTTATCATCCCCGGCGATAAAGAGGGTGAACCTCGCTATATGGAGGACTGGAAATTCGTCTCCGACGACGGACGTCTCGATTGCACTTTCCATCCTCTCATCGACCGTTACGAGCCGTTCGATCTCAAAGTCATGTGCATGATTCCTCACCAAGTTTTCGGCTATATCTCCGGCAAATGTGTCCTTGACGACGGCACCGTGATAGAGCTTGAGAATGAGCTGGGGTTTGCAGAGAAAGTTCACAACAAATGGTAAAAAGTCGCTATTTGGCGACTGACTTCGTCAGAACGCCACCTCAACAAAATCATGTACGACTATGTACATTGGGTTTTGTTTCGGTGGCATTCTTCCTTGCCATTCATCCAAATATCGACTTTTTACAAAAGAGCTATATAGGCGGAAATATATATGAATTACAACGGTGAAGGCGTGCACGCGCTCGTGTGCGCAGTGGAGGATTTGACCAACTCCAATCTCATTTTTGTTGACAGAAAGCTCAAACCTGTGTTGAAGTGTTTGGCGTACTATCCCGAGTTCCGCTCGGTGCTTTCAAAATGCAATCAAGGTTTCGACTACGACGCGGAAAAGAAAAAAGCATGCGCAAAGCTCGGCGACAGCGACGTTTTCAGACTTCCCAAAAATCCGAAAACGCTGGTTGCGCTCGTGTCGAATATGCTTGTGGAATTCGATGCGGACGGCATGGATATAGTGGGTTTTTCGGCAAAGTATTTCCCCGAAGAGACAAAGCAAGCCTGCTTCGAACAGTTTTGTTCGAGAGTGGTCGAGCCGTTTAAACTCGCGCTCGTGTCCCTTGTCGTTGACGGAGTGGAGGAAGAGCCGCAAGCGGTTGAACGCACGGTGGAATTTGCGTCCAGCGGACTTCATCAACAAACCGAATATCTTATCGTTGCAATGTACAACAATTTGCAAGAGGCGGCAATGGAAGAAGAGGAAAGAGCAGAGTTTATGGTTATGCTCGAAGGCTTTGCCGCCGCTCTCGACACGCGCGACTCGCTTATGATAAAAGCGGTTTGGACGGGACTTAAAAAAGCGCTCAACGCCAAAAAGCTTTGTCAAAAAGAAGTTGAAAAGACAAACGACGTGCTTCGTTTGTATCTTGTGACAAAATAATACGATTTGACACAAAACTGGGGTTTATCTTTGAAAAAACGAAAGATAAACCCCTTGTTTTTAAATAAGGGGGAATTATGAAAGCAAACAAGATTATCGTTGCATGCGTTTTGGCAGGCGCAATTTTGTTCTCGTGCTTTGCACTGGTGTCATGTGGCGACAAAAACGAAAAAAACGACAAAGCAATCGTTTACGTCACAGCGCTTTTCGGAGGCGGACTTTACGACACTCAAAAGAACGAAGCGGTGTGGGAGCCGTTCAAAACCGAGGTTGATGCCGTAAAGGTTATGAAAGGCGAGATGGAAATGAAAGAAATCGTTGCGCATTTCAAAGACGAATTTTCGGATATATTAAAACTGGTGGGAAGTGCCGTAAGTTACAAAGAAGGATCTCTTCTTTGGAATCTCACTTTGGACAACGAGGGCAATTCCTACAATCCCAATATCGCTCCGGCAAACGGTTTGCCCAAGGATGCGAGCGGCAACGTAATGGACGTGAGTTACGGCGCATTCGGAATTTACAAAAACTTTGTTGACAACATTGCCGAAAAATATTCGAACCGCTACGACGTTTTGATCTACAATCAGGACTGGCGTATGTCACCCGCAAAGAGTGCGGCGGAGCTTGAAAACTTCATCGAACGCAACGGCTATAAAGAAGTGATATTTATGTCGCACAGCATGGGCGCACCCGTGGTGAACAACTATCTTGCAAGAAGCGAAGCGAATCGCAATAAAGTCAAGTTGTATATGGGTTTTGCGCCGGCAACTCTCGGCTCGTTCGACGCTCTTGCCGCAATGGCTTGCCCCGACGTGTACGTTGACAATTTTCTCGGCGGCATGGATTTGAGCGGATTGCCCGTGGACGTATATGCAATCGTTGACAGCGTCGTCAACGGCAAGCTCGGCGATTTCTTCCGCAACAATCAAGGACTTATGTCCCTTGTCCCGTCGTGGCAACTTATAAGCTCCGACCAATACGACGACGACAATCCGGCAATCACCGTCGACGGAAAGGCAATCGAAACAAAAGATGAACTTTACAATCTCTACAAATCCATGCGTTGGGCAAAATATCTCGTTCCGCGCACGAAACAGGAAATCAAGGATTCCGATGACGGCGCGGATTACGCAAGAGTTTTGGCAACCGACGGACAACCTGCCGACAAGGACGGGTATAGGCTCAAAGATTTTGCCGCAAACCTCGACGAATATTTCGACAACATGTTTATAAACGGCAAAATCGCAAGCGAAAGCATAGAAAATTCCTATTATTTCCTCGGCACGGGCGGCGCAAGCACCATTACCAATCTTGAACTCACCACAATCAAGGATGATGACGGCAACATTGTATATGACGATTACGGCTGTGTGAAGTACAATTACAAACTTGTCACCGCGGGCGGTGCGCAAAGCAAGTGGGGCGACGGAACAGTGCCGTATTATAGTTCTATCGGAGGAAATACCGCAACGCCCGAATATATCGCAGCCCTCGGTGACAGGCTCATCGAACTTGCCGGTGAAAATCACGGTATGGTGGGCGTCGATTGGGATTTGCTTGGGCCGCATGTGATGAATTTGCTTGAAAAACACGCCTAAAACCGCCAGATTGAGCGAATAAACGTGTTAATAGCACTCCGTGATAAAAATCGCGGAGTGCTTTTTCGTCCTCTGCAAGAGGGGAGGGGGATATACTTTTATTGCAATGTTCCCCTTTCCTCAGGTGTTTTGTTCGTCCTCTACAAGAGTGGGGTGGCGTGTACTCTAATTAGATGTGCCCCCTCTTTCCGGACACGCCGGTATTTCTCCCACCACTCAGTTAGGGGCAATTCTTTACATAATTATCCATCGTTCGCGGGGGAGACAGTCGGCACTTGCATAGATAAGGGCAATTCTCTCATTATGCCACTTCGCCTGCGTGGCGGCTACGCAACAGAATGCCACGCATTCTCGTACTTTTCGTCAAGCTCGGCGCTCATATTCTCGCCGCCTTGCGGCTCGCACCCTGAATATGCACATTCCGTGTATAAGAACGCCCTGAATGAGTGTTCGTTTATCCGCTTGCGTGCAAAGCACGCAAAACAGCAAGCACTCGCACGGAACTGCGGCGGGAGTTTTTATCCGTGCTTGAACTGATAGCAAAATATCTTTTGTGCGAAGTAATGTGAAAATTTCCGCAAGTAAAAGAACGACCGAGATTTTTCTCGGTCGTCCGTAATATTGAGGAAATTTTCACATGTGTGTCGTCTTATCTTCTCCGATGCCGATCATGCCGTCGACGACGTACTTTTTGCCGTTGGTGTCGGTGACGTAGCCGCTGATCTTGCCGTAGGGAAGCGCATAGTAGCAAAGCAAGGGAATGGGCATATAGAACACTTGATCGATCTCGAACTTTATGTCCACGATGCCTTTGCCCGTTTCGTCCTTGATATACCACGTTTTTGCTTTTTTCTTGCCTTTCTCGTGAGTGAATACGACGGGCGGCATGGGGAAGGACTCGTTGTCAACCCAAATGACGTTTTCGTTGTATTGGTGTTGGTCGACGGATTGATTGCGAGTGAGGTTAAACGCAAAATATTTTTTCACGCCGTCATCGTCGATTTGTCCCATTGTGGTGAGCCAATCGTAGTGTGCGTTGAAAGGATAATAGCCCTTGTGGTCGTCGATGATACCAACGGAGCGTTCGTTTGTGGTGTACACTTTGCCGTTGAGGGTTATCGTGCCGCTTGCCTTGAAGAAATCCTTTTCGCTGTACAAAGCGTTTTTGAACGAGCCGTCCTTGTTTCTTGCAAGGGGCATAACTCCGTTTGCGAGCGGAGAAATACGTTCAAAGCGGATGTCTATCGTAAACTCGCCGTTTTTGCCTTTCGTAAAGCCTTTTGCGCGCGCTTTGCCGTTGAGGAAATCGTTTTCGATTTTATACTCGCTGGTTTTCGTCTTGCAATAGCAACAGTCGTCCACGAGTTGAGATGCCACGTGCGCCTTTTTCTTGGGGACGAGATTTCGCCAGCTGTAAATTTTGTTTTCCTTTTTGTCGTACCAAACGAAGATGGAGAAGTCCATCGGACCGGTGCTGTACACCGCACTGATGAGCGCGCCTTCGTCCATATGAACTTCAAACGCCTCCCATTCGACAAGTCTTGACGGCTTCATAAAATCGGGCATTTTGTTTCCGCACGGTTTCACTGCGTCAAGAAGATTGAGATTTTTGAAAGGCGCGTCGAAAGTGCCGAAATGCACTTTGCCGTTTTCCACGATAGAATCGGGGGTGGGGGCAGGCATACGCGTCGAACTGATGTAGTCGGGTAAATTGCTCATTCTTTTTCTCCCTTAGTATAGTATTCAAATTGTAACACAATAGTTTTTTGCTTGCAAGACGCTTGCACGATTTTTTGCACAATCGTACGATATTTTTTTATAAAATGCTACTATTTAGACAAAACGTATCATATTTCATCACGTTGTTGTCAACAAAAATCGGCAGCAGGGCTGTTTCGGGCTTTTGAAAGTGCGGCGAAATTGCGTTGAAAACGTCGAAGTTATGATTTTTGAAGAATTGGCAACAATAATCAAATCAAAAAAGGAGATATCATTATGTCATTCAACCCGTTCGAGCAAAAACCCGAAAATATCGAAAAACTGTTTTGCGACTGGAAAACGATGTATCCGCAAAGCTATTCCAAAAACGACGTAAGTCCGTTCACCAAACTTCGTTGCATACTGACAAACGGAGCGGAGTACGAAGCGGTGTGGTTTTCGCATCAATTTTTTCGCCATTGCACAAACAACGATTTGAGAAGAGAACTTGCGCTTATCAGAAAAAGCGAGCAAGCGCAACAAAAAATCGGCGCGTGTTTAAAGCCTAAGGACGAAACCGTGCTGGAAACCACCATAGGATACGAGCAACTTGCCGTCGAGCTCACCGCAATGCTTGCCATGCGCGAGCCGGATAAAAGAGTGAAAGCCGCTCTCGATTTCGCGCTTTTGGAGGATTTCGACCACCTTTACAGATATGCCGATTTGCTGGATATGGAGCACGGCGTGCATGCGGAAAACCTTGTCGGAGAACTCACCGAAATCATGCCTGCGCGCCCCACGATAACTCATCATCGCTATCCGAAAGACGAGGTGAAAAAGCCCGTCGATTTCAAAAAGGCAAGCCCGGTGACGAAGCTCGACGTTGCAATTATCACGGCGGCGGAGCAACAAACGATGAACTACTATATGAACCAGTGCGGATTTTACGAAACCGACCTCGGCAGACGGTTGTATCAGGAAATCGCAATGGTTGAGGAACAGCACGTGTCGCAATACGGCTCGCTTATGGACGTAAAACAAAGTTGGCTTGAAGGGTGGCTATGCCACGAGTACACCGAGTGCTACGTCTATTATTCTTGTTTTAAGGACGAAACCGACAAGCACGTCAAAAAGATTTGGGAGATGTGCCTATTGCAAGAAATCACGCACTTGCACAAGGCTTGCGAGTGTCTTGAAAAGTACGGGAAAAAGAATTGGCAAGAGGTTATCCCCGACGGCAATTTCCCCGAACTTCTTGCGTTTAAATCCACAAAGAATTACGTGCGCGACGTCATTGCGAATACGGTGTGCAACACGGCGCACAGAGAGGGCTACGTTTCAATCAACGACCTTGACGACAATGCGGAGTTTTTCACCTATCAAAAGATTGTCAACGCAAACGAAAAGATGACGGCGAGCCACAGCGTCATCGACGCGCATATCGACAAGGAGGGTAAGGACTATCGCTATGAAAACTCTCCATCGCCCGTTGAAAGTTTGAGATCGAGAACAAAAGACAACACCACGCTCGGAAGAGTGAAGAATTGCAAATAAATCCAAAACGAACAGTTTATATTGCAAAAATACTACAATAAAATATCGATTATGCGAAATATCCAAATCGCTCGCTTGTTGCGGGCGATTGTATTTTGTGCGGCACAAATTGTGTTGAAAATTGCAAAAAGGTTTGTTATAATAAAAATGAGGAGTGTATATGAGATACGACGAAAACTATTTTCAAAACGGCAAAAATCAAGACGAGCCGAAAACCATTCAAAGCGCGCTTTTGGACGGAGAACAGGTCCTTTGGAGCGGCAAACCGCAAAAGAAAGCGTTTGTGCTCAACAATGTGTTGAAGATGCTTCCCGTCGCGCTTTTGTGGATTGTGTTCGACACGTTTTTTATCGTTATGCTTACAAGAACCGCAGATATGATCCCGGTGCCGGCAATCGTATTTTTGTGCGTGTTTTTCGTGTTCCACCTCATGCCCGTGTGGATATGGATTTATAGATGCGTCACCGCAAGCAAACGCCACAAAAACATCGAATACGCTTTTACCGACAAGCGCATAATCGTGCGCAAAGGCGCGGTTGCCGTTGACTTCAAAAGCATAGATTATAAAGACGTCGTCGCCGTCAATTTGCGCTACGGCCTTATCGACAAGGCGGCGAAAGTCGGAGATATTTACATCACCTCAACCGGCAAGGCAACCGTCCTCGAAGATCTTGAAAATCCCGCTTCCGTCGAGCAACTGCTTCAACAAATTGTATCCGACAAAAAGCCGGACGTCGCTTTCACCGACAATGCAAAAGCCACTTACGTCAAGTGCAAGTACTGCGGCAAAAAGAACGTGTCGAGTGCAAGCTCTTGTTCTTCTTGCGGCGCCCCTCTCGATTAAAGCGCACCAAATAGCGAATAACTGCGTCAACACCCGTCCGCTCCAAAATCACGTACTATGTGTACGTTGGGTTTTGTTTCGGACGGGTGTTTCCTTGTTCTTTATCTATTTGTTGCGAAAGTGTGGTTTTGGGTATGGACATTTTGTATTTTATTTTATAAAATAGTTTTATAAAGGCACAAGAGGTTTGAAATGAGTTTGATTTCCAAAATAGTCAATTTGTTTTCGCCCACGGCGCAAAAGACGGGCGAGGACAACGGAAATAAAACGGGCGTAACTTCGCGCCGTATGCGCGAGGCGTGTTGCGCTATGGCGGAAGAGGGCGTCGTTTTGTTGAAAAACGACGGAGTTTTGCCCATAAAAGCCGACGACGAAATTGCGGTTTTCGGATGTACGCAAATCAACTGGTTTTGCGTGGGATACGGCTCGGGCGGCGACGTGAAAGTTCCCTACAAAACGTCTTTTGCAACCGCTTTGAAAAATCAAAACGAGATAAATATCAACGGGGACGTAATGTCGGTTTACGAGGATTGGTGCGCAAAGCACGTTCCCGACGAAGGTTTTTGGGGGCACTGGCCGTATAGTTTCAAGGAGATGCCCGTCACGCTCGATTTTGTCAGAAAGGCAAGAGAAAGCTCGAACGTGGCGTTTGTCGTCATAGGTCGCGCGGCAGGCGAGGACAGAGAGCAAAAACTCAAAGACGGAAGTTTTTATCTCACAAAAGACGAGTTGCAACTCATTGACAAAGTCACCGCCGTATTTGAAAAGACGGTGCTTGTTCTCGACGTCGGCAACGTAATAGACTTTGAAGAAATCGATGAATTCGGCGACAGAATCAGCGCAATCGTGCTTGCATGGCAAGGCGGTATGGAAAGCGGACGCGCCCTTTGCAACGTGCTGTCGGGCAAGGTCAATCCGTCGGGCAGACTCACCGACACGATAGCGGTCGATTACGACTTGTACCCGTCGCAAGAGTTTGGATTCAAGGACTACAACGTATATCGGGAAGACGTGTTTGTCGGTTATCGCTATTTCGAAACCTTTGCAAAGGAAGAAGTGCTGTATCCGTTCGGCTTCGGACTGTCTTACACCTCGTTTGACGTGTCCGCAAGCGTCGAAAAAAAAGAGAACGGTGTGAAAGTTCGAGTAAAAGTCAAAAATATAGGCGAGCGCACGGGCAAAACCGTTGCGCAGGTGTACGTCAAAAAAGCGGACGGAATGTTGCCGAAGCCTGCAAGAGAACTCGTTGCGTATTTCAAGACCGACGAGCTTGAAAGCGGTGAAGAGCAGCAGCGCGTTTTCGATATAAGCGAATACGAGCTTTCGAGTTACGACGAGGAAGGCGCGACGGGCTACAAGGCGTGTTGGGTGCTCGAATACGGCGATTACGAGTTTTTCGTAGGCGAAAACGTGAGAGAATCAACGAGCGTGGGTAGCGTGCGTTTCGACAAGAAAATCACGAGCGAGTGCCACACGGCTTGTTCGCCGCAAAAGGATTTGTCCGTTCTGTCGAGATACGATTCGGCAAACTCGCTTTGCGCGGATTTGTCGCAATTTTCGGGTAAAGAAACTTTTGCCGAGTTCAAACAAAAGATGGACGGACTCACCGACGACGAAGTCGAGCGATTTATGCACAATCTTGAATACACGCTTGAAAATTACGGTTGGAAAAACTGTGTCGTCAAGGCTCAAAGCGGCTATCTCAAAGAACGCATAGAACAGAATATGCCGACCGAGATTGCGCAAAACAATGACTTAAAAGTGTCGTTTTGCGATGTTAAAGACGGTGTTGCGACGATAGACGAATTTATATCCACGCTTTCGGACGAGGAACTGGAAACGCTGTGCCACGGCGATTTGCGCATGAACAGTCCTCTGGGCGCAAAGGGCAACGCAGGCGCGTTCGGGGGAATAAGCGAGAGCTTGCGAGCAAAGGGCGTGCCGAGCGCAATCACCACAGACGGTCCCAGCGGAATAAGGCTTTGCCAAAAGGCAAGTCTGCTGCCGTGCGGCACGTGTATCGCATCGTCCTGGAACGAAAAACTTGCCGAAGAGCTCTACTCATGCGTAAGCTCGGAGATGGTGGAAAAAGGTTCGGACGTGCTTCTCGCGCCGGGAATGAACATACACAGAAATCCGCTTTGCGGTCGCAATTTCGAATACTATTCGGAAGATCCGTATCTGACGGGCAAGACGGCAAGCGCGGTCGTGAGGGGCATACAAAAAGAGGGCGTGGCAAGTTGCGTAAAGCACTTTGCTTGCAACAATCAGGAAAGATATCGCTATATAAACGACAGCAGATTGAGCGAAAGAGCGTTGAGAGAAATATATCTCAAAGGTTTTGAAATCGCCGTCAAAGAAGGGAATCCGCTTGCGGTTATGACGTCGTACAACAAGATAAACGGCGTGTACGCATATCACAACTACGATCTCGTCACCACAATCTTGCGCAAAGAGTGGGGATATGAAAATGTTGTGATGACGGATTGGTGGACGAAAAAGGCGAAAAATCCGCTTTTCAAGGGCGTCGACGACAATGCGTACAGAGTGCGTGCCGGCGTTGACGTGCTTATGCCGGGCGGCTCCAGAGTGCGTGGCAAGTATGACGGCTCAACCCTCAAATCTCTGAACAACGGAGGGCTAAAACGCTCCGAACTGCAACGCACCGCAAGACACGTGTTGAGTTTCTTGCTGAAAGTTCAAAGCGTGCGCGACAAGATTGAAAAATAAAGGTTTTGAGCGGATATCCGCTCGAATAGGAAGATTATGAGAAATTTCAAAAAGATTTTGACAGTACTTTTGACGCTTGTCGTTTTGATTACGGCATGCGCGATTTTGGTTGCTTGCAACGACGATGCCGACAGAACAGAAGTCGTGACGTTCGTCAAGGCAAGCGCAAGCGAGGACGGATATGCCACGGTGTATGCCCCCGACGACAGAGATATAAAAATCATGGTGCTGTCCGATCCGCAAGTGGACGTGTACGAAAAGTACAAGGTTGTGGGAAGCCCCGGCAACGACAAGACGTATTCGTTCGTCAAAGATTTTGTGACGGCGACCGATCCCGATCTGGTGATAATCAACGGCGACCTCGTGATGAACGATATGCCGCTCAAATCGTCTACGCCGTACTTTGACAGATACGCCGAGATTTTCGAGGAGTTGAAAACACCGTGGACGTTTGCTTTCGGTAATCACGATTGCGATTTGAAATGGACTGTCGATTCTGCCGATGTCGACACTGCGAACAGACAGAGTTCAAAAGCAAAACTTATTGCGTATCTTGACGAAAAATATCCGCATTGCCTTATGAACTCGGATACGGCGTGTCTTGACGGCGACGGAAATCATTTCGTCAACGTGCGCACGCACGCGGGCGAACTTATTTATACGCTCTGCCTTTTCGACTGCACGTTTAACGAAAGCAAGGTGTACAACTACACGCCGACGGCAAATCAGGTTGAGTGGTATCGCAACACCGTAAACGCAATCTCCGACAAAGAACTCGGCACGGACAGGGGAGAAAACGTCGTCAAAAGCATGATTTTCAATCACATCGGCATACCTGAATTCAAGGAAGCGTGGGAAAAGGCATGGAACGGCGGAAGTCCGACAGAAGATTATTTTTACGGGCATTATTTCGAGGGTAACTACTCCAAAAAATACGGGGATTTGCCCGAAGAGGACAGAATTTTCCCTGCGGTGAAAGCACTTGGCAGCACCACGGCGATATTTATGTGCCATCATCACGACAACGATTTTTCCGTCAACTACGAGGGCGTGCGCCTGACTTTCGGACAACACTCGGGCTATTCGCACAACTACCGCACGACGCACGACGAGCACGGCAACGGCCCGACGGATTACGCAAACTGGGCAGGCGTGAGCTTTGAAAGAGTGGACGATTACGGCGACCAAAGAGGAGGCACTTGCGTTACGATTTCGAAAGAGGGCGAATTTACGATTACGCCGACTTATGCAAAAAGACGTTCTCGCGAATTACGCAACAGAATATTATATCGACTACGACCAAGTTGCCGCGGCTCTTGAAGCCAACCCCAAATTCGAGAGCGGAAAAGGTCATATCGCACGTGGAACGGACAGAAAATGGAAGTTGAATTAAGCGGTTTTTCTTGCCCGAAACAATAAACGATACACAAACGGCGAATTGTCGATTTTATTGATAAAAAAATATTGATATACAACGAAAATATGCTTGACAGGATGTGCTTGTTTAGATACAATTATATCGATAAATAGTTATCGAAATAGTTTTACATACGAAAGATAACTTAAAAAATTTGTAAAATCGTTATAGGAGAAGCAAGCATGGAAGCAAGAAACGTTATCGACAGCGTAGAAAGACTCGAAGAGGCAATTGCGCGTGTTCGCAAGGCTCAAAAAGAGTTTGCAACTTACACGCAAGAGCAAGTGGACAAAATCTTTTTTGCGGCGGCAGTCGCGGCAAACAAGATGAGAATACCTCTTGCAAAACTCGCGGTTGAAGAAACGGGCATGGGCATCGTTGAGGACAAAGTCATCAAAAACCACTATGCGTCCGAGTATATCTACAACGCGTACAAGGACACCAAAACCTGCGGAATTATCGACGAGGACAAGGCATATGGCACGATAAAAATTGCCGAGCCTATCGGACTTGTGGCTGCGGTTATCCCCACCACAAACCCCACGTCCACCGCAATATTCAAAACGCTTATTTCGCTCAAAACGAGAAACGGCATCATCATCAGCCCTCACCCCAGAGCGAAAAAATCCACGATAGCGGCGGCAAAAGTCGTGCTTGACGCGGCGGTTGAAGCGGGCGCACCCGAAGGCATCATCGATTGGATTGATTGCCCCAGCCTCGAAATGACCAACCTCATCATGAAAGAAGCGGACGTCATTTTGGCAACCGGCGGTCCGGGTATGGTCAAAGCTGCATATTCCAGCGGCAAGCCGGCAATCGGCGTCGGCGCAGGCAACACTCCCGCAATCATCGACGACACAGCAGACGTTACGCTTGCTGTCAACTCGATCATCCATTCCAAGACGTTTGACAACGGCATGATCTGCGCAAGCGAACAATCCGTAATCGTGCTTGACAATGTATACGATCAGGCAAAGAAGGAGTTTAAGGACAGAGGTTGCTATTTCCTTGACGACGAGCAAACGGAAAAGGTAAGAAAAACCATTCTCATCAACGGTGCGCTCAATGCAAAAATCGTCGGACAAAAGCCGGTTACTATCGCAAAACTTGCGGGCTTTGATGTTCCCGAATCCACAAAAATCCTTATCGGTGAAGTGGAAAGCGTTGATTTGAGCGAAGAATTCGCACACGAAAAACTCTCTCCCGTACTTGCAATGTACAGAGCAAAAGATATCAGCGACGCATTTGACAAAGCAGAACGTCTTGTCGCAGACGGCGGATACGGACATACGTCCTCCATTTATCTCGACGCAGTGACTCAAAGAGCAAAACTCGACGAGTTTGCATCCAGAATGAAAACTTGCCGCATCCTCGTCAACACCCCCTCTTCGCAAGGCGGTATCGGCGATTTGTACAACTTCAAACTCCGTCCGTCCCTCACGCTCGGTTGCGGAAGCTGGGGCGGAAACTCCGTGTCTGAAAACGTCGGAGTCAAGCACCTTATCAACATCAAAACGGTTGCGCAAAGGAGAGAAAACATGCTTTGGTTCAGAGTGCCTCAAAAGGTCTATATGAAGAAGGGTTGCCTGCCCGTCGCTCTTGACGAACTCAAACACGTCATGGGCAAAAAGAAGGCGTTTATCGTCACAGACAGTTTCTTATATAACAACGGATACACCAAGCCCATCACCGACAAACTCGACGAAATGGGCATTCAACACACCACGTTCTTCGACGTCGCTCCCGATCCGACGCTTGCGTGCGCAAAAGAAGGTGCGGCGCAAATGGCGGCGTTCAAACCCGATTGCATCATCGCGCTCGGCGGCGGCTCCGCAATGGACGCAGGCAAGATTATGTGGGTGATGTACGAGCATCCCGAAGTCGACTTTATGGACATGGCGATGCGCTTTATGGACATCAGAAAGAGAGTGTACACTTTCCCCAAGATGGGCGAAAAGGCATACTTCATCGCAATCCCGACTTCTGCCGGTACGGGCTCGGAAGTCACTCCGTTTGCGGTTATCACCGACGAAAAGACGGGTGTGAAATATCCGCTTGCGGACTATGAACTTTTGCCGAATATGGCAATCATCGACGCGGACTTCCACATGAGCGCGCCAAAGGGACTCACTGCGGCGAGCGGTATCGACGCCGTGACGCACGCACTCGAAGCATACGCTGCAATGCTTGCGACGGACTATACCGATTCGCTCGCGCTCCGTTCGTTGAAGATGATTTTCGAGTTCTTGCCCAGGGCTTACGACAACGGCCCCAACGACCCCGTCGCAAGAGAAAAGATGGCAAATGCCGCAACTATGGCAGGTATGGCGTTTGCAAACGCATTCCTCGGAGTATGTCACTCCATGGCGCACAAACTCGGTGCGTTCCATCACTTGCCCCACGGCGTTGCAAACGCGCTCATGATCGACGAAGTGCTCCGCTTCAACGCAAGCGAAACGCCCACGAAGATGGGTACGTTCCCGCAATACGCATATCCGCACACACTCGAAAGATACGCAGAAGTTGCCGACTATCTCGGAATCAAGGGTAAAAACGACAAAGAAAAACTCAACAACCTCATCAAAGCTATCGACGAACTCAAAGCAAGAGTCGGAATCAAGCCGACAATCAAGGATTACGTCCCCGACGAAAAAGATTTCCTCGATCGCCTTGACGATATGGTCGAACAAGCGTTTGACGATCAATGCACTGGCGCAAATCCGAGATATCCGCTCATGAGCGAAATCAAGCAAATGTATCTCAACGCATACTATGGCAAACACACCGAGGTTTAATAGGAGGAAAATATGAATCTTGACAGAATCATTGCCGTGAGAACAAACAAAACAGTCTATCGCGACGGAGAATATTGCGTCAAAGTTTTCGACGACGATTTCTCCAAGGTGGACGTTCTCAACGAAGCTCTCAACCAAGCAAGAGTGGAAGAAACGGGACTCAACGTGCCCAAAATCGTCGAAGTGACCAAAATCGACGGCAAGTGGGCAATCGTGTCCGAGTACGTCTCGGGCAAAACGCTTGCAAGACTTATGGAAGAAAACCCCGACAAAAAAGACGAATATCTCGAAAAATTCGTCGATTGGCAAATCGAGGTTCAATCCAAAAAGTGCCCCTTGCTCACCAAACTTCGCGACAAGATGAACAGAAAAATCGACTTGACTAATCTTGACGAAAGTATAAAATATGAATTGCACACAAGGCTTGAGGGTATGCCCAAACACAACAAGCTCTGCCACGGCGATTTCAACCCGTCCAACATCATCGTGAAAGAGGACGGCACGCCGTACTTCATCGACTGGTCGCACGCAACGCAAGGCAACGCTTCGGCGGACGTTGCAAGAACGTATATGCTTTTCTGGCTTGCGGGCGATATCGAAGGCGCGGAAAAATATCTCGACCTCTTCTGCCAAAAGAGCGGAACGGACAAGAGATACGTGCAAAAATGGATGCCTATCGTTGCGGCTTCGCAATCTGTTAAAGGGCATGAAAAAGAAAGAGAATTCCTTATGTCGTGGATCGACGTTGCGGAATTTCAATAATGAGAGGGAAAAATATGAAAGTCACAGTGTGTATCGGCAGTTCCTGCCATATCAAAGGATCAAGACAAGTCGTAGAGCAACTTCAATATCTCATTGCCAAGAACAACCTCAAAGAACAAGTGGAACTCGGCGGCACGTTCTGCATGGGCAAGTGCCAACAAGGAGTGTGCGTTACGGTTGACGACGCGTTCTTCTCGCTCACGCCCGAAACTACCGACGAATTCTTCAAAAAGGAGATTCTTGCAAAGGTAAAATAAATGATAATCATCAGAATTTGCGTTGGCAGTTCTTGCCATCTTAAAGGCTCGCAGGAGATAGTCGATATGCTTCGAAGCGAGATCGAACAAAGACATCTCGAAGGCGAAATAGTGCTTTCGGGAAGTTTTTGTTTTGGCAAGTGTAACAGAGAGGGCGTAACCGTTGCCGTCAACGACGACGTTTATCCCGGTATAACCAAGGACAACTTCAAGGAATTTTTCCAAACGAAAGTTTTGCCTCTCGTCGAGGCGTAAATACGCACGGAAAAATAAAGAGGAAATATGGATTGTTTAACTCTCAAAAAATCAAACTGCAAAAACTGCTATAAGTGCATACGCCATTGCCCCGTAAAAGCCATACGCTTTTCGGGCAACCAGGCGCACATCATCGGCGACGAGTGCATTTTGTGCGGACACTGCTTCGTCGTGTGTCCTCAAAACGCAAAGGAAATCGTCAACGAAACCGAAAAAGTCAGAGTGCTTTTGCAGTCCTATCCCGTTTACGTGTCGCTTGCGCCGTCCTTCATCGCAAACTATGAGGGAGTGGGCATCAACGCCATGCGCACCGCGCTCAAAAAGCTCGGTTTTGCGGACGTCGAGGAAACCGCGTTGGGCGCAACCGTCGTCAAAAACGAGTATGACAGACTTTTGAGAGAAGAAAAGAGAGATATCGTCATATCCTCTTGCTGCCACTCCGTCAATTTGCTCATACAAAAGTATTTCCCCAAAGAGCTTCCGTATCTTGCCGACGTACTTTCGCCTATGCAAGCGCATTGTGCGGATTTGAAACGCCGTCATCCGGGCGCAAAAACCGTGTTTATCGGTCCTTGCGTCGCAAAAAAGGACGAGGCGGCCCACTACGACGGAATCGTCGACGCCGTTTTGACCTACGAGGAACTCACAGAATGGCTCAATCACGAAGGCGTCGTTCTTGAAAAAGAAACGGATTCGCAACAAGAGAGCAGAGCGAGATTTTTCCCGACCACGGGCGGTATTTTGAAAACCATGAATCTTGACGCTCCCGGCTATCGATATATGGCGATCGACGGCATAGAAAACTGCATATCCGCGCTTAAAGACATCGAAAACGGCAACATTCATCACGCGTTTATAGAGATGTCCTCGTGTGTGGGAAGCTGCGTGGGCGGACCGGTTATGGAAAAATATCATCCGTCACCCGTGAGAGAATACATTGCGGTTGCGGAGTACGCAGGCGACAAAGATTTTGTCGTCGAGCAACCCGACAGCAACGATTTGAGAAAGCACTTCTCGCTCATCGAGCGTGAAAACAAGATGCCGAGCGAGTACGAAATCAATGCCGCTCTTCGCCAGATGGGCAAGATGAGCAAGCGCGACGAACTAAATTGCGGCAGCTGCGGCTACAACACTTGCCGCGAAAAAGCGATAGCGATTTGTCAAGGCAAAGCCGAAGCGTCTATGTGCTTGCCGTATCTCCAAAAGAAAGCGGAGGGCTTTTCGGACAGAATCGTCAACAATACTCCGAACGGTATCATCGTGCTCAACGACGCATTCGAAGTGCAGCAGATCAACGAAGCCGCCATGGACATCATGCACATTCGTTCCGCAAGCGACGTTCTTGGCGAACAAGTGGTGCGTATTATGGACCCCGCTGTTTTCTACGAAGTGCAGAAAAAGAAGTTTAACGTGCACAATCGCAGGGTTTATCTTGCGGAATATAAAAGATACGTCGAACTTACCGTCGTTTACGACACCGACAATCACCTCTTTATCGGCATTATGCGCGACATCACCGACGAGGAAAAAGAGAGAGAAAAGAAAGAGAGTATTTCAAAGCAAACAATCGAAACGGCAGACAAAGTCGTGGACAAGCAAATGCGCATAGTTCAGGAAATCGCGTCTTTGCTCGGCGAAACGGCGGCGGAAACAAAAATCGCGCTTACAAAACTCAAGGAGTCCATAAAAGATGAATGATCTTTGCGCCGATATCGGCTACAAAAGCATAAATCACGTCGGAGAACAACTGTGCGGCGACCACGTAGACGTCGTTCAGCAGGGTGAAAACTCCACGGTTGTCGTGCTTGCGGACGGACTCGGCAGCGGCGTTAAGGCGAGCATACTCTCAACGCTTACGAGCAAAATCATTTCCACCATGATGTCGGAAGGTTTGACTCTGGAAGACTGCGTTGAAACAATTGCCGCAACTTTGCCCATATGCTCCGTAAGAGGCGTTGCCTATTCGACGTTTACAATCCTCCACCTTGTCGACAATCGTCAGGCGGAGATAATCCAATACGACAATCCCGGCGTAATTTTGTTGCGCGACGGTCAAAACTACGATTTCCCCAAAACCGAAATGGTCATCGGCGGAAAGAAAATTTACAAATCCACCCTCGACTTGTGCGAGAACGACATTTTCGTGCTTATGAGCGACGGTTGCCCGCATGCGGGGTTGGGACTCTCCTACAACTTTGGTTGGAAGAGGGAGGATATAATATCGTTTTTGGAGAGCATAAGTTTTGTGGGCTACACCGCAAAAACCATGTCCACCATACTCGTTGACGAGTGCAACAAACTCTACGGCGAAAAACCCGGCGACGACGCCACCGCTTGCGTGATAAAGATAAAAAGACGCGAGCCTATGAACATCCTTTTCGGGCCGCCGTCCAATCGCGACGATTGCGACAGAATGATGTCGCTCTTCTTCTCGAAAGAGGGCAAACATATCGTTTGCGGCGGCACTACGTCGTCAATTGCGGCAAAATATCTCGGGAAAACCGTGCGTACAACGCTCAATTTCGAGGCAAGCGACGTTCCGCCCATATCCGAAATCGAGGGCGTAGACCTCGTCACCGAGGGCGTCATAACGATGAACAAGGTGCTGACTTACGCCAAAGACTACCTCAAAGACAACGAAAGTTACGAGCAATGGAGTTTCAAGCGCGACGGTGCGTCGCTTATGGCAAGGCTTCTTTTCGAGGAGGCAACCGACATCAATTTCTTTGTCGGCAGAGCAATAAACCCCGCCCACCAAAACCCCGATTTGCCCATAAATTTCAGCATAAAAATGAATTTGGTCACCGAACTTTCCGATTGCCTCGTAAAAATGGGCAAAAAAGTCAAAGTGTCATACTTCTGATAAGGAGCAAAAATATAAATATTTTTCTCAAAACGAAACAAAATTTTATTGCGCACAAGACGATTTAGTGTATAATGTCGCAAGCGTACAATAATTTTAAGAGGACAAAGATGAGAATATTCGATACAAAAGTTCAACATCTCAAATACAAAGTTCTGCGCGAGGTCGCAAGAGAGGCGTGGGCGGGTACGCTCGACACCAACGCCATCGACATCCCCAAGCGTATCGTTCCCGGCAAAGTGCCGACGATGCGTTGTTGCGTGTACAAAGAACGCGCGATTTTGGGTGAACGCGTCAAACTTGCAATGGGCGGACACAAGGACAATCCCAACGTCATCGAAGTCATCGATATTGCTTGCGACGAGTGTCCGATGGGCGGCTATGAAGTCACGGGCGCATGCCGAGGCTGTCTTATGCATCGCTGCGAAGACGTGTGCAAGTTCGGCGCAATCACGTTTGACAGCCAGCATGTGGCGCATATCGACAAGTCCAAGTGCAAAGAGTGTGGCGCATGCGCAAAAGTTTGCCCGTACAGTGCAATCACCAACCATAAACGTCCCTGCGAAATGGCTTGCAAGGTCAAGGCTATCACCATGGACGAAAACCGCGCGGCAAAAATCGACAATTCCAAGTGTATAGAGTGCGGCGCATGCGTATATCAATGCCCGTGGGGAGCAATCTCGGACAAGTCATACATTCTCGACGTTATCGACCTCATCAAAAAGAGCGAAAATAACACCAAGTACAAACTTTACGCAGTGGTTGCTCCGTCTATTTCCAGTCAGTTTACTTACGCAAAACTCGGACAGGTCATCACCGGCTTGAAAGTTTTGGGATTCCATACGGTGGTCGAAGCGGCTCTCGGCGCAGATATGGTGCTTCTTTCCGAGGCAAGAGAGCTTGCCGAAAAAGGATTCCTTACAAGCTCCTGCTGTCCTGCGTTCGTATCCTATATCAAAAAGAATTTCCCTCAAATGGTGGAACATATATCCCACAACCTTTCGCCGATGGCAATGATTTCCAAGTATATCAAGGACACTACGCCCGGTGCAAAAGTTGTGTTCATCGGGCCTTGCACCGCCAAAAAAGCCGAGATTTTGGACGAAAAAGTCAAGCCGTACGTCGATTCCGTCCTCACGTTCGAGGAGCTTCAAGCCCTCTTTGACAGCAAGGATATGGAAATCACGTCCCTTGCCGAAGGCGTTCTCGACAATGCCTCCTATTTCGGACGCATCTTTGCTCGTTGCGGAGGACTCAGCGACTCAATCAAACAATCTCTCAAAGAGCAAAACATCGATTTCGACCTCAAAGGTTGCGCTTGCGACGGCATCGACGAGTGCCGCATCGCACTCCTCAAAAAGAGCAAAAACCTCTCCGACGTCAACTTCATCGAAGGTATGGCGTGCACCGGCGGTTGCATCGGTGGTGCCGGCTGTCTTACCCACGGCGAGAAAAACAAGGCAGAAGTTGACAAGTACGGTCGCGAAGCGTTGGAAAAGACCATTACCGACGCCGTGTCGTTGCTGTAATATTAAAATCGGGTTTTTGAGAATAGCGTTTAAAGCACCCCTTGATTTGATTGTCAAAGGGTGCTTTTTTAACAATACGAGAGCAAGAGAATTTTGTAGCGTCATATTTCTCTTGACAAAACGGGGTTTCGGGCTTATAGTTTTCTCATCAAACAGGAGGCAGAATCGAAGTATGAACAAAAAAGTCGTTTTTGACAAATCAAATTCTTTCTCTTCTGCTTTCTCGGCAGTTTCTTTTGCGCGCGCTTCTCGATTTTTCGAGGGCGGATACTACTATTATTATTTTAGCGGTAGGGATACTTTTGGCAAAGGACGCTGACGGCTGATATTTCGGATATACGAAAAAAGCGATTCCTTTGCGGAGTCGCTTTTTTTGACGATTGAGTGAATTTTGGACAAATGTGATTGTTTTTTCAAAAAATTCGCTCAGAATATTTGAAAAATCGGACGTATTGCAAAAAAATAGGTGGATTTATAATCATAATTGATTATAATGGATGCAAAGAGGTAGTTATGCAAGACATCAAAGAATCGAGAAAAATCATCAACGAAGTGGACGAGCAAATGGCGCGCCTGTTTGAACAACGCATGCAAGCGTGCGAGCAAATCGCTCTCTACAAAAAGGAAAACGGATTGAGCGTGCGCGACAGCGAGAGGGAAGAACAAGTTGTCGCAAACAACGCAAAACTCATTCAAAATCCCGCGCTCGTGCCCTATTACAAGGACTTTATTCGCTCGACTATGGACGTGTCTTGTCACTATCAAGCGTCGTTTATGCGCAAAATGAGAGTTGCGTATTGCGGAACGGAAGGCGCGTTTGCACACATTGCGGCAAAAAGGATGTATCCCGACGCCGAATATATCGCTTTTTCAAACTTTCAGGACGCGTACGACGCCACGCAAAAAGGAGATTGCGATTGCTCTGTGCTTCCGCTCGAAAACAGCTATGCCGGCGAAGTGGGCGAAGTGATGGATTTGATTTTTTCGGGCGACCTTCACGTCAACCAAGTCGTCGACGTTGCGATCGCGCACAACCTCATCGCAAAAGAAGGCACTCAAATCGAGGATATAAAAACCGTTTTGAGCCATCCGCAAGCGCTTGCGCAATGCGAAGAGTATATCAAAAAACACGGATTTGAAACGAGAGCATACTCCAACACCGCTCTTGCCGCAAAATACGTTGCAGAGGCGCAAGACGCATCGGTTGCCGCGCTTGCGTCGGATGAAACGGCAAGGATTTTCTCGCTTTCGATCGTGCAATCGCACGTCAACGACAATCCAAACAACACCACTCGTTTCGCGGCGTTTTCAAGAGCGGAGAACGTACCCGTGTCCATAGGCAAGAGAGAGGACGAAAACTTCATTTTGGCATTTACCGTTCAAAACGAATCGGGTGCGCTTGCAAGTGCGCTCAACATCATCGGCGCGCACAACTTCAACATGCGCACTCTACGCTCGCGCCCGATGAAAGATCTTCAATGGAACTATTATTTCTATATCGAGGCGGGGGGCAACGTTCGCACCGAAAACGGCAGAGATATGCTTCAGGAGCTTTCCGCGCTCTGTGCAAAACTCAAACTCGTGGGTAGCTACTTTGCCGACAACGTGAGGTGATTATGATTCTTACATCCGACACGAAAGGGCAGCACTATGACATTGTTGTCGAAAGAGGTGCGTTGCAAAACATCGGAGATTTGCTCGACCTGAATAGGAACGTGCTTCTTCTCACCGACGACGGCGTGCCGGAAGAGTATGCCCTCGTTGTTGAAAAAGCGTGCAAGAAGTGCGTAACTGTGCGCTTAAAACAAGGCGAAGCGAGCAAAAATTTCGACAACTTCAAGTATATTTTGAGCGTAATGCTCCAAAACGGTTTTACGCGCAAAGACTGCGTTGTCGCACTCGGCGGCGGTGTTGTGGGGGATTTGGCGGGATTTGCCGCATCGTGCTATATGCGCGGAGTTGATTTTTACAATATTCCCACCACGCTTTTGTCCCAGCTCGACTCGTCCATAGGCGGAAAAACCGCAATAGATTTCGAGGGAGTAAAGAACGTCGTCGGCAGTTTTTATCAGCCTGCAAAAGTGATTATCGACCTCGATACGCTCAAAACTCTCGACGACAGACAGTTGCACGCAGGGCTTGTCGAGGGTATAAAAATGGCTCTCACGTCAAACGGAAAACTGTTTGAATTTATCGAGCAAAGCGACGATTTGCAAAGGGATTTGCTTTGCATAGTGCAAAGTTCGCTCATCATAAAACGCGACGTGGTGGAGAAAGACCCGAAAGAGCAAGGGCTTCGCAAAGTGCTCAACTTCGGACACACCCTCGGACACGCAATCGAAAGCGCGCAGGGCGGAAAACTTCTTCACGGCGAGTGCGTGGGCATAGGTATGATTCCTATGTGTGCAAAAGATACTCGCAAAAGACTTGTCAAAGTGCTTGAAAAATACGATTTGCCAACAAGCGCAAATTGCGATAAGGCGGAACTTTTGAGGCTTATGTCGCACGACAAAAAATCCGAAGGCGACAAAATTTGCGCTGTCGTGGTAGGCGCTCCGGGTTCGTTCAGATTTGTGAAAACGACCGCAAAAGAAATTCTTGAAAGAGAGGAAAATTTATGAAAAACACGTTTGGACAAAGCATATCTCTCACCGTGTTCGGCGAAAGCCACGGCGCAGGCGTGGGCGTTGTTCTCGACGGACTTTGTTCGGGACTCGACGTAAACGACGCAAGCATAAAAACCGCGCTTTCTCGTCGCGCGCCCTCTACGTCAACGGACACCGCAAGACGAGAAAGAGACGCGTATCAAATCCTCTCGGGCGTGTTCAACGGCAAGACCACGGGCACTCCGATTTGCATTTTCATACCCAACGAAAACACTGACAGCAAGGCTTACGAGTACGGAATCGCACGACCTTCTCATGCGGATTATGCGGCGTTTTGCAAGTACGGCGGATATGAAGATTATAGAGGGGGCGGACACTTTTCGGGACGAGTCACGGCGGGTATTGTCGCTGTCGGCGCAATTTTGAAAGACGCGCTCAAAAGACTTGGCGTGACTATCGGCACACATATTCTCGAATGTGCAAACGTGCGCGATAACGAGTTTAACGATATACAAAACGAGGTTTTAAGTCTTGATTGTGCAAAATTCCCCGTTTTGAACGAAGATAAAGCAAAAGAGATGATCGCTTGCGTCGAGCAGGCGAAAGCAAATCTTGACAGCGTGGGCGGAATCACGCAAACGGCAATCGTTGGTTTGCCGGCAGGGGTTGGCGAGCCTATGTTCGACAGCGTGGAAGGCATGCTTTCGCACGCTATGTTCGCAATAGGCGCAGTCAAAGGTATAGAGTTCGGCAAAGGCTTCGAACTCGGCAAAATGCTCGGTTCTTCCGCAAACGACGCTTTCGTCATCGAGGACGGAAAAGTTAAGACTTCAACCAACAACAACGGCGGCATCAACGGCGGCATCACAAACGGTATGCCCGTGCTTTTCAATTTGGCAATCAAGCCTACGCCGTCAATTGCGAAAAAGCAAAACACGGTTGACTTCGTAAACGGAAAGCAAACCGAAATCGAAATCGTCGGCAGACACGACCCGGCAATCGTCAGACGAATTTGCCCCGTCGTCGACAGCGTGAGCGCGCTTGTGGTGTGCGACCTTCTTGCTCAAAGATACGGCACGGACGTTTTCAAAAAGGGTATAAAATAATGAAGTACGGACTTATCGGCGAAAAACTTGCGCACAGCTATTCGTGCGAAATCCACGCGCTCATTGCGGATTACGAGTACGAGCTTAAACCGCTTGCCAAAGACGAGGTGGGCGAGTTTTTGAAGCGTAAAGATTTTTGTGCGATAAACGTAACGATACCCTACAAGGAAACCGTCATACCCTATCTCGACGTTATATCCGAGGAGGCAAGGTCAATCGGCGCGGTCAATACGATTGTCAACAAAAACGGAAAACTTTTCGGCTACAACACCGATTTTTACGGAATAAAAGCTCTTACGGAAAAGGCAGGCGTTGAAATTGCGGACAAAAACGTGCTTATTCTCGGCACGGGCGGCACGGCAAAGACCGCAAGCGCGGTTATGCGTACGCTGGGCGCAAAGAGCGTTGTAAAAGTGTCGCGCACGAAAAAGGACGACGCTATCGATTACGAAGAGGCAAAAGCAAAAAAGGACACGCAAGTGATTTTCAACGCAACCCCCGCGGGCATGTACCCGAGCGACGAGGGTTGCCCGATTGATTTAAGCGTGTTCGACAATCTCGAAGGCGTGCTCGACGCAATATATCATCCCCTATGCACCAATCTCGTTTTGCAAGCGAGAGAGAAGGGCGCAAAGGCTCTCGGCGGACTTTATATGCTCGTTGCGCAGGCGGTGTACGCATCGAGGCTGTTCCTCTCAAAAAGCATTGACGACGTAGATAAAGACGAAATTGACAATACTTATGAGAAGATTTTGGCGCAAAAGCAAAACGTCGTGCTTGTGGGTATGCCGTCGTCCGGGAAATCCACAATCGGCAAGCGAGTTGCAAAAATGCTGGGCAGAGAATTTGTCGACACCGACGATGAAATCGTCAAAAAAATAAATATGCCCATTGCCGAGTTTTTTGCCAAATACGGCGAGGCGGAGTTCAGAAAAATCGAGAGCGAAATCGTTTGCGAAATCTCGAAGAGAAGCGCAATCGTCGTCGCAACCGGCGGCGGCGTAGTGCTTGACAAAAACAACGTGTCCGCACTAAGACGCAACGGCAAAATCGTGTTTTTGAACAGAAGCGTACAAAATCTCGTAGCGACAAAGTCAAGACCGCTTTCGTCAAACGCGAAAGACTTGAAAAATATGTTTGAACAACGCTATCCGATATACAAAGCGAGCGCGGATATAGAGATAAACAACGACGAAACCGTCGATATCGCCGTGCGCGAAATCGCAAAGGAGTTTGAAAAATGAAAATTTTGGTGCTGAACGGACCCAATATAAATATGCTGGGAATACGCGAGCCGCAAATTTACGGCAATCGCACATACAGCGACCTTGTGCGGACAATAAAGAATTACTGTGACGAAAAGGATATAACGGTCGAGTTTTTTCAATCCAACCACGAAGGCGCGCTCATCGACAAAATTCAGGACGCTTACTTTTCAAAGACGGACGGCATCGTGATAAATCCGGCAGGCTACACACACACGAGCGTTGCGATTGCCGACGCGTTGAAGGGCGTGGATATTCCGTTTGTCGAAGTGCATATCTCGAAAGTCGACGAAAGAGAGGATTTTCGCAAAATAAGTTTTGTGAGAAATTACGCAATCAAAACGATTTCGGGCAAAGGTTTCGAGGGGTATATCGAGGCGATAGATGCGCTTGCAAACCTCAAAAAGTGAGTGAACAAGCATAGAAAACGGCAAAAACATAAGCGTAAAAAGCATGCGAAACACGCAGAAAATTGTATAAAATAACATTCAAAAACTGCGAAAAATAATACGCGAAATAAACGGCATAAAAAACAATAGAAAATGAGAGTTAAAATCGAAAAATCCAAAGCGGTCGGCACAGCCGTCGCGCCACCGTCGAAAAGCATTGCGCACAGACTTTTGATTGCGTGCGCCTTGGCAAGCGGGAAAAGCGAAGTGAAGGGCATCTCGGACAGCGAAGATATGCTTGCCACTTTGGATTGTATAAAAGCTCTCGGAGTCGACGCACAAAAGGACGGCGACGTCGTGAGAATACGCGCAAATGCAAAAGCAAAAAATTGCGAGTGCGAGAGTAGCGTTTTCAACGATACGAAAAGCGTAAACAATAAGGCGATTTTCGATTGCCGAGAGAGCGGAAGCACGTTGAGATTCTTTATTCCCGTAGCAAGCGTTTTTTGTGACGAGTGCGAGTTTGTAGGCTCGAAAAGATTGCTCGAAAGAGGTGTGGGAATTTATGAAAAAACGCTGGGTGAAAACGGCGTGAGCGTGCAATCTCAAAAGGACGAAATCGTCGTGTCGGGCAGGCTTAAAAGCGGCACGTACACGCTTGACGGAAACGTGAGCAGTCAATACGTTTCCGGGCTTATGTTTGCGCTTCCGCTGCTTGACGGGGACAGCAAAATAATCGTGCGAGAACCCGTTGAAAGTCGGGCGTATATCGACCTTACGACAGACGTTTTGAAAAAGGTCGGAATCGAGATTGTCGAAGAGCAAAAAAACGTGTTTTCGATAAAAGGCAATCAAAAATACACATGCGGACAATATGCCGTCGAGGGCGATTGGTCAAACGGCGCGATGTTGCTTGCGCTTGGCGAAATCGGCGGAAGAGTGGACGTTGTAGGACTTGACGAAAACAGCGTGCAAGGGGACAAAGTTTGCAAAGATATTTTCAAAAAACTCGACGATAAAAACGCGGTTGTCGATCTTGCGAATTGCCCCGATTTAGCACCGATTGCGTTCGTCGCGGCGGCGGTGAAAAACGGCGCGACTTTTACGGGAACAAGGCGTTTGAGGATAAAAGAAAGCGACAGAGCGACGGCTATGGCGCAAGAACTTGAAAAATTCGGGATTGTAGTCGACGTGCACGAAAACGACGTTGTCGTGCACAAAAACGATATAAAAACACCGTGTTGTGACATTTGCGGACACAACGACCATAGAATCGTTATGGCGTGCAGCGTGCTTTTGAGCATGACGGGCGGATATATAGACGGCGCGGAAGCGGTGAAAAAAAGCTTCCCGAATTTCTTTGATACCATAGGCAGACTCGGAGTGAAATATGAAGTTGAATAAGGATATGAAAATTCTCATAGTCGGGCTCGGTCTTATCGGCGGAAGCTATGCCGAAGCTCTTTCGAAAAAGGGCTATGAAGTGGGGGCTATCGACCAAAAACAAGAAGCTATCGACTTTGCTTTGCGCAAGGGATATATCGCAAGCGGAAAGACGAGCGTCGATAAAGACTACGTCGGGAAATTCGATATAGTCGTGTTTGCGCTTTATCCGCATGCGTTTGTCGAATGGATTGAAAAATATCAAAACTGCTTGAAATCGGGCGCGATTGTAACCGACGTTACGGGCGTAAAAGGCGGCGTCGTGTGCGACGTGCAAAACGCGTTGCGCAAGGACGTGGAGTTTATTGCCGCGCATCCAATGGCGGGAAGAGAATGTTCGGGCGTAGAGAACGCGAAAGCGGAGATTTTCGAGGGCGCGAATTACATCGTCGTTCCCACCGAGAAAAACACGCAAGAGGCAATCGAATTGTGCAAGGATTTGGGCAGAGAACTGGGCTTTAAACATATAAGCGAACTGTCCGTCAAACAGCACGACGAAACGGTGGGATTTCTGTCCCATCTGACGCACTGCATCGCCGTATCGCTGATGGTGTGCAAGGAGAGCGGACATCTTGCCGATTATACGGGGGATTCCTTCCGCGATCTCACCCGTATCGCAAAGATAAACGACGAGATGTGGAGCGAACTGTTTCTTTTAAACAAAGACGAAATCGTCGAACAAATGAACCTTTTCGAGCAGCATTTCGGCAAGCTCAAAGAGTGTATTCAAAACGACGACAGAGAAGGCATTCGAGAGATGATGCGCCTTTCGACAAAGCGTCGCAAGGTTTTCGATAAATGCAACGAGGAGAACTAAAATGAATTTGGAATTCAAAAGAAAACTGCCCACATTGCAAGAGATAAAGGCAATGTATCCCATAGACGAACAACTCGCGTCGCAAAAAAAAGCGAGAGACGTCGCACTCAAAGACATTTTCGAGGGAAAGGACGACAGACTTGTTTTGGTGATAGGCCCTTGTTCGGCGGACAGAGAGGACGCCGTTCTGGACTATATTTCTCGGCTTCGCGACGTGCAAGAGAAGGTGAAGGACAAAATCTTTATCGTTCCGCGTATATACACCAACAAACCGCGTACCACGGGCGACGGCTACAAGGGTATGTTGCATCAACCCGATCCGCATGCAAGCGAAAACATGCTCAAAGGGCTTATCGCAATCCGCAAACTGCATATAAAAGCGTTGCGTGAAACGGGCTTTTCCTGCGCGGACGAGATGCTTTATCCCGAAAACCACCTTTATTTGTCCGACGTGCTGTGCTATGTTGCGGTGGGCGCAAGGTCGGTTGAAAACCAATTCCATCGCCTCACCGCAAGCGGACTGGATATTCCCGTGGGCATGAAAAACCCAACCAGCGGCGATTTGTCCGTCATGATGAATTCAATCCGCGCCGCACAACATCCGCATACGTTTGTTTATTCGGGCTGGGAAGTCAACTCAAAAGGCAATCCGCTTGCTCACGCAATATTGAGAGGCTCGGTGGACAAAAACGGGCAGACTATCCCCAACTATCATTACGAGGACTTGCGCAAACTTGCCGATTTGTACGCGCAAAGCGGTCTTGAAAACCCTGCCGTCATCGTGGATACCAATCATTCAAACTCCGCAAAAAGATTTTTCGAGCAACCTCGTATCGCAAAAGAAGTGTTGCACAGCATGCGCCAATCGCAAGATATAAACGCAATCGTCAAAGGCTTGATGATCGAGTCGTACATCGAAGAGGGCGCGCAATCCCCCGACGGCGGCGTGTACGGCAAGTCCATCACCGATCCGTGCCTTGGCTGGCAAGACACCGAACGACTGATTTTGGAATTGGCAGAGCAGGTGTGATATGCGCAAGCGGCTATAATCGCGATAAATCGATTTGCGTTTTAGATTAAAAACAACGAAAATCTGAATAAAGCAAATATCCCGAGCGACCACACTCGGGATATTTGCTTTGTAAGAAGATATTTAAGGGAGAAAATCACAATGCTTTGAGCATTGACAATTTGTTTTCGTGAGCTACTTTGCCTTTGTGCCTTTATTATAAGCATACAATGCGATATAAGTCAATCAAAAATATGAAAAATATTTCACATTATTTTATCGGGCACGGTGAGCACTGAAAATCGAGAGGAATTTTTATTGACAAACGCCTCACAAGAAAGAAAATAAGCAATCGTTTTCTTAAAGTTGAACAAAACGCTTGTCAAACAGTTGGTTTTAGTGTAAGATATCAAATGTTCACGATGAATGCGGAGGCATAGCCCAGTTGGTTAGAGCGCTACGTTGACATCGTAGAGGTCATAAGTTCGAGTCTTATTGTCTCCACCATACGTGAACAAAAAAGAACTTGCTTTTTTGTAAGAAGAAAACCCCGAAATATCGGGGCTTTTTCTTTTTTTCTATTCTCTATTAAAAATATCAGAATATTTTTGCTTATGCTCATATATGTATATATTACTATTGTTTAATATTGTGTAAACTGTATAAAAATCATTTCGGATTGAAATGCCATATTAAGTTGATTTATTGTTTTTTTATGATATAATAGTAAAAATTTTTATATTTTTGCGGAGCGCGTTGCGCGAGAGCAAACAAACGGAGGTTATATGGCAACTTATTTCAATCAACCGTCGAGAACTTTCAACGAGTACTTGCTCATCCCCGGATATACGGACGAAAATTGCATCCCGGCAAACGTGAGCCTGAAAACTCCGCTCGTCAAATTCCGCAAGGGAGAGCAACCCGCACTTTCACTCAACGTCCCGATGACTTCTGCCATCATGCAATCGGTGAGCAACGACACGCTCGCAATCGCACTGGCAAGAGAAGGCGGGATTTCTTTTATATTCGGCTCGCAATCCATCGAGAGCGAGGCGGAGATGGTGCGCAAAGTCAAAAACTACAAGGCAGGTTTCGTCGTGTCCGACAGCAACCTAACGCCCGACAACACGCTTGCCGACGTGCTTGCGCTTGTTGCAAGCAAGGGACATAACACAATCCCCATCACTCACGACGGTACATCCAACGGCAAACTGCTGGGCATGGTCACAAGCCGTGACTATCGCGTCAGCCGCATGAGCCCCGATCTTAAAGTCAAAGAGTTTATGACTCCGCTTGAAAAGCTCGTCACCGCACCCCAAAACACAACGCTTATCGAGGCAAACGACATCATCTGGGATCACAAACTCAATTCGATTCCCATTCTCGACGACGAGGGCAGATTGTTGTATATGGTGTTCCGCAAGGACTACGACCAGCACAAGAAAAACCCCGACGAATTGCTGGATTCAAGCAAAAGATACATGGTGGGCGCAGGTATAAACACGCTCGATTATGAAAAACGCGTCCCCGCTCTCATCGAGGCAGGTGCGGACGTGCTGTGCATCGACTCGTCCGAGGGCTATACCGTTTGGCAAAAACGCACTCTCGACTATATCCGCAAAAACTACGGCGACAAGGTCAAAGTGGGCGCAGGCAACGTCGTTGACAAGGACGGTTTCAACTTCCTTGCAGATTGTGGCGCGGATTTCATCAAGGTCGGTATCGGCGGCGGTTCTATCTGCATCACGCGCGAGCAAAAGGGCATCGGCAGAGGTCAGGCAACCGCTCTCATCGAGGTTGCAGAGGCTCGTGACGAGTACTTCAAAAAAACAGGAATTTATATCCCGATTTGTTCGGACGGCGGCATCGTGCAGGACTACCACATGACGCTCGCTCTCGCTATGGGCGCGGACTTCCTTATGCTCGGCAGATACTTCGCGCGCTTCGACGAAAGCCCCACCAACAAACTCGTCATCAACGGCAACTACGTCAAAGAATATTGGGGCGAGGGCAGCAACCGTGCGAGAAACTGGCAACGCTACGACCTCGGCGGAAAGAGCGGACTAGGTTTCGAAGAGGGCGTGGACAGCTACGTGCCGTATGCGGGCAGCCTCAAAGACAACGTGCGTAAGAGCTTGTACAAGGTCAAATCCACCATGTGCAACTGCGGCGCGACAACCATCGAAGCATTGCACAAGAACGCCAAAATGACGCTTGTGTCCGCAATAAGCATCAAAGAGGGCGGCGCGCACGACGTGATTCAGAAAAACACGTCTTTTGTGAACAACTGATGTCGGTCGTTAAAGAGAGGCTTGAAAAGAGACGCGATACATGGTATAATATATCCGCAAAACAGTGTTTGGCTTATCAAAATATAACAATAAAGGTGATGTTTGTATGAAAAAACCTATTGTTGCGATTATGTACGACTTCGACAAAACGCTCATTACGCGCGATATGCAGGAGTACACTTTTATCCCCAGTTTGGGTATGCAACCCGACGATTTTTGGGACGGTACGCAAAAACTCGCCGTCGAACAACAAATGGACAGCGTGCTTGCGTATATGTACGCCATGATGGTCAGAGCCGAGGAAAACGGCAAGCCGCTCAAACGCAAAGACCTTGTCGAGTGCGGTAAGCACGTGGAATACTTGCCCGGCGTCGAAAACTGGTTCGAGCGCATAAACCGCTACGGCGAAGAGGCAGGCGTCAAAGTTGAACACTACGTTCTCTCTTCCGGACTCAAAGAAATCATCGACGGTACAAGCATCGCAAAACACTTCAAAAAGGTGTTTGCAAGCGAGTTTTTGTACGGTGAGGACGGCAACGCCATGTGGGCGAAAATGGCGGTCAACTACACCAATAAAACGCAGTTTGTCTACCGCATAAACAAGGGCGTTCTCGACATAAGCAACAACACCGACGTCAACGCTTCCACCCCCGAAAACGAGAGAAGAGTGTTTTTCAACAACATGATTTACCTCGGCGACGGACTCACCGACGTGCCGTGTATGAAGCTCGTCAAGCTTTCGGGCGGACACTCCATCGCGCTCTATCAGGACGGACAAAAAGAGAAGGTTCAGCCCCTCCTCAAACACGAGAGAGTGGACTGGATTTTCAAAGCCGACTACCGAGAGGGCAAACCGCTTGACGAAGTAGTCAAAAATCTCATCTACAAGCTCGGCGTGGACAACAAGCTCATCGGATTGAGCATCGAACAAAAAAACGAAATAGAAGATTAAAAAAATGTCGAGTTATGTCGATTTAACCTTAGATTTTTATGCAAAAAAACGATGTTTTCGCATATTTTAAAAACGATCCACAAAAACGGCAACGCATCAGCCTTGCCGTTTTTATATATTGACAAAAGCATACAAACGAAGCATAATATGATTGTCGATTGATAAATCGAAATAAATAATTGGGGGAGGTTCGACTTTCTCTCGAACTTTTCGAGATTGTCAGGAAATCACATGGAAGAAATCAAAAGATGTCAAAATTGCGGCAAACCCGTCATTGACAAGTTTGCATTTTGCCCCTTTTGCGGCGAAAAACTTGCAAAACGATGCAAAACTTGCGGTGAACCGCTTGTCGAAGGCGCATTGTTTTGCGCAAAGTGCGGAACGAGAATAGAAGAACCGCTCGTAGAAGTTCAAGATACTGCAATTTTACGTAAAGACGAAGAATTGCCCGTTGTTCCTTGCAAAGAAGCTAAAAAGAACGTAAAAAAGAAAAAACATTCTCTCAACGCTGTTTTGACGCTTGTAAAAAGAGCAACCGTTGCTTTTGTGTGCGTACTTTTGTTTGCGCTCTCGTTCGTCGGCGTGCTCAATATCAACGTCGGTAGTGCGGCGAGCGGTATTTTGGGTTCGGTTGACGACGATCTCATCGAAGGCGACGTCAGCATTTACGCCGTCGATTGCATAGGGCTTGCGTTTGCAACCGCAAGACACTACGACGAGGATAAGGACATCGCAAAAATCGAAAAATTGCAGGACGAGCTTAACGACATACAAGAAGACTTGGTGCAATCGGTGGAAGACGATGTGAGAGGCACGAGAATCGTTTTGTCCAAGAAATCCGAAAATCTATTGCGCAGATTTGCGGTCAAGACTCTCGAATATCAGCTTTCGATAGACAACGAAAAGTCAACGGGCGGCTTACGCGCGGAAATCATCCTTGCCGGCATTTTGTTTTTGGCAAACATATTGTTTACGTTTGCTATGTCGATAGCCGCTCTCGTTGCGTTTGCGACCTGTCTGAAAGGCTTTTTGGCAGGGCAGGAGGACGATAAATATTCAAAACTCGATTTCTTCGTGCCCCTCCTTTTGGTTTTGCCGATTTGCGCAATTATGCCGATTGCGTCCGTAACGGCGGTTATGAAGGTTGCGGGAGCTATGATTGCTGCTTTGTTCTTTGCAAGCCTTGCAATCGTCGTATGTTTGGCGCAAAGGCTGGTTGCAGACGCAAAAGTCGCAAAGACCGCAAAGATTATCGCACCGAGAATCGCAACTCTCGCCCTTGCACTGGTTGTCGTGGGATGCTGCTTCGCACCTTGCTTTAAAGCCGTGTTCGAAGTGCAGTTTTCGGGGAAGAGTGCGCCTGCAAGGTGTGAAACCACTCTCGACGCAAGCGTAATGGCGAATTTGATAACGACAAAAGAACAACAAAAAGGCGTATGGTACATCCGTCAATACGAAAGATACGTCGAGGACGCAAAATCGATTTGCGAAATCTTGCCGAATTATACTTCCAAAAACTTTATGTCGTCAGACGGTCTTATGGCAAAAACTTTTGCGGAGGCTTTGATGTTTGACGGCGTACTTGCACAAATCAGCTACGAGGGTGCGGCTGCGCTTTCGCTTGGTTTCTTCTTGCTCATTGCGGTGATGTTGCTCGTGGGCGTATATATCGGAGGAACTATCGTGGGCGGTAAGAGCGCAAAGTGGGCAAATTTCGGCCTTGCGATTGCAATCGTATTGTTGCTTATGTGTTCGCTTGCGCTGTCGATTGTGACGATGAAGGTTGCAAACAAAACGATGGATGACATCGGAAACGGCGTTTTCGAAGTTCAACTGGGCGGCGGAATCATTGCGGCTATCGTCTTTGCGGCGGCAATGTTCGTTTTCAACGCTATTCCCGACAAGGTGTGGTCGAAAAAGAAAGAAGAAATACAATTGCAAAACGAATAAAAAATCAAAACGCAGCGGAGTTTACACTCCGTTGCAGTGAAATGTCAAAATAATTTGACAGCAAAAAAATCGGGTGATATAATCAAGGCGAAAAGTTTATAAAGACTGTGAAGGAAAGAGTAACTCTTCATTGCCGCACCGAGAGAGAGAAACGTTTGCTGGGAGTTTCTTTGCGGAGGTTGAGCGAAGACCATTCCGGAGTCGCGCGCCGAAATCGCAGTAAGCGTCGCCGCACACCTTGCGTAAAAGGATAAAAGAGTAAAAATCAAGGTGGAACCGAGCATTTAATGCGCCCTTGGGAAAAACGTACGAATACGTTTTTTTCGAGGGTTTTTTGTTTGAAAAACCACCGATAAAATATGAAAATTTATCATAAAAGGAGCGTTTTATGAAAGTTATCTATAACAACGGCACGGTCGGAGAAATCACGGACAAGCAAGAAGAATTGCACGTGATTCGTCACACCGCCGCACACATCATGGCGCAGGCAATCAAGCGTCTTTTCCCCGAAGCAGACTTTGCCTACGGCCCCGCAAACGAAAAAGGTTTTTACTACGACGTAGACCTCGGCGAAACCAAACTCACCGACGATGACCTTGCCCGCATCGAGGCGGAGATGAAGAAAATCGTCAAAGAGAATTTGCCAATCAAAGCGTTTTCTCTTCCGCGCGAAGAGGCTATCGCGCTGATGAAGGAAAGAGGAGAAAAATATAAAGTCGAACATATCGGCGACCTTGACGAGAACGCAGTCATCACCTTCTATCAGCAAGGTGAATACATCGACATGTGCGTAGGCCCTCACCTCACATACACGAAGGCTCTTAAAGCGTTCAAGATTATGGGGCAGTCGGGCGCATACTGGAAGAACGACAAAAACAACAAGATGCTCACAAGAGTCAAGGGCACTGCGTTTGCAACTCAACAGGAACTCGACGATTATCTCAAATTGCTCGAAGAGGCGGAAAAGCGCGACCATCGCCGCATAGGCAAGGAAATGAAGTTGTTTATGCTTTGCGACGAAGCTCCCGGCTTCCCGTTCTTCTTGCCAAACGGTATGGCAATCAAAAACTCGCTCATCGACTACTGGCGTGAGATTCACACGCGCGACCACTATGTCGAGGTGTCAACGCCTATGATTATGAATCGTCATCTTTGGGAAACCAGCGGACACTGGGATCACTACAAGGACAATATGTATTCCACAATCATCGACGATGAAATCTATTGCGTAAAACCCATGAACTGCCCGGGCGGAGTTATGGTGTACAAGAGCGAGCCGCACAGCTATCGCGATTTGCCGCTTCGTGTGGGTGAACTCGGACTTGTGCATCGTCACGAACTTAAAGGCGCGCTTCACGGCTTGTTCAGAGTGAGATGCTTCACGCAAGACGACGCTCATATCTTTATGAGAAGAGAGCAAATCACTGACGAAATCGTGGGCGTTGTGCACCTCATCAACGAAGTGTACAGCAAGTTCGGCTTTAAGTATTTTGTGGAGCTTTCCACTCGTCCCGAAAACAGTATGGGCAGCGACGAGGACTGGGAGGCGGCAACCAACGGACTTATCACCGCTCTTGAAAAAATAGGTCTTCCGTACATCGTCAACGAAGGCGACGGTGCGTTCTACGGCCCGAAGATAGACTTCCACCTCGAAGACACTCTCGGAAGAACGTGGCAATGCGGCACAATACAACTCGACTTCCAAATGCCGCTCAATTTCGGTTTGGAATACGTTGACGAAAACGGCGAAAGACAAAGACCTATCATGGTTCACCGCGTCGTTTACGGCTCGATAGAAAGATTTATCGGTATTCTCACCGAGCACTTCGCCGGCAAATTCCCGACCTGGCTTGCGCCTGTTCAAGTCAAAGTCTTGCCCGTGTCCGAAAAGCACGACGAGTACGCAAGAAAGGTGTACGAAGCGTTGCGTGCGGCAAAGATTCGCACTGAATACGACGACCGCAACGAGAAAATCGGCTACAAGATAAGAGAGGCACAGGTTGTGGACAGAGTGCCGTATATGCTCGTCATAGGTCAACAAGAGTCGGACAACGGCACTGTTGCGGTGCGTTTCAGAGATACCGCCGAAACGAAGAGTATGCCGCTTGACGAGTTCGTTGCGACGGTGAGCGAGGAAATCCGCACGAGAAAATAATCGCGCAAGGATTGCGATTTTGACGGACAAAATCCGCATTAAGCGAAAATCAAACTAAAATACAACGAAAAAACCACGGATTGTCCGCGGTTTTTTCAAATTTTGTGTTGTTATGCGCTCATCCGTATGGTAATATGGTTCTTGTAATATTCTTTTTTGAGGTGTAATCGTGAAAAAAGAAAAAACCAAGAACGTTACGCTAGAGCCTATTGCCGAGGCGGACAGAGTCCCTTTCAAAGAGAAACTGGCATACGGCATAGGCGGTCTTATGGACGGCGGCGGCGTGAGTATGATGTCTTGTGTTATGCTTGCGTACATGACAAAAAACGGCATCGCAATGACACTTGCGTCCACAATCATGATGATTGCAAAGTTCTGGGACGCAATCACCGACCCGTTTATGGGCTTCATTTCCGACAACACGCGCGGAAAATGGGGGAAGAAGAAAACCCTATATGTTCTGGGGCGGTATATCGCTTTTGTTGTGTATATTCCTTGTGTTTTTGCCCGTGAGAGAGTGGGGAATGAGCGTGGGCGGATTTACGGCGTACATCATTTTGATGTATCTGTTGTGGAACACCTGCTCGACGGTCACGCAAGTGCCGTATTGCTCGATGGCAAGCGACATAACCCCGTCTTTTAGGGAGCGCAACAACGCAAACACCGTCAAACTTGTCTTTACCGCAATCGCGTCGGGACTCGGCTACGTGTTGCCTCTCGTGTTTATCGAGGCTCTCACCAACCCCGACGGAACGGGATTCCTGTTTGTGCCGCAACTTTCTTCGACGCAATTCTGGCTGTGCATGAGTTTGGTGTTCGGCACTTTGTTCGGCGGCGGTCTTGTCATTTGCGGTATATTTGTTAAAGAGCGCATCAAACCCAAAACCCCGAAAAAGCATTTCAATCTCAAACAATTTGCAAACAGCTACGCCGTGCCCTACAAAAACCGCTCTTATCGTTGGCACATCGTTATGTACGTGACGGCGTTCATCTGCATGGATATTATTTCCGCGCTTGCAGTGTATTACGCAACTGACGTTTGGCACGGATACGAATTGTTCGGTATGAAGATGTCCTCGCTCTTTATCATCGCACCTATGATGGTGGCGGCCGTGGTTATGTTCCCCCTCGCTCGCGTGATGATGGACAAAAAGAGCAAACAATTCGCTTTCCGTATGGGACTTCCGTTCTACATCGGCGGCGGAATTATGCTTGCTGCGATGGATCCGAGTTGGGCTCCGCCCATCCTCGTGCCTATCGTCGCGCTCATTATGGGCCTCGGCTTCGGCGGCGCACAAATGATGCCGTGGATTATCTTCCCGGACACCGTGGACGTTGCCGAAATGGCAACAGGTCAACGCCCCACCGGAACGTACAGCGGTATGATGACTCTTGCAAGAAAGGTCGGCGGCGGTCTCGGCGTCGGTATGGTCGGTTGGGTTATCGGTGCGCTCGGCTACGTTTCGAACGACTCGAATGATCCTGCCGCATACGTGCAACAATCGGATGCAGTGCTGTTGACGGTGCGACTTACTCTCGGAATATCGGTTGCGGTGTTTATCACAATCGCGCTTATCGCATCGTTCAGATATAAAATTACGAGCGCGAAACTTACCAGAATCCGCTACTTTATCGAAGCGAGAAAATCGGGCAAGGCTCTCACCGACGAGGAAAGCGCGGAGAGAGAAGCTCTTATCGCCGAACTGTATGGCAAGGTAGATCCGGCAGACGTCGTTGATCCGACCGTGGCTGTCGACGATGAGGGCAATCTCATTGAATCCGCACCCGAAACAGACATTGTAGAGGGCGTTGAGGACGCTATCGAGGAAATTGCCGTAACCGACGATGAAATCGCACAAAACGAGGTTGTAGATGTCGAAAACGACGATAAAACCACGGTTTTGCCCAAAGAGGACTAAAATGAACGGACGTTTCGAACAACGCGACGGCAGAGAAGTCATCGTCAAAGAGAAGGGCAAGCCTTTTAGAATTTTGCAACTCACCGACGTGCATATCGGCGGCTCGCTCAGCACGAGAAAAAAGGACAAAATTGCGCTTGCGGCGGTTGAAAAAGTCGTCAAAAACGCAAATGCGGACTTTGTTGCGGTGACGGGGGATATGGTCTATCCCATGCCGTGGCTGTTGCAAGGCTCGTTCAACAACCTTAAATCGTCCAAGATGTTCGCATCTCTTATGGAGAGTTTGGGCGTTGAGTGGACGGTGGTGTTCGGCAATCACGACAGCGAGGTTTGGGCAAAGCTCGACAAGCACGAGCTTGCCGACTTCTACGCCTCTCAACCGCATTGCCACTTCCAAAAGGGCGACCCGAATATATTCGGCGTGGGCAACTATTGCATTCCGCTTTTGAACGAGGACGGCTCTCTCAATACCGCACTCATGTTCATTGACAGCAACGCATATCTGACGTGGAATTTTTTCAGCGGTTTCGACGTAATTCACGACGACCAAATCGAGTGGTACAAAAAGGAAATCGCCGCACTGTCAAAGGACGGTGAGATTGCAAAATCCCTTGCGTTTTTCCACATTCCGCCAAAAGAGTTCAAAGATGGGTGGGAAAAGTGTTACAGAGGTTCGAACGAGGCAACTTATCATTGCGGATTCGTGCAGGAAAAGGACAATTATTTCGGATACCCAAAGACAAAAGAAGGCAAGTTTTTCGGCGAAATGGTCAAGCTCGGCAGCTGCAAAGGCATGTTTATGGGACACGACCACCTCAACACGTTGTCCATAACCTACAAGGGTATTCGCCTGACTTACGGCATGAGTATAGACTACAACGCCTACAAAGACATAGACAAACGTTTCACGCAAAGAGGCGGTACGCTTATCGATATATACGACGACGGCTCGTTTGAAATCTCGCTTTTGCCATTGACGGAGTGTGATTGACATTGCTCGAGTTGAACGTCGTGAACTCTTAAATTAGATGTGCCCCCTCTTTCCCTTTCGGGCTTTTCTCCCGCCACTCAAATAGGGACAATTCTCTACAAGATTATCCGTCGTTCGCGGGGGAGACAATCGGCACTCGCATAGATAGGGACATTCCCCTTATTATGCCACCGTCCTTTGTGCGCCAGCTACGCAACAACACGGCGCAGTCGGACGGTACAACCGTCAAGCTCGGCGCTCAAATTCTCGCCGCCTTGCGGCTCGTGTTCCGTCTTTTAAGTTACACATACCGTTTATAAGAACGCCCTGAATAAGTGTTCGTTTATCCACAATCCAAACATCGTTTGGATATCATCGTGCTTGCACGATATCATCACCAAGTGATATTATCGCACTTTGTGCGATATCATTTCTTCAACAACTGCGGCACTTTGTGTCGCATTTTTCTTCTTGTTTATAATACAATTATTCAATAAATATTTTTTTATCTATATTTTTCAAAAAGTGTTGGACTTGCAAATATAATTTGTTATACTTAAAATGAATCATTTTTTGGAGGCTATCAAATGGAAAAAGAATTTGCTCAAAAGAAAGTTCTTTTTACAGAAACGGTACTCCGCGACGCAAACCAATCTTTGATTGCTACGCGCTTGCCGTATTCTAAATTTGCCGACATCCTTCCCACCATGGACAAAGCCGGTTATTACTCTGTCGAGTGCTGGGGCGGTGCGGTTTTCGACGTGTGTTTGAGGTATCTCGACGAAGATCCTTGGCAACGTTTGCGCAATTTGCGTAAGGCTATGCCCAACACGAAACTTCAAATGTTGCTCAGAGGTCAAAACCTTCTCGGCTACAAGCATTATCCCGACGAAATCGTCAAGATGTTCGTTGAAAAATCCGTTGACAACGGCATCGACATCATTCGTATTTTCGACGCGCTCAACGACGTGCGCAATCTCGAAACCGCAACCAAAACGGCAATCAAGTGCGGCGCAACTGTTTCCGGCGCAATCAGCTATACGCAAAGCCCCGTCCACACTCTCGAAGCGTTTGCAAAGCTTGCAAAACAACTCGAAGAAATGGGCGTTGCAACCGTCTGCGTGAAGGATATGGCAGGCACGATGACTCCGTTCGAGGCATATGAGCTTATCGGCGCAATCAAAAACGAGGTCAAAATCCCCGTCGTTTTGCACACGCACTGCACCACGGGTATGGCGTATATGACGTATATGAAGGCAATCGAGGCAGGCGTTGACGTCATCGATACGGCAACCTCTTGTTTCAGCGGCGGCACCAGCCAACCCGCAACCGAAACCATCAACATCGCGCTCAAACAACTCGGATACGAAACGGGACTTGACGATGCGGTGCTCAAAGAAGTCAACGACTATTTCAAACCCATCAGAGACGGCTATCTCAAAGACGGCACTCTCAATCCCAAGATGCTCACGACGGATACCGACGCACTCACCTACAAAGTGCCCGGCGGTATGCTTTCCAACCTCGTGTCCCAACTCAAAGCGCAAAACGCTATGGACAAATTCGAGCAAGTGCTTATCGAAACGCCAAAGGTCAGAGCAGATCTCGGTTATCCGCCGCTCGTCACTCCTATGAGCCAAATGGTCGGCGTGCAAGCAACCAATAACGTTCTCAGCGGCGAGAGATACAAGAACATCTCCAAAGAAGTCAAAGCATATTGCAGAGGCGAGTACGGCACTTCTCCCGCGCCTATCAATCCCGAAGTCGTCAAAAAGGCTCTCGGCGACGAAAAGCCCGTCGAAGGCAGATATGCCGACACTCTCGAACCCGTCTTTGAAAAGACCAAAGAAGAGCTTAAAGGCATTGCAAAGAACGATGAGGACGTGCTTTCTTACATCCTCTTCCCGCAAGTGACCGAAAAGTATTTCGCGGCTCGTAAAGCGAAAGAAGAAAAAGTGGTCAAATACACCATTTCTCCCGTTGAAGAATAAGAGGTGAACTATGAACGATATCATTCTTTGCGGAATCTTGAATAGAACCGACCCTCTCAAAGTGACCGACGCGCTTTTGCTTGCACTCATCGGCATCGTGGTTGTGTTTATCGTCTTGATTTTGCTTATGCTCATCGTTTCGCTTGTCGGCAAAATATTCGACGGAAGCGAGAAGCTCAAAGAAAAGCATCCCGAGTGGAACGACAAGGTACAAAACCTCAAAGCCAAAATGACGTTTTGGAAAAAGGATAAAAAAGAAGAGGACGTTGCATCCGAAAAGGTCGAGCAACCCCTTGCAAAAGGCACTTGCGGAGAGCTTAAACTTATCAACACGGACGAGCGCGACGCCGCTATGATTATGGCAATCGTCGCAGACCAGACAAATACGCCGCTCAACGAGTTGCGTTTCAAATCCATCAAGAGAGTGGAGGATGAAGAAAAATGATTTACAAAGTTACGTTAAACGGAAAAATTTACGAAGTGGAAGTTGAAAAGGGCGAAGCCGTCATTCAAGCCGAATACGAAGCCGCGCTTCCTCAAAGCGCACCCGCAGTTGCGGAAACTTCCGCTCCTACACAAACTGTCGCATCGGCCGCACCTGCCGCCGCACCTCAAAGCGCGGGCGCAAATTCCGTCACGGCACCTATGCCCGGCACAATCAACGCCGTCAAGGTCGCAAGCGGTCAACAAGTCAAAAAGGGCGACGTCCTCTTTATCCTCGAAGCGATGAAGATGGAAAACGAGATTTACGCCGACAAAGACGGCAAAATCGGACAAGTGTTCGTGCAAAAGGGTGCGAGCGTCAACACCGGCGCACCGCTTTGCGATTTGAACTGAGAGGTTTTGTATGGATATAGGCGAAATCTTAAAAAATATATGGAATAGCAGCGGCTATCACCTCTTCGGCGAGGCAGGCGGTTGGCAAAACATCGTCATGATTATAGTTGCGCTCGTATTCCTTTATCTCGGCATCAAAAAGCAGTTCGAGCCGTTGCTTCTTGTGGGCATTGCGTTCGGCATGCTTCTCACAAACCTTCCCGCGCTCGACGGCGACAAAATTTTCCACCCCGAATGGTGGACGGGAGCCGAGGCTGTTGAAAAAGGAGTGGATTATCTCCACGTTCTGCAAAAGGGCGGCTTGCTCGATATGCTTTACATCGGCGTCAAGACTGGTGTTTATCCTTGCTTGATATTCATTGGCGTCGGCGCGATGACCGACTTCGGGCCTATGCTTTCTCGTCCCAGCTCGCTCATTCTCGGCGCAGCGGCGCAAGGAGGCATTTACCTTGTGCTTATTCTCGCGGCTGCGCTTGGATTCAACGGCGGACAAGCCGCTTCGATTTCAATCATCGCAGGCGCGGACGGCCCGACGGCTATCTTCCTTACAAAGTCGCTTGCGCCTGAACTTCTTGCACCTATCGCCGTTGCGGCATATTCGTATATGGCACTCATTCCGCTCTTGCAGCCTCCTTTTATGAAGATGCTCACCACGAAGAAAGAGCGTATGACGGTTATGCAATCCACTCGCAAAGTCAGCAAGAGAGAAAAAATCATTTTCCCGATTCTCGTTACAATCGTCGTGTCGTTGCTTTTGCCCTCCGTTGCGCCTCTTCTCGGCAGCTTGATGTTCGGCAACCTTTTGCGCGAGTGCGGCGTCACCGAGCGTTTGAGCGATACGGCACAAAACGCGCTTATGAACATCGTCACGTTGTTCCTCGGCATTTCCGTCGGCGCAACCGCAGTCGGCTCGACCTTCCTTACCTTGTCTACGCTCAAAATCGTGTTCCTCGGTCTTGCAGGTTTCGTGCTCGCAACAATCTGCGGCTTGCTCATCGGCAAATTGCTCTACGTCGTTTCAAAAGGCAAAATCAATCCGCTCATCGGTTCGGCAGGCGTGTCCGCAGTGCCTATGGCGGCGCGTGTTTCCAACACCGTAGGACTTCAATACAACAAAGGTAACTATCTTCTCATGCACGCCATGGGACCCAACGTTGCCGGCGTTATCGGGTCGGCGGTTGCGGCAGGTTTTCTTCTCGCCGTCTTCGGCTAAGGCTCTCAAATAGCGAATAACTGCGTCAACGCCCCTCTGTTATCAATTCACGTACGCCTATGTACGTTAGGATTGCTACCAGAGGGGCGTTTTCTTGTTCTTCATCTATTTGAGAGCCTTAGCCAGTTAAAACCGTGTCTTTCGCGTTCTTCATCTCAATATCGCGGTTTTATACGTTTTATAAATCTGATTTCGAAGCCGCACAAACGTTGCTCGTAGACAGGCGGAGCCGAATAATATAAAGCGACGAAGAATCATTGTGAGCATCCACTTTTGCCGTTGCAACTGCAGAGCCGCCTCAAAGTTGCAACCCCTTACGTCACAAACAAATGCTCTGATTTGTTTGTGACAGGACGTTTGCGCCAAAATATTTGTCAAGCCATCTTGAAAAGATGGGTGACAAGTGTTTTGCATTCGGCGCAATTACTTCACGATTTCTCCCGTTCGCGCCGATTGATATATCACCCAGTAGCCGCCGCTACCGTCTCCGACGGGAAGCCAAACGCAAGCGTTTTCAAGTTCGGACGGAGGATTTTGCTTGGAGCTTGCAGGCACTCCGTAACATATGAAAGACGGCTCGTCGTCGTTGAACAACACGCCCACGACATAGTAATCTTCGCCCGTTTGAACGTGCGCCCATTTTGAATTTGCAACGGCGTCGTTCAAAATCTTTTCTTCAGGGTAGCGCACGAAAAGTTCGTCGATTTGCGGCTTTACGGCATAATAAAAATTGTTGCCGTCGTATTTTGTCCATTCGTCAAGATTTAAGTCTTTGAGTGTTGCGCCTATCGTGATTTTATCGCCGGTTTGTTCGTTTACTTGTGCAACGGGTTTTGCATTTTGCGCTTGTTTGTTCGCGCATGCTTCGGCGGTTGCTTTCAGTGCGTTCTGCTTTTGAAATTCGTCTATCCTTTTCAATATTTTGCCGTTCGGGATGTTGCCGCCGAACATAGTCAGCGAGCTTGATCTTACGACGCATCCGAACTCCGTTTTTGCACAAAACGGCACTTCAAACTCCGTATTGGTGTCGTGAAGTACTATTTTTGCGATATTGTCACCGACAAGATACAGCGTTGCGTTTGAGGGCCGGAAGTCGAGGTTGCACGAACCTTTGACAGTATTTTCCGAACCTGTCGCGCCTTTGATTTTTACGATGCCCTTGTGTCCTGCGCCGCTCAATACGACGATTTCTTTTTTGCTTTCCATAAACACCTCTCGTATATGAATATGCCTCTATCAATCCGCTTATTCCGTTTTGGCGAAAACGTTTGGGCGAGTTGTCGACCTAAACCGATAAACGAGAGAGGATTCATCGGTATTTTTTTAATATAAATAGATAAAAGTGTATAAATATTTTTTGCAACAGCACACTGGACATCCACATACGATTGTGTTACTATATAGACATATTATTCAATAAAACAGGAGAAGAATATGAGGGATCTCAAACACTTGCTTTACTTTGAAAACCTTTTGCAAGAAGCCAACAACGAGCTTGTTCAAAAGGCAGTCAAAGAAGACGGCAAACTTGCGCTCGGCTACACGTGTTATCACGTCCCCGAAGTGTTGCTCAACCTCGACAACTGCGTCAGCGTAAGATTGCGCGCGCCGCGCACGGGGTCGGTGGACATCGCAACCTACTATCTCAGCCCGTTCATTTGCGGATTTGCAAAAGCGTTGCTCGAAAGAGGCATCGAGGGCGGGTACGGATTTTTGTCGGCATTGTTTGCGGGCGAAACTTGCAGCGAGATGAACAGAACAATCGAACATTTCGAGCTTTTGCGCCTTGTGGACAACGACAAATTTTTCGTCAGCATTTTCGATATGCCGTTCAAAACCAACGAACACTGCCTTGAAAGCTACGTCAACCAAATTCGTCTTAAAGTTTTGGACAAACTCAAAGACGTTTACGGCGTGGACACTTCCGACGAGGCTATGAGAAAGGCGGTGGAGCTTCACAACAGAGTGTGCAGAGCCATCACGGCAATCGGAGAATTCAGGAAGGAAGAGAATCCTCGTATCACGGGCTATGAGTTTCACGTGCTTTGCCTTGCGACATTTGCTTGCCCCAAATATCTCATCGTTGACAAACTCGAAGAAACTCTCGAAGAGATCAGACACAGAGAGCCCGATCCCAAGAAATTTTACAGAGCCAGAATCGTGCTTGTGGGCAGCGAGATCGACGATCCCGACTTCACAAAACTTTTCGAGGACAGCGGCGCGTATGTTGTTGCCGACAGATACTGCTTCGGTTCGCTCCCCGGAAGAGAGGAAATCGTGCTTAACGACAACGAAGACGTGCTTACGCAAATCTGCCGCCACTATATGAAGACCTGTCAATGTCCGAGATATATGGAACACGAGAAAGTCGAGGACAGAAGGCAGTATGTCAAAAAACTTGTTGAAGAGTACCATGCGGACGGCGTCGTGTACGAGCAGCTCAAGTTCTGCGAGTATTGGGGCTATGAGCGTGCGCTTGCGTCTTATATCATGATCAACGAATTCGGCATCCCCGCAATCGCAATCGACCGTCAATACACGGCGAGCGCGTCGGGACAACTTCGCACGAGGATTCAAGCGTTTGTCGAAAGCCTTGAAATCAAACATATCCAAAAGGCAAAAGCCGCTAAGGCGAGCAAGTGAGGTGGATTATGGCAAAGAAAAAATACGGCGGATACAAAAATCTGCACGAAGATAAAACCGGACTTCTCAAACACCGCGAATGGCGCGGACTTAAAGATACGCTCGTCGACTATTGGCGTTGGCTCGTAACGTGGAAAGACATGATTGTGATGGTGCTCAAAAACCCCGTCGCCGTCGTCAAAGGTCTTTGGAGATATCGCTGGATGGCAACCTATCTTTCTACGCCCGCTTTTGTTGATCGTCACACCGAAGGCTTGCGCGGACCGCAACTTTTGATGACTCATCTTCATTTCAACATGATCGTCAAGCACGCAACGGGACTTATTCTCACCGCGTTCGAGGCTGACGAAAAGATGTTCCCCAAAAACAAAAAGAGCAAAAAACTCGTTTGCGTGGACGAACTTATCCCGGCAGAGTTTATCGCAGGTTTCCCCAACCTCAAAATGTACCCGATGCAAACCATGCCCATCTTCCTTTCAAGCATGGTTGACCAACTTGTCGTGCCGCCATACCTCGACGCAATCGAGAGCTTCGGCGTGCCTGCCGACGTATGTCCTCTTCCCAGCGCGGAAGCAGGCGTTTGCGTTGAAGACGACTATCCCAAACTCGGCAAGTGCATGATCACCTGCAATATGCCTTGCGACGGTTCTATCATGACAACAACCTTCCAGGACAGATATTTCAAACTGCCTACGCACGTGTACAACGTTCCTTTGAGATACAAGGGCGAGGACGTGCAGAAATACGCCGTCGACGAAATCAAAGATATGATCAAATTCGTCGAAGAGCAAACGGGCGAGAAGTGGAATTGGGATACGTTTATCGCCGCGCTCGAAAGCTACAACAAGCAACTCGATTTCGAGCTTAAAAAGTGGGACGTCAACAAGACCAAATATCCGCAAATGACGGGCGCTACGTTCTGGCTTTATAGGCTTTATTACTATCATCTTTCGGGCGGCTACGACAAACGCTTCCTCAAAGTTGACAAAAAAGTCAACAAGATTATGGAAAAAGCCTACGCAAAGAAGACGCCGTGCAGCAAGGAAATGCGCCACCGCGCAATCGTGTGGAGCTGCCCTGCAAACTATTATACGTCTTTTGCAAACTGGCTTGAAAACTGCTGGGGCATCAACGTGGTTATGGATATGGAAACCATGATTTCCTATCTCAAATTCCGCACAGACACTCACGAGCATGCTCTTGAAGACCTCGCAAAGACCTACCAGCGCGCAACGATGCGTACTCACACAAAGGGCGGCTATGCAAACGTCCTCAACGAGTGCTGGAGAGTTGCCGAAGAATACAACGTCGACACCATCATCATGTACGATCAGATTTCGTGCAAGGGTATGGACGGACTCGTCGGTATCTTCGACGACCAAGCAAGAGAGAAGGGCTACAATTTCATCTGGGTGCAACAAGACCTTATGGATTCAAGAACCATATCTCGCAGAGATATGCGTGAACAGGTAAACAAATATATGACAACCGTTTTGCAAGAAAAGCCGATTGACGAGAGTTTGCTCGACTTCGACGATTCGGAAGCATGGTAAGGATAAAAAGGAGAAAAGAACTATGAAATATTTTGGCGGATGCGACGTAGGTTCAACCTACACCAAAGCAGTCATCATGGACGAGAACGGCAAAGTCCTCGCACACACAACCATAAAGAGCAAAATCAACGCGGCTCTCTCTGCGGAAGCGGCTATGAACGAAGTCGTGGCGCAAGTGCCCGAACTTAAAGGCGACGTGAAGAACCTTTCATATCTCGTCGGTACGGGCTATGGCAGAAACAAGGTCGCAACGGCAGACGAGAACATCTCCGAAATCTCTTGCCACGCTATGGGCGTTCACATCACCGATCCGAGCGTCAAGGCAATCATCGATATCGGCGGACAAGACATCAAGGGTATCGCAATCGACACGGACGGCACCGTCAAGAACTTCGCAATGAACGACAAGTGCGCCGCAGGTACGGGACGTTTCTTCGAGGCAATGGCTCGCTCATTCGAGTTGTCTTTGAGCGATTTTTCAAAGCTCTCGCTCAAAGCGAAGAACGTCATCCCCATCTCGGCACAATGCACCGTTTTTGCGGAATCCGAGGTTATCTCTCTCGTGGGCGAGGGCAAACCTATGGACGAAATCGCGGCAGGCATCGAGATGTCGGTTGCAAAGAGATGCTTCGTCATGGCAAAGAAAGCAGGCGCAACGGACAGCATCACGCTTTCGGGCGGCTGCGCAAAGAACGACGGACTCAAACAAGCGATCGAGCAAGTGTTGAAGATCAAGGTTATCGATCTTCCCATAGATCCGCAACTTATGGGCGCACTCGGCGCGGCGGAATACGCAAGACAAAAGGGTTTGGCCCAATAAGGAGGCAATTATGAGTACAGGAGCAATCGTCGGTATCGTGCTCGGAAGCATCGCAGCAGTTTTGCTTCTTTTCTTCCTCATCACGTTCACTGTTTACTGGTTCAACCTCGACATGAAATTCATCTATTGGTTTTACAAGAAGATGAAGGGTCACTACGATCATATGGAGCGCACCCACAAATTATAATGCGCTAAACAGCGAATAACTGTGTCAACGCCCCTCTGCTATCAACTCATTTACGCTTTGTAAATTAGGGTTGCTATCAGAGGGGTGTTTCCTTGTTCTTCATCTGTTTAGCGCATTATAATAGTGATGTGTTTAATCGATATCTAAATTTTCATATAAAAACAAGTCGCAATTCAAAAACTCTGCAACCGTCATATCAAATCCGTCGGCAATGTAAACAAGCGTTTTTAAGTTAACGCCCTTTGCTTTTCCTTTCATTATGCTTTTTATCGTGTCGTGCGATAAACAGGCTTTTCTTTCCAGTTTGTACTGCGTCATATTTTTTTCTAAAAGCAATTCTTTAATTCTTTTTGCAACCGCACTGCTAATATTCATTCTGCACCTTCATAGGGGTTATACTTCACCACGAGTCTATATTGATGTTTCCATAAAATACGGGTTAAAAATCACCCAAATTATTGACAGTGCGGATTAATTCGGTTAAACTATGGGTGAATATTGACCCGCAAAGGAATTGTTTAGAAAAGTTTGTATGTATTATAAAATGTTTAATAAACTAAAACAGAACACAGTAATTGTAATAATAGTGATTATTAGTGCTTTTTTGTTTTCTGCGTGTTCAGGAAATGAAAGCAATGATAATCAAGATAAAAAATATGGGTGGACATCCGAGATTTCATATTCCGAAGTTCATACTTTTATTAAGAATTATTTGACAATAAATAAACCAAACAATGCGTGGTATATAGATGATGTAGAAATTAAAAGCGAAACGCCTATATATGTCAGTGAATTAAATGACTGGGTATACTGCATCAAAGGCTATTATAGAATACCTGATAAAGAATATCCAGAGTTTGAAGGCGTGTTTAAACGTTTTTATTTTGTCTTGTATTACGATAATGTTCAGCGCGCTTTATATGTTAAAGATTGTTTAGACAAGTTCGATAATCTTGATAACTTCGATATAGGATACGGATATATAAGTGATGAAAATATCCAAAGCGCAAACCAATTAGCAGCAGAATTATACAATGGTGCAAAGCAAGAGCTATTAGAAAAAGTTCCAAATGCTAGGCTTATATCTGTTGAAACGCCATCGGTTTGGTGGGATCAATATCCGTCAAGGTTGATAATAAATGGCACTTATTATGTGAAAGCAACGGAAGAAGAAAAGTATAAAGGCATAATTTATGCATACAGAATTTGTGCATTATATAACAAATATTATGATAGATATGACTATTCAATATATAAAGATTATGGCTCTGAATTATATTGATTTATATTTGTAGATAATTTTCAATTAAGAATTTCTTAAATATTTAATAAAAAAATTTATTGATAAAAATTTACTTTTATTTTAGGAAAATTGATGTATAATGATAATAGGGGTGAATGGGCTATATCGCCTTTTCGCCCGTATAATACGAAATATGTTCCGCATTCGGAACGAAAATTTTTATTAATAAAAGAGGTATGTTATGAAAAACATCGACTTGACAAAGTACGGCATCACCGGCACAACCGAAGTGGTTTACAATCCGTCCTACGAGATGCTTTTCGAGGAGGAAACAAATCCCGCTCTCGAAGGCTATGAAAAAGGACAAGTCAGCGAACTCGGCGCAGTCAACGTTATGACCGGCGTTTACACGGGGCGCTCACCCAAGGATAAATTTATCGTCGTTGACGAAAACTCCAAAGACACGGTGTGGTGGACTTCCGACGAGTACAAAAACGACAACCATCCCGCATCGCAAGAGGCATGGAAGGCTGTCAAAGACATCGCTGTCAAAGAGTTGTCCAACAAGAGATTGTTTGTCGTAGACGCATTCTGCGGTGCAAACCACGACACACGTATGGCAATCCGTTTTATCGTCGAGGTTGCATGGCAAGCGCACTTTGTCAAAAATATGTTCATCAAGCCCACCGCCGAGGAACTTGAAAACTTCGAACCCGACTTTGTCGTCTACAATGCTTCAAAAGCAAAAGTCGAAAACTACAAAGAACTCGGACTCAACTCCGAAACCGCGGTCGTGTTCAATATCACAAGCCGTGAACAGGTCATCATCAACACTTGGTACGGCGGTGAAATGAAGAAGGGTATGTTCTCCATGATGAACTACTATTTGCCCCTCAAAGGCATTGCTTCCATGCACTGCTCGGCAAACACCGATATGGACGGCAAAAACACCGCAATCTTCTTCGGACTTTCCGGCACCGGCAAGACCACGCTTTCGACCGATCCTAAACGTCTTCTCATCGGCGACGACGAGCACGGCTGGGACGACAACGGAGTGTTCAACTTCGAGGGCGGTTGCTATGCAAAGGTCATCAATCTCGACAAGGATTCCGAACCCGACATCTACAACGCAATCAAGCGCAACGCTTTGCTTGAAAACGTCACTCTCGACGAAAACGGCAAGATCGATTTCGCAGACAAGAGCGTGACCGAAAACACCCGTGTTTCTTATCCTATCGATCACATCAAGAACATCGTGCGCCCGATTTCCGCAGCTCCCGCCGCAAAGAACGTCATCTTCCTTTCGGCAGACGCATTCGGAGTGTTGCCGCCCGTGTCCATCCTTACGCCCGAACAAACTCAATATTACTTCCTTTCCGGTTTCACTGCAAAACTTGCAGGTACAGAGCGCGGTATTACCGAGCCTACGCCGACGTTCTCCGCTTGCTTCGGTCAAGCCTTCCTTGAATTGCATCCCACAAAGTATGCAGAAGAGCTTGTCAAGAAGATGCAAAAGAGCGGTGCAAAAGCCTACCTCGTCAACACCGGTTGGAACGGAACGGGCAAGCGTATCTCCATCAAAGATACGCGTGGCATAATCGACGCAATCCTCAACGGCGACATCGAAAAAGCACCCACGAAGACCATTCCGTACTTCAATTTTGAAGTCCCGACTTCTCTTAATGGCGTTGCCACCGAGATCCTCGATCCGCGCGACACTTATGCCGACGTCAACGAGTGGAATCGTAAAGCAGAAGACCTCGCAGGTCGTTTCATCAAGAACTTTGCGAAGTATGAGGGGAACGAGCATGGAAAGGCTCTTGTGCCCGCCGGCCCTCAACTGCACTAAATAGCGAATAACTGCGTCAGAGCCTGCCTCATAAACAGTCACGTACAATGAGTACGCTCCTGTCTATGTTGGCAGGCTCTTTCTTGTTCTTCATCTATTTAGTGCAGTTGAGGTAAAAACACTTATATATGCGAATAGCTTTGTCAAAGCCCCTCACCCGACAACTCATGTACTTTGTGTACATTAGGGTTGCCGTTTGAGGGGCTTTTTCGCGCTCTTCATCTATTTAGTGCAGTTGAGGCAGTAAACGCGTATACAAGCGAATAACTGCGTCGAGCCTCACCTGAAAACAGTCACGTACGACAAGTACGCTCCTGTCTGCCGGGTGAGGCTCTTTCTTGTTCTTCATCTTCAAATTTCACACGTTTTTCGATATCAAAACCAGGTCTACGAGTTTGCCGTAGCGACGAGATTTTTCGACGAGGGCATCATCTACGATCGTGCCTTCTTTTGCGATTATCGCACCGGTATATGACGTTAGATTGCAAGAAAGCACTCTGCCGAGCAAGAAAGAGTAATCGGAGATAATGCGTGCGGGGGTGCGGCCGTCCTCCTCGGTTGACGGGGCGTCCAGCATCTTTAAAGCATTGCTTGAAAAATAGGGGGAATCGGCGGTTGTTTTGATTGCCATCGGTGCGTTTGCGAGCCGAATGGGCGCAAAATCGACGTCGACTTGTGATGAACAAGAAACCGTCTTTTCCGTTTCGTTTTGCAAAAGAGGTACGCTTTCGTCGGATAAATCCGTAATTTGTTTTTTCTTGTTTTCTTTCAGTGCCAATACCGTCGTTTCTTTTTCGGGGCGGGGTATAACCGCTTTTTTTGCTTTGCCTTGCTTTGTCGATTTGAGCAGTATCACGTCGCCTACGCACGCAACGTTTTGAGGGGTAAATTGTTCGTTTTCGGTGTAGAGTTTCGAAACTTTTCCGCCTTTTGCAAATTCGACTTTTTGAATTTTGCCTTTTAGAATACCGTTTTGCGTATATACTTCCATGCCGATGATTCCGTTTGAAAAGAGAGTGAAATCAACGTCGTCTATGCATCTGACGTTGGCATCGTTTTGCACGACAATCGCATCTGAAAAACACAAAACGTCCGCGATTGGCAACAGTGCGTCGCAACCTTGTTTGCACGATGAAACGACAAAATATGCAATAGTCGTGCAACCTTGCGAAAAATATGCATTTTTTATGCGTCCGACAACGTTTGACGTGTCGCGTTCGATGACGGGTTTGAATAAAAGAGAAGAGAGTTCGACCATAATTTTCACCTCGTTTCGATGTTATGTTTTCATCGCGATTTTTATGATTTTCAGGAGCGTAAAAAGTGGCGATAGATTGCCGAAAATATTGTCGCAAAAGGTCGAATTTTGCATTAGAATACTGCTTTTTTCGACAAAAAACCACTCTCTTCAAAAATACGTTTTGTATGAGAAAAAACGGGGTTATCCACCGAGTTGTCCACATTTTAAGGGCAAAATGTGGATAACTTTGTGGAAAAGGTGGTATTTTTATACTTGCATGAATATGTTTTCTTTTGTAACTATATGCGTGTCGAATTATGTCGTAGCGAAAGAAGGAAAAAGTTGTTGATTGCATGCGGTTTGATTGCCGTTTTTCTTGCGTATTGTTTTGCGTCGCCGTTTGTCGTAAGTGCGATTAAAAAGGAAAAAAGCAAATCGCTGACCATCGTCGTAGACGCGGGGCACGGCGGCGAGGACGGCGGAGTTAAGGGCGCAAAAACGGGTGTTGAAGAAAAAAACATAAATCTAATCGTTGCAAATTATCTGGGCGAAATGCTATATGCATGCGGATTCAACGTGGTATATACGAGAAGAAACGATGTCATGCACAATTTTGACGGCGTAAAAAACAACAAAAAACGCGCGGATATGTTCCGCCGCGGTCAAATCGTCAACGACGTCAAGCCTTGCGCCGTGGTCAGCATACATATGAATTTTTATTCCATGCCTACAAGACGAGGCGCGCAAACGTTTTTTGCGAAATCGAGTAAAGAGGGCGAAACATTTGCAAAGGCGTTGCAAAGTGCGCTCAATGTCGAAATCAATTCCAAAGAGGGCGGTAGGCAGTATAGCGCGCTGTGCGCCGAAAAGTATATTTTGGAATGTAGTCCTTATCCGTCTGCCATTGTAGAGTGCGGATTTTTGAGCAATTACGCAGACGAAATAAATCTTCAAAAAACCGAGTATCAAATGCGGCTTGCAAGCGTCTTGTGCGGCGCGATAGCGGCGTTTGTAAAAGAGTGTTGAAACGTCGCTGTCGTTGATTTTTTATCAAAACACATGAAAAGCGTCGATTTCCGCTAGTTTTCGGCATTCGGTTTGTCGCCGTAATACGTGTGTTTGCGCGTTAAATGCGCGCGCTTGCGCGAAAAACCTTGATTTATAATTCTATATCGTCTATAATATAACATTATGACAAACGCATTTGCATTTCCGTGTCAAAAAATCCTCAAAAAGCACAGCGACGACGAAGAAATCGCGCTCATTTTGAAGGATATAGAAAACGCCAAACAAGGCGTTATGACCTTTTCCAAGGAAGTGAAGAAATACATGCTTCAATTTATTCACGCACGCTACGACGACAATCAAGAGGTTATGTCACTCATAGAGGTGTTGCGCAAATGGAGCAAGTACGAAACTTTCAATTTTCTCGAAATCTTCCAATTGCAAGACGAGTGTTATTTTTGGTACGATTTTTTGCATGCGTACGGCGCGTGGAAAGTTATCGGAAAAACCTACGGATTCAAGGACGAGGAAGAGGCGTTGAAGATACTCATCAGGCTTGTCAAACTTGACGAAAGCGTGTTTAAGGCGTATCCGGAGTTGTAAATTATGGCAAGCGTTCACGACGGGCACAGAGCGCGCATGCGCGACAAAATCCGCAAAGGCGGTTTAGGCTCTTTTCAGCAGCACGAAATATTGGAGTATTTGCTCTTTTCGTTTGTGCCGAGGAAGGATACCAACGAAATCGCACACGCACTTATAGACAAGTTTTCTTCTCTTTCGGGAGTGCTTAACGCAAGCGAAGAGGATTTGGAAAAAGTGAGCGGAATGACTCAAAACGCGGCGTTGTTTTTGGCAACGCTCCCTGACGTTTTCAGAGCGTACGTTGACGGCGTAAACAGCGATGGAGCGAACAGGCAGGATTTGTCCGGAAGAGGAAAGGCGCGCAATTTTATGTGCGCAAGGCTGTTCGGACTCAATCAGGAGCACGTTTGCGTTGCGGCGTTGGACGCTCACGACAAACTCATCAAGTGCGAGATTATCGAGCAAGGCAGCGGCGATTCCGTGCGTTTGGACGTAAGAAAAATCGTCGATTTCGCGCTCAAAACGGGCGCAAGCGCGATACTTATTGCGCACAATCATCCGAGCGGCAATCTCTTGCCGTCGCAAAAAGACGTCAATATGACGCAAGAGGCAATGACGACGCTTTCGGGCATCGGCGTCGAACTTCAGGATCACCTCATCTTTTCTGGAAGCGAGTATTATTCCTTTGAAGAGCGAGGCACTATGGAAAAAATCAAAAACATACAAGAAGGCTTAAAAGAAGGTATAGCATTTTATGAGTGAAACGGTAAGAACAAGATTTGCTCCGTCTCCGACGGGATTTATGCACATAGGCAACTTGCGCACGGGTTTGTACGCATTTCTTTTCGCGCGTAAAAACGGCGGAAAGTTTATTCTTCGCATCGAGGACACCGACCAGGAACGCAAGGTCGAAGGTGCGGTTGAGATGGTGTATCGCACGCTTGCAACGGCAGGCATAACCTATGACGAAGGCCCCGACAAAGACGGCGGCTACGGTCCGTACGTCCAAACCGAAAGAATGGGGATTTACAAAGAATACGCGGAAAAACTCGTCGAACTCGGCGGTGCGTACTATTGCTTCTGCGACAAAGAAAGACTTGAAAGTCTGAAAGACGAAAACGGCGTGCACACATACGACAAGCATTGCCGCAACCTCTCAAAAGAGGAGGTGCAAAGACGTCTTGCGGCAGGCG